>JACCEA010374512.1_pt1 | contig 20862 bp, 22 predicted proteins | sample 7449851 | NCBI WGS metagenome assembly JACCEA01 (sample SAMN15323453, study PRJNA562643) | freshwater metagenome | isolation source: river surface water | place: USA:Blue River Watershed | collected 2017-08-18 | reverse complement strand
CTCTTTCTATCAAAAATTCAAAGCCCTTTCAGAAATTGAAGGTGAACCCTTTCGGGTTCGATGTTGGGGTGCCTTTGAAGGCATTCACCTGCACAGCGTAATGGCGGTTTTGGAGAGCAGCGGATGGAGAATTTATTGGCTAAGCGCTACTGACGAGGTAGGGAAAAACAGGTCGGCCGCCCACGGATTGGTGTACCACGGATTGGTGGAAGCCCATGAATCGAAAAGTCATTGGGATTTTGAGGGCGGGATGAAGGCCGGTTTGGCCAGATTTTATTCGGGATTTGGGGCTGAAGCCTGTGAATATGCCTATTTGAAGGCTTGGAGTCTTTGATTTCACTTGCTTTTTCGTACCTTTCAAAAAAATCATCATGAAAAAACTTGGCTTACTCTTCTTTGGGGGATTTTTCGCGTTGCACGTTTCTGCCCAAAACAATGCCTTGAATTTTGACGGGGTAGACGATTACGTTCAAACCAGCCTTCCTTCGATTCAAGGAACCGCAGCAAAAACGTACGAAGCATGGATTCGTACCACGGCGAATGCCAATCCCAATGCAGGTGGTACTCAAAAAGCCATTATTGATATGGGTTCCTTCACCACCGGTGGAAGATTTACCATGAGTTTGTTGTTTAATAACGGCATACGCATTGAAGTTGGTGGAAGCGGATTGAATTCGACTCGCCCGCTCAACGACGGACAGTGGCATCATGTGGCTGCGGTTTATGACCCATTGAGCTCGGCCGCTTCGTATTTTTTGTACGTGGATGGAGCATTGGATACCAGTGGGGTTCTGCCAACCTCCATCAACACCGGGAACGGCGATGTGGTGATTGGGCGTAGAATGGATGGCATCAATCGTTGGAATGGCGATTTGGATGAAATTAGAATCTGGAGTGTGGCGCGAACAGCCAGCGAAATTCAATCAAATTACAATAAGCGCCTTTGTTCGTTTCCGGGTTCATTGGCCGGGTATTACCGCTTTAACCAAGGCGTTGCCGGGGGAAATAATGTGCTTTTTACCACCGCAATCAACGAGTTAACGAGGAATGGAGACGGAATCTTGAATAACTTTTCGCTATCGGGCAACACCTCCAATTGGGTGGCAAGTGGCGTAAACCTAGATACGGTCGATACGCGAGTTACCCGCTCTGGAAATTCGTTCACGGCCATGGCTGCAAATGCTCAATTTCAATGGTTGAATTGCAACGGTTTTTCAGCCATTTCCAATGCGACCAATTCAACGTTTTCGGCAACGGCAAACGGCACTTATGCGGTACGGGTTACCCAAGGAGGCTGCGTGGATACGTCGGCTTGTTATTCGGTTACGGGCGTAGGAACTTCATCAACCACCTTAGAAGAAAACCTACTGATTTATCCCCTGCCGATGAGTGATGGAGGAACGGTACAATTTGGAGGGCAGGGGGCTTTTTCGTTAAAACTGGTTGACCTTACCGGTAAAATTGTTCTGTTTCAAAACGGAAATGGAACATCGCCGTTGTTCATTTCTACAACGACCTTGAAAGACGGCCTGTATCTGCTGGAATTGGAAAGTCAAACGGGCGTTTTCATTCGGAAGAAAGCCATGATTCTCCATTAAACTCTACGATTCAGGGAAAATCACTACCCCAAAAGGAGTAATTTGCAAGCCAAGGTTTGCATACATTAAGATTTTAAACTTTTTTTAGGTAATGAATTTTCGGTATGTTTCGTTATGCTTACTTTTTCTGCTATTTTCCCATCAAGGATGGAGTCAAATAGATGTAACCGTAGCGGGGAAATCGATTCCATTGTCGAAAAAAAACATCAGGTTTTTTCTGATCGACTCGCTTCGCTTCGACGATTCGATTGTTCGAGACTCTTCGGTGAAGTGGGGAACCTTGGGAAAAGATCCCATCCACATCAAAAATATTCCGCAAACCGTTTACTTGAGCATTCCATTGGATTCCTTTTTACAATCCACCTATTTAGAAATTACCGACCCTAACATCAATTTGATTCAAGTTTGGATATTAACCAAAGAGGGTCAAGTGATTAAAAAATTCCCGTTTACGGGCGACAAAAACAACTACAACACCCGTCCGGTTGACTACACAACGTTTCTATTTCCGATCAAAGAATACCAAAAAAAAGGCAACATTGCATTGATCGCCACGGATAAACGTCACGTATTTAGGGTGTTGCCGGTTGATTTAAAGGCTCAAACCGATTTATTTGGAAACAACCAACACACCACCTTTTTTCAAGGGCTCATTATTGGTGTAATCGCATTTTTCACGTTGTTTGTGGCCTATTTATGGATCAGTGTACGCCAAACTGTGTTTTTTTGGTATTTAGCTTATTTATTGAATTTGGCCTTGTACTTTTTTGTGGATTCCGGATTATTTTTCAAGTATATCACGCCCAACTATCCGCAATTGAATGAAACATTCGGGCCTTTGTTGTTGGGGCTCTTGTTTCTTCCATTTACCCTGTACTTTTTGAACCTAACCGAAGTAAAAAAACACTTCCCCAAAATTGACCGATGGAATACTCGACTTACTGGGTTTTATGCTGTCATTTGGGTCCTTTCCTTTTCATCATCCTTCCTCAATAACTACCATCTTCATGAATTTTGGGTTTCGGCCAACAAAATTGTTTCCCCTACTTTTCTCCTTTATTTCTATGGTTTATCCATCTTTCTATTCATCAAAAAAATTAAATTCTCTGGATTTGTTGTCGCCTCTTACACCATTGTTTTCGTATTTACGCTTTTGCTAACAGCCTTTTACAACGGGAAAACCCCAAATGCATTTGCTTACCGATATTCCTTGTACATCGGTTTCTTTTTTGATGTATTGATCATGGCTTGGGCTACGGTTTATCGATTTAAAATGTATTTGGATGAATCGGAACGTTTAGCAGCCGAAAATACGATTCAACAACAGCAAATCTTTCAAACCCTATCCGATTTTAAAGAAAAAGAGATGCAGCGATTTAGCAGTTTTCTTCATGATTCTCTTGGTGCTTACCTGTTTTCGGTTCGAAAGAAAATTGAAAAAGCCCAGCAAACCGAACACCCCAATGAGTTATTGGAAAAGGCCGAACGCGAGATCATTCAACTTTCCAAAGAAGTACGTTCTTACTCCCACGAGTTTTCTCCCCTCCTCTTCCAACGAAAGGGCCTGTTACAATCTTTGGAAGAGCTGGTCGATAAAATTCACCATGAACAACATTTGGAAATTCAATTTGAAAAGTTAGGGTCTTTATCGCAAGTGCCTTACCGTTACGAATTGTTGGTGTACACCATGGTTCAAGAACTCCTGCAAAATATCCTTAAACACGCACAAGCTAAAAAAGCCATTTTACAGGTCCTCCTCGAACACGATTCTGTGTCCATCTACGTTGAAGATGATGGAATTGGATTTTCAAAAACGGATTTAGAACCTGGCTTAGGTTTCACGCAAATCCATCAACTTATTACTTTTTTAAGAGGAACTATTCAAATGAATACCTCTATCCAAAAAGGAGTCATCATTTCCATCGAAATCCCCATCAAGCACCATGAAAACTAAGGTAAATATCGTTATTGCCGAAGATCACCCTATTTTTTGCGAAGGCTTGGTCAATGCTTTGGCTCGTTACCCCGAATTCGTTGTGATGGATGTGGTAAAACGGGGCGATGAAGTTTTGAACAAGGTTTCATCCCTCCAACCCGATGTATTGATTTTGGATATCAATCTGCCGCAAAAAAATGGAATACAAATCTTACAAGTACTAAAAAATCAAGTCTCAACCATCAAAGTTTTGGTTTTAAGTATGTACCATCCCATCGATCTGAAAATCAATCCGAAATACGATTTTTTCCACGGATTTGTTTCCAAAAGTTCGGATTGGGATGTCTTGATTTTAGGATTAAATGAGGTACTGGCGGACCGTTTTTTTTGGGACCCGAATGTCCAATTGAACGAACCCGTTAAAGATGCATTTATCGCCCAACTCAAACTATCGACCCGAGAGTTGGAAATCCTAGAACTGCTACGCCAAGGGCTCAACAACAAAGAAATTTCGGTTCGCCTTCATTTGAGTGAACTCACCATCAAAACTCACCGAAAGAACATCATGTTCAAAACAGAATCGAAAAATTTGGCGGATCTTCTGCGCAAGTTTTAACCGTTAGGAATCGTTTAAGGCCATGTACAATTGAACGGCCTGCTTCGCTTCCTTAACGTCGTGCACGCGCAGAATCTGTGCTCCGCGCTCTAAGGCAAATGCATTTAAAATACTCGTTCCGTTCAACGCGTCTTCCGGCCAAGTGCCCAAAACCTTATTGATCATGCTCTTGCGAGAAATACCCACCAAAACAGGAACATTCAGCTGTTGAAATGTTTCCAAATTGCGCAGTAATTGATAATTGTGGTGCAACGCCTTCCCGAATCCAAATCCGGGATCCACCACCAAATCGGCGACTCCCAACTTCCTCAATTCTTGTAGTTTGTTGAATAAATACCCCATTACATCGGCGGTAACCGCTCGGTAATGCGGATCTTTCTGCATGGAAACCGGAATTCCTTGCATGTGCATGAGGATGTACGGACAATTTCGTTCGGCAATCAAGGGGAACATGTTGGGGTCGAGGTCGCCCGCGCTGATATCATTCACCCAAAAAGCACCGGCATCCAAAGCAGCGCGGGCCACTTCGCTGCGGTACGTATCGATGGAGAGGGTAGCATGTGGAAAGTGTTTCGATAGCGATTCGATAGCGGGCAACACCCGGTCCATCTCTTCCTGAACGGAAACGGCTTGGGCACCAGGGCGCGTACTCATCCCACCCAGATCCAACACCTCTGCTCCTTCATCCAGCATTTGCTGTGCTTTTTGTAACACCGCATCTTCCACCAACCGACTTCCCTCAAAAAAGGAATCGGGAGTGCAATTGATGATGCCCATCACGGCGGGTATTTCGAGATTCAAAAGTCCTCGTTTGCTGCGAATTTGGGTGATTTTCATTCGGCTTCTCCCCGTTTTAATTGCCGATCAACATCCCTAGATTTGATGGATTCGCGTTTATCGAACAGTTTTTTTCCTTTTACCAAGGCGATTTGAATTTTGGCAAATCCCCGCTCACTGAAATGAATATCCAAAGGGACAATGGTCACCCCCTGATCCTTGAGTTTTTCGCGAATTTTTTTCAATTCCGATTTATTCAATAAAAGGGTTCGCATCCGGCGAGGAGCATGTTGGGCAAATCCAGCGTGGGAATATTCGGAAATGTGCAAACTGGTGATGGTCAATTGCCATGAGGTAAACGAACAATACGCATCACCAATATTCACTTTTCCATCCCGCAAAGATTTCACCTCCGAACCGGTCAACATAACGCCAGCCTCGAACTCTTGAAGAACGTGGTATTCGTAAAATGCTTTGCGATTGGAAACAACGGTGAATGTTTTACTCATGGGAAAGGGATGCAAAAATGCGGGAAATCTTTTCTTTTTTCAAAATTTTTTGTCCAGTGATGCCACTTGCTACCAAACGGTCGCCAACCTTGGCTATAACATAACACGTTACTTCATGTCCGGAAACCGCCTCTAGGGTTGCCGTCAGAATTACTTCTTCACCCAAAAGGGCGGGCCGGTGATGCTGAATTTCCAATCGTGTTCCAATACCCTCCTCGTCTTCTTCCAACATGTGGAGAACGAATTGCCGACCAACCCATTCCATATCTCTTCCCAAGGCAAAGGTGGCATACACGGGATGAACCTGTCCTACTTCAAAAGAGGCGGTATCTTCCGGCTGAACGAGATGGCGAATGGAAATGATGTGGCCGATGGAAAAAGGTTGTTTCATCGGTTTACTTTTTTTACCAGAAGATTATGGGCAACTTTACTGGTAATCAGCATTTCCGTTGAACTAGAAGCTATTTTAACGACGTAAGAATCGTCGAAGGGATGGTGCTCCACGATGTGAAGTACGGTTCCAAGGGCGATGCCCATCCGGGTAAGGAGGCGTAAAAAATCGGTGTCGTCTTCGGTAACGGCACACACCCGCCATGGGTGTTGGAAGTTATTGATTTCAGGGAGAGGCACGGCGGCGATGGGGCGAATTAGGCCATCGGCCGAGGGGATGGGATCGCCGTGGGGGTCGATCTCAGGAAAACCAAGAAATACGTCCAAACGCTCGATGAGAAGGTCGGAATCGATGTGCTCCAACTCTTCAGCAATTTCATGGATTTCGTCCCAGGAAAATTTGAGCTTTTCCACCAAGAAAACTTCCCAAATTCGGTGTCTACGTATGATCGACAAAGCTAATTTGGCACCATCTTGGGTGAGGTTGGCTCCTTTGTATTTGACATGATCAACCAACTTCTTTTCGTGTAGTTTTTTAATCATATCGGTCACCGAAGCTGGAGTACTTTTCAATACATCAGCCAAAGCATTCGTATTGACAGACTTGTTTGTCCCATCACTTAATTTGTACAGGGCCTTTAAATAGTTTTCTTCGGTAACGGAAAGCATTCCACAAAAGTAAAGAAAGATCAAATAGGGTTACCTTTGTTCAACGAAAAGAATTGTATTATCTTTCTTTCCGTTTCCAACCAAATGCCCTTCATTTTTGTTATTGAACCATGCATACGCTTGATTTATCTTCCCTAAAAGGACTTAACGGAAAGCCGATCCGTCGTTTGTTTCGACTTTTGAAACCCGAACGGGCTTTCATTAAACGATTGTATTGGGTTTCTATTTTATCAGGTTTGTTTGGATTGGTGGTTCCCCTTTGCATTCAAGCCATTTTTACGTTCATTCAAGCTGGACAAGCTTCAGCTTCTTTATGGGTGTTGTTGAGTTTTCTTCTCATCGGATTGTTAATTTCTGGCAATCTTACGTTAACCCAACTCAATATCAACGAAACACTTCAACAACGACTATTTGCTCGCATTGGATTCGATTTTACCGAGCGCATTCCTCGCTGGCGCTCCGATGACCATCACGCCCCTGAAATGGTCAATCGTTTCTTTGAAGTTCTAACCATACAAAAATCACTATCCAAAGTACTAATCGATTTTTTCTCGGCCTTGCTTCAGGTGTTTTTTGGATTACTGCTTTTGTCTTTTTACCATCCCCTTTTTATTGTTTTCGGCTTAGCTTCCATTGGAACCATCATCGTCGCCTTTCGAATCATGGGCCCCAATGGAATGAAATCCAGTCTTGGAGAATCCTCATCTAAATACGCCATGGTGTATTGGTTGGAGGAAGTTGCACGATTCATCGATGTTTTTAAACTCTCAGGTGCGCCCAACCTACCGGTTCAAAAATCCAATGCTTTGGTCGAAAAATATGTTGATTACCGCACTGAACACTACAAAATTTTACGGAATCATTACATCATGCTGATTGGTTTCAAAATCATCACCATCACGGGTTTGATCATGTTGGGTACCTTTTTGGTTTTCAACGAAATGATCAGCATTGGGCAATTCATTGCTTCCGAAATTGTGATGGTTTTAGTCATTCAATCCGTTGAGAAAATCATTTTCTGTATCGATCCCATTTACGACACCTTAACTGCCGTTGAGAAATTGGGTGGCATTGCCGATTTACCCTTGGCAGAACATACAGGAACAACCGAAATTACCCCTGGAGCCATCTCCATTTCCTTGGATCATGTTGGAGTTCCTCCAACCGATATGTCGTTTTCGGCAGATATTAGCGAACATCAAATTGTGGGTATTGTTGGTGCAAACGGATCGGGTAAAACGACCTTAATTAATTTACTTGGAACGCGTGTGCCCGATACTACCGGAGTATTAAAGTATTCGGGAGTTCGAGTTGAGGCACTGCAAATGGATTCACTTCGTTCCCGCATCGGTGAAATCATCGAAGATACCGACATTTTTGCGGGGACCGTTCGCGAGAACATCAGCCTTGGACGTCCAGGAGTCAATGATCTATCCATCCGAGAAGCCTGTGAGGGGCTGGGATGCTGGGACGATTTGCAAAGGCTTCCCAAGGGATTAGATACGGCATTAACTCCAGGTGCACCCGGGCTTCCTCGTTCTCTTGCCATGAAAATTTCCTTGGCCCGGGGCGTGGTAACGCAACCTTCTCTCTTACTCATTGATGCGACGTTGGTAACTTTAACCCGAAGCGAAAGAACTAAAATTTTGGATTATCTCACCCGAGAAGACCGCCCTTGGACCCTGATCGCTTCCATCCATCATCATGATTTTATGCAACGATGCGATCAAATTCTTCATCTTGAAAAAGGAAAAGTGGGAGGCGCATTCACCTTGGAAGAAGCTGAAAAACAATCGTTCTACACCGAGTTAATGGTTTACTAATATGGGACATCATCGCCATCGCTACAACGCTTACAATCATATTTTTGAACGTCAACCGAAAGCCATTTTTAAAGTTACGGGAAGATTTGCGCTCATTCTATTGATGATTACCTTATTTCTTCCGTGGACCCAAAACTTTCGCGGAAAAGGAAAACTCACCACGTTAAACCCCAGCGAACGTCCGCAAACCCTCAATTCGATCATTCCAGGGAGAATTGAAAAATGGTACGTTCAAGAAGGGCAACGGGTAAAAAAGGGTGATACCATGTTGTTCATTTCAGAGGTGAAAGAAGATTATTTAGATCCCAATCTTGTACCTCGAACCGACGATCAGATTCTTTCCAAAGAAAAAGGAATTGGATCGTATCAATTGAAACTGAAAGCGCTTGAAAATCAGTACAAAGCCATCGAACGAGATCAGGTTTTGAAAACAGCCCAATTGCGAAACAAAGTGAAGCAAACCCGGGCAAAGATGATTTCTGATTCAGCAAAAATCGTGGAAGCAGATGTGAAATTGGTCATTGCGAAAAGACAAATTGATGCCTTTGAAAAAATGTACAAAGATGGCATCAAATCCTTGGCCGAATTTGAGTCTAAAAAAGCTTCCTACCAACAAGCCATTACCGATAAAACGGCCATGGTAAATAATTACATCACCGCAGAAAACGAATGGATCAACGCCCAGTTGCAACTTAACAATCTGAACAACGAATTTGAGCAGAAACTGGCGTACAACCAAGCCGATCGCTTTGCCCTTGAATCCCAAATTTTCGATGGAGAAGCTAGCGTTTCTAAAATGCGCATCCAACGCTCCAATTACTCCATTCGCACCCAAAACTACTACGTGCTCGCCCCTCAAGACGGTTACGTGGTCAAAGCCTTAAAATCGGGAATTGGGGAAGTGATCAAAGAAGGTACTCCGTTGGTGGAACTCCAACCCTATCCTTTCAAAATTGCTGCCGAAATGTACGTCGACCCCTTGAACGTGGCCTTGGTGGAAAAAGGACAAAAAGTGCGGCTTCAATTTGATGGATGGCCCGCCTTGGTATTCGGTGGTTGGCCCGGCGTTTCGTTTGGAACGTTTGGCGGCGTTGTCGTAGCCATCGATCAAACCATCAGCGAAAATGGAAAATATCGTTTGCTCATCGCTCCTGATTCTTCCGACAAAGCTTGGCCAGACCTCCTGAAAGTAGGCACCGGCGCCAATGGAATCGGTTTGCTGAAGGATGTGCCCATTTGGTATGAATTGTGGCGGAACATCAACGGATTCCCACCCGAATACTACAAACCATTGGAACAAGCGGGCAAAGAGTCGATTAAAAAAGAAAAATGATGCGCATTTTCGGACTACTTTTTCTTTTTTCCGCGATGGGAATTCATGGCCAAAACAACCAAATCTTAACCCGCGATGCTTTTGTAGAAAAGGTCAAGCAGCACCATCCCATTGCTTTTGCCGCTGGTTTGATGGACAATAAGGCCGCAGCCACGGTGTTGCAGGCCCGCGGAGCTTTCGATCCGGCCCTTCAAGGAAAATTGAACCAGAAAACCTTTTCGGGAACGCAATACTTCAACCTCTTAGAAACCGGTTTGCTGCTCCCCACCCGAAGTCCCGTAGAATTTTCCATGGGTTGGGAACAAAATGCAGGAACGTTCGTCAACCCGGAAGACAAAACACCCAGTACAGGTTTAGGAAGCTTAGGAATTGGAGTTAATTTAGGAAAAGGGTTGCTGATGGATGCCCGACGGGCTTCCCTTCGGCAAGCATTGCTCTTACAAGATGCGGCACCATTCCAAATTCAATCCATGCTGAGCGATCTTTTGGCTCAGGCAGAAATGGATTATTGGAATTGGGCGCTCACGAAGGAAAAACTAGCCCTCTACCAAGAAGCGAGTGACCTTGCTTTTCAACGTTTGAGACTCATTCGGGGAGCCTTGCAACAAGGCGACCGGCCCACCATCGATACCGTAGAAGCCTATGCCCAATGGCAATTGCGCCAAATTAACGTTGAACAGGCAAAAGCCGAGTATTTGGCCGCCACCAATTTGATCGAAGCTTACCTGTGGAAAGACGGACTTGTTCCCGATCAATTGCCTTCAGCAACCATTCCACAAAGCATTCAAGTTGCAGCTTTAACGGCTGTAAATCTTGATTTGCTCACACAATGGATTACGGAGTTGGATCAACATCCCATTTTAAAAGCCCTGGATGCTGAAATCGCCATGCAAGAGGTTGAAATCAAATTGAAAAAAGAAAGTCTTCGTCCGGAATTAAAGGTGAAGTACAACTTGCTCAGTGGAAATCCCGCCCAAATTGGGACGTATTTTGAAGACGGCTACAAATGGGGCGGTTCGGCCGCTTTTCCATTGTTGCTTCGTTCCGCTCGAGGTGGCGTTCAAATTTCTACCATTAAGAAACAAGAATTGGAAGCCAAACGCTTACAAAAGAAAAACGAAATCCGAGTGAAAATAGAAACGTATGCTGAGCTTTCTGGAATTTTCAATCGACAAACCCAATTGGCAGAAGAACAAATGAATCGCTTCAAACAATTGTACGATGTAGAACAAATTCGTTTGCTTCAGGGTGATGGATCTGTTTTCTTAATCAATAACCGAGAAGCAAAATGGGTGGAATCCCGCGAAAAAGTACTGGAACTTTACTTTAAAGTGCGCAAAAACCAAATTTCTTTGCAAAATTCGCGTGGATTATTCTAACGCATGCGAGTTTTTCTCTTCACCCATTGGTATCCACCCAACTCAACAGCACCTGCTTTCCGAGCTCAGTCTTGGGTAGAAGGATTTTCGAAGATCGCCAAAGAAGTCATCGTTATTACTCCCTACCGGGAAGGAAACGAGGCCTATCCAGCAGCATATCACAACCAAATCCTCATCGAGGAACGAAAAGGTAACATTCGAATCTTTCGATTGCCCCTTTCCCATCATCCTTTAAGAAGTGCGATCGCACGCATGCCGAACAGCGCTTACCGACGTTTTTTAATGGGTCTTTTTTACTTGCTTCATCATAAACCGGTTCACCATTCTTTTGATTTGGACTTTGAAGCACTGGAATCGAAACTGCCTCTTCCTCAGTCCAACGATTGGGTGCTTTCTTCGGGTCCTCCTTTTTTGTTACACCGCTTGGCATTGCGCTGGAAAATGATGCATGGCTGCAAATGGATTGCTGATTATCGCGATTTATGGACGTTTGGCCGCGATCGATTCCATTGGGGATGGCTACGGGAGTGGTGGCAAGAGCGGGTGGATGGAGAATGGGAGCGGCATTGGCTGCACCTGGCCGACCGGTTGGTGACCGTTGGTCCAACGTTAGCGGCCGATTTGCAGAACCAATTCCCGAAAGTTGATGTAAGCGTTTTGGAAAACGGGGCTCAGGAAGATATGAAGCAACTTTCTCCTCCCCAAGGCGGGGGAAACCGGTGGCTGTACGTGGGGAATTTGTACCCCGCCCAAAAATCGATTTGGCGCTTTTTTTCTTTGTTGGACGACGCCATTCGGCAAGATGGATTGGATTTTGAGTTGAGGTTTTTAGGCTCCAATCATTACGGCTGCTTGAATGAGTTGTTTGCTCAATTCCCCCTCGTAGCCCAACATTGCAAATCGTTGACCTGGCAAAATCGGCCAGAGATTTTGGATCATTACAATTGGAGCAACGGCTGCATTCATTTTCCCTACGAAGGAGCGGAAGGCATTCCCAGCGCGAAGCGCAACGAGTACGCCTGCTCGGGAAGAAAAACGATAACGTATTCGAATCAATCGAAACAGGAAGTGTTGAATTGGGCTAAATCAACCGACTTTCCCGAAGTTTCATTGCATTTATTTCGGCAGTACCTGGTTGATTTATGGATCGGCGATCACGTTCGAAGTGATGGGAATTTATCGAAGGGTAGACCCCGTTCCCAAGACAATTTCATTTGATTTTCACTTTCCCCCCACCCATCCCCAATAAAAAAACCCGGCGATGCCAGGTTTTCAGTTAATTTGCGGAGACGGAGAGATTCGAACTCTCGATACGCTTTTGGCGTATACACACTTTCCAGGCGTGCTCCTTCAGCCACTCGGACACGTCTCCAGGAATGAGGGGCAAAAATAGCTGATTTTTTTAACCCTACCAAGTTTACCCAGAAATAAACCATTTTTTTGCCTTTCTCGTTTTACATTTGTAACTCCAATTCAATCCATGATTACCATATCCGAAAAAGCCGCTAACCAAGTAAAAAGCCTGCAAAACAACAAGGCCGTGCGCGTTTCTGTCACCTCCGGTGGCTGTTCGGGGCTAACGTATCAGCTCGATTTTGTGGATGCGCCAAACCCTTCCGACGAAGTTTTTCAATCGCACGAAATTACCCTTTGTTGCGATAAAAAAAGCTTTTTCTATCTCATCGGAACTGAACTCGACTTCTCCGACGGACTTCAAGGAAAAGGATTCTTTTTCAATAACCCCAATGCATCCCGCACCTGCGCTTGCGGAGAAAGTTTTTCCCTCTAAACCCCAGTGCAACTCCTCTCTCCATTTTCCCCACTTTGGTACGGATTGGCCGCCCTCCTTTCCTTGGGCATCGCCACCTTATTCTACTATTTAAAGCCTCAAAAATCCTACCCTAACCCATGGATTCAACGAGGCCTTTTCCTTCTTAAATTCCTATCAACCTTCCTGTTACTTCTTCTCCTCATCAATCCCATCCTTCGACGAAACAACCGAGTGGTTCAAAAACCCATCATCGGTATTCTCTTAGATCAATCGCAATCCATCGCTTTACAACCCCTAGGAAAAACCTACACCCAAGAAATTCCGGAGAAAACCAAAAAAATTAAGGAGAAACTTGATGGGCAATTCGAAGTAAAAACGTTTTCTTTTTCCAGCCAACTTGTTGATTCCCTTCAACCCCGTTGGAACGGAAACGCCTCCAACCTTGGAAAGGCCCTAGAACAATTCCAAGAAAAATTCGAAGGGCAAAATGTTGGAGCTCTTCTCTTAGCCACAGATGGAATCAACAATCAAGGAAAAAATCCGTGGTACGTTGCCCAACAACTCAATTTCCCCATTTACCCTTTGGCCTTGGGAGATACCACACCCCAAACAGACTTGGCTATTCAATCCATCAAACACAATGAAGTTGTGATGAAAGGAAATGAATTTCAAGCAATATTCAATCTTTCCGCCAAGGCGCTACCTGGAAAAACAGCCTTCTATACCCTGCGAAAAATCGGCAAGGACAATCAAATTTCCACCCTTAAAACCGGAAATTTCCCCATTCAAAAAAATGACTTCCAAACAGCAATCCCAGTGCAATTACCAGCTAATGAGGCTGGTTTACAACATTATCGATTAACCCTTACTCCCATCTCGGGAGAAAAAAACACCCAAAACAATACCCAAGATTTCTTTGTTGAAGTGATCGACGATCGCGCCCGAATTCTTCTTCTGGCATCTGCACCACATCCCGACGTGGCGACCGTTCGTCAAATTCTCTCCCAAAAACAGTCGATGGACGTAGTGGTAAAGAATCCAGAATCGGGCAACATCAACCTTTCCAATTTCGATGCAGTGATCTGCTTTCAACTGCCTTCCATCAACGGTAACGATCAAATCGTTCAGCAAATTCGCCAAAGTCAGTTGCCGGTTTGGTACATCGGCGGAAACCAAACGGCCTATTCCCGCCTTAATGCATTGCAAGGATTAATGACGATTCGACCGGCGGGAAAGTCACTTTCCAATGAAATTACCCCGATTCAAAATACCTCCTTCTCGTTTTTTGGCTTATCAGAAAAGTGCAGTCAACGAATCAAGTCATTCCCCCCCCTTCAAGTTCCCTATGGAGATTATGCCGCCAACGGAAATGCATCTGTATTATTTCAACAACAGATAAAAACAGTGCCCACCTCCATGCCCTTATTCGCCTTTGGAGAACAACAGGGCGTTCGCCAAGTTATATTGGTTGGCGAAGGTCTGTGGAAGTGGTACCTCGACGAATACGAACAGTTTGGAGAACATTTCGCCGTAGATGAATGCATATCAAAAACAGTTCAATACCTCGCACTCAAACAAAATAAGAAAATTTTCCGAGCAAAATCCGATCGTCTTATTCACGAAGAAGGAGACGAAGTTCTTTTTACCGCTGAGCTTTTCAACAAAAACTACGAACCGGTGAATGAGCCCGATGTACAGCTCACCATCAGCAACGCTAAAGGAAAAACATTTTCCTTCTCGTTGGGGAAAACCGATCAAAAATACCTGGGCAATGTGGGGAAATGGCCCGAAGGGAAATACCAATACGAAGCAAAAACAACCTATCAAGGAACAGCCTACTCCGAAAAAGGAGAATTCTCGGTCCAAGGAAACACCCTAGAAGCAGCCATGACCCAAGCCAATTGGAGTTTGCTTCGGAATTTAGCCGCGCCACAAAAAGGAAACCTTTATCCCTATGAAAAATGGGAAAACGTCGTGGACGATTTATCCAAACGTCCTGATTTAAAACCCGTGAGTTATTTGGAATTATTGCTCACCGAAATCTTGGATGTTCCCTGGCTTTTGGTATTGATGCTTTCCCTTTGGTCGGCCGAGTGGTTATGGAGAAAATGGTTGGGACACGCCTAAATCCCATCCATGCCGTCGGACTCATGTCGGGAACCTCCCTAGATGGGATTGATCTGGCCTATGTTCATTTTTGGGAAGAGAGTCACTGGAAATTTCACATAGAACACACGCACTACATTCCGTACACTACTTCCGAAAAGAAGGAATTGGCCAGGCTGATGGAAGTTCCCTCTCCCGAACTCCTGGAGGCTCATGCCCGTTGGGGCCATCGTTTCGGAATGGAAATTCAACGGTGGCTTACCGCAATTCAACGAAAACCACATTTTGTGGCCTCCCATGGTCATACCATTTTTCATCAACCCGATCAAGGATTTACGTTCCAGCTGGGAGATGGATATGCCTTGCAAAGCGCCATTCAATTGCCGGTGGTGTTCGACTTTCGAAGCGCCGATGTGGCGGCGGGAGGGCAAGGTGCCCCTTTGGTTCCATTCGGCGAATTCCACCTCTTCCCCAACTTCGATCATTTTTTAAACATCGGCGGGATTGCCAACGGCAGTTCGCGGCGAACCCACGATATGGATGCTCGGGACATTTCCTTTGCCAACATTTGGATGAACCATTCCGCCCGCAAAATGGGATTGGAATTCGACGAGAATGGAGCGGGCGCGAGAAAAGGAAACGTTTGTGCTGAACTCTACGATCAATTATTGACCGATTCACTATCGAACTCCTCCAGCCTTTCGGCGGAAATTGCGAGCCGGAGTTTGGGATGGATTGATGCTGCGAGGATTTCACCTGAAGACGAGCTGCGCACCGAATTGGAAGTAATGTTGGCCGTTTTTCAGCAGAAATGGGATGTTCATGGAACGGTGATGGTAACCGGAGGCGGTGCAAAAAATACCTTTTTAATGGAAAGGATGAATCAAACCCTGTCGGCCCAATTCGTACCCGCATCACCCGAACTCATTGATTTTAAGGAAGCCCTCATTTTTGCCTTTCTCGGACTTCAAAGAATCAGGAACGAAATCAATGTCTTTCCTTCGGTGACCGGTGCGAAAATTCCGACTTCAGGAGGAATTTTTCTGCCTTAATGCCGTTTTTTAGCTAGTTTTGCATAAAAATCAGATGCCCTTTCCCTTAATTTTTATTCCAGAAGAAACCGAAAAATTGGTGGATCGAATCGAAAGATTAACCCCTGAATCCCAACCCCTTTGGGGAAAAATGTCGGTGGCCCAAATGATAGCCCATTGCGCCCTTCCCTACGAGATGGATTATAAAAATCCACCAAAAATTAGCTTTTCCCTAAAATGGATGATGAAGCTATTTTTTAAAAATTCGATGCTTAACGATCAATCCTACAAACGGAATATCCAAACAGCTCCACCTTTCCGAATGGTTGATCAAAAAGATTTTCATCGAGAGAAAAAACGTTTAATTGCCTTGATTCGTGCAGGCCATGCTATGGGAGAAGGGTATTATCAAGGTCTTCCGCATTATGCTCTCGGCCCACTGAGTTCCGACGAATGGAACACCTTACTGTTCAAACACCTCGATCATCATTTGAGGCAGTTCGGTGTGTAATTCGAAAAAATTCGTACATTTACAAAAACCAATTTTATGAAAAAAATAACCCTTTTGGCCGCGGTTTTTGCCGCATTCGCCGCTTCAGCCCAAACCAAATTGGAGGGCCTTTCCCACCCCGAATCCGTTTGTTCCAACGGCAAATTCACCTTCGTTTCCAACCTAGGAGAAAAAGTAGAGCCCACTAAACGCGATGAAGATGGTTTCATCTCTAAATTCGACGCCAAAGGCGCTGAAGTGAAAAAAGACTTCATTACAGGATTGAATGCTCCCAAAGGAATGGCCTTGGTGAAAGATGTGTTGTACGTGGCCGATTTGGATCAAATTCGCGGATTTAAAATCAAAGATGGCAAAGAAATATTCAACTTGGATTTAGCCGATTTGGGCTCTACCTATTTGAATGATATCGTGATGATTGATGAGCAAACCTTGATCGTTTCTGCTACCGATATTCACAAACTCATCAAAGTAAACTTGAAAACCAAAAAAGGCGAAGAACTTTCCATCGCCAAACTACCTTCCATGGGTTGCAACGGCTTGGCTTACGATGCCGAAAAGAAAATGTTATTTGTTGTAGGCATGGGTGGTAAAGTAACCAAGGGAGATGATGTAGAAGACATCCTCGGCGAAATCGGTATGATCAACCTAGCAGCAGATCCTGCAAAATGGGCCTACAAGCCCATTGGGACAGCAACCGGAATGTTCGATGGCATTGCCATTTACGACGAAAAAACGCTGATCGTTACCGATTGGAGAGGTGGAGAAGGAAAAGGCTGCGTTTGGAAAATCGACCGCATGTCGGGAAAACCCACCGAAGCCGTGAAAATGGGCGCCTATGCTGGCCCTGCCGATTTCTACTTCAACGCCAAAGATAATTCCGTGATGATTCCCGACCTTTTGGGCGACAGTGTTTATCCCGTTACCGTAGATTTTAGCATCAAGAAATAATGTCAAGATCCATTATTACATCCCCAAGCAGCCCCAGCCCCATTGGGCCTTACAGCCATGCCGTGGAAGTGAAAAGTCATCAAAGGATGATTTTCACCAGTGGCCAAGTTGCCTTGAATGCCGAAACAGGAGCCATGGTTCAAGATTCGATCGCTTCCGAGACCAAACAAGTGATGGAGAATCTTGAAAAGATTCTCGTTTCGGCAGGCGTTGATTTTGCCCATGTGGTAAAATCAACCATATTTTTGACGAATCTCGACGATTTTGCCGAAGTTAATGAGGTTTACGGGCAGTTTTTTGAAAACGATTATCCCGCGCGCGAAACGGTTCAGGTGGTTCGCCTTCCCCGCAATGCGCGCGTTGAGATTTCGATAATTGCGGCGGTTTAACGTTAATTTTTTCCTAATATCAGAGCCCAAGGTGTGAAAATCGCCTTGGGCTCTTTATTTTGCCAAGGCATGGAAGCCTTAAGCGAATTTTTACGCTTCTTCAACGACCCTCAGCACATCATCGAAGCCGGAGGATTGCTGTTACTCATCTTCATCATTTTCATCGAAAATGGGTTGATCTTCGGATTGTTTTTCCCCGGAGATTCCCTTTTATTTATTGCTGGTTTAATTGTTGCTACCCAACCCGAATTGCTTTCGGTTGAGCTATCTACCCTGCAAATTTCTTTGATCTTGGCCTCCATCCTAGGAAACGGTACCGGGTATTGGTTTGGAAAACGATGGGGGAAAAAATTGTATCAACGGCCCGATGGATTTCTTTTCAAACGAAAATACCTCGAAGCTACCGAGCAGTTTTACACCAAAAATGGCGGAAAAACTTTAATCATTGGGAAATTTTTGCCCTACATCCGAACCCTCGCCCCCATTATTGCGGGTGTTATTCGGGTTCCTTTATTAACGTTTTGGATTTTCAACGTACTTGGATCAATTATTTGGGTCCTATCCCTAACCTCCTTGGGTTATTTCCTTGGAATTCAATTTCCGTGGATGAAAGATTACGTAGAATGGATTGCGGTTTTTTTCGTTGTCTTCGCAAGTATTGCGGTGGTAAGAACCTATCAGAAAAACAAAAAATCTTCTTAATGACCTTTAATTAAACTGTAGGGAAGCTCTTCTCTCAAATTTTTGGGTTGGTATTCTTCCAAATGATGAAGTACACTGCTTTGCGGGAAAACAGAATTTCTGCTTAACTCACGACCGTCCATCCGAATCATTTCTTCCCGGCCTTCTTTTTTAAAAACCCATGTATTCGGTTCTTCCGACGGCTGTAAAATGAGAGTATCCATTTTTTTTGAATCGGTCTTCAATTCCAAAAACACCCAACTCCCTTCCCATTTTTTTATTCGGAAAGTTCGCATTCTTTTGATGCGTTGCAGTTCTTTTTTTGGAAGGACGTAAGAAAATCCTCCCCAAACACCATCATCCAATTTGTGCCATTCTTCAAAAAAAAATTGCTTATCCGTTTTCTCTATCCACCGCCCCTGAAGGGCGCGAAAATCGCCATCTTCCCCAGCTGAACATCCCAGCAGTCCTAAAAGAAAAAACGGCCAGCCCTTCATTTTCCAATGGAAATCGCTTGATCGGACAATCGAACCAAATAAATCACGGGTGGTTCACTGCCTTGGTCAAAAGAAACGGACGCAAACTGCTCGCTTTGCCAAACCACCTTTACGTCATCGGCCGTTAAATCGTTTTGATAGATTTCAATTTGAACGGGTACGGGCTGCATTCCTTTGCGTTCAGCCACAATGGTACAATGCCAAGGATCGGCCCATAATTTCTCTCCCGAAATCTCAACACTTGCTGTGCCTTGGGGAGATTTGGAACGAATAACTTCCGATTTTTTACCGCACGAAACAAGTCCAATCAAGAAGAGGAAAACAAAGATTTTTCGCATCATTTGGTGGTGAAAAAGGTTAATCCGGGCAAATTTTGAAGGGAAGGATCCAGTTGAATGTAACAGGTCTTTTTGTTTTTATTCATCCAGATGTCCATGGATTTTTGCTTCTTTTCTGCAATCGCTGCTGCCGAAATTCGAGCATAATCATCTTGAAGATTGGCTTGATGTTGCTTGGTTTTACTCTTCAACATCACAATTCGAAAACCTTGCTTGTTCCGTTCTTCCAAAGGTTGAACGGGCGTAATTTCTCCTGGTTTTAGTTTTTCAATGATGAAGAATTGTTCGGGACCCAACTCTGCTGCTGTAAAGGTATTGGCGCCGGTATTGGGGTTTCGAAGAATTCCACCATTGCCTTTGGTGGCATCGTCTTCACTGAACTGTTTTACGGCTTGGGCAAGCGTTAGCGTACCCTTCAAAAGTTCCTTTCGGATGGAATCCAACCGCAAACGAGCCAACTCCTGATCATCTTCCAAAATGCTGGGTTTTATCAAAATATGGCGGCAATTCACCCGATCTCCTTTGCGATCAATCAATTGAATCAAGTGGTATCCAAAGTCAGATTTTACGACCTTCGACACTTCCAATGGTTTTAATTTGAAGGCGGCCGCTTCGAATTCGGGAACCATATCGCCCCGTCCGAAATAACCGAGATCCCCGCCCTGTCGTGCGCTACCATCTTGGGAGTACAAACGGGCGGCGGTGGTAAATCGGGTTTTCCCCGAAACAACATCTTCCCGAATTTTTTCCAATTGGTTAATGGTGTATAGCCGTTGTTCATCGGAAACTTGGGGATAGAGTACAATTTGAGCGACTTCGTATTCGGCATCAAAAAGAGGAAGACTATCAACAGGAATTTTTTGGTAGTAGGCCCGTACTTCTTTCGGACTCACAGAAACGCCACCGGTGACTTTTTCTTGCATCTTTTCGGCCAGAATTTCTTCCCGTTCTTGTTCCTTGAATTCCTCTTTGATTTCGAGAATGGATTTGCCGTAAAACTCTTCCAACTTCTCCGTTCCGCCCATCATTTGGGCGAAGTAGCGAATTTTTCGATCAAGGCGTTGTTCAATTTCTTCGTCTTTAAGCGGTAAAGAATCGAGTTCTGCTTGGCGCACCATCATTTTTCGAAGCATCAACTGGTACAGCAGTGCGCCACGTACCGAGTCGTTCACTTCCTGATTTTGAGAAATAACGCGGCCAATCTCCTTTTCGAAATCGGACTTTAGGATGATTTTGTCTCCCACTTGAGCAATAATTCCGTCGGCCATTTGGCGGTAAGCAACCGGTTGGGCCATGGCCTTGAACGACCCCAAAATCAAAAATAAAATCCAAATCTTTTTCATGTTAATCAACCAATAAATCGTACAAATCCAAGGAATCTCCCTTGTAAACATTTAAATCAACTCCTCCTTCAATTCCCTGAATCAGTGCTCGATCAGAAAATTGCCAAAATTCCCATTCGTCCTCGTCCAACGAAAACGTGTTGGGCTGATAATGGGCAAACCAAATGGGGTATTTTCCACCAAAATCTCTTTTGATAAAGGCTTTATAATAGGCCCT
>JACCEA011019939.1_pt1 | contig 20906 bp, 23 predicted proteins | sample 7449851 | NCBI WGS metagenome assembly JACCEA01 (sample SAMN15323453, study PRJNA562643) | freshwater metagenome | isolation source: river surface water | place: USA:Blue River Watershed | collected 2017-08-18 | reverse complement strand
GCGAGATGAGCCGCGGCGAGATCGACGGCTACACCGAGTTCGTCAAGATCTACGGCGCCAAGGGCCTGGCCTGGATCAAGGTCAACGAGGCCGCGAAAGGCCGTGACGGTCTCCAGTCGCCCATCGTGAAGAACCTGCACGACGCGTCGATTGCCGCCATCCTCGAGCGCACCGGCGCCCAGGACGGCGACCTCATCTTCTTCGGCGCCGACAAGGCCAAGATCGTCAACGACGCCATCGGCGCGCTGCGCGTGAAGGTCGGCCACTCCGAGTTCGGCAAGGCCCGCGGCCTGATCGAGGGCGCCTGGAAGCCGCTGTGGGTGGTGGACTTCCCGATGTTCGAGTACGACGACGACGCTGACCGCTGGAACGCGGTGCACCATCCCTTCACCTCCCCGAAGGACGGGCACGAGGACTGGCTCGAGACCGACCCGGGCCGCTGCATCGCCAAGGCCTACGACGCCGTCCTCAACGGCATCGAGCTCGGCGGCGGCTCCGTCCGTATCCACCGTGAAGACGTGCAGAGCAAGGTGTTCCGCGCGCTCAAGATCGACGCCGAGGAGGCCCAGGCCAAGTTCGGCTTCCTGCTGGACGCCCTGCAATATGGCGCGCCCCCGCACGGCGGCATCGCCATCGGCCTGGACCGCTTCGTCATGCTGATGACGGGCGCCGAGAGCCTGCGCGACGTGATCGCCTTCCCCAAGACCCAGCGCGCCCAGTGCCTGCTGACCCAGGCCCCCGGCCCGGTCGACGAGAAGCAGCTGCGCGAACTGCACATTCGCCTGCGCAACGTGCAGCCGGCCTGAGCTTCGCGGCCCCGGCAGAATCAAAAGGGCGCCCTGGGAAACCACGGCGCCCTTTGTCATTTCCACGCCCTGCACCCCATGCGCCCCGGCCCCTTGAAGCAGCCCATCTCCGTCCTCGTGGTGATCCACACCCCTGCCCTGGACGTGCTGATGATCCGCCGCGCCGACGGCGGCGAGCACTGGCAGTCGGTGACCGGCAGCCGTGACGCCACCGACGCCGACCTGCGCCACACCGCCTGGCGCGAGGTGGCCGAGGAGACCGGCATCGCCTGCGGCCCGGGCACCGCCCTGTACGGCGCCCTGCGTGAATGGGGCATGACCAACACCTACGAGATCTGGCCGCAGTGGCGCCATCGCTACGCGCCCGAGGTGACGCACAACACCGAGCACCTCTTCAGCCTGTGCGTGCCCGCGGGCACGCCGGTGCGGCTGCACCCGCGCGAGCACACCGACTACCGCTGGCTGCCCTGGCGGGAAGCGGCGGACCTGTGCTTTTCGCCCTCCAACGCCGAATCCATCCTCTTGCTGCCAGAATTCGCGGCATGAGCGAGGCGCCTGTCCTGCCGCTGGAATTCCGGGACCCTTCTGCCGCTGGCGAGGGCGCCTCGGTGCCGCGTGTCCAGACGCCCGGCCGCCGGTCGCTGCGGGTGGCCACCTACAACATCCACAAGGGCGTCCAGGGCCTGGGCCCGGCGCGGCGCCTTGAGATCCACAACCTGCAGCTGGCGGTGGAGCAGCTCGACGCCGACATCGTCTGCCTGCAGGAGGTGCGCCACTTCCACCGGCGCGAGGCCCGGCGCCTGGCGCGCTGGCCCTCGCAGCCCCAGGCCGACTACCTCGCCCCCGACGGCTACCACGCCATCTACCGCACCAATGCCGTCACCCGGCACGGCGAGCATGGCAACGCGCTCCTCACCCGCTGGCCGGTGACCGATCATGGCCATGAAGACATGTCCGACCACCGCTTCGAGCAGCGCGGTCTGCTGCATGTCGAAGTGGACGTGGAGGGCACGCCGGTGCATGTGGTGGTCGTCCACCTGGGCCTGATCGCCGGCAGCCGTCTACGGCAGGTGGCGCAGCTGGGGCGCTACCTCGCCCGCGAGGTGCCGGGCGACGCGCCGCTGGTGGTGGCCGGTGACTTCAACGACTGGGGCCGCAAGCTGCTCGCGCCCATGGCGGCCCTGGGCCTGGCCGACTGCAGCCGCCGGCTGCAGCGCCGCGTGCCCACCTTTCCCTCGCGCCTGCCCCTGGCCCAGCTTGATTTCATCTACGTCCGGGGCCTGCGGCCGGTGGACCTTTTCGTGCCGCAGGGGCCGGCCTGGGGCCGCATGTCGGACCACCTGCCGCTGATCGCGGACCTGCGCTTCTGAGGCCGGACCGGAGGACGCCACCGCATGTCGCGCCCCACCGGACTGCAACGCACCGGCCACCAGCTGCAGCTGCTGGAGGGGGCGGCCGAATTCTTCCCTGCCCTGGTGACCGCCATCGATGCGGCCCGCCACGAGGTCTGGCTCGAGACCTACATCTTCGACTTCACCGGCACGAGCCTGTCCGTCGCCGAGGCGCTGGTCCGGGCGGCCAGGCGCGGCCTGCAGGTGCGGGTGCTGGTCGACGGCTTCGGCACCCACGCGCCACCGCCCGACTGGCGCGAGCGCTTCCAGGCGGCCGGCGTGCAGTGGCAGGTCTTCGCGCCCGTGGGAAGCCGGCTGCGCCTGCTCTGGCCCGGCAACTGGCGCCGGCTGCACCGCAAGCTCTGCGCGATCGACGGCGAGCTCGCCTTCTGCGGCGGCATCAATCTCCTCGACGACCTGCACGACCCGAACCGCGGCTCCCTTCCCGCGCCGCGCCTGGACTTCAGCGTGCAGGTGCGCGGGCCGCTGGTGGCCGAGGTCCATCAGGCCATGGCGCGCCTCTGGCGCCGGCTTCCCTCGGTGCACGGCTACCAGCCACAGGCCCTGGCCGAGGCCTGGTGGCCGGGGGGCTTGCTCGCGGGAGCCGTACCGGCGCCAGCCCCGGCTTCCTGGCCGGCCGAGGGCGCGGAAGCGGGTGCGCAGGCAGGTGCGGATCTGTCCCCGCAGGTCGTCCACCGCCGGCCGCGGCCGGTGCCGCAGGGCACACGTGCCGCCCTGCTGCTTCGGGACAACGTGCGCCACCGCGCCCGCATCGAACGCGCCTACCTCCGCGCCATCGGCCGCGCCCGCGAGGAAATCCTCATCGCCAACGCCTACTTCGTCCCCGGCCGCCGGCTGCGACTGGCGCTGGAGCGGGCCGCTCAGCGCGGGGTGCGCGTCACCCTGCTCCTGCAGGGGCGCTACGAATACTTCATGCAGTACTACGCGAGCAAGCCGGTCTACGCGAGCCTGCTCAAGGCGGGCGTCTCCATCCACGAGTACGCGCCCAGCTTCCTGCATGCGAAGGTGGCGGTGATCGACGGCCGCTGGGCCACGGTGGGGTCCTCCAACCTCGACCCCCTGAGCCTGCTGCTCGCCCGCGAGGCCAATGTGGAGGTGGAGGACGCCGGATTCGCCCGCGTGCTGCGCGATCGCCTGCTGCAGGTGATCCGTCTCGAGGGCGAAGCGACCGATCCGGTGCAGTACGCGCTGCGGCCCCTGCGCGAGCGCTTTCTCGAGCGCCTGGCCTGGGTGGGCATGCGTCTGGCCTTGCTGGTGCAGGGCAAGCGTTACCTCTGAGGCCACCTCCGAGGCCGCCTCTGGGGTCACCGCCGAGAAGAGGGGAAAGGTTCTAGTTTTCGGGCAATCGGCGAGCAATGGCGGGGCGATTGCCGGGCGATTGCCCATTCCGGATGGCCTCGGACGCACCCGGTGTTAGCATCCTCCATGCTCATGAAAGCCGACCCGAACTCCAAGGCTCCGGCCGATGCCCAGGCGTCGGACGAGGGCGTCCCGGTCTCCGTCAAGATCCGCGAGCGGATCCAGGCGGCGCGCAAGCGATTCCACTCCAACGACAACATCGCCGAGTTCATCCAGCCCGGCGAGATGGAGGCCTTGCTCGACGAGGTCGAGGTCAAGATGCAGGGCGTCCTAGACAGCCTGGTCATCGACACCGAGAACGACCACAACACCGGCGACACCGCCCGGCGCGTGGCCAAGATGTACCTCAACGAGGTGTTCCGCGGCCGTTACGTCAACGCGCCCAGCGTCACCGAGTTCCCCAACGCCGAGCACCTCAACGAGCTGATGATCGTCGGCCCGATCACCGTGCGCTCGGCCTGCAGCCACCATTTCTGCCCGGTCATCGGCCGCATCTGGATCGGCGTGCTGCCCAACGAGCACACCAACGTGATCGGCCTGTCCAAGTACGCGCGCCTGGCCGAGTGGGTCATGGGCCGTCCCCAGATCCAGGAAGAGGCGGTGGTGCAGCTGGCCGACCTCATCATGGAGAAGACCCAGCCCGATGGCCTGGCCATCGTGATGGAGGCCAGCCACTACTGCATGGCCTGGCGCGGCGTGAAGGACATGGACAGCCGCATGATCAACTCGGTCATGCGCGGCGTGTTCCTGAAGGACGCCGCCCTGCGCCGAGAATTCCTGGCCCTGATCCCGAAGAACACCTGAGGCCTGCCATGCTCGTGCGTCTCCTGTATTGCAGCCGCGCCGTCGACGACAGCCCGGCTGCCATCGACTCCATCCTGTCGCAGTCGCGGGTGCACAACCCGCAGACCGGCATCACCGGCATCCTCTGCTACGGCGGCGGCATCTTCCTCCAGGCCATCGAAGGCGGGCGCCAGCCGGTGTCCGACCTGTTCGGCACCATCCAGAAGGACGGCCGGCACAAGGACGTGTGCCTGCTGGACTTCGAGGAAATCACCGAGCGCCGTTTCGGTGGCTGGACCATGGGCCAGGTCAATGTGAATAAGGTCAACCACTCGATCCTGCTCAAATACTCCGAGCGGCCCGAGTTGGATCCCTACGCCGTCTCCGGCCGCGTCTCGCTGGCGCTGCTCGAAGACCTGATGGCCACCGCCGCCATCTGCGGCCGCGCCTGAGCCTCTCCCTGCGGCCGGCGCGCTGACCGCGCTCGCCGCTGCCGGCCTTCTGCCTGCCGCTCTCTGCCTGCCGCCATGCCCGACCCGACGCCGCCCGCGCGCCTGCTCCTGGGCTGCGACTTCTCCAGCAGCCCCAGCCGCCGCAAGCCCATCGTCCTGGCCCAGGGCCATCGCAAGGGCGAGACGGTCACGCTCGCCGGCCTCCTGACCTTCGAGACCCTGGCCGCCTTCGGCGACTGGCTCGCCCAGCCCGGCGACTGGGTGGGCGGCTTCGACGTGCCCTTCGGCCTGCCGCGCGAGCTGGTGGAGGCCTTGGGCTGGCCCACCGACTGGGCCGGCTGCATGGACACCTATTGCGGGCTCACCCGGGCCGAGATCCGTACGCAATTCGCCGCCTTCTGCGACGCGCGCCCGGCCGGCGGCAAGTTCGCCCATCGCGCCTTCGACCGGCTGGCCGGCTCCAGCCCCTCGATGAAATGGGTCAATCCGCCGGTGGCCTACATGCTGCATGCGGCCGTGCCCCTGCTGCGGCAGGCGGGCGTGGACCTGCCGGGGCTGCAGGCGGGTGACCCGCGCCGGGTGGCGCTGGAGGCCTACCCGGGTCTGCTGGCGCGCGAGCTGATCGACCGCCGCAGCTACAAGAGCGACGACCGGGCCAAGCAGACGCCCGAACGCCTCATCGCCCGCAAGGACCTGGTCTGCGCGCTCGAGACCGGCCAGAGTCGCCTGGGCCTGCGCCTGCGGCTCACGCATGCCCAGCGCGACGCGCTGGCCGAGGATGCGAGCGGGGATGCGCTCGACGCGGTGCTGTGCCTGCTGCAGGCCGCCTGGGCCGAGCGCCAGGGGCCGCCGCGCTGGGGTCTGCCCGAAGCGGTGGACCCGCTGGAAGGCTGGATCGTCAGCGCGGAGCCGGAGCGCCCCTGATCGCCGCCAGCGCCTCGGCGTCGGTGCGGTAGGTCCGGATCCCCGGGTCGTCCTTCCATTCGCCTGCGCGCTCGAGCATCTGCTGCACGGGCAGCTTGATTCCGCTGATGTGGAGGGTGATGCCCTGTGCCGCGAGCTGGGCACGCAGCTGCGCGAACACTTCCACGCCGGTGGCGTCGATCCGGTTGATCGGCTGCGCGAACAGGCACACGTCGCGCACCTCCGGGCGGCCCGCCAGGTCCTGCATCAGCCGGTGCTGCAGGGCGGAGGCAGAGGCGAAATCGAGCTCATCGTCCATCCGCAGGGCCAGGACCTGCGGCACCAGCGGTGGCAGCTTCCACAGGTGCCGGTCCCGCAGGCTGCCGTCCGGGTGCAGGCCCACCTCGATGATGCGCGGATGCAGCCGGTGGTAGAGAAAGTGGGTCAGGCCCAGCACCACGCCGGCCATGACGCCCCAGTAGATGCGCGGCGCCGACACCAGCGTGGCGGTGAAGGTGATGCCGGCGATGACCGCCTCGACCCGGTGCAGCCGCCACAGGGCGGTGAAGGTGCGGGGCTTGATCAGGCCCAGCACCGCGGCGATCACGATGCCGGCCAGCACGGCAGTCGGTACGTGGTAGAGCGCGGGCAGCAGGAAGAGCAGCACGCCCAGCACCGCCACCGCGGTGATGACGGTGGACCACCCCGTGCGGGCGCCGGCGTACAGCGTGATCGCCGACCGCGAGAAGGAGGTACTGGGAGCGAAGGCGCCGCTGAAGGCTGCGGCCAGCTTGCCCAGGCCCTGGCCGATCAGGTCCTGGTCTGCGTCCCACCGCCTGCCTTCGCGCTGGTTCTCGATCTTCGCGCTGGAGGCCATCTCCAGCGAGGACACCAGGGTCAGCACCAGCGCGGGCGCCAGCAGCGCGGCCAGCTGCTCGCCGGGGAGCAGGCCGGGCCAATAGAAGGCCGGCAGGCCGGCCGGCAGCGCCCCCACCACTGCACCCCGGGCGGCATAGCCGGTGGCTGCGCTCAGGCCGGCGGCGGCCACCAGCACCAGCAGCACCATGGGCAGGCGAGGGAGCTTGCGCTTGCCGAGTTCCAGCAGCGCGAACGTGCCCAGGCCATAGGCCAGGGCCTCCAGGTTCGGCGCTGACTCATAGATCCGCGAGAGTGGCCCCTTGTGCCCGAACAGGGCCGGGAGCTGGGAAGCCATGATGAGCAATGCAGCCGCCTGGGTGAAACCGGCCAGCACCGGCGAGCTGATCAGGTTGAGGACCCAGGCCGAGCGCGTGGCGCCGACCGCGACCTGCAACACGCCGGACAGCAGGGCCAGCCACACCGCCAGCTGCACCCATTGCGGCGAGCCCGGCTCGGCCATGCCGCTGAGCGACGCGCCGATCAGCACCGCGCTCAGCGCCGAGGGACCCACCGACAGGCGGGTGGAGCGGCCGAACAGCACGGCGACCAGCATGGGCAGCAGGGCCGCGTAGAGGCCGGTGACCAGGGGCATGCCGGCCAGGCCCGCGTAGGCGACCGATTGCGGGATCACCACCACCGCGACGGTGAGACCGGCAACCATTTCATTGCGCATCAGGCCCGCATTGGGGCGGGGCCAGTCGAGAAAAGGCAGTGCCCGGGACAGCTTGGACATGGTGCCAAGCTTAACCGTGCCAACCTCCTCCTCCGGCCGGTCCTGTCGCCAGCGCGCGAAACCGGCAGCGCGGACCGGTACCGCCGGTGCTTTCGCGTGCCGTCCCCGGCGGCAGTTCCTCAGGGACGCACGACCAGCAGGTTGCGCACGTTCTTCACGCCCTTGGTGCCACGCGCCAGCGCCTCGGCCTGCGCCTTCTCGGCGGCCGTCTTGGAAAAGCCCGAGAGGATGACGTTGCCGTCCTGCGTGTCGACGTCGATCGCCATCGCGCTCGTGCTCTTGTCTTCCGCCAGCTTGGCCTTGACGCCGGCGGTGATGGTCTTGTCGTCGATGTAGGTGCCAACCGATTGCTGGCCCTGGAACACGGAGCAGCCGGCGGTGCCCAGGGTGACGCTGCCCACCAGGCCGAGGGCGAGGGCGACGAGCGGCCCGCGCAGGGCGGAGGGCAGGGGGGGCAGGGGGCGGCAGAGGGAGCGGTTCGACATGAGGGTTCTCCTTGGATAGGGTGGAGGGGGCAGGGACGGGATCTCGGGTCAAGCCGGCGGCCCTGCAGCCATCAGGGCAGCCCGGCGTGACGGGGGTCGGGGCGGGGCGCCGCCACCGGCCGGCGTATGCGCGTCACGATCGGCATCAGCCACGCGGGCAGCCCGAGCGCGCGCGAGCCTGCGCGCAGCCCCGCGCGCCAGGCCAATGCCCCCAGCGCGCCCGCCGGCAGCAGGCGCCAGGGCCGGGCGAACACGAGCGCCGCGCCCGCCAGGGCGGCCAGGGCCAGCAGACGCTCGGGATGGCGGGTGGCCCAGCGTGACAACAAGGGACCGGCCAATTCCACCGCCAGATGCGCGGGGTGCGCCTCCCAGGCGCGACGCACGCGGCCCAGCAGACTTTCGAAAAGGCCTTCGTGCTCCGCCCCGTCCTGTTCGTCGTGAGGGTGGGCGGCCCGGCCTGGCCCGCCGCGCTGCGCGGACTCGCCGGCATCGGGCGAGGACATCGCGGCCACCAGGGCCGCGCGGCTTCGGGCCAGGCGATCGGCGGCGGCGCTCATCGTCCGCTCGCGCCGCGCAGCGCCCTGGCGTCGTCGTCGAACTGGGCCCGCAGCGCGTCCAGCGGCGCGTGGGGCAGGGCCTGCCGCGCCTGCAGGAAGGCCACACCGGCAATCGCCAGCGCGCCGCCGGGCACCAGCCACAGCATCCAGTGGCTGTGACCCAGCACCGCATGGAGCATGGCGGACACCCCCGCCAGCACCAGGAACATCAGGAAGCCCAGCACCGCCACCGCCCAGGCCAGCGCCCGGCTCACCAGCTGCCCGCTGGCCGAGCGGGCCTGCTCGCGCAGCAACTCGGCGTAGCCGGCCAGGTGGTCCAGCACCAGCTCGGGCCGGCGCATCAGGACCCGGAAGACGGGGTGCAGCATGGCGGCAGGGTGGTCGAGGAGGGCGCGCGGTGACGGATGCGAGCGTGGCTTATCGGCGGAAGGTGCGCGCGTTCAGTACCGGCCGCCGCGCCGGCGCATCGCCAGGACCATCCAGGCCAGCGCCGCGCCCACCGCCGCAGCGATCAGCGCCGAGCGCAGGGGCTGGTCGGCCACGTAGCGGCGGGTGACGTCGGCGTACTGCCCCATCTGCCGCTGGGCCGCACTGGCGGTGTCGGCCACGCCCTCTCGCAGGTCGCGCATGCGGCTGGCTGCGCGCTCCAGCGCCTGGGCCGCGAACTCGCGCGTGTTGTCGACCAGGTTGCTGCCGGCCTGGCCGGCCTCCTCGGCCCAGCGCTGCGCGCCTTCACGGGCGCGTGCGCCCATGGCTTCCCGCGACCGATGGCGAAACGGGCGATCGAACATGGCCGGACCCTCCTTGATGACTGGAAGGCCAGCCTAGGCGGCCGTGCTGGAGGTCCCGATAGGCCCGCAGGCCGAGGCCCCGTGCGACCCCGCGCACAGGACGCGTAGGCCGACTGCGCCTCAGGCGCGAGCACGCCACAGGCGCACCCCAATGAATAGAATGTGATTCATTCCTGTTGCCGCTGTAGTTGTAATAGATGTGTTCTGGCGGGAGACAGGCTTCACCGGGCAGCCCCCATCCGGCCAGGCATGCCAGCCAAGGAAAGCGTAGGAAGATGATCAAAGTCGGCATCGTGGACGACCACGCCATCGTGCGTTCAGGTCTCAAGCAGTTCTTCTCGGAGCAGGTCGACCTGCGGGTCGTGGGCGAGGCCGCCAGCGGCCGCGAGGCGATCGACCTGGTGCGCACCACCGAGCTCGACGTGCTGGTCATGGACCTGTCCATGCCCGGCCAAAGCGGCATCGACGCCCTGGGCATGATCCGGGCGAAGGCGCCCGACGTGGGCATCCTCATCCTCTCGGGCTATCCGGAGGAGCACTACGCGATGAACCTGATCCGCCAGGGCGCGAGCGGCTATCTGAACAAGGAGTGCGAGCCGATGGAGATCGTCAACGCGATCCGCACCATCGCGCTGGGCCGGCGCTACATCTCGCCGGCGGTGGCCGAGTTGCTGGCGCAGCAGCTCAATCGCAAGGAGGGCGGGGCGCCGCACGAGCAGCTCTCGGAGCGCGAGTTCCAGGTCTTCCTCAAGCTGGCCAAGGGCGAGACGGCGGGCGACATCGCCAAGGCCCTGTCGCTGTCGGTCAAGACGGTGAGCACCTACCGCACCCGGCTGATGGAGAAGATGAGCCTCGCCTCCAACAGCGACCTCACCTACTACGCCCTCAAGAACAAGCTGATCGACTGATGGATCGATCTGTCCTCGAGCCACTCCCGCCGCGCCGAAGGCTCGCGCGGGTGGTCGAGGCAGCACCGCGGGCGCGTCAGTGCCCGCCGCACACCGGGCAGCCCGCCTGCCGCGGCACCCGGATCTCGCTCCAGCGCATGTGCAGCCCATCGAGCATCAGCAGCCGGCCCACCGCGGGCTCGCCGACGCCCGCCAGCAGCTTGAGCGCCTCGGCCGCCTGCAGGCTGCCGATCACGCCCACCAGCGGCGCGAACACGCCCATGGTGGCGCAGCGCACTTCCTCTGGCGCCTGCGAGGGCGGGAAGAGGCAGGCATAGCAGGGCGACGCGGCCTGGCGCGGGTCGAACACGGAGAGCTGCCCGTCGAAACGGATGGCCGATCCGGAAACCAGCGGCACCCGGTGCCGCACACAGGCGGCGTTGACTGCCTGCCGCGTGTCGAAGTTGTCCGAGCAGTCCAGCACCACGTCGCAATCCGTCAGCAGCTGGTCGAGCAGGGCGGCGTCGGCGCGCGCCGCCAGCGCCTGGACCTGCACGCCCGGGTTCAGCGCCGCCACCGCGGTGCGGGCGGACTCGACCTTGGGCCGGCCGACGCGGTCCACCGCATGCGCGATCTGCCGCTGCAGGTTGGTGAGGTCCACCGTGTCCGGGTCGACCAGGGTGATGCGGCCCACGCCGGCGCTGCCCAGGAACAGCGCAGCGGGTGAACCCAGGCCGCCTGCACCGATCACGAGCGCATGGCTCGCGAGCAGCCGCGCCTGCCCCTCCACCCCGATCTCGTCGAGGAGGATGTGGCGGGAGTAGCGAAGCAGCTCGTCGTCGGTCATGGTCTCTCAAACCCCCGCAAGAAAAAGCCGGCCCGGGGCCGGCTCTTCCTGTCACGCGATGGCGATCAGTTGTCCTTCTTCTCGTCCTTGCGTTCGATCACCTGGGTCTTGCTCACGATGACCGGGCGGCCCTTGAGCTGGTTGATCGCCTGCGCCAGCTGGAAGTCCTTGGCGCCGCCGAACTCGGGAGCGAGGGTGCGCTCGGACGGCGGCTTGCGGGCCTCTTCCTCGGCGCGCTTGCGGGCGGCCTCGCGGGCGGCCTCGAGGGCGACGTTCTTGTTCTCGGCGCCACCCTGGCCATTGCCCAGGTGCTTGTCGAGGTCGGCCTCGCGGGTGCGCAGCACCGCGAAGATGTTGCCCTCGGCGCTCTCGTCCACCAGCACGTCGGGCACGATGCCTCGGGCCTGGATGGAGCGGCCGCTGGGGGTGTAGTAGCGGGCGGTGGTCAGTTTGATGCCGGTGTCGGGGCCGAGCGGGCGCACCGTCTGCACCGAGCCCTTGCCGAAGGTCTGGCTGCCCATGATGGTGGCGCGCTTGTGGTCCTGCAGGGCGCCGGCCACGATCTCGCTGGCGGAGGCCGAGCCTTCATTCACCAGCACCACCAGGGGCACTTTCTTCAGGGCCGCCGGCAGCCTCTTGAGCGGGTCGTTGCCGGGGCGGCGGAGGTAGTACTCGGGTGCGGCCTTGTAGGTGAACTTGCTCTCGGCCAGCTGGCCGTTGGTGGAGACCACCGTCACGTTCTCGGGCAGGAAGGCGGCGGACACCGCCACCGCGGCGTCGAGCAGGCCGCCCGGGTCGTTGCGCAGGTCGAGCACCAGGCCCTTGAGCTGGGGCTCGGCCTTGTAGATCTCGTCGATGCGGCGCACGAAGTCGTCGACGGTGCGGTCCTGGAACTGGGTCAGGCGGATCCAGGCGTAGCCGGGCTCGATCACCTTGGCCTTGACCGACACCGTCTTGATCTCCTCGCGGGTGATGGTGACCGTGAAGGTGCGGTCCTCGGACTTGCGAAGGATGGTCAGGACGACCTTGGTGTTGGGCTCGCCGCGCATGCGCTTGACCGCCTCGTTGAGCGACAGGCCCTTGACCGGCGTGTCGTCGACGCGGGTGATCAGGTCATTGGGCTGCAGGCCGGCGCGGAAGGCGGGCGAGCCCTCGATCGGCGAGACCACCTTGACCAGGCCGTCTTCCTGCGAGATCTCGATGCCCACGCCGACGAAGCGGCCGGTGGTGCCCTCGCGGAATTCGGCGAAGGACTTCTTGTCGAAGTACTGCGAGTGCGGGTCGAGGCTGGCCACCATGCCGGTGATGGCCTCGCTGATCAGCTTTTTCTCGTCGACGGGTTCGACGTAGTCGCTCTTGATCATGCCGAAGACGGCGGCCAGCTGCTGCAGCTCCTCGAGCGGCAAGGGCGCGAGCGCGCCGCGCGCCACGGTCTGCAGCGAAACGGTGGTCAGGGCGCCGGCGAGCGCGCCCACGGAAATCCAGCCGGCGATCTTGAGTTTCTGTCGCATGGGGGGTGTGAGGGGGTCCGGATCCTCAGGGGGCAATATACACCCGGGGTCGGTGTTTCCCCGCGCCCGGCAGGCCCTTTCCACCCGGTGAGGCGGGACTTCGGGACGGGCGAGGCCCGAAGGCGACGCACAGGCGCCGCCCAGGGCAGGGCCTCAGGCCTTGCCCTGGGCGGCCACCGCGGCGGCCGCCTTGGCGGCGGCCTCGGCGTCGCCCAGGTAGTAGCTGCGGATCGGGCGCATCTCGGCGTCAAACTCGTAGACCAGGGGGATGCCGTTGGGGATGTTCAGGCCCACGATGTCGCTGTCGGAGATGCCGTCCAGGTGCTTGATCAGGGCGCGGATCGAGTTGCCGTGGGCGGCGACCACCACCCGCTTGCCCGAACGGATCGCGGGGGCCATGGATTCGTTCCAGAAAGGCACCACCCGGGCGACCGTGTCCTTGAGGCACTCCGTCAGCGGCACGCCCTGCGCGCCCAGGTCCGCGTAGCGGCGGTCGCCCCGCTCGCTGCGCGGGTCGTTCGGCTCGAGGGCGGGCGGTGGCGTGTCGTAGCTGCGGCGCCAGACCAGCACCTGGGCGTCGCCATACTGCTTGGCCATGTCGGCCTTGTTCAGGCCCTGGAGGGCGCCGTAGTGGCGCTCATTGAGCCGCCAGCTGTGGACGACCGGCAGCCAGGTTCGGTCCATCTCGTCGAGCGTGTGCCACAGGGTGCGGGTGGCCCGCTTGAGGACGCTGGTGTAGCAAAGGTCGAAGTCATAGCCTTCGGCCTTGAGCAGGCGACCGGCGTTCTTGGCCTGCTCCACGCCGGTGGGGGTCAGGTCGACGTCGGTCCAGCCGGTGAAGCGGTTTTCGAGGTTCCAGGTCGATTCGCCATGGCGAATCAGCACGAGTTTGTACATGGGCAAGCGCCTGCGGAAGGAAGGGACAAGCCGGGGATTTTAAAATCAGCCGTTCCTTCCCCTTTGACCCGCCCATTTGGTCCCTTGCCCGGACCCGCCCGACGTGAAATTCATCATCGACAACTGGATGCTCCTCCTGGTGGCCCTTTCCTCCGGCGTGATGCTGCTGCTGCCCGTGATCCGCGGCGGCGTCGCCTCCGGCCTGCCGCCGGCGGCCGCCGTCAACCTGATCAACCGCGAGAAGGCGGTGGTGGTGGACGTGTGCAGCGCCCAGGAATTCGCCGCCGGCCACGTGGCCGGCTCGCGCCACATCCCCCTGGGCGACCTGGAATCCCGCCTGCCTGAGGCCGTGAAGAACAAGGCCCTGCCGGTGCTGATGGTCTGCGCCAGCGGCATGCGCGCCCAGAAGGCCGCCGCCACCGCGCGCCGGCTCGGTTACGAGAAGGCCCAGGTCCTGGCCGGCGGCCTGCGCGCCTGGAAAGACGCCAACCTGCCCGTCGAGAAGTCCTGAGGAAGTCCCCATGCAAGCCGTCAAGATGTACACCACCGCCGTCTGCCCCTACTGCGTGCGCGCCAAGCAGCTGCTCAAGGCCCGCGGCGTGGAGCAGATCGAGGAGATCCGCATCGACACCGACCCCGCCCGGCGCGACGAGATGATGGCCCTGACCCAGCGCCGCACCGTGCCCCAGATCTTCATCGGCAGCACCCACGTGGGCGGCTGCGACGACCTGGTCGCGCTCGACGGCCGCGGCGGCCTGATGCCCCTGCTGCAGGGCGCCTGATCCCGGGCCGCCAGGCGCGGGCTCGTTCCCGTGGCTGCTGCGCCGCCCCGCGCGGGTTCATTCCCCTCGGCCCGTCACGCGCGGGCTCGCCCTCGGGTTCCCTGGCCGCTCGGCCACCGGGGCCCCTGACATAATCCCCCGATCTTTTCCACACGGCCCGCCGCACCAGCGGCCGTGCCGCCTCGTTTCCAAGAAAGCGCCCATGTCCGAAGCCCAGGCCCCCGTGTTCCAGATCCACACCCTCTACCTGAAGGAGGCCTCGGTGGAGCAGCCCAATTCCCCGGCCATCCGCCTGGAGGACCAGGCCGCCCCGACCATCGACATCCAGCTCGGCGTCGAGGCCCAGCAGCCGGCCGACGGCCTGTTCGAGGTGTCGGTGGCCGCCACCGTCACCGCCAAGGTGGGCGATCGCACCCTGTTCCTGGTCGAGTGCAAGCAGGCCGGCCTGTTCGAGATCCGCGGCTTCGACGAGGCCCAGCTCGGCGGCGTGGTCGGCGCCATGTGCCCGCAGATCGTCTTCCCCTACCTGCGCAGCAACGTGAGCGACCTGGTCACCCGCGCCGGCTTCCCGCCCGTCACCCTGGCCGAGATCAACTTCCAGGCCATGTACGAGCAGCAGCAGGCCGCCCAGGCCGGCTCGCCCATCATCACCAACGCCTGAGCGGCGCACGCCGCCCAGCCCCCGGCACCCCGTCGCGCCCTCAGCGCCTTCCACGAGGACATCGCCCCGTGCGCATCCTGATGCTCGGCGCCGGCGCCTGGGGCACCGCCCTGGCGGTCAATGCCGCCGCCCGTCACGCGGTCACGCTCTGGGCCCGTGATGCCGCCCAGGCCGCGCAGATGCGTGAGCAGCGCGAGAACGCGCGCTACCTGCCGGGCTTCGCCTTTCCTGCCTCGCTCCAGGTGGCCGATCCGGCCGCCGGTCCTCTGGATCGCCTGGCCGGCGCCCATGACCTGGCCATCGTCGCCACGCCCATGGCCGGACTGCGCGGCACGCTGCAGGCCCTGGCCGAGGTGCGTGTGCCGGTGGCTTGGCTGTGCAAGGGCTTCGAGGCCGGCGGCCAGCCGCCCCGGGGCCTCCTGGGCCACGAGATCCAGGCCGAGGTCGCGCCGCACCTGCAGGCCGGCGCCCTGAGCGGGCCCAGCTTCGCCCAGGAAGTGGCCCGGGGACAGCCCACCGCCCTGGTGGCCGCCAGCCCCCATGTCGCGGTGCGCGAGGCCCTGGTGGCCGCCTTCCACAACCCCAGCTTGCGGGTCTACGCCAATGAGGACCTGGCCGGCGTCGAGGTGGGCGGCGCGGTGAAGAACGTGCTGGCCATCGCCACCGGCCTTTGCGACGGCCTGGGCCTGGGCCTGAACGCCCGCGCGGCCCTCATCACCCGGGGCCTGGCCGAAATCAGCCGCCTGGGGCTGGCCCTGGGCGCCCGGGCCGACACCTTCATGGGTCTCTCGGGCCTGGGCGACCTGGTCCTGACCGCCACCGGCGACCTCTCCCGCAACCGCAAGGTCGGCCTGCTGCTGGCGCAGGGCCAGACCCTGGCGCAGGCGGTGGAGTCGCTGGGCCATGTGGCCGAGGGCGTCTACTGCGCCCGCACCGTGGTGCAGCGCGCCGCCGGACTCGGAGTCGAGATGCCCATCGCCCAGGCGGTGGTGGGCCTGCTCGACGGCCAGTTGCGACCCGCCGAGGCGGTGGCTGCCCTCATGGGTCGCGAGGCGCGGGCCGAGGGCCTGGGCTGACCCGCCTCAGCCCTGGAGCTGCGCCAGCGCCTGTCGCATGTCCTCGGCGCTGCCGGGACGCACCACCCGGGCGACCTCCTGCCCGTCCCGAAGGAACACCAGCGTCGGCCAGAGCTTGACGCCAAAGGCGCGGCCCAGGCGCCGGCCCTTGCCGTCCTCCTCCTTCAGGTGCCGCAGGCCCTCGTGGCCCGACAGGGCTGCCTCGATGTGCGGCTGCGCGCCCTGGCACCAGCCGCACCAGTTGGCGCCGAACTCGAGCAGGGTGGGGCCGGGCAGGGCCTCGATGGCTTCGCGGGTGGTGTCCAGGTCCGAGTAGGGGGTGGTCATGGCTGCATTGTGCGGCCAGGCTCGCGTGGAGCCGTCGGCCCGTGGCGATCGCCCTTGTCCGCGCGGGGCAGGCCGTGGCCGGCTGCCTGTGCGCCGCGCTTGACCTGTATCGGTCAAGGCCGTTGCCGGCAGGCTATGCTCGGAGGATGTCCGGATTTTTCGATTTTTCCCCCGAGGCCCTGGCCCGGCTGGCGAAGGCCGACGTGGCCCGCGCCCTGGCCGAGGACGTGGGGGACGACCTGGCCCGCGGTGACCTGACCGCCGGTCTGGTCGATGTGACCCGCCAGGCGCGGGCCACCATCCTCGCCCGCGAGAGCGCCGTCCTCTGCGGCCGCCCCTGGGTCGAGGCCGCCGTCCATGCCCTCGATCCGCAGGCCCGACTGGCCTGGCAGGTCGGCGAGGGCGAGCGCTGCGCGAAGGACCAGATCGTGCTCGAGATCCAGGGCTCGGCCCGGGCCCTGCTCACCGCCGAGCGCACCGCGCTCAACTTCCTGCAGCTGCTCTCGGCCGTCGCCACCAAGACCGCCACCTATGCCGAGGTGGTGCGCGGCACCCGTGCCCGCATCGTCGACACCCGCAAGACCCTGCCGGGCCTGCGCCTGGCGCAGAAATACGCGGTGCGCACCGGCGGCGGCAACAACCACCGCATCGGCCTGTACGACGCGGTGTTGATCAAGGAAAACCACATCGCCGCCGCCGGTGGCGTGCGCGCGGTGCTGGCCGCCGCAGCCGCGGTGCCGGGCCTGTCCGAGCGCGCCAGCTTCATCGAGATCGAGGTCGAAACCCTGGCCCAGCTCCAGGAGGCCCTGGACGCCGGTGCGAAAATGGTGCTCCTGGACAACATGGACCTGCCCACGCTGCGCGAAGCGGTGCGCATCAACGCCGGCCGCGCCATCCTCGAGATCTCGGGGGGCGTCACGCTGGCCCGCTTGCGGGACCTTGCCGAAACCGGCGTCGACCGCATCTCCATCGGCACCCTGACCAAGGACGTCCAGGCCACCGACTTCTCGATGCGATTCAAGGAACTGTGATGAGCGCCGCTTCTCCCATCGCCATGGCGCCGCTCAAGGACGTCGAGTACGAGCAGCCCGAGGGCGACGTCTGCTCCACCCGCCACGCCTGGGCCCGCGTGCCCGCCGAGCCCTCGCAGGCCGAGCGCGCTGAATTGAAGGACCGCATCCGTCGCCTCCTCAAGGAGCGCAATGCGGTCATGGTCTCGCACTACTACGTGCACCCCGACCTGCAGGACCTGGCCGAAGAGACCGGCGGCCTGGTGAGCGACTCGCTCGAGATGGCCCGCTTCGGCCGCGACCATGCGGCGCAGACCCTCGTCGTCTCCGGCGTGCGCTTCATGGGCGAGACCGCCAAGATCCTCTCGCCGGCCAAGCGGGTGCTGATGCCCGACCTCGACGCCACCTGCTCGCTCGACCTGGGCTGCCCGGTGGACGAGTTCAGCGCTTTCTGTGACCAGCACCCGGACCGCACCGTCGTGGTCTACGCCAACACCAGCGCCGCGGTGAAGGCCCGCGCCGACTGGGTGGTGACCTCCAGCTGCGCGCTCGAGATCGTGCAGGCCCTCAAGGACAAGGGCCACAAGATCCTGTGGGCGCCGGACCGCCACCTGGGCGACTACATCCGCCGCCAGACCGGCGCCGACATGGTGTTCTGGAACGGCTCGTGCATCGTGCACGACGAGTTCAAGGGCTTCGAGCTGGACGACCTGAAGAAGCAGCACCCCGGCGCCAGGATCCTGGTGCACCCCGAGTCGCCAGCCGAGGTCATCGCCCTGGCCGACGCGGTGGGCTCCACCTCGGGCATCCTCAAGGCCGCCCGCGAGATGGACGCGCGCGAGTTCATCGTCGCCACCGACAACGGCCTGATGCACAAGCTGCGCGCGCTCAACCCGGGCAAGGTCTTCATCGAGGCGCCGACCGCCGGCAACAGCGCCACCTGCAAGAGCTGCGCGCACTGCCCCTGGATGGCCATGAACGGCCTGGCCGACGTGGCCCGCGTGCTGGAGACCGGCGCCAACGAGGTGACGGTGGATCTGGCGCTGGTCGACCGCGCCTGCCTGCCGATCGACCGCATGCTGGCCTTCACCGCGGCGCTCAAGAACGGGCAGCCGGCCGGCGCGCTGGTGCCGAACCTCGGCGCGGCCTGAGGTCAGGGGCGGCTTCTGCCGCCCCGGCCTGCTCCTCTCACATCTCCCTCAGCTGCGGACGGATGCTGCGCCAACCGGCCGCAGCACCGTCGGCCTGGCCTTGGCCCCTGTGTCCGGGTGGTCCCGGTTGAAATGCAGGCCCCGGCTCTCGGGGCGCGCCATCGCCGAGCGCACGATCAGGTCGGCCACAGTGACCAGGTTGCGTAGTTCCAGCAGGTCGGGCGTGACCCGGAAGGCGCCGTAGTACTCGGCGATTTCCTGCTGGAGCAGGGCGATGCGGCGCGCGGCCCGCTCCAGGCGCTTGTCGCTGCGCACGATGCCCACGTAGTCCCACATGAAGCGGCGCAGCTCGTCCCAGTTGTGCGAAATGACCACGGCCTCGTCGGCGTCGCTGACCCGGCTCTCGTCCCACGCAGCCAGCGGTGATGGCCGGGGCAGCGGGTGGGCCAGGATGTCCTGCGCCGCCGCGCGCGCGAACACCAGGCATTCGAGCAGCGAGTTGCTCGCCAGCCGGTTGGCGCCATGCAGGCCGGTGCAGGCGGTCTCGCCGATCGCGTGCAGGCCTTCGAGGTCGGTGCGGCCGGCGAGGTCGGTGAGCACACCGCCGCAGGTGTAGTGCGCGGCGGGCACCACCGGAATCGGCGCGCGGGTGATGTCGATTCCCAGCTGCAGGCACCGGGCGTGGATGGTGGGGAAGTGGGTGCGGATGAAGTCGGCCGGCTGGTGCGAAATGTCCAGGTGGACGCAGTCCAGTCCGTGGCGTTTCATTTCGAAGTCGATCGCGCGGGCCACGATGTCGCGCGGGGCGAGCTCGGCCCGCGCATCATGCGCCGGCATGAAGCGGGTGCCATCGGGCAGCAGCAATCGCCCGCCCTCGCCGCGCACCGCCTCGGAAATCAGGAAGTTCTTGGCCTGCGGGTGGTAGAGGCAGGTCGGGTGGAACTGGATGAACTCCATGTTCTTCACCCGGCAGCCCGCCCGCCAGGCGGCCGCGATGCCGTCGCCGGTGGCGGTGTCGGGGTTGGTGGTGTAGAGGTAGACCTTGCCCGCGCCGCCGGTGGCCAGCACCGTGTGCGGCGCGCGAAAGGTACGGACCTGGCCGCTGGCCTCGTCCAGGGCGTGCAGGCCCAGGCATCGGCGGGGCGTGGGCGCGTGCGGCGTCTGCGATCCCGTCGGGAGGTGGGCCTGCGCCCCGGCGTCCTGCCCGTTCCCGGGGCTGCTCACCAGATCGACCAGCATGTGCCTCTCGAACACGGTGACGCCCGGCCGGCGCGCCACCTGCGCCAGCAGCGCCTGCTGCACCGCCGCGCCGGTGGCGTCGGTTGCGTGGACGATGCGCCTTGCGCTGTGCCCGCCCTCGCGGGTCAGGTGCAGCTGGCCCGATTCCTCGGTGAAGCGCACGCCCAGGGCTTGGAGCCAGGCAATGCTCTCCGGCGCATGCTCGACGACGAAGCGGGTGGCCGCGGGCTCGGAGAGCCCGGCGCCGGCCACCAGGGTGTCGGCCACATGGGCCTCGAAGCTGTCGTCCGCGGCCATGACCGCGGCGATGCCGCCCTGGGCCCGGCCGCTGGCGCCTTCGGCCAGGGACTGCTTGGTCAGGAGCGCCACACGGCGCTCCGGCGCGAGCAGCAGGGCGGCGGTGAGCCCGGCCAGGCCGCTGCCGACGACGAGCACGTCAAAGTCCGGCGCAGTGGCAGATGTCATGGAGGAGGCGGCCCGAGAGGGGCGCCGATTGTGGCCCGTGACGGCCCGCTGCGGGGGCACGCGGTGACGCGTTGACAGGCACGCCTTCGCCAGCTCGGGTCGGTGCGCCCTTGGGCGTGAGGCAGTTCGGGTGGGGTGTTGGCCCGTGCGGCCCGTGCGCCTCAGGCGGGCTGGTACGCCAGCCGCACGTAGATCGGCGCGAAGGCCTCGGCCTGGGTCACCTCGATCAGGGACTCTTTGGCCAGCTCCAGCGTGGCGATGAAGGTCACCACCATCACCGGCACGCCGCGCGTCACGTCGAACAGCTGCTCGAATTCGACGAAGCGCCGGCCCTGCAGCTTGCGCAGCACGATGGACATGTGCTCGCGCACCGACAACTCCTCGCGAGAGATCTTGTGGTGCTGCACCAGCTTGGCCCGCTTGAGGATGTCGCGCCAGGCCGACTGCAGGTCCAGGGTGGTCACGTCGGGGAAGCGCGGCTGCAGCGACTGCTCGATGTAGACCTGGGCCCGCAGCACGTCGCGTCCCACCTGGGGCAGCTCGTTCAGGCGGGCAGCGGCCATCTTCATCTGCTCGTACTCGAGCAGGCGGCGCACCAGCTCGGCCCGCGGATCCTCGGGCTCCTCGCCCTCGGCCGTCTTCTTGGGCGGCAGCAGCATGCGCGACTTGATCTCGATCAGCATCGCGGCCATGAGCAGGTATTCGGCGGCGAGCTCGAGGTTGCGGCTGCGGATCTCTTCGACGTACTGCAGGTACTGGCGGGTCACGCCCGCCATCGGGATGTCGAGGATGTTGAAGTTCTGCTTCCGGATCAGGTAAAGCAGCAGGTCCAGTGGGCCCTCGAAGGCCTCCAG
>JACCEA010314166.1_pt1 | contig 20906 bp, 21 predicted proteins | sample 7449851 | NCBI WGS metagenome assembly JACCEA01 (sample SAMN15323453, study PRJNA562643) | freshwater metagenome | isolation source: river surface water | place: USA:Blue River Watershed | collected 2017-08-18 | reverse complement strand
TGATGACATGAAATTGGTAGGACTTGTAGGCTGGCGCGGCATGGTCGGTTCCGTCTTGATGGACCGCATGCAAGCCGAGGGCGACTTTGGTTTGATTGAACCTTTGTTCTTCTCCACCTCCAACTCTGGCGGCAAAGCGCCCGCCATGGCCAAAAACGAAACGACGCTGCAAGATGCTTTCAACATCGATGCCTTGAAGCGTTGCGACATCATCATCACGGCCCAAGGTGGCGACTACACCACCGAAGTTTTCCCCAAGTTGCGCGCATCAGGCTGGAACGGCCATTGGATCGATGCGGCCTCCACATTGCGCATGGAAAAAGACGCCGTGATCATTTTGGATCCGGTCAACATGCCCGTCATTCAATCTGCACTGAAAAACGGTGGCAAGAATTGGGTCGGCGGCAATTGCACCGTCAGCTGTATGTTGATGGGGGTGGGCGCTTTGTACAAGGCCGGTTTGGTCGAGTGGATGAGCACCCAAACTTATCAAGCAGCCTCGGGCGGCGGCGCGCAACACATGCGCGAGTTGCTCACGCAGTACGGCACCTTGAATTCAGAAGTCAAAGCTTTGCTCGACGATCCCAAGAGCGCCATCTTGGAGATCGATCGCAAAGTCATCGCCAAACAACGCGCACTCACTGGCGAAGAAACTGCCAACTTTGGCGTGCCGCTGGGTGGCTCCCTCATTCCTTGGATCGACAAAGATCTGGGCAACGGCATGTCCAAAGAAGAGTGGAAAGGCATGGCCGAGACCAACAAAATTTTGGGTCAAGGCGAAGGCTTCAATGCGCCAGCAGTTCCTGTCGATGGCTTCTGCGTTCGTGTGGGCGCTATGCGCTGCCACAGCCAGGCACTCACCTTCAAATTGAAAAAAGATGTGCCCGTGGCCGACATTGAAGCCATGATCGCTGCCGACAACCAGTGGGTCAAAGTGGTTCCCAACACACGTGAAGCCACCTTGAAAGACCTCACGCCAGTGGCTGTCACAGGCACCATGACCATACCAGTTGGCCGCATTCGCAAATTGGCCATGGGCCCAGAGTATGTCGGCGCTTTCACCATTGGTGACCAGTTGCTGTGGGGCGCTGCAGAGCCACTGCGTCGCATGCTGCGCATTTTGCTGGACGCCTAATCAAGGCCCCCATGCCAAGTCCCCACACCCTTCTTGCCGGCATCATCAGCGCCTTGGGCGTGTGCTTGAGCGCGCATGCCCTGACGCTGGCCGGCATTGAGGTGCAATCGTTCAAAGGTGAGCCCTTGCGCGCCGAAATCGGCGTGGCCAGTGCCACTGCCGAAGAATGGGGCCAACTGAGTGTCAAAATTGCGCCAGCAGAGCGGTTTGCCCAACTGGGACTGATCTACTCACCTGCAGTGGGTCAATTGCAAGCTGAGCCCTACGAAACACGCGATGGCACGCAGCGCATTCGCATTACAGGTCCCCAAAGTTTTTCGGACAACTTTGTCGATCTTTTGATTGAAGCCCAAACAGCTTCTGGTAAGTGGGTCAAGGCTTTCACATTGATGTTGAAGCCTGCGCCCAGCAAATCAGAAACGCCCATACAACTGGCCACGGCAGCAAGCGCAATGGCCAAACCAGCCACTGCCGCACCCACAGAGCACGTGGTGCAAAAGGGCGAAAGCGCCAGCCAAATTATTCAGCAATGGCTGACCGAAGACATGAGCACCCAGCAAATGCTGGTGGCCTTGCTCAAAAGTCAACCCGACGCCTTCATTGAGGGCAACGTCAACTTGCTGCGCGCGGGTGCTGTACTCAAAGCCCCCTCAGCGACAGCTGTTCACGCCATTGACGCCAATGAAGCGCGACAATTTTTGGTCACGCAGCAAAAAGAGTTTCTGGCCTTTTCGCAAGCCGCTGCACAAAGTACGCAATTGATCAAAGGCCAAGCGCCTTCTCGTCAAATGTCTGGCAAAGTGGGCCAAGAAGAAGCCGCGCTCAAAGCAGCTGAAGCCACCATCGATCAGTTGAAGCTGACGCAGGCGAAAATTGAAAAGCAAAATGCTGAAACACGATTGGCAACACAACGTGCTTTACAAGATGCACAAAAGCAGTTGGCCTCTTTGCAAAGCAATGTGGATCAATTGGTTCAACTGACAGCCCCTGCCCCCATCACCGTTGGCCCTGCCGCACCTCAACGTGCTGCCAGCGATGCCGCCATGGGCTGGCTGAACTTAAATCGCTTGTTGGACGCGCCCCATCAAAACGCCTACTTGTGGGCTGCATTGACTTTGCTCGGCGTGTTGGCGGTCTGGGCAGGCTTGCGTGTTCAGGGTCGCCGTGCATCGCCCACGCTCAGCACCTTGATGCCCGCGGCTGAAATGGCCACTGCGCCTACCGGCATCACACCTGGCATCCAATTGGAATTGCCTGCAGACATTACGGCATTGGATCTAAACCTGAACCCAAGCACTCAGGCAAGCCAATCAACTGGGCACTTTCGATCGCCCACAACCACCGAGACACTTCAGTGAGAGTTGCGCTGGGCATCACCTACAACGGGCAGCCCTACCAGGGCTGGCAAAGCCAAAGCACTGGCCTGACCATCCAAGATAAATTGGAAAAGGCGCTCAAAGAATTCACCACTCAAAAAGTCACCACCTTGTGTGCGGGTCGAACCGATGCAGGCGTTCATGGCTTGATGCAAGTGGTTCACTTTGATACCCCACTAGAGCGCGACATGGGTTCTTGGGTGCGCGGCACCAACCGCTACTTGCCAGATGACATTTCAGTTCAGTGGGCGCAAGAAGTTCCAGCTGAATTTCATGCGCGCGGCAGCGCCCTGTCGCGTCGGTATGTCTACATTGTTTTGGAGTCGCCCGTTCGGCCCAGTTTGGAGTTTGGTCGCGCAGGTTGGGTCTACCGCGCTTTGGACGAGACGGCCATGCATCAAGCTGCCCAATATCTGTTGGGTGAGCACGACTTCTCCTCTTTCAGGGCCAGCAGTTGCCAAGCTTTGTCACCCATCAAAACCTTGATGCGCATCGACATTCACAAGCATGGCCCTTACTGGCGTTTTGAATTTGAAGGCAACGCTTTCTTGCACCACATGATTCGCAACATCATGGGCTGCATGGTGACCATTGGCCAAGGCTTTCAGCCCCCCGAATGGATGGCACAAGTGATTGAAAGCAAACGCCGCGATGCCGCAGCGCCCACTTTCTCGCCAGATGGTTTGTACTTTCAAGGACCGGTGTATGACCCTTCATGGGGCTTGCCCACCGAGACGCCCCCTTTTCATTGGCTGCCATGAGCAAAGACACACATCCCACTTTTGTCAAAATTTGCGGACTCACACGCGAAGCCGACGTTTTGGATTGCGTGTCAGCGGGCGCCAATGCAATTGGATTTGTGATGTACCCCCCAAGTGCACGCTATGTTGCCCCCGAACGTGCAGGACAGTTGGCCAAATTACTGCCTTCTGATGTCACGCCCGTCCTTTTGTTTGTGAATGCCAGACTAGAGGAAGTACAGGCCGCCTGCCTAGCCGTGCCCAACGCCCTGCTGCAGTTTCACGGCGACGAATCCCCCTTTGAGTGCGACCGTTTGGCCCAAGCCGTGCAACGCCCCTACTGGCGCGCGGCCCGAATTCCCACCGATAACACCGCCTCCTTTGACTTGGTAAAATTCTGCCAAGATTATTCAAATGCCCAGGCCATCCTGCTCGACGCACATGTCGACGGTTATGGCGGTGGCGGGAAAACATTCAATTGGTCACAGCTTCCTCCAAACGTCAACGCTCACCTCGTTTTGAGTGGTGGATTGACGCCTGCAAATGTGACCGATGGCATTCGCCAGCTTCGGCCCAAAGCCCTGTCTTTGGCCGTTGATGTCAGCTCGGGTGTCGAGCTTGAGGGCCACAAAGGCCTGAAAGATGCCCGAAAAATCCAAGAATTTGTGGCTGCCGTCAAAGCAGCCGATGCCATTGAGTAACAACATGTCCCATTACCAACAACCCGATGCCTCTGGCCACTTTGGCATTTTTGGCGGCAGCTTCGTCAGCGAAACCCTGACGCACGCTATCCTCGAATTGCGCGAGGCCTATGCCAAGTACCAAAACGATCCTGCGTTTTTGGCCGAGTTCCAATACGAATTGGCGCACTTTGTCGGCCGTCCATCTCCCATCTATCACGCTGCTCGCATGAGCCGTGAAGTGGGTGGTGCACAAATCTATTTGAAGCGCGAAGACCTGAACCACACGGGCGCGCACAAAATCAACAACACCATAGGTCAAGCCATGTTGGCCAAGCGCATGGGCAAGCCGCGCATCATTGCCGAAACCGGCGCTGGCCAACACGGTGTGGCAACGGCCACCATCTGCGCGCGCTACGGACTTGAGTGCGTGGTGTACATGGGTGCCGAAGACGTCAAACGTCAAAGCCCCAATGTGTACCGCATGAAACTCTTGGGCGCTACTGTGGTGCCTGTGACATCAGGCAGCAAAACCCTGAAAGACGCCTTGAACGAAGCCATGCGCGACTGGGTGGCCAATGTCGACAACACCTTTTACATCATTGGCACCGTGGCCGGCCCACACCCTTACCCCATGATGGTTCGCGATTTCCAAAGTGTGATTGGCAACGAATGCCTCGAGCAAATGCCCACCCTTTTGGCGCAAACCGGCTTGCACAGCCAACAACCCGACGCGGTGATTGCCTGCGTGGGTGGCGGCTCCAATGCCATGGGCATTTTCTATCCCTACATCAACCACAAGAACACACGCCTGATTGGCGTTGAAGCGGCGGGTGAAGGCTTAGAAAGTGGCAAGCACTCTGCCTCTTTGCAGCGCGGTAGCCCCGGTGTGTTGCACGGCAACCGCACCTACATCTTGCAAGACGACAACGGTCAAATTACAGAAACGCACAGCATCAGCGCGGGCCTGGACTATCCAGGCGTGGGCCCAGAGCATGCCTTCCTGAAAGACATTGGCCGTGCTGAATACGTGGGCATCACCGACCAAGAAGCATTGGACGCGTTCCATTACTTGTGCCGCACCGAAGGCATCATCCCTGCCCTCGAGTCCAGCCATGCTGTGGCCTATGCCAAAAAATTGGCCGCCACCCTGAAGCCCGATCAATCCATCTTGGTCAACTTATCTGGCCGTGGCGACAAAGACATCGGCACCGTGGCCGACCTGAGCCAAGCCGATTTCTACTGCCGCCCGAGCTGCCAAGGCCAAGGCGTCAAAGGTGGTTTGCCCATGGGCGAGCAAATTGTGAAAGTTGTCAAATGAGCCGCATTGAAGCCACCTTCCAACAACTGAAAGCCACAGGTCGCAAGGCGCTCATTCCCTACGTCACTGCAGGCTTTCCGTTTGCAGACGTCACCCCCGAATTAATGCACGCAATGGTGGCTGCAGGCGCTGACGTGATCGAATTGGGCGTGCCTTTTAGCGACCCCTCCGCCGATGGCCCTGTCATTCAAAAAGCAGGCGACAAGGCCCTGGCATTTGGCATTGGCACCACCCATGTCATTGACATGGTGAAAGCCTTTAGACAAACCAACACCACCACGCCCGTGGTGCTGATGGGTTATGCCAACCCCATTGAACGCTATGACCTGAAGCACGGCAAAGACGGCTTCATTCGTGACGCCTCAGAGGCTGGCATCGACGGCGTCTTGGTAGTGGACTATCCGCCCGAAGAATGCGTCGAATTTGCTGCCAAACTGCGCGCCCACAACATGGACCTGATTTTCTTGTTGGCTCCTACCAGCACCGATCAGCGCATGCAGCAAGTGGCCGACGTCGCCAGTGGCTACGTGTATTACGTGTCGCTTAAAGGCGTCACAGGCTCCGGCGCACTGAATACGGACGAAGTGGAAGCCATGTTGCCCCGCATTCGCCAAAAAGTCAGCATCCCAGTGGGCGTTGGTTTTGGCATTCGCGATGCCCAAACGGCTCAAACCATTGCCAAAGTGGCCGATGCCGTCGTGATTGGTAGCAAAATCATCCAATTGATAGAAAATGAACCCCGCGATAAAGTCGCTGCCGTGGCTGGCGACTTTTTGCGTGGCATTCGCCAGGCCATGGACGCCTGAAACAACCCATAAGGACCTTGACATGAGTTGGCTCGAAAAACTGCTTCCCCCCAAAATTCTGCACACCGACCCGGCCGACCGCCGCAGCGTGCCAGAAGGCTTGTGGATCAAGTGCCCCCAGTGCGAATCTGTGCTTTACAAAACTGACTTGGAGCAAAACCAAAACGTTTGCCCCACTTGCAGTCACCACCACCGCATTGGCGCCCGCGCCCGTCTGAACAACTTTTTGGACAACGAAGGCCGCTACGAAATTGGACAAGAAGTGGTGCCCGTCGACGCTTTGAAATTCAAAGACAGCCGCAAGTACCCCGAACGCATCAAAGAAGCCATGAGCAACACCGGCGAAACCGACGCCTTGGTGGTCATGGGCGGCGCCATCCACAGCATCAACGTGGTGGCCGCTTGTTTTGAATTTGACTTCATGGGCGGTAGCATGGGCTCCGTCGTTGGCGAGCGTTTTGTGCGCGGTGTTGAAACCGCCATCGAACAAAAAGTTCCCTTCATCTGTTTTACGGCCACGGGTGGTGCGCGCATGCAAGAGGGCTTGCTGTCCTTGATGCAAATGGCCAAGACCAATGCCGCCCTCACTCGCTTGGCCAAAAAAGGCTTGCCTTACATCAGCGTATTGACCGACCCCACCATGGGCGGCGTGTCTGCAGGCTTCGCCTTCATGGGCGACGTGGTGATTGCCGAACCCAAGGCCCTGATTGGCTTTGCTGGTCCCCGCGTGATTGAAAGCACCGTGCGAGTAACACTGCCAGAAGGCTTCCAACGCGCCGAGTTTTTGCAAGAAAAAGGTGCCATCGACTTCATTTGCGATCGCCGTGAATTGAAGATGACTGTGGCCAACACCTTGGCCATGCTGACACGCCAGTCAGCCGACGCGGTCAGCTAACCCTGCCCAGAAGCAGCGGACGCCGTCCGCTGCCCTTAAAACCCGCCGTATTGCAAGCCGGCGAGCAACATGCCCGCAATTTGCAAAATGACCAACAGCACCAAGGGCGACAGGTCGATGCCACCCGGTTGAGGAATGGCATTGCGGATGGGTGCCAACCAAGGCTCTACGATGCGCGACAACAGCATCATGCTGCCACTGTTGGGTTGCACCCAAGACAGGATGGCGTACAACAAAATGATGGCGCTCAGGCCAGAAACCAGCCAATGAAGCACGCCAAACAGGCTAGCAATCAAGACCCCGACAAAGGCGGCCTGGGTGCCGCCCAGAACCCACATGGCGGTGACATGACTGAGTTTCATGAGCCATGCAGCCGCAAGACTGGAAGTGTCCAAGCGCCCCACAGCGGGCAGTACACGCCGTAGCGGCATGACCAACCAGTCTGTGACCGCAAAGACAAAGCGTCCAATGGGGTTCTGAAATGGCAAACGCTGCCATTGCATCACCAAGCGCATCAAACATGCGCCGCCCACCAAGCCAGTGGCCACATCCAAGATCAAATTGACAATTTGTAGAAACACAGAAGTCCTCCGAGTGTGTGGATGATAGCGGCAGCCCCAAGGAATCGTAAAATAACGGATTCGCGCTGACCTTCAGCGTTTTACGGGTTTTGAACACCCCCCTACCGAAGTGCACTTCATGTCAGACACGCCAGCAGAAAATCAAACCACCCCCGTCGTTGACGAGAACCAGCTGATTGCAGAACGTCGCAGCAAACTCAAAGCCCTGCGTGAAGCGCAAGCCCAAGGCAAAGGCGTGGCATTCCCCAATGACTTCAAGCCTGAAGACCGTGCAGAGCCCCTCACACTGGCGCACGGCGAGAAAGCAGCCGAGGCCTTAAAGGGCGAAGGCGTCACGCCTGTGAAGGCCAAAATTGCTGGCCGCATGATGCTCAAGCGCGTGATGGGCAAGGCCAGCTTTGCCACCTTGCAAGATGCCACCGGTCGTTTTCAAATTTATGTCACACGCGACGACATTGGTGAAGAAGCCTACAACGATTTCAAACATTGGGACTTGGGCGACATCGTGGCCGCTGAGGGCTACTTGTTCAAAACCAAAATGGGCGAGCTGTCATTGCATGCCTCCAGTGTTCGCATGCTCACCAAGAGCTTGCGCCCTATGCCCGACAAGTTCCATGGTGTAGCCGATCAAGAAATCAAATACCGTCAACGCTATGTTGACTTGATGATGGACGAAGACGCGCGCAAACGCTTTACGGCGCGCAGCAAAGCTGTCAGTGGCATTCGCGACTTCATGGTCAAGCACAACTTCCTAGAAGTTGAAACGCCCATGCTGCACCCCATTCCTGGCGGTGCCAATGCACGTCCCTTTGCCACACATCACAACGCACTCGACCAAGAAATGTTCTTGCGCATTGCGCCAGAGTTGTATCTCAAGCGTTTGCTGGTGGGCGGTTTTGAGCGTGTGTTCGAAATCAACCGCAACTTCCGCAACGAAGGTATTTCCGTTCGCCACAACCCCGAATTCACCATGATGGAGTTCTATGCGGCGTATTGGAACTACCAAGACTTGATGGGCTTTACCGAAGAATTGATTCGCGATGCCGCCATGAATGCCGTGGGCCATTTGCAACTGAGCTATGCCGGCAAACCGGTCGACTTGGCCAAGCCATTTGCACGCCTCACTATTCGTGAAGCCATTGTGAAACACACTGAGGCTGGCGACAAAGTGGACGACGCGGCATGGCTCACTCAAGCCCTGCAAAAGCTGGGCATGAGTGAAGCCAAGAACAACCTGTCTAAGAAATCATTGGCCGGTTTGCAGGTGTTGTACTTCGAAGAAACCGTGGAAGAAAAACTGTGGGAGCCCACGTTCATCATGGAGCACCCCACCGAAATTTCTCCCTTGGCCCGCGCCAACGATGAGCGCCCAGAAGTGACCGAGCGTTTTGAGCTCTACATCACAGGCCGTGAATTTGGTAACGGCTTCTCTGAGTTGAACGACGCCGAAGACCAAGTGGCGCGCTTCCAAGCACAAGTGGATGCCAAAGACAGCGGCGACGATGAGGCCATGTACTTTGACCACGACTTTGTGCGTGCCTTGGAATACGGCATGCCACCTGCTGGCGGTTGCGGCATTGGCATTGACCGCTTGATGATGCTGCTGACTGACAGCCCGAGCATTCGCGATGTGATTTTGTTCCCTGCACTTAAGCGAGAACAAGAATAAAAAATAGCGCCTCAGGCGCTATTTTTTATGTACTTCAATGCTTAGGTAACTGATCTTGTGGGCGTGCCACATTTGGCACTTCCTTGACCTCTACGTCCACCACATCTGCATCATTTTTTGCGCCAACGCCCCAGCCACCAAATGGCGATTTGCTGCGGGCCATGTCTTGGTAACGTTGCCACACCACAGCCACTTCAGGCTTGCGGCCACGCACCAAGGACCACAGGGCGCCAAACAACAAAGTGAACAGCAACACGCAAAGCATGCCGAGCACAAATACCAGCCCCAGCAAACTGAAGAAGACTTTGAAAATCCAAGCAACGAATTGCATATCAGGGCAAGCAGGCTAAGGCTTGTTGGTAATTGACCGAGCGGACCAAATCATCCCAAGCCAGTGCAGGCGATGAAGGCAACAGTGCCAAACGGCGTGCTTCACTGACTTCATCAGGCTGCCACCAGCCTTTCACTTGGGCTTCTGCTAGGCCATCCAAGACCTCGTCGATGACTTTGCTTCCCTTCAATGATTGATTGCACAGCAACGCCAAGTCACAACCCGCCTGAAGTGCAGCCAAGGCACCTTGCGAGAAGCTGATGGCTTGACCGTCTAATACTCGCGCCCCAGCCATGGACAAATCGTCACTGAATACAGCTCCTGTAAATTCCAACTGCTCTCGCAAAATACCTTGAATCCAAGTGGCAGAAAAACCAGCAGGTCGTGAATCAATTTTGGGGTAAATCACATGGGCTGGCATCACGGCCGTCAATTCGTTGGTCAGCCACTCATAAGGCTTGGCATCGCCTTTCAAAATGGCTTTGAGGCTGCGCTTGTCGATGGGCATGTCCACATGGGAGTCCGCCTTGACATAGCCGTGACCCGGAAAGTGTTTGCCACAGTTGCCCATGCCAGCACGCCGCAAACCATGCATCAGGCTATTGGCCAAAAAGCTCACATGTCTGGGATCGCGGTGGAAAGCGCGGTCGCCAATGACACTGCTTTCGCCGTAATCTAAATCGAGCACCGGCGTGAAACTGAAATCCACACCACAGGCACGCAACTCTGCTGCCAATAAGTAACCCACAGCAGAGGCTGCCTGACAGGCTTTCAAGACGCCTTCGCCTTCAAGCCCCTTGCCATCTTGTGACCACATCTCACCCAAGCGACGCATGGCTGGCAAATGCGTAAAGCCATCAGTTCTAAAGCGCTGCACTCGGCCGCCCTCATGGTCCACGCAAATGAGCAAGTCTTTTCGTACCGCTTTGATCTCAGCACACAAAGCTGTGAGCTGCGGCCGACTTTGCCAATTGCGGCCAAACAAAATGATGCCGCCAGTTAAAGGATTTTTCAGGCGCTTTTTGTCTTGCGCTGTGAGCGCGTGACCTTCAATGTCAATGATGAGTGGTGCTTGAATGTTCATGCCGTTCTTTCCACCACGCAATAACTACCGGCGTAATCCGCCTCGTCCGTCACGCTGATGTGTGCTTTTAAATGTTGGGACTCAAACCACGTTTTCAAGGCACCATGCAAAATAATCACGGGTTGCCCAGAGGGCAGTTTGCCAATTTCGCAAGAGCGCCAGGTCATGGGCATTCTCATGCCCATGCCAATGGCTTTGCTAAAAGCCTCTTTGGCAGAAAACCGAGTTGCCACATAGCGCACGCCACGTTCTGGCCACCTTGCGCCACGTGCTTTGTAGGTGACAAATTCGGCGTCACTCAAGACTTTTTGAGCAAAGCGATCACCATGCTTCTCCAAGCTAGCTCGGATACGCCTCACGTCACACAGGTCGGTCCCAATGCCGTAAATCATGGCCTGGCTCCTGCTATCGGCCTAAGGCCTTCAAATAGCCGCGAACAGTGGCCCCATAGCCAACTTCCAATGCATCAGCAATTAATGCGTGACCAATGGAAACCTCCAACAGGCCCGGTACTGCTTGTGCAAATGTTGGCAAGTTGTCCTGGTTCAAATCATGGCCGGCATTGACACCCAAACCCAGCGCCATGGCAGCTTTGGCTGTGGCCACATACGTTTCCAAACAAGCTGCATTGGCGGATGAGCCAAAGGTCGCGGCATAGGGTTCCGTATAAAGTTCAACGCGATCTGCACCCACTTGCTGCACCGCTTGCATCTGCTCTGGTTCAGGATCCATGAACAAACTGACGCGTACACCCAAGGACTTGCATTCATCTATCAAAGGTTTGAGCTGGGCTGCGTCCTTCGGAAAGGACCACCCATGGTCACTGGTGAACTGGCCTTCGCTGTCGGGCACGAAGGTCACTTGGTGAGGCCGATACGTTCTGACAAAGTCCATCAGTTGATGAAACGGATTGCCCTCAATGTTGAACTCCCGGTCAGGCCAGCGTTTCATCAACTCTGCCAATTCCACCACGTCTGTTGCGCGAATGTGGCGCTCGTCGGGCCGCGGGTGAATGGTGATGCCTTGTGCGCCAGCCTCTAAGCACATTTGTGCGGCTTTCAGGACACTGGGAATTCCCAAGTGGCGCGAATTGCGAAGCAAGGCCACTTTGTTGACGTTGACGGACAGCGCCGTTTTGGAATGAAGGGTCATGAGGGGCTCACAAACTTTGAATGTCGATCATCATTTGACGGGTCTTTAAAGTGCCGACACCGCAATGGTAATTGAGCAAGGTGCGAAGTTGGGTGCGAAGTGGCGTCAGCATGTCCAAACTCAAACGTAGCGTGTTTGTAAAAGCGGATGCCCCATCCAAGGCAGTTTGAAGCGCTGTCCACTGAGCGCCCGTCAATGCATGACGGTCATCGCGATGCGCCAAGCGCAAACCACCCTCTGGCACCAAGCAATAGTCACGGGTCTCTTCCAAGTCGGCCAAGGTGAGCGTTTGGCAATTCAAACTCGGTAACAAACCAATTTCTCTCAGCAATAAAAGCTCAAACACGCGCAATGAGGCTTGAAGCAATTCGCCCGGCTCTGTGGCCATGACCCGCACAGTCGCTGCATAAGCGTCGAACAATGAAGGATGAGGATCTTCCCTCGCCAACAATTTGAGAAGCAACTCGTTCAAGTAATACCCAGAGAGCAAGGCGTCGCCAGTGGGCATCACATGACCACCCACCCACTCGGCCGACTTCAAAGTGCGAATGTCTGCGTCGCCGCCATAAGCCACTTGAATGGCCTGAAGGGGCAGCAAGACGGGCCTGAACGAGGAACTGGGCTTCTTGGCACCCTTGGCCACTAAAGCGACACGTCCATGATGCCGCGTGAAAACCTCTAGGATGAGACTGGACTCGCTCCAATCGTAGCGGTGCAGCACATAGGCCGGCTCATCCGAAATTCGTTTCAAGACTGCGGCCATAGCCTGCGCTTTTTATTCGTAACCGAAGGAGCGAACACGCGCTTCGTCGTCGGCCCAGCCTGAGCGAACCTTGACCCACAACTCGATGAACACTTTGGCATCCATGAGTTTTTCAAGCTCTTGTCGCGCTTCTGTTCCGATGCGCTTCAGGCGCTCGCCTTTGTCGCCAATCACCATGGCTTTGTGGCCTTCGCGCTCGACCACAATGGTGGCTGCAATGCGAATCATGCGATTGGCAGAGCGGCTGGGTTCTTCTTCAAACTTGTCGATCACCACCGTGGAGGTGTAAGGCAATTCGTCACCGGTAAAGCGGAACAGTTTTTCACGAACAATTTCGCTGGCCAAAAACTTTTCGCTGCGGTCGGTCAATTCATCTTCGGCATACCACCAGGCTTGCTCGGGCAGGTACTTTTCGCAGTAGCCCATCAAGCGCTCAATGTCCTTGGCGTTTTTGGCCGACATAGGCACAAACTCAGTGAAGGGATGACGCTCTTGCATTTCTTTGAGCCAAGGCGCCAAGTCTTCGCGGCGGTTGATGGCATCCAGCTTGTTGGCAATCAACAAAACAGGCACATTGGGCTTGAGCAAGGCCAACACTTTGGCATCGGCGGTATTGAACATGCCCGCTTCAACCACAAACAAAACCAAATCCACATCGCCCACAGCACCCAGAACTGTTTTGTTCAAGGACTTGTTCAAAGCCGTGTTGTGACGGGTTTGAAAACCTGGCGTATCCACAAACACAAACTGCGTGGCACCCTCGGTGCGAATGCCTGTGATGCGGTGGCGCGTAGTTTGCGCTTTGCGTGACGTGATGCTGATTTTTTGACCGACCAATGCGTTGAGCAAAGTGGATTTGCCCACATTGGGTTTGCCAACAATGGCCACCAAACCGCAACGTTGGGCGGGATTGGTTTCTGTGTTCATCCGCGTGCCTTGACTTTCAAAATTTCAAGCATGGCAGCTGCCGCGGCTTGCTCACCGGCACGACGCGAAGGGCCGCTGCCGTGTTGTGAGAGACTGAGTTCGGGGATGTCGCAAGCGACATCAAAAATTTGACGGTGGGCGGCGCCTGAGGTGGCCACCACACTGTACTGGGGCAACTGCAATTTACGGCCTTGCAACCATTCTTGCAATTCTGTTTTGGGGTCTTTGGCTGCCGCTTGCATTTGCGGCGTGATTTCGACATTTTGAAAAAGAGCATGTACCCATTTTTCCGCCACATCGTAGCCAGCATCTAAGAAAACGGCGCCAATCAAGGCTTCCAGGGCATCGGCCAGAATAGAAGGACGGCGTTGACCACCCGATTTCAACTCACCTTCACCCAGCTTCAAGCAAGCCGGAATTTCGAGTTTGAGCGCCAGTTGGTGCAAGGTCTCTTGCTTGACCAAATTGGCACGTACACGAGACAAATCGCCTTCAGGCAAATCGCGCAACTGCTCAAACAGCAAGTGTGCCACGGCCAAATTCAAGACAGAATCGCCCAAGAATTCGAGACGTTCGTTGTGATCCGCTGAAAAACTCCGATGCGTAATTGCGCGTTCAAGCAAAGCCACGTCTTTGAAGTTGTGGTTCATGCGGACTTGCAACTGAATTAGACCGTCGTTCAAACTGTTGACCTGTTCAATGTTTAAATGTGTGCAAACCTGATCTTGCCCAAGGGTTTAATCAATTGAAGGAGCCGATGCGGCCCAAATTGCCAAAATTCATCCAGACAAAAAATGCCCTGCCCACGATGTTGGCATCGGGCACAAAACCCCAATAACGAGAATCCAAAGAATTATCGCGATTGTCGCCCATCATGAAGTAATGGCCTTCGGGTACTTTGCAAACAACACCCTCCACGGTGTAATTGCAACGGTCTCGGAATGCAAAATCATCGGCACCTGGAATGAACGCAGGGCGATCGTCGTCCACAATCAAATTGTGCGTTTTGTCGCCCAGCTTTTCTTGAGACTGTTTGAAATAGCGCATGACGGATTCATCAAAAAACTCAGGAAGCGCTTCTGTGGGCACTGGCTTGCCATTGATGCTGAGTTTCTTGTTCAAATAAGCCACTTCATCGCCTGGGACACCGACGACACGCTTGATGTAATCGACGCTGGGGCGTGGTGGGTACCTGAAAACCATCACATCGCCTCTCGCCACGGGGGTACCTTGAGTGATTTTGATGTTGGCCACAGGCAAACGAATGCCATAGTGAAACTTGTTCACCAAAATCAAGTCGCCCACCCATAAGGTGGGAATCATGGAGCCCGATGGGATTTTGAAGGGCTCAAACAAAAAGGAACGCAGGACAAAAACAACCAAAATGACGGGAAACAGACCGGCTGTCCAATCGAGCCACCAAGGCTGCATGAGCAATCTGTCGCGTGCCTCTCCAGTGTCTGTGTCCACACGGTCAATGCCCATCTTGGAAAGTTCTTGGTGGCGCTTTGCTTTTTCTCGGTCAAGTTGCTCGACAGCTTTGAGTCGCTGAGGCCAGAAATAGAATTTTTCAGCCAGCCAATAGCTGCCAGAGATGACCACCGCCATCAGCATGAGCAAAGCAAAATTGCCCTCGATCAAACCAAAGTACCAAGAACCAGCGTAGCCACAAAAAGCCGCCAGCAAAAATCCAGTCAGAACTTCCATCAATCTTCTACCTGCAAGATGGCCAAGAATGCCTCTTGGGGCACCTCAACCGAGCCAATTTGTTTCATCCGCTTTTTACCTGCCTTTTGCTTCTCTAGCAATTTGCGTTTGCGGGTGATGTCGCCACCATAACACTTGGCCAACACGTTTTTGCGCAAGGCCTTGACGGTTTCACGAGCGATGATGTTGGCACCAATGGCCGCCTGAATGGCCACATCGAACATCTGGCGGCTAATGATTTCACGCATTTTGGCGACCACCGCACGGCCACGGTAGGCAGCTTGGGTCCGGTGCACAATGATGGACAAAGCGTCCACCTTGTCGCCGTTCAACAAAATGTCGACCTTCACAACATCTGAGGCGCGGTACTCTTTGAACTCATAGTCCATGGAGGCGTAGCCCCGCGACACGGACTTCAGCTTGTCGAAAAAGTCCAAAACGATCTCACCCAACGGCATTTCATAAGTCAACATGACTTGGCGACCGTGGTAAGCCATGTTGATTTGCACGCCACGCTTTTGATTGGCCAATGTCATGACAGGGCCCACATAGTCTTGGGGCATGTACAAATGCACCGTGACGATAGGCTCCCTGATCTCCTGCATCTTGCCCTGATCGGGCATTTTGGCGGGATTCTCGACCATGATGACTTCGCCATCGCCCTTGACTACTTCGTACACCACACTGGGCGCCGTGGTAATCAGATCTTGGTCAAATTCACGCTCCAATCGCTCTTGCACAATTTCCATGTGCAACAAACCCAAGAAGCCGCAGCGGAAGCCAAATCCCAAGGCTTGAGAAACCTCGGCCTCATAATGCAAAGAGGCATCGTTGAGTTTGAGTTTCTCCAAGGCATCGCGCAAAGAATCGTATTGATTGGCTTCGGTGGGGTACAAACCGGCAAACACTTGCGGCTGAATTTCTTTGAAACCAGGAAGCGCTTGTTCAGCAGGTCCTAAATTGTTGGGCAGTTTCTTTTCAAGTGTGATGGTGTCTCCCACTTTGGCCGCTTGCAATTCTTTGATGCCTGCAATGATGTAACCCACTTGACCTGCTTCGAGGCTCTCACGTGGTTCATTGGCGGGCGTGAAAACGCCCATGGTGTCTGCGTTATACACAGCCCCTGTGGCCATCATCTTGAAACGCTCGCCCTTGCCCAAACGACCGTCAACCACGCGCACCAACATCACCACGCCCACATAGGTGTCAAACCAACTGTCGACGATCATGGCGCGCAGTGGCGCGTTGGGATTGCCTTTGGGGGCTGGGATTTTGGCAACGATGGCTTCCAAAATATCTTCGATGCCCATGCCCGTTTTGGCAGAACACGGAATGGCCTCGCTGGCGTCAATGCCGATCACATCTTCGACTTCCGCTTTGGCATTCTCTGGATCTGCTTGCGGCAAATCCATCTTGTTGAGCACAGGCACCACCTCGACACCCAGGTCGAGTGCGGTGTAGCAATTGGCAACGGTTTGAGCTTCCACACCTTGGCTGGCATCGACCACCAGCAATGCACCTTCACAGGCCGACAAGGAGCGTGAAACCTCATAAGAGAAGTCAACGTGACCTGGTGTGTCGATCAAATTGAGGTTGTAAATTTGGCCGTCTTTGGCTTTGTATTGCAGCGAAGCTGTCTGCGCTTTGATGGTAATGCCGCGTTCTTTTTCGATGTCCATGGAGTCGAGAACTTGCGCTTCCATTTCACGTTCTTGCAAACCACCACAACGTTGAATCAGGCGATCGGCAAGCGTCGATTTGCCATGATCGATGTGCGCAATGATGGAGAAATTTCTGATGTGATTCATCAAGGACCAGCTACAAGTGTTTGAGATTCAAAGGACTAGACAAGAAAAAAGGGCGCGTCGAATGAGGACGCGCCCTGAACCAACAATCAATGGCAACTGCGATAGTTGGGACTTCATTGTAGGCAAAAAGCCAGACACGTACAGCCTCAAAATCGCTCTTTGCAGGTCGTTGCAAGCTCGCAACAGAAAACTTATTAACAAGTTATTCACAATTTAGCGTGGGCTTTGATGAATAACTTGTGGGTGTTCTGTGGATCACCGGTGGACTGATGTGGGACATCCCACATCGTGAACACACTCCTGCTTTTTTCGCCATGAATCTTGGTTCAAGTGCTCAGATTTTAACCATTTTTGACAAACAGAGCCTTAAAAAGTTAGTGAATACAAACCTAAAAAATATTTTCAAATTCTGGAAAACCCTGTGATTCAAAAGGGACTCTTGACATTCTAAAGATCAACGAATCGGCCGAATCAAGGCAAAGCGCGTGAGCTCACCCCGACGGAACAACACACTGACCGCTAAATTCTTGTCAATTTTGGCAACCGCAGCTTCAAATTCTTTCATCTGCGTCACTTCGTGATTGCCAACGGCGAGAATCACATCACCCTCTCTCAATCCTGCTTTGGCGGCTTGATCTTGCACGCTTTCAACGCGCACGCCGCCTTTGATTTTCAATTCTGTTTTCTGAGCATCGGTCAATTCCGTCACGACCAAGCCCAAGCCTTGCGCAGAAGCGCTGGCCTTTGGCTTCTCTTCAATTTCCGAACTGCGCTTGGCCACCTTTTCAGGTTCAAGTTCAGCGATCACGATGCTCATCTCTTTGGTCGCGCCACGTCGGAACACCGTTAAAGTACTTTTGGTACCAGGTTTGGTGTTGCCCACCAAGCGAGGCAGATCTGCCGACTTCTCAATCTGCTTGCCATCAATTTTGAGGATCACATCGCCCGCTTCCAAGCCCGCTTTGTCTGCGGGCGCACCTGGTTCAATGCGGTTGATCAAGGCGCCTTGCGCCTTGCCCAGTCCGATTGACTCGGCCAACTCTTTGGTGACGGGCTCTATCTGTACACCAATGCGACCTCGCGTGACACGTCCGTTGGACCGCAACTGCTCACTGACACGCATTGCTTCGTCCATCGGAATGGCGAAGGAAATGCCCATGAAACCACCTGAGCGGGAATAGATTTGACTGTTGATGCCAATCACTTCACCGCGCATGTTGATCAAGGGGCCACCCGAATTACCTGGGTTGATGGCCACGTCGGTTTGAATGAAGGGCAAGTAGTCGCCCGTATCGCGCTGCTTGGCACTCACAATACCTGCCGTCACGGAGTTGTCTAACCCAAATGGGGAGCCAATGGCCATCACCCACTCGCCTACTTTGAGTCGCGACACATCACCGACTTTGACAGCGGGCAAACCCGTTGCCTGAATTTTCACCACAGCGACGTCTGTGCGCTTGTCTGCACCAATCAATTTGGCCTTGAACTCTCGCTTGTCGGTCAAGGTCACCAACACCTCATCGGCGCCATCGACGACATGGGCATTGGTCATGATGAAACCATCAGAGGTCAGTACAAAACCAGAACCTACGCCTCTGGGTTGTGATTCTTCAGGCACGGGTGTGCGACCTTGCCTAGGCGCCTGTCTGGGCGCGTTGGGTGTGTTGGGCACGTTGGGAATAGGAATGCCAAAGAAACGACGCAGTAAATCCTGTGTTTCGTCGTCCATCCCGCCGCCGTTTTGCGGCTGTGCACGGACTTTCTCTAGCGTGCGGATGTTGACCACAGATGGCCCCACTTGCTCAACCAACTCTGTGAAGTCTGGCAAGCCTTTGACCATGCCTTGTTGCGCCGAGGCCATCAAAGGCATTTGCAGACTGAAGGCACATGCCAATGCCAAGAAAAACGACACCCCAGAACCCGATGTTTTTGCATTCAATGATTTCATAGAAAACGATCGCTCCAAATTTTTCAATGAAAGAGACTTCATTCGGAACGCGAATATACAGCGCAACGAAAGCCATGCCAACGCTCAGGAAATGATTTTCGACTGACCCAAAACCATTTGCGAAAACCATTCGGGTTGTACAAGGACACCAGCATGTGCCTCTGCATATCGAGATGAACGGTGACGCCGCAGTCCAACACATTTTCTGGCGAGAAGCTGGACGCGTTGATGGGCAACTCATGCCAGACATTGCCATTCCAAGACAACCAACTACGTGACTGACCTTGCCTCACTGCCCACATTGACAGGCCACTGGCGAAAACCCAAACAAGCAGCAGCAAATTGGCGCGCCAACCTTGAAAGTCACCAAACAAAAAACTGTAGGTCAAGGCGCCAGCGGTGACAATGGAGAACGCCATCACCATGTAAACGCCCATGAAAAAACGCCCCACCGGGAAGTCAACCGATGGGGCGTTGGAATTCAACTGAATTAGATCCGACGGAAAACCAAACTGCCGTTGGTGCCACCGAAACCGAAGTTGTTTTTCAGCGCGTAGTCAATTTTGACATCGCGAGCGGTGTTGGCGCAGTAATCCAAATCGCACTCAGGATCTTGATTGTCCAAGTTGATGGTGGGCGGCACTTTTTGGTGATGCAAAGCCAACACCGTGAAAATACTTTCAATGCCACCTGCACCACCCAGCAAGTGGCCGGTCATTGACTTGGTCGAACTGACCAAAGTTTTCTTGGCATGGTCACCCAAAGCAGCCTTGATGGCATTGGTTTCATTCACATCACCCAAGGGCGTGGACGTACCGTGTGCGTTCAAGTAATTGATTTGGTCTGCATTGATGCCGGCATTGCGCATGGCCGAGACCATGGCTCGACGTGGTCCGTCCATGCTAGGTGCAGTCATGTGACCCGCATCGGCGCTCATGCCATAACCGCAAACTTCGGCATAAATTTTGGCACCGCGGGCTTTGGCATGCTCGTATTCTTCAAGCACCATGACACCCGCGCCTTCGCCCAAGACAAAACCGTCACGGTCTTTGTCCCAAGGACGAGAAGCAGCTGCTGGATCGTCGTTGCGAGTAGACAGGGCGCGCATGGCCGCAAAGCCACCCAAGCCCAAAGGCGAAATGGTGGCTTCGGAACCACCCGCCACCACGACGTCTGCATCACCGTACTCAATCATGCGGCTGGCTTCGCCAATACAGTGGAGTCCGGTGGTACAGGCGGTGACAACGGCCAAATTGGGACCTTTGAAACCAAAACGCATGGAAACATGGCCAGCAATCATGTTGATGATGGAAGCTGGCACAAAGAAAGGAGAAATTCGGCGTGGGCCGCGAGCGGTGTACTCGACATGGGTTTGCTCAATCATGGGCAAACCACCAATGCCAGAACCAATCACGCAGGCAATGCGTGTGGCCAACTCGTCGTCCAAAGCCTCGCCCGTAGGCAAGCCGGCATCTTCTACAGCTTGAACCGCTGCAGCAATGCCGAAATGAATGAAGGTGTCCATCGTGCGCGCTTCTTTGGCGCTGATGTACTGTTCCAAATTGAAGCCCTTCACCTCTCCTGCGATACGGCAAGAGAAAGCGGAGGTATCAAATTTAGAGATCAGACCAATACCGGATTGGCCTGCCAAGAGATTGGCCCATGCGTCCGCCACCGTATTTCCAACGGGGCTGATACATCCCAGGCCCGTGACAACGACGCGACGACGGGTCATCTCAGATCAAGCCTTTTTGCTTTGGGCGTAGTCGATCGCCGCTTTGACAGTGGTGATCTTTTCAGCGTCTTCGTCTGGAATTTCAATTCCAAATTCGTCTTCTAACGCCATTACCAGCTCTACTGTGTCCAGTGAGTCTGCGCCCAAGTCAGCAACGAATGCTTTCTCTGGTGTGACTTGTGACTCTTCAACGCCGAGTTGTTCAGCAATGATTTTTTTGACACGTGCTTCGATATCGCTCATGGTTC
>JACCEA012405838.1_pt1 | contig 20910 bp, 19 predicted proteins | sample 7449851 | NCBI WGS metagenome assembly JACCEA01 (sample SAMN15323453, study PRJNA562643) | freshwater metagenome | isolation source: river surface water | place: USA:Blue River Watershed | collected 2017-08-18 | reverse complement strand
TCCAAGCTAGTGGCCCAAATAACTTGCCTTCCATCCCCGTGAGAAGAAATACAGGCAAAAAGGATGTAATTACAATTATTGTTGAGTAGAAAACACCTGGGCCTACTAATTTGGAAGAGCTTTCTATAAGCTTCAACTTATCTTCAGAAGACAACGGATCGTTTTCTTTTTTGAATATATTTTTAATTTTATTTTTCATCTTATTTCCAATTACTGATTATTGTCCATTTCTTCCTGTTTCTCCGAAATTGTCCTGTATGCATTCTCTACCATTACGATACCATCATCAACGACAACACCAATTGCCAGAGCAATCCCCGTTAGTGACATAATGTTTGAAGAAATACCAAATGCTTCGAGTAAAATAAAGCCAATAGCCACAGATATTGGTAATTGAATGAGTATAATTAAAGCGCTTCGCCAATGAAAAAGAAAAAGTAGTACAACAATTGAAACGACAATCATTTCTTCTATTAAAGTGCCTTTAACAGATGCGATTGCTTTTTCTATTAATTCACTTCGGTCATAAGACGTTTTAAAAGTAACACCTTCAGGTAATCCTTTTTCGACTTCTTTCATTTTCTCTTTTACTGCCGTGATTACTTTGTCAGCATTTTCACCATAACGCATTACCACAATTCCGCCAACAACTTCACCATTGCCATTTTCATCAAAAATACCTAGTCTCAAATCGCCACCCATTTGTATTGAACCAATATCTTTAACTTTTACCGGAACGGAATTATAGTTTTTAATAGCAATGTCTTCTACATCTTTTATGTTTTTGATGTAGCCCAAGCCCCTAACGATATAGGACATATTGCTCATTTCAAATTTTCTTCCTCCAACGTCATTATTATTTGTTTTGACAGCATTCATTACTTCCATCATACTGACGTTGTAGTATTGCATTTTCAATGGATCTAAAACTAATTGATATTGCTTTTCAAATCCACCAAAGGAAGCCACTTCGGCAACTCCCGGAACGGTTTGCAAGGCAAATTTCACGTACCAATCTTGCAAGGCTCTTTGTTCTCCCAAGTCCATACCTTTCGCATTTAAATGATACCAAAAAACGTGACCCACACCTGTGCCATCAGGACCCAAGGTTGGTACTACATTTTGTGGTAATAATCGTTGTGCATAATTTAATCTTTCTAGAACCCGAGTTCTTGCCCAATATATATCGACATCATCTTCAAAAATGATGTAGACAAAGCTCATCCCAAACATCGAAGCACCCCGAATATTTTTGACTTTTGGAATGCCTTGTAAATTGGAAACCAGCGGATAAGTAACCTGCGCTTCTATAACCTGTGGACTTCTTCCCATCCACTCCGTAAAAACAATCACTTGATTTTCGGATAAATCAGGAATGGCGTCAATGGGGTTTTGTTGAACGCTGTAAACACCCCAAGCAAATAAGCAAGCTGAAACCAGCAAGACAATTGCTCGATTTCGTAGCGAGAATGTTATTAATTTTTCTACCATTATTTTTAATTTTGTAATGAAATACTATCTTTTGTTTTATTTATCCAATCCAATACTTCTTTTTTTTGGGAGGCTGAAAGGGTTGCATTTTTATGAATTAAAGTGTATGATGCCAAAGGCATTTCATTTGATTTAATTTGTTTTGCAATTCTATCTAATTTATTTTTTTGCTTACGGCCACTATAATTACCCCATTCATTAAAATTCAAATTTTCTTTACCTTCATTAATGTGACTTTCCATAAAAAACCGAGTGGGTTGAATGTAAGAGTACCAAGGATAAAAGGTGTTGTTACTATGGCAATCGTAGCAAGAGGTGCGGAATATGGTTTCTACATTTTTAGGAACTTTATAAACTTTTGTAAAATTACCAGTTATATCCTGCTCAAAACTAATGTTCCGAGCAGGTTGATATAACTGTATCAACAAAAAAATAATTAACCCAATAAAAAGTATTTTTTTGATGATTATTTTCATTCTAGAATTCTTTTTTAACAGAACCGCAAGTAGCCATATCTTTTCCAAAATAAGGGTTTGTAATTTCTTTGGTTTCGCTTATCCAAACAGCACCTTTGTTGTTATCTGCCATTGGGCAAAAATCCAGATAAAGTTTTTGATTGGTTCCGAATAATTGAATTAAGTCATCCATATCCTTACTTAAAGTTACAAAGTGCTCTCTTTGGTGTTCTATCTTTCCACCATTATCTCCAATATGCTCTGCGTGTTCTTTTACATCATCTGCAATACTCATATAAGCTTCCATCTGATCGGAAGAAACCTTTTCCATACCTGTTTTTGCCATTGTCTCTGACAATGCTTTTCCGGCATCAGCCGCAGCATCAGAATCATCAATTGCCAATGAATTTTTAATAGCTAAATAATTCTTTACAATTTTATCAATTGAAAAGGAGGATTGCCCAACAACTTCTGTTGTTGATTCTATTTTGATCGTTTCTTCCTGTTTGTTTTTTTGATTGCAGGAAATAATTGTTATTGCTAACGCTACTATTGTAATAATTCTATTTTTCATTTTGTTTGTTTTAGATTGTTAGTGTTGCTATTGGTAACGTTTTACTTTTTATCAGATTTTTTTTTCAATCATATCCATTCCACATTTAGGGCATTCTCCTTTTATGTCGGCAGTTGTGCCATCCATTGGGCAAACATATTTTGTCACAATTTTAGTTTTAGGCTGACTTCCTTTTTGAGGGTGGTTATCTATTGTTTCAGTAATTTTTACCATTCCAGTTCCACATTTAGAACATTTTCCTTCAGTTTTAGAAGTTGAACCATCCGTAGGGCAAACATATTTTGTCACAATTTTAGTTTTAGGTTGGCTACCTTTCAGTGCGTGGGTATCTACTTTTTCGGTAGTTTTTACCATTTTCATTGCACATTTAGAACATTCACCTGGTTTATCAGAAGTTGATCCATCCATTGGGCAAACATATTTTGTTACCGTTTTAGTCATCGGTTGACTACCTTTTGTAGCGTTGGTAGGTACTTTTTCGGTAATTTTTGTTAATGCCATTCCGCATTTTGGGCATTTTCCTGCACTTGGATTCATCTTGTCGGGATGGGTAGGGCAAATGTAAATTGTTTCAGGGCTTTCTTTTTTTGCAGCTGTTTGAGCTGATATTGATGTGATTGCTATTAAGAATACGCTTAATACGATTATTAAATTTTTCATTTTATTTGATTTTATAAAACAGGGTAATGCCTTCATCGAAATTTTCGATTTAGTGAATTACAGTTTCGTTAATAAGTATAGATAAATTTTAAATTGAACACGCTAAATCATAAGTAAAGAACAGCGAAAAGCCATAATTTAATAGTTGATTAGCCAATAAAAAAAATGATTTAAAAGCAAGAATTGCTTTCAATTTGACACACCTATGGCTGTCAAAATTTAATTTAGCTTATTTTTGGTATAAGCCAAAGTGAGGAAAAACCAGAAGAAAGATTGTCTTCTGAATTGAAATAATTTGATTTTTTTTCTGAAAAAGCAAAATTACTGTTGTTGAATTGTATTTCGAAAAATACTACACTAAATTGAGTTGAAGTAGTTACACAATTTGAATGACCACATTTTCCATTGCAGCCTTCGCCTTTTTTATTTTTTGAATGATTATCATTTTTGCAACAATCCATCTTTTCTGTATTTGCAGAAGTTTCTTTGTTACAAGAATTTTTTTCTGAATGACTACCACACGCAAAAGTTACCGTTGGCATCAAGAAGAAACCAAGTATAACTATTACTAAAATGTGAAACTTATTCATTTATGCTTTAATTTGCACCAAATTTAATCAAATTATATTGATTTGGCATTAACATTATGTTAAAAAGTTTGTACATTAAATCAGAAAAGACATTAATTCTAAAATTAAATATGCTTTTTCTTAAATAATGACTACACTCTAAAACTTCATTCTTTGTATTCTAACCGCATTTAATATTGCCAACAATGCCACACCCACATCAGCAAAAACGGCTTCCCACATCGTGGCTAATCCTCCTGCACCAAGAATTAATACGATCGCTTTTACTGTAAAAGCCAATGCAATATTTTGCCACACTATTTTCTTAGTTTGTTTGCCAATATTTATTGCAGTGAAAATTTTTGAAGGCTGGTCGTTTTGAATGACAATATCAGCGGTTTCGATGGTAGCATCGCTTCCTAAACCACCCATTGCAATTCCGGCATCGGCAAGGGCAACTACTGGTGCATCGTTTACACCATCGCCAACGAAAGCAATATGTAGATGTTCTTTTTTGAGCGCTTCTACTTTCTGAACTTTGTGTTCTGGCAATAAATCTCCAAAAGCCTGGTCAATGTTTAGTTCTTTGGCAACAGCATCAACAACGGCTTGTTTATCTCCCGAAAGCATTACGGTTTTGATGTTTATTTTATGCAAACTTTCGATAGCTGTTTTTGCATCTTCTTTTATTTCGTCAGCAATTAGAAAGTATCCTGCATATTTTTGATTGATGGCAATAACTATTATTGTAAATGGTGTGTTGTCGATTTCAGCATCGTAACTGATATTGAATTTCTTCATTAATTTTACATTTCCTGCCAATATTTCTTTTCCTTCTACATTACCTTTCAATCCGTGTCCTGCAATTTCTTCGACATCGGTAACGGTTACCTCTTTTTCTGAACCTTTGGCATATTCAATGATAGCAGTTCCTACCGGATGTGTGGATTTGGTTTCTAATGCTGCTGTGAATTTTATTAAATCAGCTTCAGGAATATCAACGGCTACCACTTTTTGAACTTTAAAAACGCCTTTGGTCAGCGTTCCGGTTTTGTCCATAACTACTGTTTGAATAGATGCCATTATATCTAGAAAATTCGAGCCTTTTACTAAAATTCCATTTTTACTTGCTGCACCAATACCTCCAAAATATCCCAAAGGAATAGAAATTACTAACGCACACGGACAGGAAATTACCAAGAAAATCAATGCCCTGTATAACCAATCGGCGAAAATGTAATTTTCGACAAACAGCATTGGAATTAAACAAATTCCGATTGCCAAAAACACTACTATTGGCGTATATATTTTAGCAAATTTTCGAATAAATAGTTCCGTAGGTGCTTTTTTGGCGGTGGCTTCCTGAACCATTTCCAAGATTTTTGAGAGTTTACTATCAGAATAAGCAGTTGAAACTTCCACCTGAACAACAGTATTTAGGTTAATCATTCCAGCAAGAACGGTTTCTCCTTTTTGTTTCGTATCAGGTTTACTCTCACCTGTTAGAGCTGCGGTATTGAAAGAAGCACTGTCTGAAAGCAATTTTCCGTCTAGTGCCAGTTTTTCTCCAGGGCGCAATTGAATAATTTCTCCAATCTTAATTTCAGATGCTTTTTTTGAAATGGTATTTTCACCTTGAATTACTGTAGCAGTATCAGGTCTTTGATCTAACAATAATTTAATATTGTTTTTTGCTCTTTTAACGGCCAGCATTTGAAATACTTCGCCAATTGCATAAAATAACATTACAGCCACACCTTCGGGATATTCGCCAATGGCAAATGCTCCAATAGTAGCAATCGACATCAGTAAAAATTCTGAAAATATTTCGCCTTTTCGAATGCTTTCAAAAGCTTCTTTTATTACGGGTAAACCAACAGGTAAATAAGTTATTGCATACCAAACTATTCTTTCCCAATCCGTTAACCAAGTTTGTGGAAAATAGTTGTCGAATGCAATTGCAATAAGCAATAACGTAAAACTCAAAATCGCCGGAACGAACATTCTAAGGGTGCTTTCGCTTTGTTGGGAATGCTCGTGGTCGTGTCCGTCATCATCGGAATGTTCTGATTTAGAGTCAACAGCACAACAACCGATTTCAATATCAGTTTCTTGATTTATTTTTTCTTCCAATGTGCAACAAAGCTGTTTGCCGTTTGCATCGTATTTGTGTTGGTGTTTCATTTTGTTTTGATATTAATTAACAACAATTATCTCCTGCTTGTATTGGTGGACATTTTACTGAACCGTAGCTACAATAAACACAACAATCCCCTTCTAATGGTTTGAGTATTACTTTGCATTTTTCACATTCATAAAAGAACTGACAAGCATTGGTTGGCATTATCTCTTCTTTTCTGTATCCGCAGTTGGGACAAGTTAAAGTTGATTTTAATTTCATAATTATTTAATTTTGATGTACATCGAATCAATTTATCGTTTGTAAAGTATTTATGTTTAAGTTTATTTTATTTATTATCAATGTAATTTGTTTCAATCTCTACTTATTGATTTAGAATCCATTCTTTTGCTTTTTCTCTGTCGGGCAAATCGAAATACATCAACTTGGCTTTTGTAAATGGTTTCATAATTGAACGCATACTCTTTTCCCATTTTTTAACACCTACAATAGCAATTCTTTCGATATCCGCAGAATGTGTAAAATTCATTTTCCCATAATTGATTTCGATAACACCATCTTCCCAAAAACCATTTGAACCAGAATCATCGTCCATTTCAAAATACCATCGAACTTTTTTACCAGTACCAATAATATTATGGATAAAAGGATGAATTTTTTCATAATCTTTAATACCCAATAAATCATTTGCCCTTGTAGCTATGATATTTTCCCCTGTAAAATCTAAAAGCTGTAGCATAATTATAAATATTTTGAATTTCAAAGTTGACTAATTCTTTTTTAAGTTAATAAATACTAGATTTTTACCATAGGTGATGCAACTTTTGATTCAGCAGAAGTTGTGTTTAATGTAGTCATAATTATTATCTTTTAAATTATTCTCACTATTTTAAATACTAATTGTTGCAGTCTTCTTCTCCATACTTGTGTATCATTTTTTGCTTCCATCTTATATACCATTTTTGATGGTGTAATGAAAGTAGAAAATACAACGAACAAGCACCTATTATAGCTATAATAAACATATCTAATCCAACGGCAACACCAACGGCTGATGTACACCAAACCGTAGCTGCTGTTGTTAATCCGTGTGATGTTCCTGCGCCAGAATTGCGATAAATAATTCCCGCACCAAGAAAACCAACACCTGTAATGATGTTAGCAATTACTCTTGAAGTGTCCGACGGATTGTTGACCAAATGTGCTGTAATGGCTGTAAACAATGTTGCTCCGATACAAACGGCTGCATATGTTCTTATTCCAGCATCCCGACCGTGCCTTTCTCTATCTAAACCAATGAAAGCACCCAGCAAAAAGGAAACAATAAGTTTTGAAATTATAATTAATTCTGCATTTATATCCATTTTTAGTTTTTAAATTAAGTATTTTTTTAAATTTAACCGTTTTTACGAGTAATCATATAAATAATATAGGCTACGGGTATAACAAAGTTGCTTACCTTTTGCATCGTATTTTTGTTGATGTTTCATAATTTTTTTATTTTCTTGGTATAAATAAAATAATTGCTATACCAGCAATTATAATAGATATGCCTATTAAGTCGTATTTATCCGGTTTAAAATTATCAATCTTCCACGCCCATATTAATGCCATTACGATGAAAATTCCACCATATACAACATAGGCTTTTCCAAAAGAAACGGTTTGTAAAGTCATCACATATCCATACAAAGCAAGAATTATTGCTCCAAAAATACCATACCAAATCGACTTTTCTTCTTTCAACCAAAGCCAAACGAGATAACCTCCACCTATTTCACATAAACCAGCAAGGATAAAAAACACTACAATTTTAATAAATGAAATCATATTATTTTTGTTTTTTAAAACCACAAAATTGAAAATACTGAAATCGTATCAAAAGGCGTTTTTATGTTCTTCTGTAAAACAGTTGAGAGCCTCAAAACTTTCTTTAAAAAGTATGTTTCATTGTATTTTCAGAATATTCGTAACCTTTTTATTTTTACTATATATAAAACATAAGTATTTGATTTTAAGTAAAAAAAACTATTTATTCCCAAAGCTGTGGGATTTTTTTACTCTGTTTTTTATTTACCCATTTATTCAATTTATAGCAAAGATAAGCCGATCCGCTTCCTATGATTGCACCAGCTAACACGTCACTTGGATAATGAACGCCCAATGCCATACGAGAATAGCCTACCGCACTTGCCCACGCAAACGAAGGAGCAATAATGTACCATTTTGGATACGCCATACTCAAGGAAGTGGCAGTTGCAAAAGCTAAAGAAGCGTGCCCTGATGGGAAAGACGGTCCTGTTGCTGTTGTCGCTTGTTCAATATCTGGATAAGTTACAAAGGGTCGTTCTCTATTTACTGTTTCTTTTAAAGCAAATGTTATAAATCCTGAAGCCAAAAAGGCTTCTCCAATAAAAATAGCTTTCTTTTTGACTGTACTATCTTTCATTATCAATCCGACAGAGTACATAATAATTGGAGTTCCAATACTTACAGGAGCTAGACTATTTGTAATTCCTTTTAATGCTGGATCCAGTGATTTGTTCCTATTATGATTTATGTTTCTTAAAACATCAATGTCTAAATTCTGGGCATTTGCAAAATTTATGCAAAAAAACAACACCACTAAATTGGTTATTTGTAACAAATTTATTTTGTTTTTCATTCTTCTGTCTTTTTAATCAAAGTTTTTATAATGCAAATGAGTACAGAAAATAATACTCATTTATGTTCTGTTTTTTAATGCTTGTGCTCTAGATCGTGCGAATAGCCGTGTTCTTAATCTTCGGCAGACATTTCTTTCGATTTAGAGTTTATGAACATCATCAAAATGATTTTCTGAATCATTGTGAGTAGAACAACCTGATTGTTTGTTTGGTGATTTATTTTTTCTTCCTGTCTGCACCAAAGCTGTTTACTGTTTGCATCGTATTTGTGTTGGTGTTTCTTTTTTAGTTATTTATGATTATGTTCTAAATGGTTTTTATTTTCTTCGTGTTCAATTTTTATTAATGACATTTTGCAAACAGGACATTTTCCAGAAATGTCATAAAATTTCCCTTTTTCACATTTCATAGGGCATTCGTAGACTATCTTATGGGCTTCTGCCTTTTTGTGAATATGAACCTTTTGTACTTTTTTCTCTTCTTTACAGGAAAAAACAATCGTCATTATTGCAATATTTATAATTCCTAGTATGATTAATTTTTTCATCAAATTAGATTTAAAATGTTTCTTAAATTATATAAAAGAGAGTGCAAATAGGAATTATTTAAAACCCTAATTTGATCCTTGGTTAATGTTATTATGAAAAAATGGTAGCCATTCCAAGCAAACCTGAAAGCATTAATACACACTTCCAACAATTGAGTCTGTTGTTCATTTTCTAAATTTTTTATATTAAATAGTTATTTAAAACTGGCAATACTATTAATAGTCAGTGCCACAATAATTGTATTGAACGCAAATGAAATTAGACTGTGCAACAAAACAAATCTTCTGATAACCTTTGAGCTTACTTGGACATCTGAAACTTGAAATGTCATACCAATTACGAATGAGAAATAGGCGAAATCAATATAATCAGGCTCCTCCTTACACGGAAATTTGATACCTCCAACATTACTACCCGTTTTTAATTGATTATGGTCGTGATATAAGTGTGCATACCGAATTGTAAAAATTGTATGAAGCAATGTCCACGACACTAAAATGGGCGATAATGAAACGATTGCATCAAATATTCTGTTAAAGGACGATTCTTCTGTACCTTTTAAAAGGAGTAAAGTACCAAACAAACTAACACAAACAGCAATGAGCACTATCGTAAAAATCACTTTAAGTCCATCATCCTGACGCTCTACCACCTCACATAGATCTTTATTTGTGGTAGTAAAAAACAATGCCCAGCTAAATATAATTAGAGAAAGACAAAAGATATCCCAGGATAAAATTATCCTGTTTTTAATATCAATTTTAAAAAACAGTAAAATGAAATACAACAATAATGATAAGGTAAGACAAATTATTATCTTTTTTATTCCGCTAGTATTTCGCAGAAAACTATATTTTGTTGTTTTCATATTCAGCAATTAATGATTTTTCTAATATTATTTTGGGGGCATAGTCTTCATCAATTAATTTACTATCACAACCGCCAATACAAATAATACTAGCGGTCTTAGATAGTCTTAAGTTTTCTAATGCTTCTTAAACTACTTATTAATGTGTATGCTCACCGCCACCTTTCATAGCAGACAGTAAATAGAAAGCTCCTTTAATTACAATTTTTGCATCGGCAGGAATTGCTTCAACAAATTTCACTTCGGTATACCCTAAATCTGTTGTTCCTGGTACAACTTCTATTGCTTTGAAATGTACTTCGTTGTGTCCTTCTTCCTCGCCAACAGCTTCTTCAGAATGTGCTTCGCCTTCTTTGTGTTCGTGAGCTTCTGCTTTTTTACCTGTGGCTTTTTCTTCGTGTTCTTCCTGGATATAGACAAAGTATTTATCTCCATTTTTTACAACAGCATCTTTGGGTAGGGCAGGGACGGTTGCATTTTTAATATTGATATTGGCAGAAACATACATTCCAGAAATTAAATCTTTGGAATCAGCTGGATTAATTTTGGCGTGAACAGCAACGGTTTTGCTTTCATTTGAAAAGGATTTATTGATACCAAATATTTTTCCTTTAATGGATTTGTTTCCTTGATTAGTCAAAATAAAGTCTATCGTTTGCCCCACAGAAATTGATTCCAAATCTTTTTCATAAACGTTTAAGTCCAAGTGCATCTGGCTATTATCTACGACTTCAAAAAGGGTTATTCCTGTTTCGGCAAATGCTCCTTTGGCAATGCTGATTTTTCCAACATAACCGGATATTGGTGAAACTATCGGTACCAAACTTGATCCGCTTGTACTCATATTCAGGGCTTGCAATTTGTTTTTTGCAGCTTTTGCTCTGGCTCTTTCAACAGCTAGTTTTGATTTTACTTCCTGAAGTACTTTTCTAGGGTTTACATTTTCATCAGTTAATGTTTTCTGGCGATTGTATTCTAATTGCAGGTATTCAATATTGGCAACAGCCGAATTATAATCTTCCTGCATTCCAACTACTTCTAAATTTTGAATAGTTGCCAGTACTTTTCCTTTGTTTACATACGTGCCTTCTAAAACAAAAATATCCTTAACCGTTCCTCCAATTAAGGTTGAAATGTTAGCCCTGTTTTGTGGTGGAACTGTCGTATATCCATTGGCTTTAATCACTAAATTAAGATTCCTGTTTTCTACAGAACCTGTTTGAATACCAACTGTTTTGAATTGTAAGGCTGTTAATGCTACTTCGTTTTCTGATTTTTCTTCTTCGTGTCCTGCTTCTTCTGTTTTCTTTTCTCCACAAGAGGTGAGAAGTAGTAAGAATAAAGTATTAAGTATTAAGAAAATTTTGAATTTTGAATTTATATTTTTCATTTTGAGAAATTTTATTTGTTAGAAATAGATGGAAATTGCAATTGAATAGCACTTTGATTATAAGCATTGGTAGCTTCGGCATTTTGCTTTTTGATGTCGATAGCCTGATTCAAAAAACTGATGTAATACCAATAACTCATATCACCATTGGCATAACTTTTTTGAGCCGTTGCAATTATTTGTTCTGCATATAGCAAACCTTCCTTTTGATAATAATCTAATGCTTTTTGTTGCTTTTCGAAATCATTTTTCAATTCCTGCATTTGTAATTTCAAAGTCAATTTATTTTTGTCTAATTCTAATTGGGATTGCGAAATACTGATAGCAGATGCTTTAGCTTTAGCTGAATTTACCCCACCAAATAAAGGAATTTGTAAACCCGCAGTAAACCCTTGAAAATAAGATTTGGTATCAATGGTTTGTCCAAAATAACCTAATCCTAATTTTGGTGTTCGCAATGCTTTAAAAGTATTGGCTTCTTTTTGATACACCGAAATTTGCTGTGTATAATAATCGGTTACCAACGTTTCTACTTTGGATTGGTTTTCATTTGGTTGAAATGAATATTGCATTGGCGTTGTACTATCCGGTACAATATTCTCTTCCGTTTGAATAAAAAATTGTAATTGTTTTTGGTAAATTGCCAAATCAAATTCGAGTTGCGCTTGCTGTGTTTCTATTTCTTTTGACTTTGCTTTGGCACTGATTACTTCAATTTTTCCGCTTTCGCCTGTTTCAAAACGTAGTTCTGCATTCTTTAAGAATTTGGAATAAATTTCCAATAAATCTGCATTTAGTTTTTGTACAGAAACACCATATAAATATTGATAGTAGGCGATTGTTACTGCTTTTTCGATTTCATATTCGGATAATGCTTTTCGTTTTTCAGCTAGTTTCACCAATTCTTCCTGTAATTGACGATTGGCTTTTGTAATTCTTCCAATTGGAAAATACTGCTGTATCGAAACATTGCTATCATAATATTTACTATTGAATTGCCCACCCTGATATTGCACTTGCAAAGGATCTGCTTGAAATGCTGTCTTTTTCAGAACCGTTTGTTTCTCAATTTCCTTATCAGCAATCTTTAAATCAATGTTATTGGTTTTTGCAATTTCGATAGCTTTTTGTAATGAAATAGGCTGGCTATTTTGAGCAAAAGAAAAACTACTTATCAATAAAACTATTAGGGTAACGATTGGTGTTTTTATTTTTCTTCTTGCTTTAATTCCTTTTTCAAACAATAAATAAAGTATTGGTAAAACAATCAACGTCAGTAATGTAGCCGATAATAATCCTCCAATAACAACTGTTGCCAATGGTTTTTGTACTTCAGCTCCACCGCTGGTGGATAATGCCATTGGCATAAATCCTAAAGAGGCTACAGCAGCTGTCATTAAAACAGGTCGTAAACGTGTTTTTGTACCCATTAAAACTCTTTGTAATGGATCGGTTATTCCTTCAGATTTTAATTGATTGAAATAAGAAATCAATACAATTCCGTTTAACACTGCGATTCCGAAAAGGGCTATAAATCCAATTCCTGCCGAAATACTGAAAGGCATTCCCCTCATCCATAATGCGAAAACACCTCCAATGGCTGATAATGGAATAGCTGTAAATATTAGCAAAGATTGTTTCATACTATTGAAAGTAAAATATAGCAGCACCATTATTAATGCTAATGCAATAGGTAAAGCAACCGAAAGTCTTTTAGTAGCTTCAATCAAGTTTTCGAATTGTCCTCCATAAGTAACATAATAACCTGGGGGAAGTTTGAAATCTTTATCAAGTTTAGCCTGAATTTCTTCGACAACGCTTTTTATATCTCGACCACGAACGTTTAATCCAACAGTAATTCTACGTTTACCATTCTCACGAGAAACCTGAACAGGGCCTTGCTCATAAGAAACCGTTGCTACTTGTGATAGTGGTACTTGTTGTCCGTTTGGTAAAGGAATAAATAGATTACTCACATCTGTAATATCTGTTCGGCTAGCTGCATCCATTCTCACCACTACATCAAATCGTTTGCTTTCTTCATAGATTTTACCTGCGCTTTCTCCTGCAAATGAAGAGCGGATGATTTGGTTGATATCGGTAATATTCAAACCATATAATGCAATTTTATTGTAATCGTATTTTACAGTAATTTGCGGTAAGCCTGTTACTTTATCTGCTTTTAAGTCTCCAATACCTTCAATATTATTGACTTTAGCAATCAATTCTTTGGCTTTAGTATCTAAAATTTCTAAATCGTCACCAAAAATTTTAATGGCTATATCACTTCGGCTTCCGGTCATTAACTCGTTGAATCGCATTTGAATTGGTTGTGAAACTTCAATATTAGCACCTGGAATGGCTTCCATTTCTTCTTTCATTGCATTGGCTAAATCTTCCCAATTGTCGTAATCACCTGTCCATTCACTTTTGTCTTTAAGTACAATAATCATATCCCCACTTTCTATAGGCATTGGATCCGTTGGAATTTCACCACTACCAATTTTAGTTACTATGGTTTTAATTTCGGGAAATTTAGCTTTTAGAATTTTTTCATATTCTGTGGTTGTTTTTACCATTTGCGAAAGCGAACTTCCGGTCATAATTGTAGCATTTAAGGCTAAATCTCCTTCTTCAATTGTTGGAATGAATTCGCCACCCATATTTTGAAAAATTACTAGCGCCAATACAAATAGACCTAATGAAATTGCCAAAACTGCTTTTTTGAAACGCAATGCTTTTTCTAAAAACGGGGTATATATTCCCTCGAACCAAGCCATCATTCTATCACTAAAATTGGTTTTGTGTTCTGTATTTTTGGATAAGAACATCGCACTCATCATTGGTACATAGGTTAAAGACATAACAAATGCACCTATTACTGCAAATCCTACTGTCATTGCCATTGGTCGGAACATTTTACCTTCTGTGCCAACTAATGCCAGGATTGGTAAATACACTATTAGGATAATTATTTCCCCAAAAGCGGCACTGTTTCTAATTTTGGAAGCCGATTGATATACCTCTTCATCCATTTCAGATTGGGTTAAATCTTTTTTTCTTTTGAGTTTTTGCAAATGATGCATTGTGGCTTCGACAATTATAACCGCACCATCGACAATAATTCCAAAATCGATTGCTCCTAAACTCATTAGATTTCCGCTTACTCCAAAGGTATTCATCAAAATCACAGCGAAAAGCATTGATAATGGAATTACAGATGCTACAATTAGTCCTGCACGAAGATTTCCAAGAAATAAGATCAATACAAATATTACTATTAATGCACCTTCCAATAGGTTTTTAGTAACAGTTCCTATGGCACTATCTACTAATTTTCCTCTATCGATAAAAGCTTCAGCAACCACTCCCTCTGGAAGAGTTTTGTTGATCTGATCCATTTTTTCTTTTACTCTATTGACAACTGCACTTGAATTTTCTCCTTTTAGCATAAGAGCCATTCCACATACAATTTCTCCTTTTCCGTCTTTAGTAGATGCCCCATAACGTAGTGCTACACCTTCTCTAACTTCGGCTACATTTCGAATTAAAATAGGAGCGCCGTTTTTATTGGCAACCACTATATTTTCTAAATCTTTGATGCCTGTAGCCATACCAACACCACGAATGAAATAAGAGTATTGGTCTTTTTCAATGTAAGCACCGCCTGTGTTTTGATTATTTTTTTCTAAAGCCTCAAAAATATCGGTAATGGTTATTCCTAAACTATTTAGTTTATTTGGATTAATAGCCACTTCATATTGTTTTAATTTTCCTCCCCAGGTACTGACTTCGGCAACACCTTCAATACCCTGTAATTGTGGAGTGATAATCCAATCCTGAATGGTTCGTAATTTTACGGCATCGTATTTATCTTCATAGCCTTTTTTGGCATATACATCGTATTGATATATTTCTCCTAGACCTGTAGAAATAGGTCCTAATTCTGGAGAACCTGCATATTTAGGTATGTTTTCTTCAGCTTGCTTTAAGCGTTGAAAAATTTGCTCTCTTGCCCAATATATATCTACATCGTCTTTGAAAACAACAGTTACCACAGATAATCCAAAACGAGAAATGCTTCGTAATTCAATTACTTTTGGAATCGTTTTTACAGCTTGTTCGAGTGGATAGGTAATTAATTGTTCTACTTCCTGACTTGCTAAAGTAGGGGCAGTGGTAATTATTTGTACTTGATTATTAGTTACATCTGGCAAGGCATCCAGCGGTAAATTTTTAATAGAATAACTTCCCCAGGCTATAAGCACAAGGGTAAATAAGAGTATAATGAACTTGTTCTTTATACTAAATTGTATGATTTTGTCTAACATTGAAATATTATAATGAATTAGAAATCAGCAAATAGAATATTTGCCATTATTTGTGAAAAGGTCACAATTTTCTAACCCGAAATTACTCGGGCATCATTATGCTATTTGAGGCGGTTGCCAAATACTTCCGAAGAAATTGGAAGTAAGAATAGATTTGTATTCCGGTACTTTTTTGTCAATTATGGTTTTGACAGCAAAGAAATTATAATGGTGAATAATATTATAAGAAAAACCCTGACATCCGCAACAGTTGCAAACGCATAAAGGCGAACAAGCATCCTTGTTGTGAGTGTGATTGGATTCATTGCTGATAGTCACTTTATTATACGCCATATCCTGCTCCCTATCTGCGCAAGGCATACAGGAAAGTATTACGACGATAATTGACAATATGATGTTTATCATTTTCACAGCAGCAAAAGTAGGTATTTTATTTAATTGTCAAAAATAATACTTCATTAATTTGCGGGTTAATGCTTTAGATTAATGTAGTGGCTTTAATTCAGCATCAATAAGGACTACAAAGCCCCAATAATATCTAAAAAGTTTTTAGCAGTGTAACAACCTTCTACGTTTTTACTTTCATAAACCATAAAATATTTATAGTTGTCGCCTGATTTTTCAGCCCATTTTTTACCTAAAACATTTTTTGCTTTGCTTTCGTCATTATCTAGGAAATCGCCTTTGGTTTCTACTAAAATGATATTTTGTTTTTGGGTGTATAATATAAAATCGGGGTAATGATTGTTGCTAAATCCGTTTAAGTAAAAACCTTTGTCTTTGGTTACTGAGTTTCTGTGCCAAAACAACACATTTTCTTGAGAAGCAATATCCATTATCAAACGCTGTTCAAAATTATTCATATCACCTTCACGCTCGTAAAGTGATTTGTCAATTTTCGCTCCTTCTTTGGTGTGAATTAGCGTTTCCTTGAACTTGAAAGTTGGTTTCACAATAATTTTATTGGTATCCAACAATCTGCTAAATTCTTCTTTGGCGTGTTGATTTGATAATTCTAAAATCTTGGCTTTTATTTTGTATACGTAGTTGTATTCATTGTTTACTGCATCAATTATCTCTTCTGTGGAAAACTCGCTAAAGATGCGCTCGATGTATTTTTTGATTTCCTGTTCGGCAATTGGTGTCATATTACCAATTTTACCTACCATAATATTGGCTATGTCTTTGACCTGCTTTTCTTTTGGTTTGGCTACAATGGTATCAATTAATATTTTTTTGGCTTGAAGACTAAATTTAGAAATTACAGCATCTTTTCGAGCTTCATCGTAATCGACTTTTACAATTTCGGCACTAACGCTGTTAAAGTCAATTTCAATGTCTTTTGAAGACAATTTGAATGTGCTTAATAGCTGATCTCTATTCAAGAAAACTTCTCCTTGACTTAATTCATCAAAAACTAATTCCCGACTTAATACATCAGTTTCTAATTTTTTGTAAAACTGTGGTAGCTCGATACTTTCTGCTACTTGATGAAAGTGTTCTACAATTTTGTAACGCTTTGGTTCTTTTCCCATTTCTCTTAAAAGGTATTCGGTACTATCTCCAGTATCTTCTGTTAATCTTATCTCAAAAGCAGCTCCTTGTTCAATTGCTTTTTGTGTAATTTGATTGATTGTAGTATTTGCTACTGATACAAATTCTTTTGCCATAGGATCGAATTCTATTGCATCAATATTGATATTTGTAATGTCATTATCATCAAACTGTTCAACGGTTTTATTTTCTTCTGAAGAACCAAATAAATCTCTGTTTAAAGCTTCTTGATCTGATATTGGAGCAGCAGTATTTTCAGTAATAATTTCTTCGGCATAATAGTCTTTGTTACTAAAACCTGCATCTTGTAATCCTCTAACAATATTGTCTAATGTTTCGTTGAATTTAGCGGAAGCCGTTAAAACAAAAGACAAATTCAATAATGGTTCTTTGTGCTTTAATACATAAGGCTGACGCAGTACTCTTCCTAAAATTTGTTCCACTTCGACTGCGGAAGATTTGTCTGCCAATGATGCTAAAATATAGGCAAATGGACAATCCCAACCTTCTTTTAAAGCATTGATGGTGATGATGTATCGGACAGGACATTTTTCGTCCATTAAATCAATTCCTTTTAACTCATCTAATCCACTTACTTTGATTTTGATTTGCTCTTCGGGAATTTTTAACTCGATAAGTTTTTCTTTAATCTTGATGTAGGTTGTATTGTCGCTACCTTTGATATTGGATTGTGCTTGGAATAAAATAATGGGTCTTATTTTTTTTCCACCCTCTAAAGTTTCCTGAATTGCCAGTTGTTCTAACTGTCTTTGTAAATGTAATGCACTGTTGATTACTTCTTCTTTTCGGCTGTGGTTGTAAACTATCACTGGTAGTTTTACCATATGCTCCTTTTTCAATTCAATAGCATTGACATAACTCACAATATTGCTATTCTTTTTTGGAGTAGCGGTTAAATCCAACACAAAGGAAGGGTTAAGATTTTGCAACATTTCTACACTCAAATCACTTTCGGCATTATGACTTTCATCTACGATAACCAAAGGATTTAAGCTTCTTATAATATTGATTAAAGCACTTTCGTCTGTGTCTGGCAGAACCAAATCTTGTTCTACAACAGTATCTCTGAATGCTTCTAAAGAACCGTTTTGTTGGTATATTTTTCGGTCGTCTTTTTTCTTGGAATTAATTCGTAAACTACTAAAATTGAAAACAAAAATGTTTAATTGTTCTGAAACAGATGTTGGGTTAAAATTTGCTCCCTGCAACAAACTTTCCTTTTCGTACACTTCAACACTATGATTGAATAAGGTGTTTAATTTTTGACGATACGGATGGGATGAATCCGATAAACTGGAGGCTGTTTGTTGTAATAAATTGCTCCAAGGCACTAGCCAAACTACTGCTTTTGGACGGCTGCTGTCATATGTGCTTAAAATTGAGTGTATGGCATTGCAGGCAACGAATGTTTTTCCTCCAGCTGTTGGGACTTTTATCGCAATGTGTGGGGTTTTGAGAATGTTGTCTTTATAGGGCACCATTCCGCTGTATGTTCCGTCCAATTTCAGTTCATAAGGACCTACTTTGTCTTCCCAATAGTGTTTGAAAGCTGTGGCAGGTTTAGGATACTTTTGGAGGTATTCTAAAAACAATTCTAAATCTGTGATTACTTGTTGCTGGTAGGATTTTAACTCCATTTCGTTCCTGAGATTGGTGAGAACAATGATACTTTAGGTGATGATGTAAAGGAATACGTTAATCAGTTTTTGACTAAACTATGTTCCGGGTATGGAGTAGAACCGACATCAATTTCACTCGTTGGTGACTTGCCAACGTTAACCAATATCATTGGAGTTGTTGTTCAGGACTATTATCACTTTAAGAATAGGAAAGAGGAGAGGTTTACTTCTAATTAGGTTCTTGACAATTAATCAAATTTATATCTATAATCTTACTCCAAATCTTGTTGGAAGAGATAAAAACCTTGCTTAAATCTTGCGTATAGAAAAAGGGTTTCAAGAAATGAATCTTGAAACCCTTATCATTGTTGCTCCCCCTCTTGGGCTCGAACCAAGGACCCTCTGATTAACAGTCCCTTCAAGTTAGGTTTCTTTTTGTTGCATTTAGTTTCTTTTTGTTTGATAATCAAAACTATAGCATTGTTTTTCTTTGCACTTGATTTCTTTACTTTTCTTATTTTATCTGAAATTGTTTGACATTTGTTTGACATTTGTTTTCATTCCAATTGACACATCAATTTACAATCCTTTTAATTCTCACTCTGATTCCAAATTTTATCTCTTCATAGATATAATATACTTCACTTTCAATAATGTCATAATTTGTCTTTAAAACAGCTCTAACTCTCTTATCCAGCTCCACATTTAATAATCTTGTGTATGCTTCAATAAAATTTTCATCCTCAGTAAATTCAGTAGGTATCTCAAGACCTATACTATATCCATATTTATTCTTTAATTCAGATGTCATATCTATGATAAGCATATCCTTTATTAAATTAATACTTACCAAATACCTGGGAAAAGAAAGCCCCAGTAAAACTGTGCTATTTTCTAATAAGTATTGAGCTGAAACAACTTCTTGATTTGAAATGATGTTTAAAATATCTTCTTCATTCTCAACAATATTAAGTTCAATTTTATTGATTTTTTTATGATGAAGTAAAGGAGCTAAAGAAACTGCTTCACTATTATTGAGTATAAGCTCCTCTATATTGGTTAATGTTATTAATGCTTCTATTGACTTAATTCTATTAAAACTAAGTTCAGCCTTAACCAAGTTTTTCAGGTACTTAAAATCACTTATATCAACTAATTTTGTACATGTAAAATCAACTTCAACTACATTGTTACAGTACTTCAAAAAAGAAAGGTTACCATCAAAACCAAACATCAGGTTAGGATAGAAATAAGTTAGTTTCTCTAATTCTTCTAGGTCAAAATCATTATTGGTAGGTTTTCCTGTTATCTCTACTATTTGGTCTAATCTTGCAGGAACAAAAGGATTTTCATATCTAATTGTGCTTATTACATTTTTTAGCTTGGCTCTGTCATACCCGTTGTTAACCCAATAGAGATGTAGTGCCAATAAAGACCTTGCGTAGGATGATAACTGCATTGGTTTGTATACTTTAGATTGCTAAATAATCTTCAGAACTTGGGTCATATGACTCATTAATATAAATTCTGTTTTTAAGATTCTTTATTTTACTTATGGTTTTCAAATCTGTACATTCTGCAAGTTGTAATACTTTATCTCCATTTTTTTCAAATATCACCTGAAGATAATTTTTTGTATTGTTACCAATCAACTGATAACCATTACAGCCTTTATAGCATCTACCACAGCGTCCTAAATTTGATTCCAAAAAAGTATCTCCTAATTCTATAAATTTACTTAAGGCTAGTTCAAAATCTTCTATAAACTGGTTTTTTCTATAATCACTATATCCATCAACATAGGTATAAAAATCCTTTAGCTTATCTAGGTCTAACTTTTTTATAGCCTCAACCAAGACTCTTTCAAGTTCATTTGAGTCTTCATTGAATTGAGTTAGGTTAATTTTAATTGGAATATTCATATTCTTTAGTTGTTTAAATTATTGGACTGTGAATGATAATTGTACTTCTATGTTCTAAAAAAATTATCTATCACTATTTTTTCCAAAAATTCCCACACCAAT
>JACCEA010859934.1_pt1 | contig 20920 bp, 20 predicted proteins | sample 7449851 | NCBI WGS metagenome assembly JACCEA01 (sample SAMN15323453, study PRJNA562643) | freshwater metagenome | isolation source: river surface water | place: USA:Blue River Watershed | collected 2017-08-18 | reverse complement strand
TTAAGCGGCCAGAGCGAAACGCTCGTCGTTGGCGTTTATAGTGTTTCCAGTGGATTTACGAGCGAACTGGTGCTCGGCATGCCCTGCGCTGTTTCGCGACCCACGTCGAATCCGGATCGGCCCCAGTAGTACGATTGTAGACGAACAATCTATTGATTCAGACAGCTCAGATGTAAAAGAGTTCAGTCTTTGTTACACATTCATCAGTTGTTTGATCATGGGCCACATATCACGTGCAGAATGCGCTGTGTGATTGGCTTGCCAGGTGTCAACTGGGTGGTCAGGTCCGCAATAGCCATAGGCCGCTGCAATGGATGGCATACCCGCTGCGCGCGCTGCTTGGATGTCGCGGATGTCATCGCCAACATAGAGACAACGATCTGTACCGAAACCCGCTTGCTGTGCTGCGTGCAGCAGGGGCAGGGGATGCGGTTTGGCATGCGCTGTGGTATCGCCGCATACTAAGACGGCGCAGTTTTTGTCGAGGCCGAGTGCTGTGACGATCGGCTGTGCAAGATGCGTCACTTTATTGGTGACGATTCCCCATGCAAGCCCTTGTTTTGAAATTTGTGCCAGTAACTCTGGCACGCCATCAAACAAACAGGTGTCGACAGTCATTGCGGCTTGATAGTCTGCTAGAAATTGCAAGCGATGCTGCTCATAGGTCTCGTCTCCTGGTGCCAAATTAAGTGCGCAACGCAATAGACCGCGTGCACCAGCTGAAGCGTAAGGGCGTAGAACCTCTAACGGCAAGGGCGGCAAGCCTGCACGCTCTCTTTGCTTGTTAGCCGCGGCGCCCAGATCAGGCGCTGTATCGGCAATCGTGCCGTCAAAATCAAAGAGTACAAGTGCGGTCATTTGCGGGTAGCCATCAAATAGTTGACGCTCGTGTCATGACCGAGCGAATAGATTTGTGTGAAGGGGTTATAACTCATACCAATCAGCTCTTGTGTCGTCAGGCCATACGTGCGTGCTGAAGCCGCCAGTTCGCTTGGGCGCACAAAGCTGCGCCAGCTATGCGTGCCACGCGGCAGCAAGCGCAGAATGTATTCTGCCCCCACAATTGCAAACAGAAATGATTTGGGGTTGCGATTGAGTGTTGAAAAAAACACCCAGCCGCCGGGCTTAACGAGTGTTGAGCAAGCTCGTACGATCGAGCCTGGATCGGGTACGTGTTCTAGCATTTCCATACATGTCACGACATCGAATGCTTGTGGTTGCTCAAGCGCCATATCTTCAGCGCTAATGCTCCGATAGGTGACGGGTACGCCTGACTCCAGGCCATGTAGCTTTGCTACGCGCAGCGACTTATCTGCCAAGTCAATACCGGTGACCTGTCCGCCTGCACGTGCCATGCCCTCGGCCAGAATGCCGCCGCCACAGCCCACATCAAGTACCGTTTTGTCTTGTAGACCGCCTACAAGCCCTTTGATCCATTCGAGTCTGAGCGGATTAATAGCGTGCAGTGGTTTGAATTCGCTATTGGGATCCCACCAGCGTGAGGCAAGTGCGCTGAACTTGTCTAGTTCTGCCTGGTCAACGTTGGAGGAGGGGCGTGGAGCGTCGGAGGACATATGGCTAATCGCCTATAAAACAGCAAAATGAAAAAAGGCCCCGCAAGCGAGGCCTTTCTGAGTCGGAATAAGCGCTGGCAGAGCCAGCCTTACCCAATCAACATCAAGAATTACTTCTTGCTGCCGATGATTTCGACGTCTACACGACGGTTCTTGGCGCGACCGGCTGCTGTACGGTTGTCAGCAACTGGATTTGACTTGCCTTTACCCGAAGCGGTGATGCGGTTAGCAGCAACACCTTTGGTAACCAAATAAGCTTTGACTGCTTCTGCACGGCGAACCGACAGGGCTTGGTTATAGGCATCAGTACCGATTGAGTCAGTGTGACCGATGGCGATGATGGTTTCGAGGTTGATGGCTTTTGAGCGCTCAACAACTTGGTCAAGAAGCTTACGGCCTTCTGGCTTAACGATCGACTTGTCAAAGTCAAACAGAGCTTCGGCTTTAATCGAAACTTTGTCTGCCATTGGCTGAGCTGTCTTCTTGACACACTCGGCAGCTGCCGTTGCTGGTGTCCAGAAGTTGTCCTGCCAGCAGAGTTCATTGGAACCGTTCTTCCAAATGAGCTCGTTAGAGCCGTTCTTCCAATTGTCTACTGTTTGTGCGGAAGCGACGCCAGTTGCCGAAATAGCAGCAAAGGCGAGTGCCAGAGCGAATTTGGAGGGCTTGTTCATGTTTCTCCTCGATTGAGCTTGAAGCTGGATAAGTGACTCGCAGCGAACTCCCGCCGCAAATGTAAAAAAAAATACATCAGGTAACCAGTATAACAAAGCAGCGAGCACGTTCAAAAGAGCTTACTCACTGGGTTTCCTGCGTGCTGATTGGAATCTTACGGCATTTGGGGAACTTTGGCGAAGTTAATGCATCACTTGAACCCCGGAACTGCGTATTTCTACCCCCCGAACCCCTTTGCTGTTGGTTTTTGGCAACAACAAACCCCATTTTTACAAGCTTTTCTCCTTTGCTGGGCGCAGAGCCGCTTTTTCGCCACAGAACGTTGTATTCGCATTCTTTGTTTAGGCATAGCCCGAAACACGGGTCGGCTACCTAATTAGAGGGTGGCGGCGGTGTAGAATCCAAGGTTAACCTTTAGACCCGATTTTGGGGTTCTCAACCGCTGTCTTTTGTTGCGAAATTTATGGATTCCTTTGCCAAGGAAACACTTCCGATATCCCTCGAAGAAGAAATGCGCCGGAGTTATCTCGACTACGCGATGAGTGTAATCGTGGGGCGCGCCCTCCCAGATGTTCGGGATGGTCTCAAGCCAGTACACCGTCGCGTCTTGTTTGCGATGCACGAGCTCAACAACGACTGGAACCGTGCTTACAAAAAATCTGCGCGTATCGTTGGTGACGTAATTGGTAAGTATCACCCGCACGGAGACCAAGCGGTATACGACACGATTGTGCGTATGGCTCAGGACTTCTCTTTGCGTTACATGTTGGTCGATGGTCAGGGTAACTTCGGCTCGATCGACGGCGATAACGCCGCGGCGATGCGATATACCGAGATCCGTCTTTCGAAGATCGCCCATGAGTTGCTCGCGGACATCGATCAGGAAACCGTTGATTTCGGACCGAACTATGACGGCAGCGAACAGGAGCCGTTGCTCTTGCCTTCGCGCTTACCCAACCTGCTTGTAAACGGAAGCTCGGGTATTGCTGTGGGTATGGCGACGAACATTCCACCACATAACCTTGCAGAGGTCGTGGATGGCTGTTTGTATTGTTTGCGCAATCCGGACTGTACGGTGGATGAACTCATCGAGCTTATTCCTGCTCCAGACTTCCCGACCGGTGGCATTATTTACGGCATCGTGGGTGTGCGTGAAGGGTACCGCACTGGGCGTGGTCGCGTGATCATGCGCGCCAAGACGCACTTTGAAGACATGGAGAAGGGCAACCGTCAGTCGATCGTGGTCGACGCCTTGCCTTATCAGGTCAACAAAAAGACGTTGCAAGAGCGTATCGCTGAGCTCGTCAACGAAAAGAAGATCGAAGGTATTTCTGACATCCGGGATGAGTCCGATAAAGACGGTATGCGTCTGGTGATCGAGCTCAAGCGCGGTGAAGTGCCTGAGGTCATCCTCAACAATCTATACAAGCACACACAACTGCAAGATACCTTCGGGATGAACTTGGTGGCGCTTGTGGATGGCCAGCCACGACTGCTTAACTTAAAGCAGATGGTTGAGTACTTCCTGTCGCACCGCCGTGAAGTCGTCACGCGTCGTACGGTATTCCAGTTGCGCAAAGCGCGCGAACGCGGTCATGTGCTCGAAGGTCTGGCTGTTGCCTTGGCAAATATTGATGAGTTCATTGCAATCATCAAAGCGGCGCCAACACCACCTGTCGCGCGTCAAGACCTGATGGACAAGTCTTGGGATTCGTCACTGGTGCGTGAAATGCTCTCGCGTGCGGATACCGAGGCTGTTGGTGGCCGTGCGGCATATCGCCCAGACAATCTGCCGGATACTTACGGTTTGCAATCTGATGGGCTCTATCGCTTAAGTGAAACGCAAGCGCAAGAAATCTTGAACATGCGCCTGCAGCGCTTAACCGGACTTGAGCAAGACAAGATTGTCAGCGAATACAAGTCCGTGATGGACACGATTTCGGATCTGCTCGACATTCTGGCGCGTCCTGAGCGCATCACAGTCATCATCAGTGAAGAACTCCAGGCGATCAAGACTGAGTTCTCGATCAACGCCAAAGATGTGCGTCGTTCAGACATCGAGCTCAATGCAACAGAGCTCGATACAGAAGACCTGATTACACCAGCCGATATGGTGGTGACGCTTTCGCATGGCGGCTATATCAAGAGCCAGCCGTTGTCCGAGTACCGTGCGCAGCGTCGTGGTGGTCGTGGCAAGCAAGCGACTGCAACAAAAGAAAACGACTGGGTTGATCAGTTGTTCATTGCGAACACACATGATTATTTGCTGTGTTTCTCAGACCGCGGCCGTGTTTACTGGCTCAAGGTTTGGGAAGTTCCGCAGGGCACGCGTACGTCACGCGGCAAGCCAATCGTCAATATGTTCCCGTTGATTGACGGTGAGAAAATCACCGTTGTCTTGCCGATTAAAGCGTTCAGCGATGATCAGACGGTGTTCATGGCGACCTCGCGCGGTACGGTCAAGAAGACTCCATTGTCTGATTTTTCGAACCCACGCAAGGCTGGCATTATTGCGGTCGATCTCGATGAAGGCGACTTCCTGATTGGTGCCGAACTGACAGACGGCAAACATGATGTGATGCTGTTCTCGGATTCTGGCAAGGCTGTGCGCTTTGATGAAAACGATGTGCGGCCCATGGGACGTAATGCCCGTGGTGTGCGCGGCATGATGCTCGAAGACGGCCAGAATGTGATTGCAATGCTGGTGTCGGGTGATGAGTCCCAGACTGTCCTGACTGCGACACAAAACGGCTTTGGCAAGCGTACGCCGATTACGGAATACACCCGTCACGGCCGCGGCACGAAAGGCATGATTGCTATTCAGACCTCCGCTCGAAACGGCAAGGTTGTGGGTGCTGTCCTGGCTAATGCCACGGACGAGATCATGTTGATCACAACCGGCGGTGTGCTCGTGCGTACGCGTGTCGCAGAGATCCGCGAAATGGGCCGTGCAACGCAGGGCGTCACCTTAATTAGCGTGGACGATGGCAGCATGCTGTCTGGTGTGCGTCGCGTTGTTGAAAGTGATGCGGATGATGATGGCGAAGACATCGCAGATGCATCAGATTCAGCAGCACCCGACGCGCCGACAGACTCAACAGACGGGGCCGATTCGGCGACTTAACATGGCGCGTCCCTGGAATTTTTCAGCAGGGCCGTCTGCGATGCCGGAGCCCGTGCTCGAGCAGGCTGCAGCAGAAATGCTGGATTGGCACGGCTCGGGTATGTCTGTTATGGAGATGTCGCACCGTGGCGAGCAGTTTATCGAGATCTGCACGCAAGCCGAGGCTGATCTGCGTGAATTGCTCGCGATTTCCAGCGACTATGCCGTGCTGTTCATGCAAGGGGGCGCAACCGCTGAAAACGCGATTGTGCCCCTGAATCTGTTGGGCCGCGTTGCGCAACCCAAAGCGGATTTTGTCATCAGTGGTATCTGGGCAACAAAGTCACACGACGAATGTCAGCGCTACGGCGACGCACACATAGCCGCGACGAACGCGGTGGCCACCACGATAGACGGCGTGCATCAGGCGCCCTTTACTTGGCTGCCTGACGTGAGTACGTGGCGTGTGCGTAAAGACGCCGCCTATCTTCATATCTGTAGCAATGAGACCATCGGCGGGGTAGAGACAGTCGATTGGCCCGATATGCAGGTGCTTGGTGCGCCAGACGTCCCCCTTGTTGTAGATGCGTCATCGCACTTTCTCTCCAGGCCGATGCAGGTTGATCGTGCCGGAATGGTTTTTGCAGGTGCGCAAAAAAATGCGGGGCCTGCAGGTTTGACGATGGTTATTGTTCGTCGGGATTTAATTGGTCATGCTTTAGCGATTTGTCCCTCTGCCTTCGACTACAAGAATGTAGATGCACAGCACTCGATGTACAACACACCGCCGACGTATGCGATTTATATCGCCGGATTAGTGTTTAAGTGGCTCAAGCAGCAGGGTGGTTTAGCTGCAATTGAGCAGAGCAATATCGTGAAGGCGCGCACGCTCTACGACTATTTTGATCAAAGCGATTTTTATACTCTGCCGGTGCACCCTTCGGTACGTTCACGCATGAATGTCCCTTTTTTCTTGCGTAACACGTCCCTTGATGGCGTCTTTTTGAAAGGTGCCCAAGAGCGAGGTTTGATGCAGTTGAAGGGACACAAAAGTGTCGGTGGGATGCGTGCTTCCATCTATAACGCAATGCCATTGGAGGGTGTGCAGGCCCTCATAGACTATCTCAAGGATTTTGAACGCGCTCATGGATAAGTCATTGCAAGAACAGTTGCTGCCGTTGCGTCAGCGCATTGATCAGATTGATGCTGAAATTCTCGATCTGTTGAATCGACGCGCCTTGACCGCTCAAGAAGTGGGTGAGGTCAAGCACAAGCACAATGCAACGGGCCCGGTGTTGCGCCCCGAGCGTGAGTCGCAAGTTATTCGTCAGTTGCAGGAACTCAATCGCGGTCCATTCCCGGCCGAGGGAATCGCTTCGGTTTGGACTGAAATCATTTCTTCCTGTCGTGCGCTCGAGCAATCGCTGACGGTAGCCTACTTGGGGCCCGCTGGTTCCTTCTCTGAGCAAGCAGCGTTTGAACATTTTGGTCACGCTGTGACGAGCTTGCCTTGTGCCTCGTTCGATGAAGTGTTTCGCGCAGTTGAAGGCGGTGCGGCGCAAGTGGGTATGGTGCCTGTTGAAAATTCAACGGAGGGTGCTGTAAACCGCAGCCTTGATTTGTTGTTGGGTTCGCCTGTCAAGATATTGGGTGAGCGTTCTTTGTTGATTCGTCACTGCTTGTTGTCTAAAGCGGGTGACATGAACAACATCACCAAAATCATGGCGCATCCTCAGGCACTTGCACAATGTCAAAATTGGCTGAATCGCGAGCACCCAGGGATCCCCCGTGAATCTGTTTCAAGCAACTCCGAAGCGGCACGGCTCGCATCGCTTGATCCGAGCTGCGCCGCAATCGCGAGCGACATAGCGGCGCATGCCTGGGGCCTCAAAGTTGTTGCGCACGGGATACAAGACGATTCGCAAAACCGCACGCGCTTTTTGGCAATCGGACACATTGAGAACTTGCCGAGTGGTAAGGATAAGACCAGCTTGATTCTCGCTGTGCCGAACAGGGCGGGGGCGGTTTATCAGATGCTTGCGCCGCTGTCTGAGCATGGTGTGTCAATGACGCGTTTTGAGTCCCGTCCAGCTCGTAATGGCCAATGGGAATACTATTTTTATGTGGATGTCGAAGGACATGCGCACGATGAGCGTGTAAAGAAAGCGCTCGCTGTGCTTGCCTCGCATTGCGCTTTTTTCAAACTGCTGGGTTCCTATCCTGCGCAGTCATAAGTCCTATTTATTGACCTCATTTTGTTGGTGCTTTTCTTATGTCTGCAAAAGATTCCGTCTTAAGTGCGCCCTCACACATCGCCGCCATCGCTCCATATCAAGCTGGCAAGCCAATTGAAGAGCTCGCGCGGGAGTTTGGTCTTGACGCTTCAAAGATCGTCAAGCTTGCTTCGAATGAAAACCCACTGGGTATGCCAGAGTCGGCAAAGCAGGCGTTGAGTGCTGCCGTTGCGAATCTTGGTCGTTATCCTGACCCAGCGGGTTTTGATTTAAAGAAAGCGATTTCGCAGCGCTTCGGTGTAGATCAAGCATGGCTCACGCTTGGCAATGGTTCGAATGACATTCTTGAGCTTGTGGCCTCAGCCTTGATTGAGCCGGGCAGTGCTGTGGTGTATTCCCAATTTGCGTTTGTGGTTTACCGTCTGGCGACACAAGCCCGAGGTGCCAAGCATATTGTTGTGCCTGCGAAAGATCATGGACATGATTTGCCAGCAATGCTTGAGGCTATTACGCCCGAGACAAAAATTGTGTACGTGGCGAATCCCAATAATCCGACCGGTACGTATTTGTCGATCGAAGCGATTGAAACCTTCTTGGCAGGCGTAGCTACCCGTCATGGCACACGCGTCACGGTTGTTTTGGATGAAGCCTACAACGAGTTTCTAGAGCCCGCTTTGCGCGTCGATGGTGTGGCACTCGTCAAGCGTTACCCAAATCTGATTGTGTCGCGCAGTTTCTCTAAGGCTTATGGACTCGCTGGTTTACGTGTTGGGTTTGCTATGGCACAGCCCGCGCTCACAGATCTGCTTAACCGCGTGCGTCAGCCTTTTAACGTGAACTCACTGGCGCAAGCCGCTGCAATTGCGGCGTTAAACGACAAAGAGTTTTTGACGAAGAGTTTTGCAGTCAATCGCGACGGAAAGGAGCAACTGCAGAAGGCTTTTGAAAAACTTGGTTTACAGTTTGTTCCCAGCTACGCCAATTTCGTTCTAGTGAAGGTGGGTGATGCGGCGCGCATTAACCTCGAGTTGCTCAAGCGCGGCGTCATCGTGCGCCCCGTCGCTGGTGATGGCCTACCTGAATGGTTGCGTATCTCGATCGGTCTGCCCCATGAGAATCAGACTTTTATCGATGCGTTGACGGCGGTACTGAAAACGGCGCCTTGACGATGACTACGCTAAAAATTGGCACGCTTGCGGTAATCGGCGTTGGTTTAATCGGCGGCTCTTTTGCGGCTGCGTTGCGGCGTGCCGGTAGTCTGGGTCGAGTGCTCGGTGCAGGACGTCGTCCTGAAACGCTTGCACAAGCGGTTGCGCTAGGTCTGATTGATGAGGCCGTCACGCTTAAAGAGGCTGCAGCACGTGCTGATTTGATTTTTATCGCAGCACCTGTGGGCGCCTTCGAGGCTATTTTTTCTGAGATCGCCCCGCACTTGGGTCCTAAGACGATCGTCACGGATGGCGGCAGCACCAAGCGCAATGTGATCGAGGCAGCGCGCACGGGTTTGGGTTCGCGGATTGCACAGTTTGTACCGGGGCACCCGATGGCGGGATCACACGAAAAAGGGCCGCAAGCAGCGAATCCTGATCTCTACCAAGGGCGGCGTGTGATGCTGACGCCTCTTGTTGAAAATCATCCACAAGATATTGCGACTGTTCAGGCTGCCTGGCAGCAATGCGGCGCCAATGTTGTTTGTATTGATCCGAGTCAACACGATGGTGCTGTTGCGGCCGTGAGCCATTTACCGCATTGGGTCGCTGCGCTCTTCATGCAATACATCATCTCGGGCGACGACGCGGCTCTAAAGTTAGAAACTGCAGGTACTGGTTTTAGAGACTTTACGCGTGTTGCTCAGGGTTCGCCAGAGATGTGGCGCGATATATTCATGGCGAACCGAGATGCAGTGCTCGCTGAGCTCGCTAGTCTGCGGCAGGTGATGGACCGGGCTGAGCATGCATTACGTGAGCACGATGCCGTTTGGCTTGAAGATATGCTTGCGCGTGCTGCACAAGCTCGCTCTGACTGGCCCGGTAGTTCTAAATGAGTAGTCTGCCTAGTTTGCAGTTACGGCCAGCGGTCGCCGCACTTGGCACCGTGAATTTGCCGGGTTCAAAAAGTATCTCAAATCGCGTGTTGCTCTTGTCTGCACTGGCCTCTGGCGCGACCCGCATAGATGGCTTATTGCAATCGGACGACACGCACGTCATGCTGACCGCGTTGTCTGCGCTTGGTGTACAAATTACGACGCACGCACCCGACTCTGTCACCGTGCATGGCGTGTCGCGTTTTCCTGTTGAGCGTGCCGAGCTTTTCATGGGGAACGCAGGGACGGCGATTCGACCATTGACTGCGGCGCTCGCCATGATGGGTGGGCATTACTCCCTGTCAGGTGTACCTCGTATGCATGAGCGCCCGATTGGCGATTTGGTCGATGGCCTACGTGGAATGGGCGCGCGTATCAACTATCTTGGTCAAGAGGGTTACCCACCCCTGCACATTGAACCCTCTGGGGCGCTCTCAGATCGTGTTGCTGTGCAAGGCTCAGTATCCAGTCAGTTTTTAACGGCCGTGTTGATGGCGGCACCGCTTGCGGTTGCGCGCTCTGGCAAGGCCTTAGTGATAGATGTTGTTGGCGAGCTGATCTCGAAGCCCTATATCGATATCACTCTCAATTTGATGGCGCGCTTTGGCGTGACCGTGCAGCGCCATGGTTGGCAGCAGTTCGTGGTTCCGGTTGGTGCGGCTTATCGTTCGCCCGAACATATTTATGTAGAAGGCGACGCTTCGTCCGCCTCCTACTTTTTGGCGCTCGGTGCGATCGGCGGTGGTCCCGTCAAAATTGTCGGGGTAGGAGCGCAAAGCATTCAGGGCGATGTGGCATTTGCCGATACAGTGCAGGCGATGGGTGCTCAGGTCAAGCGCGATGCAGCTTCGATCGAAGTTACCGGGATTCAGGTTGCTCGCGGCGAAAAGCTCAAAGCCTTTGACACCGACTTTAATTTAATTCCGGATGCAGCGATGACCGCTGCGGCGCTCGCCTTGTTTGCCGACGGCCCATGCACCTTACGTAATATTGGGAGCTGGCGTGTCAAAGAAACCGACCGTATCGATGCGATGCAAACTGAGCTGCGCAAGCTCGGTGCGCAAGTTGAGAGTGGTCCGGACTGGCTGCGAGTTTTTCCGATTGCTCAGGGTGGTTGGCGCGACGCAAGTATCCATACCTACGACGACCATCGCATGGCCATGTGCTTCTCGCTTGCCGCATTTGGTCAAAGCCGGGTCACGATTTTGGATCCCGGGTGTGTGAGCAAAACGTTTCCGACCTACTTCGATGTGTATGGTGGGCTGATTTCATGAGTGGAGCAATCCCGGTCATCACGATTGACGGACCAACCGCTTCTGGTAAAGGAACCGTCGCGCAACGTGTAGCTTCAGTACTTGGTTGGACAGTTCTAGATAGCGGGGCGCTTTATCGGCTAACGGCACTCGCGGTGTTACAGCAAGCGATTGATCCCGATAACGAAACAGCAGTTGCCGACATCGCAACCCGCTTGGACGTCCAGTTTCGCCCTGATGAGATCCTGCTCAACGGTCAGGACGTTTCTGGAGTCATTCGCCAGGAGCATGTTGGCAACCTCGCGTCACGGCTTGCGCCGAATCCTAAGCTGCGCGCAGCCCTGTTGGGCCGTCAGCGCGCTTTTCGTCAGGCCCCGGGGCTTGTCGCGGATGGCAGGGATATGGGGACAATCGTGTTCCCAGATGCTGAGGTAAAGATTTTCTTGATCGCTGATGTGCAGGCCCGAGCGGAACGACGTGCTAAGCAATTGATCGAAAAGGGAATTTCTGCTAATCTAGAAGACCTTCTTGCAGATATGCGTGCCCGCGATGCCCGAGATACTGAACGCTCGGTTGCGCCACTCGTCGCTGCAAAGGATGCACACGTGGTGGATTCGTCGACTCTGACGATCGATCAAACGGTGCAAAGCATCCTTGACCTCTGGTCAAGGTTTTTATCCACTCCACCCAAATCGGGTGTGTAACCGGCTCCAAAGGCCATCTGGACTCCTCCTACATGTCAACTCAACAAACCTCAACCCAAGCCGGCGAAAGTTTTGCCGCGCTGTTTGCAGAAAGTATCCAAAAGCAGGACATGAAATCCGGCGAGGTTATTTCCGCCGAAGTCGTTCGTATCGATCACAACTTTGTGGTTGTGAACGCAGGTCTCAAGTCTGAAGCGCTGATTCCGCTCGAAGAATTCCTTAACGATCAGGGCGAGCTCGAAGTCAAACCAGGCGACTTTGTGTCGGTGGCTATTGATTCGCTCGAAAACGGCTACGGCGATACCGTGCTGTCCCGCGATCGCGCTAAGCGCTTGTCTGCTTGGCTGTCACTCGAGCAGTCGCTCGACAAAAATGAACTCGTGACCGGCACGATTACAGGCAAGGTGAAGGGCGGTCTGACCGTCATGACCGCCGGTATTCGTGCGTTCTTGCCTGGCTCGTTGGTTGATTTGCGTCCTGTCAAGGACACAACGCCTTTCGAAGGCAAGACCATGGAGTTCAAAGTTATCAAGCTCGATCGCAAGCGCAACAACGTTGTGTTGTCGCGTCGTGCTGTGCTCGAAGCCAGCATGGGCGAAGAGCGTCAGAAGCTCCTCGAGAACCTGCAGGAAGGCTCGATCGTCAAGGGCGTGGTTAAGAACATCACTGACTATGGCGCGTTCGTTGACCTCGGCGGTATCGATGGCCTGCTGCACATTACCGACATGGCATGGCGTCGCGTGCGTCACCCTTCGGAAGTTCTGACTGTTGGTCAGGAAGTCGAAGCAAAAGTCCTCAAGTTCGATCAAGAGAAGAGCCGCGTTTCGTTAGGCGTCAAGCAGCTCGGCGAAGATCCATGGGTGGGTCTCGCACGTCGTTACCCACAGGGTACGCGTCTGTTCGGTAAAGTCACAAACCTTACCGACTACGGTTCATTCGTTGAAGTTGAAGCCGGTATTGAAGGCTTGGTCCACGTTTCAGAAATGGATTGGACCAACAAGAACGTTGATCCACGCAAGGTTGTGACACTCGGCGAAGAAGTCGAAGTCATGGTTCTTGAGATTGACGAAGACCGTCGCCGTATCTCGTTGGGTATGAAGCAGTGCCGTCAGAACCCATGGGAAGAATTCGCAGCAAACTTCAAACGTGGCGACAAGGTTCGCGGCGCGATCAAGTCGATCACTGACTTTGGCGTGTTTGTTGGTTTGGCAGGCGGCATCGATGGCTTGGTTCATCTCTCGGACTTGTCCTGGACTGAAACAGGCGAAGAGGCTGTGCGCAACTTCAAGAAGGGCGATGAGCTCGACGCAGTTGTGCTCGGAATCGATACCGACAAAGAGCGTATTTCGCTTGGCGTGAAGCAGCTTGAAGGCGACCCCTTCAACAACTTCGTAGGTACGTACGACAAGGGTGCCGTGGTTCCAGGTACCGTGAAGTCGGTAGATGCCAAAGGCGCAACAGTGACATTGTCACTGGACGTCGAGGGCTATCTGCGTGCATCCGAAATCGCTTCGGGCCGTGTTGAAGATGCGACAACAGTCATCAAAGTTGGCGATAACGTCGAAGCCATGATCATCAACGTCGACCGCAAAACACGTTCGATTCAGTTGTCCATCAAGGCGCGTGACAATGCTGAAACTGCTGACACAATGCAGCGTATGACTGAAGCCAGCGCTTCGTCGGGCACAACCAATTTGGGCGCATTGCTCAAGGCCAAGCTCGATCAGGCGCGTGACACTGAATAACTTCGGTGACTAAGTCAGAGCTTATCGCAGCGCTTGCGGCCCGTTACTCTCAACTGGCCGCACGCGACACAGATTACGCAGTCAAGACCGTTCTTGATGCAATGACCCAGGCGCTCGCCGAAGGTCAACGCATCGAGATCCGCGGTTTTGGCAGCTTCTCTTTGTCTGAGCGTGCGCCGCGTGTGGGCCGTAATCCTAAGTCTGGTGAACAAGTGTTGGTGCCTGGTAAGCAGGTGCCACACTTCAAGGCAGGTAAAGAATTGCGAGAACGTGTTGATTTAGCAGATGAGCAGCCCGTCCCGGAAGCTGTAAATCGAAAAACCGCCTAATTGGCGGTTTTTTTATGAACTCGAGCGGCAGGACGCTTACAATCTTCTTTTGCATATAAGGAGCATCAGCCATGCGCTACATCGTCTGGGCTTTGCGCTTGATCGTGTTTTTAGCCGTTTTGCTATTTGCGCTTAAAAATACAGATCCTGTGGGTGTGACTTTTTATGGCGATTGGGCCATACAAGGTGTGCCGCTGATCGTGGTGATGTTGACGACCTTCATTTTGGGCACGGTGTTTGGCTTGTTGCTGACTGTGCCCGGTTCGCTGCGTCGTCGTCGTGAACTTGCGCGCTTGCGTAAAGAGCTTGAACGTATTCAAGCAGCTGTTAACCCTGATACGGGTGCACAGACACCTCCAGAATTGTTGATGCCGATGTCACCGCTTTGACGCGTGTCGGCTTAATGTGTGTTTAATTGCTTTAGGAATGACACGTGGACTTTGAAGCCTGGTGGCTGATATTTGTGCCGTTGCTGTTCGCCTTGGGTTGGCTTGCTGCGCGCTTTGATATCAAGCAAATGCTGTCTGAAACGCGCAATCTGCCCGACTCTTATTTTAAGGGCCTGAATTTTCTTCTTAACGAAGAGCCTGATCGTGCCATCGACGCTTTCGTAGAAGTCGCCAAGCTTGATTCAGAAACGACTGAGTTGCACTTCGCGCTGGGAAGTCTTTTTAGACGTCGCGGCGAAATGGAGCGTGCGATCCGGGTGCACCAAAGCTTATTGTTTCGTTCGGATTTGCCGATTGCTCAGCGCGAGCATGCTCAGCATGAGCTTGCGCAGGACTACCTGAAAGCAGGGATGCTCGACCGGGCAGAGGAAGCTTTCGCCGTTCTCAAACAAACCTCTTTTGCGTTGCCTGCTTTACGTGCACTGATCCGTATTTATGAGTCGGAGCATGATTGGGGTCGTGCCATTGATGCGGTGGATAGTTTGCGCAAGTTAGTCGACGAACCCGTGCCACAGCTCGTGCACTACTACTGCGAACAGGCGCAGGCTGCACTCGCGCAGAAGCCGACTGCGGACGTGCATGCGGCCCAACACGCTTTGACTCAAGCTGTTCGTGCTGCCGATGCAGCACAAGTTCCGCCGGGATCGCCATCATTGGTGCGTGTGGCGATGATCCGCGCAGGTATCGCTGGCTCTTTACAAGATGGAGTCGCGAAGCGGCAACATTTAGAGTCGATCTTGAAACAGTCGCCTGAGTTTGCCGGTTTAATTGCACAAGACTTGCTTGCCCACTATACGGCTTCGGGTGAGGATGCTGCCGGTCTAGCGGTGCTACTTGCACATTACGAACAATATCCTTCTCTTGATTTATTTAATGTTGTGTTTCGTGCCATGCGTGCACAGCAAAGTGCCGCAAGTGCCTGGGCCTTCGCACGCAAGTCGCTCCAGAGCCATCCCTCGTTACTGGGCTTAGACCGTTTCTTAGAGGCTGAGCTTGCGCAAGCTGAACAAGAGGGCAAGGGCACAGAGCCGACGCAAGCCGCTGTACCCGGTGCAGACTTGGCTTTGTTGCGTACTCTGATCAATCGCCACACGCAGCGGCTAGACCGCTATGTTTGTCGTAGTTGCGGTTTTCAGGCGCGACGCTATTACTGGCAATGTCCGGGTTGCAATGCTTGGGAAACCTATAAGCCCCGACGATTGGAAGAAATTGAATGAAGCCATTTCCAAAAGCAGCAATTGAAAAAGCACGCGTTCTCGTGGTGGGTGATGTCATGCTCGACCGCTATTGGTTTGGTGAGGTCGAGCGCATTTCACCGGAAGCCCCTGTGCCTGTCGTGCACGTCGCCAAGCGCGAAGACCGACTAGGGGGCGCTGCGAACGTTGCCCGTAACGCAGTCGCCTTAGGGGCACAGGTCACCCTCGTAGGCCTTGTGGGGCAAGATGAGGCGGCAGCCCGTGTCAGCAGCTTACTAGGCGAGGCAGGGGTTCAAGCACATTTGGTTGCTGATGCACACCATCCCACCACACTAAAAATGCGTGTTCTGGGACGTCAGCAGCAATTACTGCGTATCGACTTTGAAGAAAAGCCAACACCGAGTTTGTTGGAATCGTTGGCTGAGCGTGTTGCTCCCTTGTTGGCGCAACACGATGTGGTTGTATTCTCAGACTACGCAAAAGGCGCGTTGGCTCAGGTTGAGAAGCTGATCGCGATGGCGCGTGAAAAACGCCTGCCAATTTTGGTGGATCCAAAGGGTAGTAACTATCAACGCTACCGCGGCGCCACGCTTGTGACGCCAAACCGCAGCGAAATGCAACAGGCTGTTGGTCAATGGCAGACTGAGTCAGAGCTTAGTGAACGTGCGCAAGCACTGCGCGCCGAGCTCGAACTCGAAGCCTTACTCGTGACGCGTTCTGAACAAGGGATGACCTTGTTTACGGACTCAGGCAGTGACCACGTCGACGCACAGGCGCACGAGGTTTTTGACGTGTCGGGTGCGGGGGACACGGTATTGGCAACCTTGGCCGTCATGCGTGCAGCGGGTGTGCCGTGGGCTGAGTCGATGCGTTGGGCGAATCGGGCCGGTGGTATCGTTGTAGGGAAGTTAGGCACCTCTATTGTGACCGCAGGAGAACTCGCATGATCGTTGTAACAGGCGCAGCCGGTTTTGTCGGCAGTAACATCGTGCGCGGTTTAAACCGTCGCGGACATACCAATATTCTTGCAGTGGATGATTTGACGGACGGAGACAAGTTCGTCAATCTGGTCGGCGGTCAAATTACAGACTACATGCATAAAGATGACTTTCGGCGCGGCGTGCTCGAAGGGTTTTTACCTGGCGTGCGTGCTGTCTTTCATCAAGGGGCTTGCTCGGATACCACTGAGCGCGATGGCCGCTTCATGATGGACAATAATTATCGTGTAACTCTTGAGTTATTCGAGTATTGCCAATCGCACAAGATTCCCTTCATTTATGCATCGTCGGCTGCCGTTTATGGCGCCGGGCCGGTTTATGTTGAGGATCTCGCTAATGAGCGCCCCTTGAATGTCTACGGTTACTCAAAGTTTTTATTCGACCAAGTATTGCGTGCCCGAATGAGTTCACTTACCGCGCAAGTGGTGGGTTTGCGCTACTTCAATGTCTATGGCCCGCAAGAACAGCACAAGGGTCGTATGGCCTCGGTCGCTTTTCACAACATGAACCAATTCCAGGCTGAAGGTCATGTGCGTTTGTTTGGCGGTTGGGATGGTTACGCAGATGGCGGACAGATGCGTGACTTTATCTCGGTCGACGATGTGGTTGATGTTAATTTGCACTTTCTCGAGCACTCAAAAGTTTCTGGTATTTTTAACTGCGGTACAGGTCGCGCCCAACCTTTCAATGATGTGGCGAGCGCCGTGGTGAATGCAATGCGTGGCATACAAGGCAAGCCAGCGCTCTCTCTTGAAGATCTGGTGAAGCAGGGCATGCTGCGCTACGTGGAATTTCCTGAGGACTTGAAAGGGCGCTACCAAAGCTACACGCAGGCCGATGTGACTGCCTTGCGCAAGGCAGGCTTCACTGCGCCCATGCGTGATGTTCAGACGGGTGTCACCGAGTACGTTCAAGCATTGCACGCACAGAGGTAAATTCCGGATGGCTTGAGCCGTTCACACCGTACGTATTGCAAAGTCAGATCACGCAACATAGCGCAACGTAAACAAGATTCATGTCGAATCTTGTTTGATCGTTTATCCCTAGGATGCGCTATGAATCCCTTTCTCGTTGATCCCGTCGCCCGGCCGATTGCACAAACACTGTCCGGCGAATGGAATTCGCTTGTTCCTACTCGGCGCTCCGCTCGTCCTTTTCGGTATCGCGCCGGTAGATTGGCTGTTGCAGCAGCAGGGCTCGGCGCTGGTTTGGGTAGTGGCTTTGCGGCCCATGCGTTGGACGTCAATGTAGCCTCGGTCGCTGAGTTGGAGCGCCTGCGTGGAATTGGCCCACGAACCGCGCAGATGATTATCCAAGAGCGAACGCGTGCGGGGGCCTTTGAGTCGCTATCTGACTTGTCTGATCGTGTGCGTGGCTTGGGTGCGCAGCGCGTCAAGGTATTGCAGAGCTTGGGTTTACGGGTTGGTGCCTCCGATAAAGCCTCTCTAGCCCCAGGCGCGGCACAAGAAAGTTCCAGTCTCAGTGTTTCGCGGCAATCTGGCCGTGATGGTGTCATGCCTGTCTTGTTGCCTGGGGTGATAGTCCCTCCGGAGCCTAAGTAATCGTGGTTGCGACCGAGGCATTTTCGGTATGATTAATCTTATGAAAACCTATCCTACCGTTGAAAATGCCGTCGGCCAGACTCCACTCGTTCGACTCCAGCGCCTGCCGGGCGCCATTGCGAGCGAGCGCGGCAACATTGTCTTGGGCAAACTCGAGGGCAATAATCCCGCAGGCTCCGTGAAAGACCGTCCCGCCTTGTCCATGATTCTTGGGGCTGAGGCACGGGGCGAGATAAAGCCTGGCGATACGCTTATCGAAGCCACGAGTGGCAACACAGGCATTGCTTTGGCAATGACTGCAGCGATGCGTGGCTACAAAATGATCCTGATCATGCCGGACAATCTGTCGGTTGAGCGGCGCGCCTCGATGGCAGCTTACGGGGCAAAGCTTATTTTGACTCCTGCGAGCCAAGGCGGTATGGAGTACGCACGCGACCTCGCCGGCAAAATGCAGGCCGAAGGGCAGGGCAAAGTATTAGATCAGTTCTCGAACCCCGATAACCCGCTCGCCCACTTTAAAACGACCGGCCCAGAGCTCTGGGAGCAGACGGGTGGGCAGATCACGCACTTCGTCAGCGCGATGGGTACGACCGGCACGATCATGGGCGTTGGGCGCTATCTTAAGTCAATGAATCCGGATATAAAAATAGTAGGAGCTCAGCCAGCAGAGGGTTCGCAAATTGCGGGTATCCGGAAATGGCCGGAGGCCTACCTGCCCGCGATCTACGATCCAAGTCTGGTGGATCAGTTTGAACTGATTGAGCAGAAGGATGCGGAGGCGATGGCGCGCAGGCTTGCTGCGGAGGAGGGCATTTGCGCGGGCGTTTCCGCCGCGGGTGCGTTAGTTGCAGCTCTGCGAGTGGCGCAGCAGGCTAAGAACGCCACAATCGCATTCATTGTTTGCGATCGTGGCGATAGGTATTTATCGACCGGCTTGTTTGACGAGCAGGTCTAGGCGCGACGCATCGAACTACGGCTTAGCGAGTTCGGCTGCGAGGTCGGCAACCGAGGCTGCGTAAAAATAGCTTCGGTTGTACTGCGTGATGGTAAAGAAGTTCGGGGTGGCGGTGCGCAGTTCGACCGTCCCTGCCGACTCTTCCGGCAGATCAATTACGCCAAGCGCTGCACGCATCCAGGGACCTTCTTTTGCTCCAGGCGCGAGGCGAGCTCCCGCGGCGCGAAGCTGCGGCCAATCAAGTGTGGGCTTGAGCCCACCGTCTACCAACTTGCTTGCTGATGCAGGTAGCGTAACCGGCGCAAAGACAGGCAGTCCGCGCTGCCAGCCATGTTCTACTAAAAAGTTTGCGACTGACACGATTGCGTCAGGTACGCTGGCAGATAAATTAATCTGGGCTGCACCACTTGCACTCACCGCAAAGCGTTTGATGCTTCCTGGCATGAATTGTGGGATCCCGATCGCACCGGCATAGGAAGCCTTAACTGATCGAGCGTCCAGTCGGCCGGTTAGGTCGAGTTCTATTAAATCTGCGAGCTGATTACGAAACAGTTCTGCGCGGTCTGGCCGTTTTGGGTCGGGATAGTCGAAGGCGAGTGATGTCAACGCGTCGAGTGCGCGGAAGTTACCCTGACTCCGTCCATACAGCGTCTCGACACCAATAATGGCGGCAATAATATTTGCAGGTACACCGTAGCGTTCAGACGCTCGGTTGAGTTCGGAGCTGTATTGCTCCATGAAGGCGCGGCCCTGGTTGATGCGAATCGGCTCTACAAAGCGCCCTCGGTATTGTTTCCAGCTGCGAGGTGCGCGGGGCTGCCCGGCTGCGGGCGGGGTGACGATTCGGATAACTGTTTCGCTATAACGGGCATCGGCTAGCAGTGCGAGGACCGCCGGCTCTGATAGCTTGCGGGTCGCGGCAAGCTCAACGCCAAAGCTTTGGATCGCAGCCCGTCGCGAGGCCGGGGTGTGGCCGCCTGCAGGTGTGGCCTGACCGGCACTGGAGCCCGTTTCGGCGGGCTTAGTCGGGTTGGCGCTCGGGGTGTTGTTGGTGTTGCTAGGTGCGTCCGCAGGCGGACGGGCAGGACCCGCACAGGCGCTCAGAAGCACCACACATCCAGCGAGAAAGGCAAGGCGATGCATCGATAGCATAAATATCCCTTATGTCGTGATGTGCCTATGATACCCGCCCGGCCCAGCCGCATTAGGGCTATCGGAGTAGATTCCGCATATCCGGTAAAATCCAAGAGGAATCGGAGTTTTACCGAGCTGTTTTTATCTCTGGAGATCGCTGGATGAAGGTGCTTGTGCCTGTAAAACGCGTCGTGGACTACAACGTCAAAGTACGCGTCAAGTCGGACCAGTCGGGTGTCGATATTGCAAACGTCAAAATGTCGATGAATCCTTTCGATGAAATCGCGGTCGAAGAAGCGACACGACTAAAAGAAAAAGGCTCTGCAACAGAGGTTGTTGCGGTGTCGTGTGGTGTCGCGCAGTGTCAAGAGACATTGCGCACAGCAATGGCCATTGGTGCCGATCGTGGCATTCTGGTGCAGACGGACGCTGAGCTTCAGCCGCTTGCCGTCGCTAAATTGCTGAAGGTATTGGCAGAAAAGGAACAGCCTCAGCTGATGATTTTAGGCAAGCAGGCGATTGATGACGATGCTAATCAGACCGGACAGATGTTGGCCGCGTTGTTGGGATGGTCACAGGCCACGTTTGCGAGCAAGATTGAATTGCTCGATGGCATTGCGCGCGTCACGCGTGAAGTCGATGGTGGTCTTGAAACCATTGATCTGAAATTGCCAGCGATTGTCACAACGGACTTGCGCTTGAACGAGCCACGTTACGTGACGTTGCCAAACATCATGAAAGCCAAGAAGAAGCAGCTCGATACAGTCACGCCTGAAGAGCTCGGTGTTGACGTCGCACCTCGTCTCAAGACGCTCAAGGTGTGCGAGCCAGCAGGTCGCTCGGCTGGTGTCAAAGTGCCTGATGTTGCGGCACTGGTTGATAAACTCAAGAATGAAGCCAAGGTGGTTTGATTATGTCGATACTTG
>JACCEA012507540.1_pt1 | contig 20960 bp, 14 predicted proteins | sample 7449851 | NCBI WGS metagenome assembly JACCEA01 (sample SAMN15323453, study PRJNA562643) | freshwater metagenome | isolation source: river surface water | place: USA:Blue River Watershed | collected 2017-08-18 | reverse complement strand
AGGATGACCAGGAGGCTGGATACCACCGAGACAATGCTCATTACCTGCAATACGAGGATATATGCACTTTCTTGATCCATTCTTGTTATTAGAACAAATGATATTTATTATGATACCGGTAGTCAAAATTGTTGACCACGCCCACCCAAAAAATTTGGCCGGTTGTGACGCTACCAAGCCTAACTAAGTAGGTTTCCATCCAAATGTAACCTGAATCCTCCAAGCAACATTTTTTGTATTTCAAATGAGAAGAAACATCCGGTATGTACGGCACATCCAGATTTTTTTAAAGGGAGTCACTAGATGCCAGTAACTGTACGCGGATGGCGCAATCTTCCTCAACGAGACTTCTTTTATCCGACTACCTATCCATTTCATACAATGCATTCGCAAGACTATCACTGTATTGAGATCAAAATATGCATCCATAGGATCATATCCATTAATGCATTCATTAGGTGTCTTCCACAGTTATTATTTCCTCTTTTCTTTGAAGAATTTTTCGGAATTCCCTAGAATTAAACAAGCCAATATCAGAGAGTAAAAGAGTTTCACTTTGCTCCTTAAAAGTAAAGGACATATTGCTCAATATGTTGGAAAAAGCAGCAGATAAAATATTTTCTACAAATGCAGATTTTGTTTTCAATCAACATCATAGAAAATAAATTGGTTGCTTTGTTATATTTTTGTTTGTGTTTCTGTTTTGTCATGTTCAATTACAAAAAGTTCCGCGTAGTGATAGTAACCTCATTGCAACTATATGAGATGGTTCAAGTTTGGGGTAGAGTTTTATGAAATTAATGTATTTCAGTAAAAATTATTAAATAATTGTTATATTAATCGAGTTATTTTAGGGTTATTGTTCCAAAAGGATTACATGGTATGACACAAAATTTACGAATACACAATTTACATTAACAATTTACAACAATAAGTTACAAAAAAGGATGGCACAAAATTCATTCTAAACATGTTTGGCAATAATTGGTTTCTTGTCTAACCGGATACATTTCTTGACTATTTGCTAAGTAACGTTAGGACATCATTCAAGTCGTTGAAGAGATCGAGACTATCATCAAGCTGGAATCGACGACGATCCAAGCATGGCAAGTAATCTTCACCATCGATTTCATCCAACTCAAATTCATCATATGGTTGCAACTGAGATGACGAAGAGGATCCCACTGAGGCAGAGGATTTAGAAGAACCATGCGACGATGAAGGAACACTGTTATCAGAACGTCGTTTCTTCGCCAATTGTTCATCTTCAGTAGCCCATCGTGCATCTCGCATCTGAATCCATGACGTTGGAATTGATGAACGAGGTCGTAAGAAAGTAGTTGCATCCATTTCCTCAACATACGGGAATTCGTCTTCGAATACCATTGAAATGTCAATAACGCTTTCAACATCATCGAGTCTGCGACGTTTATTATTGATCACCACATGTCCATTGGTAACATTAGTGACTGCAGTGACTTTTTGCGGAGCACATACAACAAGAGGTTGAGCATGCTGCTGGGGGATAGTCGATAATCGCGTGATGGCAGGTGTAGCTTCTGGTGCACATAGCATCGCTGGAGCAGCCACGACGCTGTTGTAGTTGTCAGTGTCAATGACAGGCACACAGCAAGCTCTCGAGACAGTGGCTGCATAGTAATGCTGCGGTGCTATTGAGGTTGCAGCTGGCGGCGGGACCAATAATTCATCATGTCCAGCTACTGGTTTGTTGTGGGAAGCTAGTGGGAGTTGAGGCATCGAGGAGACACGAGGAGCACTATCAACAATAACTTGAGTAGTGGATTGCTCTGATTGTGATGCAGGTGGTAAAACTGGAGTTAATGCTTGGCGAACAGTACCACGTAAAGGAACTGCTGATACAGGACTGAGAGTTGCGTACAAGGTGTCACATACTTCAGTTCGAATTGCAAATGGTTTAGCTGGACGACCTGTACCTCCTCTAACGTAATAGATCCCATTTCCATCTAAGAAGATACCAATCTGAACACACAAACCATGGGTACGATTGAGTGGAAGTCCCATAGAACATGCTGTTTGTACAGCCCAAGTAAATCGGATCAACGAAATGTCCCTCTCCACATCGTCACGTTGCATGGAACAGTTATTCACCAAAAACTCGACAGCTGCAGTAATTGCGCGAACAGTTTGGTCAGCAGATTGCATGATTCTCTCCATCTTCTCTCTCACTAATATTGCACATGCAGCTGCTTTAAGGTAAAGCTTTTTTGTGCTACTCAAACTTTTCATGTAGTCTTGACCATCATAATTGAACTCCATATTCAACTTATGCGCTGCACATTCTCGCATAAAAGAAGTGTAAAATGAAGTCATCGCTTCTTTGAGAGTGAGCTGCTCATCGGTATAGGACCTGACATCAGCAACCAACTCTGCTAGCGCACTCATCTCCCAAGGGTCGGTGTGAGGTGCTGTAGCGCCTTCCTTGTTTTCATTCGGGAAGAAGGCGAGCAACACATCTGCATTTAGTGAAGTTACATCTAGGGTTGACATCGTTCAGAGTAAAGCTTGCGAGTGACGTTTGATGCGCTTTGTAATTTTATTAATTCTTGGCTGCGCCTTTTTGAGAGGAAGAAGCACTGTTTGGGAGGAAAACGCGTTTATTTATAGACTTATAAAACGCGCTTTCGCATTAATTTCCATGGATGGAATAGAAATGTGTTTTTAAGGGTTGGCCAAAACGGAGAAGTGACAGCTCTCTATGATAAAAACGCGTTTTTTATTTACTTGCAATCCCTCATTTGCGAATTTGAAACACTAGTGACAAGTACAGTTGTTATAAACAAGAACGAGTGCGTTGTGATTGTGGAACCTTCAAATTCAAGTTAGCGATGCGTCGTTTGAAATGACTCAATACGGTCTCTAACATTTCTTGCAAGTGAGAAATTAGTGGTAAAGAACCTGTGGAAACAAGACAAGGAAACAATGTCATGAACTTAGTGAGTAGAATCATTAGTTCTCTCCTTCTTGCCACTCTGTCTTCATCATCACCATCTGTGCGATATAGTCCAGTCTTATTGATATCTTGTAGCTCTGCTAACACTGATTGTGCTAATAAAGATGAGAATGCGTTATGCGTTACTGCACCTGCAGTACAGATATTCTCAATCAACTCTGGACTTAGCGGTGGACCTATTTTTCCAGAATGTTTTGTCCCATAGCGTATAGTACGTAGATAGGCTTGCATCAACATCATTGCATCAACTACTGCAGCTTCCATTATCTTTTGTACTTTTGCTTGTTCTTTTCTAGCACGTTCTCTTGCTTTAGCTTCTTCTCTCTGTTTACGAAGTAGGAACGTTTGATGTCTTTTACGCTCTTTCTCGACTTCCATATGATGAAGGTGTTGTCTTTCTTGCCAAGGGATATCATTATCATCATCTTCATGTAATCGTTGATGTCCTCTCCTCCCTCTCATCCCTCCACGACCATATGTCATCAGGTGATGTCGATCAAGTCCTTCCATTGTAAAATTTACTTTGTGCTTCTTCATGTTTGTAGCGCGCATCTGTGCCCTCATTTGATGCCGAATTGCGCCAGGAACACTCTTATTGTCATCTTCCATAAATTCTTTTTCCATTCGTGCCTTATGCTGAAAGTAACAGTCATGCTCTTCGCCAGTCATATCCACCATCTTAAAGCGGAGAATCATCAGTAATAAATGGAAACGAAATCATTAACTCACATCATGAAGAGATCGTTTGCCCTTTGGTCCCAAGAGATCGTGCTTTTTGCGAAGTGTTTCATATTCTCCATGTTCTTCCTCACTTAATTGTCTTACAGCCTTTGCACTCAAACCTTCTAATAATTCAGAAGTAGACCATGCTGGAATATCATCGTAAATACCTCCAGCTATTCCTAGTCGATCAAAGGATGTCATTTGGTTACCATATTTGAAGGAATATGTATCTGCAGATTCTGCTTCACTTTCAAGTTCGAGATCTTCCTCCTCTTCTTCTTCACTATTGGAGAGATAATGTTGACCAATTTGTAAAATTGCAAACATCGATAAGCCAGTAGTTGCCTCTCCCTTTCCCTTCAGGGGTGATTGTTTGGGTACATTATTCATCATATTGATTTGATGTAACCGCTCTCTTTTCTCTAAAGTATCCTCCGTGTCCATGAAAGTTGTGATACCATAGTCTGGGCGAAACATGCCGATTGTTTTTTGATCAATGCAATAAGTAGGTAATAGAAGACAAAATAGAATTAGTTCAGTCGAATTGGGAAATGACCATCCGATTTCAAAGTGATGTGAGCAACACACATTTTAAAGTGTCATGCCGGTCGATGAAAATGTAAAACGAGGGACCGACCGTACTTCAATTAACGAATTTGAATTTAATTTTAAGAAGTATATAACCTTTATTTTTTGGAAATTAAAATTATTATCGTCGACAACTATTCAATCTACATATATTTTGTCCAATCATAGTGATCAAATTCTTCCATTAATTTAGCTAATCTCTTTGAATCAGTTCCAGCAGGTACTGGTTTACCTTTACGCATACGATGTTCATCTTCCTCCAACATGCCAGCAACAACATCATAACAAAATGTGTAGCTAATTGATGAGTCATTTTCAATTGGATGCACCATACCGCGGCATATTAACGTGTCGTTATTATCCTTCTGTGAGGATGACTTTTTATCCTTACTCTCTTTGCTTGATGGCGCAGAATCGAACCATTCGAAAGCTAGATAGGAGAATTGAGTTGGGACAGCATGCTTTAATGGTTTTTGTGGACCAATTTCAATAATTTTCTTTTGCTGAGCCCATTCTTCATCACAATTTAAGAATGCTTGTTTAACAAACATGGCAATATCAATCGCATGATGTTTATCCACTGGTACAACTTCCACACAAGTATGAGGACGCCTTGCAAAATTTACTGCATTTTCAAAGCAAATAATTGTTTTCTTACCACCAGATTCACGCTCTACCATATGTTGCAAACATTGTTTATATCTTTCAATTTCCTTTTGCACTTCTTCTTCGCAACGAATAAAGGAAGATTGATGATGAATAGGAAGAATCTCTAAATGTCCATCCGTCAAGGCATAAGGTTCAGCTTTCAGTTTCACCATCACATGCTCACTTTGTGATAAGACGAGATGCTTTGGAAATCGATGGGAAGTAACACATAATGGACAATTCTCGACAATAGATTTCATTTTATCTTTTTCTTTGGCCAGTTGAGCAATTTTCTTGCGCATTGCTTCCATAGGATCACTATTAACACCAGAATCTTTACGTTGAAACATTTTCATATCAATTTCTGCCTCTTCATCAATTCCGGCCTTGTCACCACCAGCGTATCCACCCAATTCAGTACCTTTGTATCGCTCACCAAGTCGCAAGACATTGTCGCGAAAGATTGAATCCATATCTTCATCATTACCAAACTTCTCTCTTCCGATGAGAGTTTTGATATCAAGAGAAGCATCTTTATCGACTTTACCCTTGTCATCCTTCTTACCTTGTAACTTTTGTGCTGCAGCATTTGCTTTTGCTATAGCAGCTGCGGTTGCAGCATCGTTAGATTGCTGTTGTAGTTGTCTAGTTTTTGATAGTAAAAGCAGTTGCTTCGTTGTCTCATAATCAAATTCTTGTCCATCTGCGCTTGATGGAGTCTCTAATGCGGAATCTCCTCTCTGTTTAGCAATCTCTGCCTTGACTTCTGTCGCATTTAATGCTTTGCTAGCAGGTGCAGTCTTAAGTCTTGAGCGCAATAACGCAGCGATTCCGTGGTTTGTGGAAACGGGAGCAGATGTAATCGAATCAGGACGAACATTATGTGCAGCTGGAGGTGAATTGCTTTCATTATCTTCACGAGTTGCTGCTGAGGTAGACTGGGCTCCTTTCAATCCTGACAGTAATGACCGAAACTTGTTGGAGTCGAATTCTTTTGTACCACTTTCGCTGCGATCAGAATTTAAAGAAGGGCGATGATCCTCATCTCTTTCTCTATGATTATATCTATCTCTGCTGTCGCTACCCTGTCGGATGTCTCTATCTCTGTTATCACGTCTGTCGTACCCTCTTCCGATCTGTCGATCCGATTCTCGGTCTCGAGAATCAGCTCTATCTCTTCCTCTTTGGCGACCACTGGCAGGCTCACCCCAGACAATATCGTTTTCTTTACCAAACTGTTTTCCATCCTTTCTGCGATCTTCGCCTTCATCTTCTTCCACTTCCATCTCTTTCTCGAGGATATCTACCTCAGCTTCTTCCTGGTATTGTTTGCGACCAAATCTTTCAAATGCATCTGATCTCCCTCCACCATCGCGAAAATCATCATATCCAGAAAAATCTTTCTGCAATACCTCTTCAATTTCTTTTCTTTCCCTTTCCATCTGTTCGGCAACCAGCGCATGGAGATCTACTTCCTCATCGCTACTGGCTCCACTCTTTTTACCCTTTTTCGAATCTTTGCGATGAGAGCGCTTTTTATCTTTCTCTCGCTCTCTATCTCTCTCTTTTTCTTTTCGCGACCGTTTCTCTTTTTTATCCTTTTTTTCTTTACTCCTCTTGCTTTCTTTTTCTTTCCTCTCTTTTTCTCTCTTCCGTTTTCGAGAATGCTTTTCATCTTCACTGCTGTCACTGCTATCAAATTCATCATCTTTGCGGCTATACTTCTTCTTAGAATTCCTTCGTCGACGCTCTGCACGACGTTTGTCTTCACTGCTATCACTGTCACTGCTGCTTTCACTGCTACTATCACTACTTGATGAATCCGAAGAGCTACTTGGCGATCGTCGATTACGCCTGCTGCTAGCCCGGACTGTATCGGCTGTATTTGCCCCTAACTCTCTTTCGCCTTTCGGAATAAATTTAATGGCTGACAACAATGACATGATCAATGTACATACATCACGACAACGGAGAATTGGATTTAATTTTTTTAATAATACACCATACACAACCATGTGGCGCACAAAGCGTTTTGGTGACTATTTACATACTTGAGAGTGTAAATGTGCAATAATGAACAAGTCCATTCACTGGCTGCGCGGAAACTTCGCAGGAGTCGAATGAATTTTGACCATCCCTTGAAGCAGAAACAAAGCAATTTCTCCTCAAGCTTGAAGAGTCTGTATCAACTACGATCGTATTCTTTCATTCCTTGAGTAGAAATGTTGTCAACCCCTTACACAATTAATAGTGGTAAGTTTTTTTTTTTCTCGTTTGTTCACCACAATTTGCTAACTGTGTGCACTGATTGCAGACGATGAGATCGAACCAGAAGTGGAAGAAGATGTTGAAGTTTCCAACCCAACGCCTGTTGCCGTAAAATCAAAGAAAGGAAAGAAAGTGAAGGAAACAGCAGGGTTTTCAATTGAGTTCGACACCGGGGATGTAAGTTTACACTCATTTTGTTAGTTTCTATGAAATTTGGAGTCTGAGGACCCCGAAGCCGGTGATCTGTCGGTCGTGATGTGTATGTCCTTCGTGTCTACTGTTGCTGTACTGTCTATGAACTGGTCCTTCACCTCATTCATGTAAACTCCATACAAAAATCCGAGGAACCTTCTTATTTGCTGATGACATTGTTCTTCCTTGTGTCGACGACCCTCTCTTCGTATGGTTGATGACTCACCCAGCAATCGTGAAGTTGAGCCTTACATTCATTTTTCATCACACCTATAACTATCAATATCTCTTTTCATCTCTCTTCAATGCTAAACATTTGTTTTACAATATTTAGTTCTATCAAAGTGCTCCAACCAAAATTTCTCGAAAGGCTGCAGCACCAGTTGAAAGTGACAGTGATGAAGAAGAAGAAGATGAATCAAAACAAGACAAAGTGAAATCAATGGAAACTGTTGAGAAACGTATTGCACGAGTTCAAAAGAAAGTTAAACAACAAAAGAAAGATCCAGCATTAGACGAAAATGTTTCTGACGATGAAGCAGAGACAGAAGATGAAGAGAATCAAGGAATGACAGCAAATGATGAAAAAGATTACTTTGATGTTGTTATTGATGCAACTCGTAAGAAAGGTAAAGGAAAGAGAGGAGGAGTTGATGATGATGACAATAATGGTCAATCTTCCTTAATGTTTTCACAACTCAATCTTTCTCGTCCATTTTTACGTGCAATTGAAGCAATGGGATATGTTGAACCAACTCCAATTCAAGCACAAGTTATACCATATGGTTTAGCTGGTCGTGATATTTGTGGTAGTGCTGTTACAGGTAGTGGTAAAACTGCAGCATTTGCATTACCATTTTTAGAACGTTTATTATATCGTCCCAAGGATATTCCAGCAATACGTGTATTAGTGATAACACCAACACGTGAATTAGCAATGCAAATACATGAAGTTATTATAAAATTAAGTCAATTTACTGATATATCATCATGTTTAGTATGTGGTGGTAAACGTGATGTAAAATCACAAGAAGCAACATTACGTTCACAACCTGATATTGTAATTTGTACACCAGGACGTATGTTAGATCATTTACGTAATTCACGTAGTATTACATTAGATGATTTAGATGTTCTTGTATTAGATGAAGTCGATCGTTTATTAGAACTTGGTTTTCAAGAAGAAGTTGAAGAATTAGTAAAATATTGTCCAATTGCTAGACAAACAATGTTATTCTCTGCGACAATGACTCCAAAAGTGGAAGATTTAATAAAATTATCATTAAAAAAACCAATTCGTATTAAAACAGAAAGTTCTAATTCTACTGTTGCACCAAGATTAATACAAGAATTTATTAAAGTACGTGATGCTAGTGTAGCATCATCATCGGGTTCAAATGAAATTGAAGCATTATTACTCTCCTTAGTTAGTCGTGGTTTTGGAGAAAAGACAATTGTATTTTTTGAATTAAAACGACAAGCACATCGTTTTACTGCAATATGTAAATTAGCTGGTTTAAAAGCAACGGAATTACATGGTGATATGCCACAAACCATGCGTTATTTAAGTTTAGAAATGTTTCGTACCGGTGAATCAGCGATATTGTGTTCCACTGATGTCGCTGCACGTGGTCTTGATATCCCTGGTGTACAGACTGTGATTAATGCGGAAATGCCACGTAATGTGAGTACATATGTACATCGTGTAGGACGTACAGCAAGAGCAGGATGTGGTGGACGTTCGATTACTCTTGTTGCTGATGATCGTCGTAAAATTATGAAAGAAGTATTAAAATCTGAAGCAAAGAAAGTTGTTGATAGCAATGGTAATACTGTCCATCAAACAAACAATCAAATCTTATCTCGTACTGTACCAAGTGGTGTTTTAGCAACGTATGCTGCAAAAATTACAAGTTTTGAAGATCAAATCGCTTCATTTTTAGAAGAAGAAAAACAACGTATGAAATTAGAAGCATTAACACGTGATACAGAACGTGCAGAGAATTTATTAGCACATGCTGATGAGATTCAATCAAGACCAGCACGTACTTGGTTTCAAAGTAAAGCAGAAAAAGCTGAATTACGTGAATTAACATTACAAAAAGTTCGTGAAGAACGTGCAAAAGCTAAAGAATTATCAATTGAAGAAGAAAAAGAACGTGAACGTAATATGTCAGCAAGTGATAAACAAGCTAAAATGTTATTAACAGATGATTATCGTTTAGATGATAAAGAAAATGAAAAGAAATTAAAAAATTCTGTACATCGTTTAAGTCGTGTTAAACGACGTAGACAAGAAGCATTAGCAGCAGAAAAAGAAGAACAAGAAGAACGTGAAAAAGATGGTAAAGGTAAAGGACCATCAATGGATAGTGTGATTAAAAAAGCTAAAAGTGCTGCACGTCAAAAAGAAGAATCAAAACGTGAACGATCTGCTGGTGAAATTACTATGAAGAAAGTTACTGTTGTTGAAAAGTTGAATGATGATGGTGATGATGATGGTCCAACAAGAAAACGTACAAAGATTGTTCGTCAAAAGTTTGCTGTTGGTGGTTTTGATCATGATATGGCAGAATGGAGTGGTTCAAGTGGCGGTATTAATCGTGTGAATAAGAAAGCTATGAAGCAACAAGCGAAGCGTGATTTAGAATTTGAAGAGTTTGATCCTGAGAAGAAATTGAGAAAAGGAGGCAAGAAGGGTCATCAATCTTTCAAGAGTAAGGCTAAGTTTAAGCGTAGAAAGTAAATTGAGGGATCCACTGCTTTGTAGATCGTAGTATATTGGGATCTTTCGGTTGTATTAGCTTGTAATATTGTGGTTTCAATAATATGGCAAATGTCGAATAACTATTTATAATTGACGTTACAAACGCTTCTACATCACACACACACTTCTACATAAATGAATTAGATATTGTTTAGTCATTAATTAAGGAATAAACAACCATCTTTAGAAAAAAACAATCACACAAATTTCTGCAATATACACTGACTTCGCTGTTCTCACAAACAAACTGAATAACTATTACAACACCTCATCCTCACTCTTTTGCTTTCTTCTTACTAGTGATAGCATGGATGGACAATAGAACGGTGAACATATCACTGCAAACCATCCTTTGATTCCGCTATTACTGCTTGAATTAAACCATGATACATGGAACTCTTGAGAGATTGATACAACCAAAGCAATAGCCACTAATCCAATCGACAAGATATTGAGAATAGTACTCGTTCGTATTTCATGATCAACAATAATATTGTCATTGTTTGGAGCACCAGCCATCGTCAAAGTATCTGCAGAGGAAGCTGCCGAATTTGTGAATGCACTTATTCTCCCACCTGCTCCTGATGAGGTAAATTTCAACACAGTTGCAGCGATATCATCCATAAGACTACCATCTTCAACATCTGATTGAAACATATACTTCATGTATGCTATAATGAACCAGATCCAACCGATGAAACAAGCTATAAAGGAAGTATATCTTGCGAGATGGTCTGATAGCTTGGATGGTGATTGATTGCTATTCACTCCTGCTGATATCACCTCCCCTTGCCTCTCTTCTTCTGCATCTGCACTTTCACTACTGGACTCTTCAATATGTCTAGTAATCCAATAGGATGTTTCACCAATTACACCACTTGTTACTGCCATGGTGATTACTGTCGATAAGAAGTATGACATCAGAAAAGCTATCACCAAGGCATTATCTAAGACTATTGCTGGAGCAAGCGAAGGAAACCCATCGAAAGATAGACCCAATGCGACCCCATTGATGACGACTGTTCCAAGTACGACAACTTGATGAAGTAAATGAGACAAACAAGCTGTAGAACAGCAACGCTGTCTGACACGTCTTCGCCATGGGGAAGACGGGGTACAAACAGACGTGGCAGTAGAAATTGTAGCAATTGGGAGGAGAGATAGAGTACTTTTAGTTCCGTTACTCTCTTTGGCTCGTCGGCTACTCTCTGTTACTCCAACTTCCTCATCACCACTGTCTTCTTTATCGGATGAGGACATTGCCACTTTCAATCCCCCTGTGCTGTGTACATCGCTACTCTCAGCGCCTTCTCTCGTCTCATAAAGCCCCATAAGACCAATCACCATCACTGTTAGGGCAACAACAAAATCTCCTACATAGCTATACCGTGATGTGATTGACGTAGTCTCCAAGAAGAGATCACGCATGCGAAAGGCAAAATACCCCACTGCCACTGATGAAACCGCATGACCCAATCCCCACAGCGCACCGTAGCTACCACCCACCCAGAACCTCCTCCCCATACAGAGAGGCAGTAGGGCGGCAAGATGATCCGGTCCAGTAAGAGCATGCAGACAACCTGATAGCATGCCAGCTGAGAATGCAGCGTGATAGATTTCATGATAGACTAGTAGACTCTGTAGGAAGGGAGAGAAGAAAGAGAGAAGTCGTGTGTATGCATCGATATAGGAGAAATCATTATAAAAGAGATAAGTAGTGAGTACAAACAGACAAAGTATGGTGGCTATGAGAAATCCTAGAGTGTTCTTGTGATGTTGGTGGATGGAAGTGGTGAAGTGACTGTGTACTTGATGGGAGAGAGACTTCATCGCGATTGTGGCGCTCTCTCAATGAACAAAAATCAATCAGCACTTCTTTTGCCAAATGCAATGTGACTGAACAAAAGTTTCACAAGACAGTTGATGAATCTAATATTTTTGATCTGTTTTGCTTCTTTTCTGGATCATGATGCACTTCTCATCACAGAAGTGTATCCCGGTATCCCTTATTGTCCGTCTAAATTAGCTTCCAATTATTTGAAATCCCTCAAACTTCAAACTTTCAACTTTGACTACTGTTTGTTAAGAATTAAATTGAATATATATCTTGTTGATCTATATACCATATAGCGTATGGGAAACTTATGGCTAACTTATTTTGTATCCATCTACTACTGAACATACTTACTCCCGAAACATGTATTCTACTTCAAAAGGAAAATAATGAGGTAGACTGACGACAGAATTAGTATATATAGTTAGTACATATAGTCAGATGAAGTATCAACATGATGTCTACAAAGATTATACTCAGAAATGTTTTCATGATTGCGTACAAGTCGATCTGTCCGGTGATTCAGAGTATTTGATACAAAGATCATAGCAACAATCAAGTGAAAAGCATGCAATTATTAAATATCCCAATCTCATCTTTGATTACCATCTTGAAAATGATTTATTATTAAACCCACTAAGCTATTTTGTTGGAATATTTGAATGCAGTTAATTTGAAGCTTGTAGCTATGGAGTCTTTTGTATTTTAAACCAGATGGAATAGTGCAGTATTGTTCTGACATCAAAATGTAATTAGCTAGAAAGGGAGATAGCTTTAAGAAAATGGTTTCTAGATCTGGAATCTGTTAATTGGAATGAAGCTAATGAATCAAAGTGTTTTGATAATTGAAGTAGCTAGTTTCGTTTTATTCGGGAATAGCTAGTTCGTCTTGAAATACGATATATAATCGGTGCGAAATGATCATTTTTCACCGTGTGTACTCTTTTGGACAATCATGGTGAATTAGATTATTATATTCTCCTTCTCAGCTTTTGTCCGCGGATAGAACACTAACTAACAAAGAATTCCAATCATTTGAATTCAAGCTTAAATAATTTTGCATTGAATTGATCTTCTAAATTGACGTCTAATTGTCCCTTTGCGCAGGAATCCCTCGGCAGAAATGATGAATGAAGAGAAAACAATTCCACTTCTTTATCAGTGATAACTGCAACAATCATGGAAGTAAAAAGAGAACTAAATCTATACAACGAAAACTCGAATGAAGGATTCTTCCTTTTTTATTCAAACGTAATTAGAAATACAACCTTCAAGAGATTTGATAAGTCTCAACCTACTACCAAAGACAAGAGTAGCCACCCACAGGGAAAGGTAATTTATGATAAAGGTAATATTACTATTACCTACTCTAATCCTACCCTCGAAACATATTTTCCTAATATGTATGTAGTTGCTGACCCTAATGATGCACATCGTTACTTTGTCGCGTTACCCATGTCTGGTGATTTTTACACTGATAAACAATTACATGGAATATTCTTATACTTTAATCTTAATGATGGTAATACATCAAAAGTAGTTATTCTATCCAAAGTTTGCTTGCGATATGATGCCCGAAATGGTTCCTATAATGAAAATAATACATTTTTATTCAATCAATGTCTTATCTTTGTAGGTAGTCATCGTGATACAAGACAATATCATATTGATATCAGTTGTTTTGATTATCATGATGGATATATTGCATCAACAATTGATCGTGCAAATATTCATGCATATTGGTGGTGCAGTATGGATGACCGAAACTATATCTATCAACAAGATAGATGGTTGATCCTCAAGGAAGATAATGCAGAGGGAAATGTATGGCTATTGGATATGGCATCCCTTTGTGTTGAGAAGAATGTTATTGTTCCGAACAAATATACTCCAGATCGTTGTATGAAATATGATATTTACAAACTGAAAAGGGACGATTGTGTGGATGAATTCATTCAAAAGAATAATACAAAGCCTACACAACCATACGGTGAGGAGTATTGTACCCATTGCATTAAATGTGGTCAGATAACTGCAATAGCATGTTATTATGAGGATAATATGACGATGGGATTAGGTAGAAGCTATTGTCATGATTGTAATATTCGATATTCTTTATCTGAGAAAAGATGGATATGTGCCAAGCTACAAGTGAGAACAGATACGCATCGGATGGCATTTTTTTGTGGAAAACCAGTTGATGCTGAGACGCAATACACTTGTTGCAATGATCATCGCACTGAAGAGCTCGTTTTTGATTGTCGAGAAGCTCATAACAAACCATATAAAAGAGATGGTAGTTTACGTATTAAGAAAGTCATTAATAAATAGATTTTTTTTATCCTCCTAGTTAGTGTAACAGAATAAATACACCATTATACAACTTCTCAATAGTACATTATGTACGATCTAAATTTATATTTAACTAACTCTATCCTCATATGGTTATACTATTATAATATTGACTATCGAATGCATTCACATCTACTTTTCTTTCATTAGACGCTCTGCACAAGATAACATTACAGCAACTTCATCTTCTGTGCCCTCACCACAACCTTGCCATCGGATACGATTTTGACGATCAACTAGAAAGGCATAACCCGTATATACATTTGGAAGTAATAATTTTGAAGCAAAGTCCTATCACATGGAGAAAAGGAATTAGACTAAGAAAGATGATATGATGGAAGAACTTACAATAACCCCTCCAAAAGCGAGGAAGGTATAATCTATTTGACTAGGGGCGATGTTGTTCTTAATACTCGAAGCAAAAAGGTTCTTTGCCATTGATAGAAACCCAAACTCTACGAAGCAGATTTCAACAGCCGTTGCTGAGGACGAGGAAGAAGATGGTGGATATGGTGGAGTAGGAAAACGTGCTAAGAAAGGATCCATCCAACTTCTTACTAGAGAGAATCCATAATGTTTGAATGAAAACACTATCAACTTTACATCTGCATCAACTACTTGAGGAATAACTGCCTGCTCTCCATGAAGGCTTGATACTTGAATTTGCGGAAATTTGTGGGCATTCTTGGCAGGGATAAGTTGTGTGTCAGCATCAAATGCGCGTCCTTTGCGTTTTACGACTGAAACATCGAGCCAACGGGCAAGAGTTTGTGAGTCTGCGCGATATTTTTTGATATCTTCTTCTGTTGGACCACCAACACCTAAACGGCCAGAATATGATGGATCTTCACTGGGATAACTTTGACAACAGTGAGAAGTGGAATAGTTGAAGCGTGATGCGACGGGCGATCGCTGTTCCCTCATACCATTAATCCCTCTTCTGACAATCGTTCGCACAAACAGAGAAGTCGATCTCATCTCAAATTTGGCAGCAACAAATTGCGTGGGGACAATAGCAGTCGAAAGAGAAGAAGGAAAGTTGATAATATGTGCCAATATAAAAGAAGAGAAACCAACGGTGCACAGGGAGGTGGTTCTCAAATTCCCAAGCTCTCAAATCTCAAACCCGGATACTCATCATATAAAATATCCCGAGGAAGAATGGAAAAGCTAATCCATTTGAGATAGAGACGTTGATTTGAAGTGGTTATTTAGTACGTTAAATTAATATCTACTTCCTCTTGACATAATATAAATGACCGAAGAGGAATTATCAATAAAGATTTTCGGACATCTTGAAATTTTCACAGAGCCATTGGCAAATGTAAACAAATTGCTTGACGTTGTTGATAAGAACAAGCTGTATATATTAATTAATAAACCTTGTACCTTCGGTTGTCATCCCTTCACCCTTTTAATACGTAATATCCCTGCTACACACATCACACACATTTATCGAATTGGAACAAGAACTATGGAAATATAAAACAAACTATCTAACTAAACCTTCATGCAGTTACATGGAAGCACGAAGCTCTTCAAGTTTATTAATTGAACCAGTGGTCAAGAATTCATCTATGTATCCAGCAATGCCTTTTCCTATCCCCTGCAACTTCATTGCCTCCTTTCCGGATGTAATGGGAGTTTCGCATTCACGAATTGCTTTTGCAGCTTTAGAAAAGACACCTATACATCGATCCAACATTGAAGTCTTAAATAGAGTAATTAGATAGCAAGTAGGCATTATACCTCCTGTTCTCATCTCCTTTTGTTTGAAGTTGATGTCGGCGATTTCCTTGATAGCCTCTGCTAGAGGACGATTGTCCTCGTTTGCAATTTGTTCAGTTTTACGAACTTTTTTCACTTCTTCTTTGCCTTCTCCTTCCTCTCCGTCTTCAGCAGCGTTGGACTTTCTCTTCTTCTTTGTAGACTTTTCTTTGGATTCGTCCGCAGCCTGGCCATACTTTTCAATCAACACTTGCAAAGCCTCTTCAATATTGAATCCTTCAGGACTTCGATTCAGCATCTATGACCAGGCAGTTCCAATTAATGCACATGAGGTAGTATTTGAAGTCTTAAAATTTACTTACTACTTGCGCACCACATACTTGCATACGCTTCGCATCATCCATCAATTTGGGGAATTGAACGCGATGAGTTTTCGTCTCATCTAACAATTTTACTGCAGCTTCCTTTGGGGTTCCTTCAAACAGTGTCATCTCTCCTGACTTTGATTTCAATCAATCGATTATTCAAATTCTATCTAATAAATAAAAGGCGTGGTCGTGGGGCTCATATTTTAAACTGAGAGATTGGGGAGTTCGATTTAGAGGTTTGAGCCATAGCGCACGGGGTATAAACATTGTAACATTGTATGCTTGCATCTTGCATGATGATGTGGCGCTATGGATTGTCATCTTTCAACTTACCAAAACTTAAATCGGTCTATTGTGATTTAGAAGTTATTTTGGAGTGAACGATGCAGGCTTCCTGATTTTGACCCTCAAACTTCCAGAGTTTACATTAAAAGTCAGGAAGGAACTTTCTGATTTGATCAAAAAATTACTTAATAACATGACTTATTCTGATGAAACGAGACAAATTTGTCTCCGTCTGTATGTTGAATATGGTCATGATGTTATGCCATTGATCAGGGGGTTGTTTGGAGTTGCTCCTACTCTTTACGGATGGTTTCATTCCGCAGTCTATAAAAGAACTATTGCCTTGCACACCAGAAAACACAAGGCTGCGGCTTATACGATGGCTTCCAATGAGTTGAGTGTCGAAACATTCAACAAAGTGACATTTTGGGTGAAATATGCAATCCTTCAAGACATTTTGATGAATTCTAACAATTAAAAAGAAATGCTCAAAATATGTCATTTTCTCGCTAGCACAAGAAAAATTAGATTTTTCACACCGATGTAACAATAACAAAATTCAGTTAATAACTTTTATGATTGTTAAATAATATCTACAATGATTCTCACTCTACAATTCTCAGAAAATGTGCAGGGCAGCAGAAAGAATTTATATACCTCAATGAAGCACAAAGTTGAAATATATAATATAAGAAACAAGAAAAGAGAATATTATGGGATAGTTTTAAAATACCAATAAATAGGTCACATAATACTATTACTCCATACGTCACTAAAATACCAATTTACTTCTTAAGGTCAGAGAGCATTTTGTTGATCACAGAAGCAGAAGCAGCTGGTTGATCCATTGGCACCATGTGGCCGGCATCCTCGATCTAAAGGAAGAAAAATCGTGAGCAATTACTACAGAAATAATATTGAAAAATTTCATCTTACCTGAACAAAGGTCAAACCATTCAAAGACTTGTATTGACCAGCTTCAACACCACCAATTTCCCAAGCAGAGAGTGGTAACTTGGCGAAGTCACTCATGTGAGCCCATGGCAAAGTGTTGGCAACTTGGTAACCACCAACATAGTTGCATGCAGTATCCGTCTTACCATAGAAGAGGGTGACAGGAATACCAGCGTTCAAAGCACGAGCCAAAGCACCGGAATAGTCGAATGTATCTCTAGCATCGAAGTTACCCATAGAGATACATCCACCAGCAGAACCAGCAAAGGCATCGACACCAGCATCACCACAGACATTCAAAGCAGTCAAGACATCATTGTTCAAGAACCACAAAGACCAAGCAGTGTAGTTATAAGAATAACATGCTGAGCATTGAACAGCTTGAATACGATAATCATAATAGTTTGGTTGATAACCAAGGTAGTCAACCATGGCAGTAACAGCAGCAGTTTGAGTACGTGGATTAGAGGAAGCAGGAATCAAGTTTTGCTCGTGTTGAAACTTCACATATTGTGTAGTATCTTGAACAGTATCGTTGATGCAACCATTACCAATCAATACACCACTGAGAGGGATCTTACTAGTAGGATTCTTGTCATTGTAATTCATCACAGCATTAGTCCATGCTGGAATATAGTGTCCACCATAACTCTCACCACCAATGAGTAATGGTCTGTTCTCAAATTCAGGGAAATTCTTCAACCAATTCACGTAGAAAGTAACAAAATCATCAGCCGCTTCAGTGGAGGACTTTGTCTCTTGACCATAACCGAAGGAATAACCGACATTCTTTGGCTGATCAAGATATACAACGTTGGCATGCTTGTTCCAGGCATAAGCATTGGCAGAGAGTTGACCAGTGTAGTCACACTTACTGGTAGGACCACCGTTGGAGCAAGCTTCCTTGATATCAAAGAGGGAAAGTGGGCCGTGTTCGGTGGTAGCACCTTCCATGGCAGTGCAACCAGGGCCGCCGTTGGTCCAAATGATCAAAGGAGCACTGGCATTCTTGTCTTGAGTACCAAAGAACCAATAGAAGAGGTAATCAGGAGCGGTGGAGATCTGAACATAACCAGAGTACATGTCGAAGTTGATCTTGCCGCGACCAGCGATAGAGTCAGGGAACTTGACAGCACCCTTGGTCACAGGATTGGAACAGAAGGTACTAGCTTGAGCACCAGCTGAAGCATGAGCACGGAGAGAACGGGCAGTTTCGGTAGTGGCATCAGTGGCAACAGCACGTTCCTCGTGAACGTTCACAATTCTCGCCTGAAAGAATTGCAAATGAAATACTTTAGAAAAAAAAAAAAACTTCAAACGGGAAAAAACTGACCTGAACGGCGGAGACAAGCAAGAGGGCGCAAAGTCCTTGGTAGATCATTTTAAACAACAACCAAAATTAATTAATTTAATTAATAAATGCATTCACATTCCTTGGCGCTTGAGCTTTACTTCATCAACACGAAATTCCAAGAAAATACCGGGAAATATAGTGCTTGCTTGGGGCGCTGAATCAATCCAACCTCTAGCGCCCCCAACGCTCTTGTTCAATCCTACCCATATCCATCCTTCAATCCTACCTCGATCGAAGAAAACAAAAATCCTTCCTAGATTCATTTTGCAATGATGGTATGATCAGAAATGGCAAATGTTGCAGCAAGGAATGTGATGAGGCTGACCTTAGAAGTCGGAGGAAGTCTTGGTGTATGTGTTGTAGTAGATCGGAGTGATTCTTTGTTCAAGACAACTGAAACCATTCTTCGCATAGAAGAGAACCTGAAACCATTGCAATCACAAATGAAGAGTATGGTCAGTGAGTTTTTGATGTCACGATTGATATTGACGCAGCAGCTACATGCAATCCTCGATAATACATTGGGTAATGCAGCAGAGCGAAAGATCCAGAAATTTCCAGGATTACAAGAAGATAAACGACCAAGAAGTTGGAATGTTTTCTTGGATGATCTATTCGACATTTCTGCTCATGAAATAAAGAGGATTGAATCGTTTGCTGCACAGAATCTCCATGGATATACATTATCTGAATTAGCAAAGAGTTTAGAACAAAAACCACAAACACAATATCGTACAATTTTTAAAGAAACTTTATTGAAATTCTTCTTTAATGATGGAGGTAAAGATAATGTGATTACTGATGAAGATGTTATCAAACATATAGCTACGGATATTGATCAATTTCGTAGAAATGGTAATCAAGAATTACTCAATGTACTAACAATCATTGCAAAGAAAGAAGAGAAATTGAATAATTTAGAAAAACATTTTAAAAATAATTTTATATTATTAAATCAAGAAATGGATAGATGTAAAGATAGGAATGAACCATCATTTGAAAGAACGAGTGAGATGTTAATCAAAGGGATAACCAAGGTAGGTGGGGTGATGGCGTTGTTGAAATTGTCTCAAATATTCTTTCCGCCCAATCCAATTACTGAGATGAAGAAACCTCCAGTACCACGATCTTCGATAGTAATGTATTCATGTTTCAAGCAATTGGCAGAATTAATGCCAAATGCAGGAAAATTAAAGAGATTTGTTGTAGGAGGAATTGTCTTCGCATTATTCACAGGTAGTGCGTCACTCGCGCTCACTGACGTTGCCGTTTATACATCATCTAAACCATTCACTCCTACTATTGTAGAGAAACTACAACAATTATTCGGTAAAGATACAGTATGGGTACAAAAGGTAACATCCTACTTATCGCAAGTCCCTCCTACACCTAGGAGCATACCAGAGGTCGCCAATGTCGATCGTGAATTATGTGACGACATCTTCCCACCATTGTTTGATCTGCCAATCTTCCAAGTGTTACTCTTCCGTAATCTAGCAATGCATATGTCGTTATTACCAGCACATGCTATTGTATGGTTATCATATGCATTGAATGATTTTCTCAAAGTAAACAATCCATATCATTCCTATTTGAAACTCCCAGTATTAGAGTCTTTCACATATTCATTAGGTACATCCGCTATGTTACAATTTACTTCATCATTCAATATATTAGTAAAAGGTTCTATTATGTGTGATATATTGTATCGTAAGATGTTATATGATGTATATACATGTAATCCACGTTATGATGATCTTCAAGATCGTAATTCAATGACTTGGTTAAAAAGTAATTTTTCACATTGTCAAGATCGATATTCAAAATTTTTACGATTTTATAATAAACGTTCCAAATTTATTGATCCTTTAAAAAAAGAATTATTACCAGAATGGAAACAATGTTGT
>JACCEA010149720.1_pt1 | contig 20971 bp, 20 predicted proteins | sample 7449851 | NCBI WGS metagenome assembly JACCEA01 (sample SAMN15323453, study PRJNA562643) | freshwater metagenome | isolation source: river surface water | place: USA:Blue River Watershed | collected 2017-08-18 | reverse complement strand
TGTTCTAGTTATGAATTTGGACAGCCTACTACTGAAGAAACCGAAGAATGGTTAGACGAATTAGTAGCTGAACAAGATGAATATATTGATAATGTTTATAATAATATACGTGAGACTAATTATGCTAATATGTGCGAATCAGATGATAATCATTCTGATGACGAATGGTTACCACCTGCTTTAGCATCTGCTAACAAAAGGGCTAACAAAAGGGCTGAAAGAGCTATCAAAAAGGCTGAAAGAGCTAACAAAAGAGCTGAAAAAGCTAAACAGGAAGCACTTAAAGAAGAGGTTTACCGAATTATACAGGAACAAAAAGAGGCTAAGAAAGCCGAAAAGGCTTTAAAAAAGGCTAATATGACAGAGGAAGAAAAGGTAGCATATGCCGCTAAAGTTGACGCGATAATTGCTGATAGAAGGGCTAAAAAGGCTGCTAGATTACAAGCTGAACAAGAGAAACTACAAGCTGAACAAGAGAAACTACAAGCTGAACAAGAAAAACTACAAGCTGAAAAAGAAAGACAAGCTGAAAAAGAAAGACAAGAGAAGCTACAAAAGAAGTTACAAAGATTACATAGACAGTTGAATTAAAGATAATCTAACAAAAAAAAGGAAAACAGTCTTACCCTATTGGGAAGACCAAAACCTTTTTTTTTGCACGATATTATCGTCTAATTAAATGTACCATATATTTTCTTTGTGCTTTCATATTTTACGTCTACAATTTCTACTTTTATTTCTTCACTTTACCCTACATACTATGTAGGCAAAAACCAGAAATAAGTATCGAAACCAGAAATAAGTCACTAAATGACTTTCTCTTTACTCTATTTTTTATTTATATTATTTACTACTTTAAGACTATTATATATATTATATCACCCTTCTTACCTTTTTTTAATTGAAATTCTATTTTTTATTTATTACTACTTTAAGACTATTATATATATTATATCACCCTTCTTATCTTTTTTAAATTGAAACACTTTTTTACCTATATCTTACCTACAAGAAATATTTACCTTCTTTCGACTATTAGTTCTCTACCTTTTTGATTACTTCACTTTTACTCCTGTACCGTACAATTATCTACTATTGTACCGTACAATTATCTACTACACTTATTTCGTACCGTACAACTTCTTCTTCTCACTGCTTCGCTTGAAAAAAATGCCTGAATACACTATCACCCTCGATATACCTTATTACATTAATAATGTCATTGACGCTATTGCTGAGACTTTTACTGATGTTGACTTTCAAAACTGGTATTATGATGATGAACCTTGTACTCTTCATGGCTATGAAGATGGCGACTATCCTCCTATTGACTTCTTTCATTGTGATAAATTTTATATTGAAATTAATAATTTTCGCACTGTTAAATTTGAATTTAACGATAAACAGCAAACTGTCTACAAACTTAATAATAAATATTCTTGCGACTATTTTACCACTCGACTTACCGCACTTCTCGAACACTTCAACCTTCCTACTTTCTTTATTATTGATTCTTATAATGACTATGACGACTATAATTCTGATTCGGTTGCTTCTCTTAACGAAACAGATAATGAACCTATCGAACATATTAATGTCCTTTCTCAATATAATATTACTGCTGACGACCACTTTCAAGAACTACATGCCGAGAAATCTAACAAAATCGTCTGTACTTATAGAAACATAAAATTCTCTCAACCTAACAAAACTGTCTATACTACTAACAACCTATGCTATGAGAGTATTGTAGAAAATAGTAACCTCATTGTTACCTTTCCATCCGACGAAGACGGATATTTTGATATCGACTTTATTAAAGAAACAATGGATCACATCTCATGGGTTTACAATCTTGAAAAAGATGATTACACTATTTATAACTTCAACACTAAACGTAAGTTCTATGGCGGATATAATGGCTTATTTGAAGCGACATTTTATGAAGGTAAAACATCTGATATTAAATATGCTAACAATATTGTTCACCCTACTATTACATGTGAACTACATACTTCTCTGCCTACTGGCATTAGTCTTAACCTCAACTACCCGATTCCTAACACTGATGACTATTATAATGTTGAAATCCGTAAAGATAATATGATATTTGTTACTTTCCCTTGCGAACTTAACGGCAACTACAATCACGACTTTGTCTACTCTATTATGGAACAATACACTACTAAGTACAACAATCACAAATCTGACTATCTAATCACCAATAATCAAAATGGACAAGCTTTTGCATTTTAAAACAAAAACAAAAACAAATAAATTAATACATCTAATATAAATAAAAAAGGTATCTACAAGATACACTTTTTTATTTATTATAAAATAAAATAAAAAAAATGAAATACTTTTTTTTCTTTATACTTTCTTTAAGAAATAAGACTACCCTTGTTTCGACTCTAAGTCTATCTTTACTTCTGATATTCTTAGTTTTACTTTTGCTTTTGCTATCAATTGATTTACTGCTTCACTACTTTGCTTCGCTATACTACATCTTCTGCTTCTCGCTAGAAAAATGCCTAAATACAGTTACTCTGTTCGTCTCTACACCACCCTTCCTGCTACTCGTGTTCGCACCCTTATTATTTCTGCTCTCAGTGACAAATTTGATTTTTTCGGATGGAACCCTCAAGATGATGACTTCATTAATGACAAAATTAAAATCAACATTGATGATGAAGAGTCTGTGATCTTTTGGTTTTTAGATATGGATGAAGTTGATTATGATTTTATTCACGATACAGTTTCACCTGTTACCAAAGCTCTTAATATTTCCCGTGATTATGATATTATCTGTCCTAAAACTGGAGCCGAATTAGTACGTACTGACTTTAAAAATGCAAATTATGAAAATCGCAGTGAACAACTTGATAGGTTTCCCTACACGATTGAGATTCCTCTATACGATGCTTTTGCCTACAAACGTATTGCACTTGCTATTAATAAGCCGGATGCCTTCCCTAGAAAAAGACTTACTCAAGAAGATAATAATTACAGTAAATATGAATGCGAAGACTATATTATTGAGTTAGATGGCGATTGTGCGTACTTTTACTTTAAAGAAGCTAACTTTGATTTAATTGCTTCTGTTATGTTTCCGATTTGCGATGCATTAATGCTTAGAAAAGGCGACTTTGAAATTAATTGCGACAAATATGACTATTCTATTGAACATAATCTAACATATCATATTGACAATATTTATTCTATTGTATTTCCTTTACCTTCTAACAACGCTTATAAACTTCTTAATAAACATCTCCATCTTAACCTTGCATCTAACAATTCATTTCAAATTATCGATATCGGAGAAAAGGATGACATTATTGGTTGGAACTTATGTGGTCAATATGGATATTATGATATGTCTTATATACATGAAAATGTAGACACTATTATATCATCTATTAAACGTGCATTGTCTATTCCTGCTGACTCTATTCATATTGTTTCAAATATAATTTCTGTTGATTCTAAAGAAGAAGATAAACACATAAAAGATGATTTGTTAGATAAACTGGAAAATGACATTATTACACCTGAAGAATATGCTAGAAAAAAATGCGATAAGCAATTTACTTTCAGAGATTATACACTTTCTCAAGTTGACTTTCTTAAAACTGTTTGTTATTACACTTCTACATATAATCAAGACACATTCTCTAAGACTACTCAATATAAATTCTTAACAGCAATTTTTACATTTATTTCTAACAATGTTATCGAATTTTATACTAGTTTACACATAAATAAGATTGATTCAATGAATAAATTTCTTATGAATGTAATAAAGATGTGTAATGAAAATGAAACTACTTGTAGAAACGATCTACTAAAAGAAGAGCGTACAGTCGATATCAGTCTTCCGACTAATCTACTTCCTATACTTATCGATCTTCGCAAGAAAATTAGCAACCTCAATATTACCTTTTAATTAATAAAAATACATAATAAATAATAAATAAAAAATAAAAAAGGCCCCTAGTGGGTTCTTTTTTATTTAAAAAATTGAAATAATTTACTATTTGTTAGAACCTTACAAATAAAAATATTATTATTATTACAAAACAATGTTACAGGAAAAGCAATACAATAAAATTATTAAGTATTGGGCTAAAATTGAGAAGTTAGAAAAAAAGATTGCTAAGTACAGTAAGTATATTAGTAACTTTGATAATTTTGAAGAACCTTACAATGGATATTTAGATATGGAAGATGTTGATAATACAATTGATAAATTAATGACATATAGAAGAGCTTTAGAAACATATGAAATGTATCAAAATGAACTACAATACATAAAGGATGAATATGAAAAATATATATATAAATTAGGTTATCAATTTAGTGACATAAGTCAAGACGAGAAATTATTTCAACTTATTAACAATGGTATTATTATTTAATTATTTATATTTTAATTTGTTATTACTAGAATTTACTAATTCTTCATCGGTTACATAACCATCTTTATTATTAATTTTAGATAAATATACCTCTTGTAAACAAGATTTACAAGTATAACAAACCTTATCGTTCCATTTATTTTCTAAAAAAGTAAACATTTTATTAAGATTTTTGCTTTTTTCTTTATCAGATTTTTCTCTTTTTACAGTACGTTTTTCCCATTATAATTATTATACTTATACTTATGTTTATTATGTAATTTTTATAAAAAAAAATTGAAATAATTTACTATTTGTTAGATATTGTTAAAATAATAAATATTATTACCATTAAATTTTTAAAGAATGTCCACAATTGTCTCTTACTTAATTACTGAAATCATTAATTCTAAATTAACTCACCAACATGGTGTACAACAAATAGATGTGCTGAAATATGAATTGATAACTAAGTTTACAAAAAAATTATTAAAGTCTAATAAAGATATAAAGCTAGATGATTATACAATTGAAATAATTACTGAGTTTTTGAATAAAGATTTATATTCAATAATGTGTTATTATGATAACTGGTATAAATTTAACATTAAAGCTGTAGATATTTATAATAAAATTCAAGAAGTAAAAGAAAAGGGCTTAGAAATATTAAATATAAAATATAATAACTATGCTGATGATTATATTGATAAGTCAATTACAAATGATAGTGGATTAGTAAAAGTTAATGATGTATATTCAATTAGAGTTTATAGTAATAAACAAAAAAATCTCCCTTATGGATATGTACATATTAATCAATATATTGATGTTTATGAAAATAATGTTAAAATTATTCACAGCTTATTTGAAGCTTGTGGCGAAAATGATTATTCAAATGGATTTATATATATTGATTCAGATAATGATTTTAATATGTTTAAATACTTTAAACAATTAAAAAAAATAGAAGACATACCTTTACTTAATAAGGCAGAAGAAGAAGAAGAAAAAGAAGAAGAAGAAAAAGAAGAAAAAGAAGAAGAAGAAGAAGAAGAAGATGAAGAAGAAGAAGAAGAAGATGAAGAAGAAGAAGATAAAGATATTAATTGGTTACCGATTAACAATAATACTTCAGACTACTATAATTTTTCAGATGAATTAAATAGGTTTGATTATAAAGATAGACATTATTATAATACTGATAATAATGATTATGATCATGATGATTATGACAATGATGAAGAAGACTATAAATTATCTGAAAACTCAAATACAATAATCGGTGCAATATTAAATAAAATTCAACAAAAACTGTATATGTATGAATGGTGTGATGATGTTGTTTTATATTTTAAACTATCTCTAAATGAAAATATATTTATTTCTAACACATTAAAGCCAATTAAGCCTCTTCAATGGAATTTACGTTATTCTAAAAAATCAGAACATATATCTGAATATGATAAATTTGAATCAGTTGTTAGTCCTAAATTACGAAAATTAAAAAAATAAATAAATAATCATTATAATAATTATTTAACAATATATGCGTTTTTTTTTATTGTAGTAGTATATAATATGTCGACTAAATATCCGATTGGAAGACAAACTGGATATTATCCTGGACAGCAAGGTGTAGAGCCTATCCCTAAAGATACAACTACTGTTATTGTTACGCCTATCAAAAGACAAACTGGTACTAGTGATAACCCTAATAGCCCTAATTATAATCCTACTACTACTGCTACTAGTAGATCAGGAGGAAGACGTAGAAGAAGAAAGGGTGGTAAATGGTCTTTAAAATACAAGCGTAGTATTAACTGTCGTAGACCCAAGGGTTTTTCTCAAAGACAACATTGTAAAAGAAAAACTCGTAGACATTAATAATATATCATTTTAACTATTTTAAAAGAAAATTAGTTTTTATTATTATATTTAAAAGTATTTAAATATAATAATTGATATAAAATATAAATGGTTAAAAATAAAGATTATTCTAATACTATAATCTATAAAATTTGTTGTAAGGATGAAATAATAAAAGATATATATGTTGGTCATACAACTAATTTTAAAAAAAGAAAATATCAACATCAAAATTATTGTAGTAATAATAAATTAAATTATTGTAAAATTTATAAAACTATAAATGAAAATGGTGGTTGGAATAATTGGGAAATGATTGAGTTAGAAACTGTTAATTGTAAAAATTTGTTAGAAGCAAGGCAGAAAGAAAATGAGTATTACAATTTATTAAACGCATCTTTAAATTCTATACCACCATATAAAGAACCTATTATTAATTTAAAACCTATTAATGATAATAAACTTTTAAATGAAAAAACATTTACTTGTAAAAATTGCAATTTTGAATGTAATTATAAAAGAGATTATGATAGACATATTTCTACAAATAAACATAAACTACAAATATTACAAACAGAAAAAGAAATAAACATGGACAGTAAATATAATTGTATTTCTTGTAACAAAATATTTAAAGACCGTTCAGGATTATGGAAACATAATAAGTCTTGTAAAGTAATAAATAATAATAGTAATTTAGACAATCTATCATTATTAAGTTTTATAAAAGAACAAGCTATATATAATAAAAATATACAAGATGAATTATTATCACAAATTATGTTATTAAAAAATGAAATTATTACTATTAAAGAAAAAATTAAATAAATTTAAAAAAGTTGAATAAATTTTTCCAAAAAGTATTTTAAAATTTCAAAAATGGACAAAAATAAATGTCCAAAATTGAAAATCTTAAAAAAGTTTCAAAAAATAAGTTGTAAAAAATGGGTTGTGAGCATAATGCTCTAATTTGAAAAAAATTATAAAATATTTGTGATGATACTTTTTTTTTATTTTTTTATAAAATATTTAGACAAAATTATTTTCTTTAGACATTTTATCAATGGAATCAATCGAATTGTCGCAAAAAAACGCAACGGATTTTATATGTAGTTTATGTCACTATAATACGTCTAATAGTTACGATTATAAAAAACATTTACAAACCAAAAAACATAAAATCAACGAGAAATCAATGTTTAGCAATACTGAAAAAAAGTATGAATGCAAAAATTGTTTTAAAACATATAAAGATAACTCAGGATTATGGCGTCATAAAAGGACTTGTAAACCAGTAGAAGAAGATAAAAAACAAGACATAGCTGTAATAGAAGAAAAAAAAGAAGAAATATCAGTAACAGATGCAAAATTTATGTTTGATATGTTTAAAGAATTTATGTTAGAGCAAAGTAAGTCAATGGCAGAACAAAATAGTCAAATAATAAATTTAGTTGAAAAATGTATCACAAATAATAATAATATAAGTAACATTAATAATGGTAATATAAATAACAATAATTACAACCAATTCAATTTACAACTTTACTTAAATGAAACTTGTAAAAATGCAATGACAATAGACGAATTTCTTGATTATCTCCAACCTACTGTAGAAGAGTTAGAAGCGACTGCTAGACTTGGATATGTTGAAGGTATTACTAGAATAATTATGCGTGGTCTTAAAGATTTGGAAGAAGAATTAAGACCATTTCATTGCACTGACTTAAAAAGAGAAGCATTATTTGTAAAAAATCCAGATGGAGAGTGGGAAAAAGAGACAGATGAGAAACCACTAATGTTAAAATTTGTGAAAGCAGTAGCAAGAAAAAATTTTAACAATGTAAATGAATGGCGAAAATTACACCCAAATTGCCGATACCATGATTCAAAATCAAACGATATGTTTAATCAAATTATGCTAAATTCAACTTCAGGACGTACAGAAGAAGAACAAAAGGCAAGTTATGAAAAGATTATTAAAAATATAACTAAAGAAGTCGTAATAGATAAGAGTAAAAAGAATAAGGCAAAATAAAATTGAATGATTTGTTAGATTGTATGAAATAATTAATCTAACAAATTGTAATTATAAACTTCTACTGCTTCGCTAAATAATGTTTAACTATCACGAGTCTTGGTCACCTTTATTTGATGAATTTGAGTTTAATGATATTGATGAACTATATAATGGTAAAGTAGAAGTTTATCCTAAAAAGGAACATTTATTTCGAGTCTTTGAACTCAATGTAAAAGATATTAGAGTTGTTTTACTAGGTCAAGATCCTTATCATGGTCCAGGACAGGCACATGGATTAAGTTTTTCAGTACCAAATGGTGTTAGTATACCACCATCATTAAGAAATATTTATAAGGAACTTCAAGATGAGTTTCCGGATAGAGGCTATAAGTTTACAAATGGTAATCTAGAAAAGTGGTTTTATGAAGAAAAGATTTTCCTTTTAAATGCATCATTGTCAGTAGAAAGAAGTAAGCCAAATAGTCATGTAGATATTTGGCAAGAGTTTACTAATGCTGTGATAGAATTTATTAGTAAAAACAATGACCAATGTGTATTTTTATTACTAGGTAATTTTGCAAAAGCAAAGGAGGTCTTTATCAAACGAAGTAATAGCAATAATAGTAGAGTAATAAAAGGTGTTCATCCATCACCAATGGCAGCACATCAAGGTTTCTTTGGGTCAAATCTATTTAAAAAAGTAGAAGACGTACTTGGACAACAAATTTGTTGGCAAAATTAGAAGTTCCGCTTTAATTAAAAAAAATAATTACAAATAATTATAAAACATTATAACAATATTTTATAACAATATAAAAAATGGCTGGTATCACTATTGATAATATTAAATATATTTATATAAGGGATGATGATATTGATTTAAAATTTACATCGTTTACTGACAACGTATATTTTACACTAAGAGACATATTTTGGAATTGTGAAGATTCATGCATTATGGATTTAGCAAATGAACTAACAAAAAATTGTTAGAAACAGAGATTTATTATGATGCTACATATCTAAAAGAACTTTATAATTTTTTAAGTAAATTAAAAGATAGTGATTTTTATTTTGAAAATAATAAAAAACAAGATGATAAAGTATATTTAGAATTTGATGTTTGGTATAAACAACTTCAAGAATTAGTTAACTTAATTGGTGTAAAGCTTACTCATCTTCAATAAGCTCAATTTGAATATCATTTAATTTATTTTTTTTATTTACACCTGTTGCTACACTCTTAACAGTCGTTACTTTGTCACTTATCCACCATTTGCGTCCTCCAACTGTTACTTGTGTGCCTTTTTTATATACTTTCATCTGTCGAATTTCATATAAATTTGTAAACCATTGATTAATAAAGTCTTTAAGTTCAACTGTTGACATTTCTAACAAATGAAATCCATATAATGTTCTAATTTCACTGCCAATTGTAAACATTATATCAGCTAATTGGCTTAAATCTTGTAAATATGCTTTTACATTAGGTAGCAATCCTGCTTTATGTAATATTTCTGATCCCCATGCTACACCAACACCAGCAATAATATTTTGATCTAATAATAATGGTCCAAGCATTTTTTTTGATTTTACAAAATGGTTATTAATTGCTTCTTCTAAATCAGCCTTAGAGCAATTTATCCAGTCAACACCAGACTGAATAACTTCATTTGTATAGTCAAAATTAGTAACTTCACCTGGAACATAACCAGAATTTACTTTAGTAAGACGATTATTGCTGTCAATATACACTGTACCATTTAAGCCAAATGACCAGTCTTCTTTAGCCTTCACAAGCATTAAATGTTTGCCATGAGAGACAACAGTTTCGCCACCCTTAGTGTCATTAAAATAGAAATTGATTGCTTTTGCAAGTGCGTGTACTTCTGGTCCTTCGGGCATTATATATACTTTGTTAGATATGTTTAATATTTATATATTAAAAAATAATAATAAATAAAAACAATCAATTTTTTATTTACCATATCCAATTCCATATAATTAAAGTATCTGAACCTAACCAATGAATATAAGATTCAATTTCTTTTTCTATTGTGTGTAAATCTTCTTTAGAACAATAAGAAATAAACTTAGGTAATGTTAATTCTATTTCTTTGTTAATAAGATTAGTAGAATAATAAAGGCCATTATATCCATCAAATGCTAATTTTTTAAAATCAAGTGAAACTAAAGTAGTTATTATACTTATTTTTTGTTCTTTTAATTTATTAATAATTTTATTATAATAATTTTTTGTTCTAAGTAAATCAACTAGAAATGTAAAAGTTATTCCTTTTTTTGGAATAACAACTTGTTTATTTTTAATTGTTATAAATGGCATATTTCTTATATTTCGACTTTTCATAACAGATGTTATATGTTTATTATTTAAAATATATTTATAGTTATTATCAAGATTAAATATAAAATTATCTAACACATCATTATTTTTTAATATATTAATTAATGTATTTTGCTCTTTGGTTGAATATGAAAAATCACTAATGTATTGTTGAAAATTGCCATAATTAATAAATAACTTTGTTAGTTTATCAACTGAGTCTATTAAATATATTTTATCTTTATTAAAATCTACATTAAAATAATATTTTTTGCCATTTAACATTTTATTATAATAAGTAATATCTGTATATTCATTATTTTTTAATTCAGTTTCTATATATTTTAACCACAAACTAGATTCTGTATTATTTACTTTAGATAAATATAATGCACCATCAATATTAAAACTATGTTGACCATAAGCTCCATTTTTATGTAATTGTGGCTTAACAAATGTATCTTTTGTTAAATTAAAATTATTGTTAGTTGATATGTGCAAAAATTGCATTTTTTATTAATAATAATAGTATTGTTAATAGTAATAATAAATCTAACATATAAAAGTATTTCAATTTTTTATAAAAGCAAATATGGTAATTAAAATTATATAATATATTAAACTAATTTAAAGGCAATTAGATATAATTATATAAATATGCAACAAAATATGCAACTTCCAACAAATATGCCTTCAATGAATCCACAGGCAATGATAGATAGTTTTAAGTCAATGGTAATGACAATGACAATGTTAAAAGGAACAAGTCAAACAGATTCATCTAATTCACTACTTAATACAATTGCTATAATGTTAGTAATATCATTTATTGATACATTTGTTTTACAAATAAAAAGAGCATTAAGTATTATGACTTCAAAGTTTGAAAATTATATTACAAATAAAACTAATACTATTGATTTAATTAGTAACTTAACTAATCGAAGTGTAAAGATAAAAAAAGCATCTGTAATTGTCAAAATTGAAAATCCATCAAAAACGCCAACAGCTGATGCTATTATTGATTTATTAACGCATTTACCACATACTAAATGTATTTTACTTCAAAATGGTATTTATTCAATTAATTATAGTGAAGAGATTGAAATTGCAAAAGGATTATATGCTCAATTAGTAAATAGTTCAAGTAGTAAGATGAATACAATTAATACTGATAATAATGATGATAAAAATGAGAATAAAGTAAATGAACAAACTGTAAGTACTATCGAAGAAAAGAATGGATATTGTTATATTGATTTATATTCATATACGATGGATATGGATTCACTTAGAACAGAGATTAATAACATTGTTAAAAATTATTTAATTAAGATGACAAATAAGCTAGGAAATAATATTTATTATTTTAGTGAAATGCCTTTAGTAGTATATCGTGATGCAAATGGACGTGTTGACAGTACAAAGATGCCTGATAATTTACATTTTACAATGAAGCCATTTGTAACTAATAGATCATTTAAAAATTTATTTGGTAAAGATATTAATATTATCAGAAAACGTGTAGAATTTTTTAGAGATAATAAAGAATGGTATGATAATAAAGGTGTACCTTATACATTAGGTATTTTAGTTTCAGGTAATCCTGGTTCAGGAAAAACCTCAGTAATTAAGTGTATTGCAAATGAACTAAAGCGCCATATTATTAATATTCACTTAAACGATTCAATGACAAAGTCACAAATAGAGAATTTATTTTATAGTGAACAAATTTGTGTTACACAAAATGGTAAGACTGAAACATATACTATTCCAATTAATAAACGTATTTATGTATTAGAAGATGTAGATTGTCAGTGTGAAATTATTTTAGACAGAGGTGATGAGACAATTGAACAAATTTTAGCTAAAAAGAATGCAGAATTAAAAGAAGAGATTAGTAAATTAAAGTTTGCTTTAAATGAATTATCAAATGGAAGAAAAGCTGTTATGACAGGTGGTAAAATACCCGAAATAGCATCTAAGAAAGATGAAACTTCAAATGAAAAGATTACATTATCATTTTTATTAAATTTATTTGATGGTGTGCTAGAAACACCAGGACGTATTACATTTATGACTACTAACTTCTTAGATAAACTAGACAAGGCATTTACTAGACCTGGACGTATTGATGTAATTAGTAAGTTTGGATTTGCAGATCAATCACAACTAATTCAAATTATTGAACATAGATATGATACTAAGCTAAATGATGAACAACTAAATATTGTTAATAATTTACCACAATGTATTACACCTGCTGAAGTAAGTAGAATATTATTTGAGAATTTTGATAATTTAGATGGTGCATTAGAAGGATTAATTAATTATGCAAATGAATATATGTTAAAGGACAAATTAAAGAAAGAGAAGGATGAAGAACTACAAAAGAAGGTAAAACTATTAGAAGATACCGCATCATTATCTATTAAAAAAGATGTAATAGAAGATAAAAATATAGATCTTGAAGAATATGAAAAAGGGATTTCTGGTAGTAGTATTACAGAAAATACTTGTTTAATTTAAAAAATAATTAATAAAAATAATTAATAAATATAATAATTTAAATTATTATATTTAAATTAAAATATTCATCAAATAATTCCCAATCAACTATTAATGGTAGAAGAGAATTGCATTTATTTAAAATAGTTATAAGAATTAGTTTATAATAATCACAATTTGATAAGAAATGATTTGTATCTTCATATTTATAAAATGCTTTGCTATAGTCTGTTATTATAAAATAAATAGATTGATTAAAACTAGTTGCTCCATTAAATGCATATTTTAAATATGTTAGTTTAGAAGTATCAAAATTTACTGGTTGATTAAAACTAGTTGCTTCTTGAAACATATAAGACATATCAATAAGGTTAGAAGTATCAAAATTTAATAAACTATTAAAACTAGTTGCTTCTTGAAACATAGTTGACATATTTGTTACTTTAGAAGTATTAAAATTTAATGGTTGATTAAAACTAGTTGCTTCTTGAAACATACCTTCCATATTTATTACATTAGAAGTATCAAAATTTAATGGTTGATTAAAACTAGTTGCTTCTTGAAACATATATCGCATACTAGTAACACTACAAGTATTAAAAATTAATGGTTTATTAAAACTAATTGCTCTATTAAACATAAAATTCATATATTTTACATTAGAAGTATCAAATTTTAGTGGTTGATTAAAACTTGTTGCTCTTAAAAACATAGAATACATAGAAACTACATTAGATGTATTAAAATTTAATGATTGATTAAACTTAGTTGCAGAATTAAACATATTTTCCATATTAGTTACAATAGAAGTATCAAAATTTAATGGTTGATTAAAAGACCATGCTTCTTCAAACATACTTGACATATTTGTTACTTTACAAGTATTAAAATTTAATAAACTATTAAAACTAGTTGCATGTTTAAACATATATGACATATTTGTTACATTAGAAGTATCAAAATTTAGTGGTTGATTAAAACTAGTTGCTTCGTAAAACATACCTTCCATATTAGTTACATTAGAAGTATTAAAATTTAATATAAAATTTTGTTTACAAAAATGAAACATATATGACATATTAATAACGTTACTAGTATCCCAATTTAATATTATAGGTTCAACAGATATTTTAGAAATATTTTTAAATACATTTGACATATCTGTTATTTGAGAAGTATTCCAATTAGAAACTTCTCCATAAATTCTAATTAAATTTATTTTAATTTTTAAATAACTTTTATGGTTTTTTCTTACAGTTCTATTACTATTAAAATATACATTAACTGCATTTATTAATTCTTGCTTACTTTCAAATTGTTTTACCATTATTTTATAATTACATAACAATATTTAGCTCATTATATAAATATAATAAATATTACTTTTTAATTCAATTTATTTTTTATTTGATTTACCATTTCTACTATAAGCATCACCATAAGCACTATCTTTTATAAAACCTTCCATATAATAAAATGTTTCTAAATTAGATATAGTTTTTAAATGTTTTTTATCTTGTTTATCTTATTTTTTCTTTTTATCTGGCTCACTTATAACTTCTTTTACTTATCTAAAAATAGTTTAGTTATAATAATTTGTATAAATAGTTGCTATAGCAAAACCATCTGCTAAAATAATATAAAATAAGTTATTATCTAAATCAAATGAACCAATATAAGAATATAATATAACACATAAAATAGAACCTGTTAAAAAGTTGTTAGAAAATGTAGGAGATGATGAAGAAAAAATGTATTTATTATTAGAAAGTTGGTAAAAATAAAATAAAATTGAAATACTTTGTTTTTTTATATAACAAAGTATAATTATTATACTTTGTTATATAAAAATGGAAGAAGAAAATTTTGATATAGAAAAATATATAAATTTATTACCAGATGATATTAACAAAATTAATATAAGGTATAAAGATATAACTTTTATACCAAACTTATCTAGATTTACTTGTTTAGAATATTTAGATTGTAGTAATAATAAACTAACATGTTTGCCAAATTTACCAAACAGTTTAATAGAATTAAGTTGTTGTCATAATCAACTAACATGTTTGACAGAGCTACCTAATAGTTTAGAATATTTATATTGTAGTAATAATAATTTAACATGTTTGTCAAATTTACCTAATAGTTTAAAATATTTAGATTGTAGTTATAATAAACTAACATATTTATCAGAGTTGCCAAATAGTTTAGAATATTTAAATTGTAGTAATAATAAACTAACATATTTATCAGAGTTGTCAAATAGTTTAAAATATTTAAATTGTAGTACTAATAAACTAACATGTTTGCCAAATTTACCTAATAGTTTAGAATATTTAGATTGTAATTGTAATCAACTAACATGTTTAACAAATTTACCAAATAGTTTAGAATTATTATATTGTGGTTATAATAAACTAACATGTTTGTCAAAGCTACCTAATAGTTTAAAATATTTAGGGGGTAATAATAATAAACTAACGTGTTTAACAAATTTACCAAACAGTTTAATACAATTAAGTTGTTGTACTAATAAACTAACATGTTTGCCAGAGCTACCTAATAGTTTAGAATATTTATATTGTGGTTATAATGAACTAACATGTTTGCCAAAGCTACCTAATAGTTTAGAATATTTACATTGTAGTAATAATCAACTAACATGTTTAACACAGCTACCTAATAGTTTAGAATATTTATATTGTAATAATAATAAACTAACATATTTATCAAAGTTACCTGAATGTTTAAAATATATTAATATTATTAATACAAATATTATTAATGATATTATTAATAATATTAATAATAATAATATTATTAAAGACATAAATAATAAATTAAGTATTTATAATAGATTTCGTGAATTATATTTTGCTTTAAAATTTAAAAAGCAATTTTATAAATTATATGAAAAAGTAATAATAAAAAAATATCATCCGTATAATTTAATAAAGTTGTTAGAAAATATTGGAGATGAACAAGAAAAAATGGATTTATTATTAGAAAGTTGGTAAAAAATATAAATAAATATATTTATAAAATAACTACTTAAAGACAATAATTTAATATTAATGTCCGCACAATTTTTTATTTTTGCTTTGCTAAATAAATAAAATTGAAATACTTTTTTAATAAAGTAAAACAATATATAACAAATATTTTCCTTTAATAAATAATGTCTATTCAAATATTTTGCGATTTAGATGGTGTCTTAGTTGACTTCGATGCTGGTGTTAAAAAGATACTTAAAAAAGCACCTGATGATCTACCTTCTGGTTTAATGTGGGCCGTTTTAAAAAAAACACCAGACTTTTATAATAAACTTGATTGGACACCACATGGTAAAGAGCTTTGGATATATTTAACAAATTTATCTAATGTCACGATAAATTTATTGACAGGTGTGCCAAGGGGCTTCAAAGAGGCCGAAGGCCAAAAACGTGCTTGGTGTAAACGCGAACTTGGCGACCAATTTAATGTAATTTGCTGTCAAACCAAAGATAAACCAAAATATGCTACAACTGGTGCTATATTAATAGATGATAGACTTAATATAGCAGACCAATGGATAGCAAATGGTGGTATATTTATACATCATACTTCGACTGCAAATACTATTGCTGAACTAACAAGCATTTTATCCATAGGGAATAAGGCAAATGTAGGTTTAGATGAAGAATATGAATATATTATACCTGTTGCTAGAAAAGCAAAATAAACTAATTCAAATAAAAACCCGTAACATGCGTAGAAGCATAACAACTAGTGCTATAATGTCCTTCTCTACCACATCTAAAACAAGTTTCTTTTTGTTTTTTATAATATGATTTATTATTATTAGTATTAGTATTATTACAAATATAATAATGATTTATAATTACATTAGGTTTATTTTCATTTGCTTTACTACTTACAGTTGCAATTGTATTAGTTGTATTATTTTGTTTACAATCTTTTACAAAATGATCATTACTACCACATTTAAAGCATTTGTTGTTAGTTCCATTACTCATTTTATTTAAAACATTAATAGAATCATTATCTAATTTAATTGATACAAAAGAACCACCTCTAACATTATCAATTCCATATTTATCCATATATTGTCTTGTTATTTTGTCTTCATCATAATCATCACAATTTGCTTTAAGTTCTAAAAGTTTAATTGGTTTATATAATTTAGTCCATTCAGAACCATTTGAATAAAAGTGATTTTCTAAACGAAAATGTGGATTATTAGTTTTACCAATATAATACTTATTTTGTTCTAACAAAAGTGTGTAAATAAAAACCATTATATAATTATTTAATTTATTTAAATTATATAATGGTTATGAAGTTATGTTTAATATGTTTTTATTAATATTTTACTAACTTTTTTTTTAATTAAAGCGGAACAATAAATAAAAATAAAATTGATTCAAAAAATAATATAAAGATAATATTATAAATTAAATTAATGTCCATCGAATTAATTGAAAATATTGAAAACATGTCCTGTAATATATGTGTTGAAAATTATAATAACTCCACTCGCAAGCAAGTTGATTGCTTTTACTGTGATTATTCAGCTTGTCGTAGTTGTTGTGAAACTTATATTTTAAATGAAACTAAACCTCATTGTATGAACTCTAAATGTGACAAAGAATGGACAAGAAAGTTTATTGTTAACAATTTTACAAATGCATTTGTTACAAAAAAATATAAACAACATTTAGAAGATGTATTGTTTGAAAGAGAACGTAGTTTAATGCCTGAAACACAAATATATATTGAAAAACAAAAAGAAGAAGAAAAACGTAAAGAAGATGAAATTGAAGTTAAAGTTGAATTATTACGACATCGTTGTGAAATGGAAATTGCTAAAATTAAAAAGCAATTTGTTGGCGAAGTTAAAGAAAATATGCAAAATAAAGAACATGAACTTTCTCGTAAATATCATAATATTACTCTTAATAAACCTACAAATGATAGAGACATAAATGTTGCTATTCAAGCTAGTTTACAAGATGTAGATACTGAAAAAGAAGAAAAAAAACGTTTTATCCGCTCTTGTTCTGACCCTGAATGTAAAGGTTTCTTATCGAGTCAATGGAAATGTGGACTTTGTGACAAATGGACTTGTCCTGATTGTCATGAAAATAAAGGTTTAGATAGAAATGGTCCTCACACTTGTGACCCTAATAATATAGCAAGTGCTAAATTAATCTCACATGATTCTAAACCTTGCCCTAATTGTCATACTGGAATTTTTAAAATTGACGGATGTTTTGCGAAAGACACACCTGTGCTTACTTGGGATGGCGAAGTCCTACCTGTTCAAAAAATTGAAGTCGGTATGGAACTTATTGGTGATGAAGCTGAGATACGTACTGTAGTTCAAATCTTTACTGGTGAAGATGAATTATATCAAATTGAACAACAGTCTGGTATGAAATATGTTGTTTCTGGTAAACATCGTTTAGTTTTACAAAAAGAAGTTTTTGATAAACAGGGTGATAGTGTTGGTTTTTATATTATTGAAATAACACCTGAAGAATTAATGGCTACTGTTTCTGAAGAAGAATTACGCGATTATTACGGCTATAAAATTCAACGTGATGATATTACACATTTATCGTCTCTTAAAATTAAACACATTGGTCGTGGTGAATATTATGGATTTATGCTTAACAATGGTAATAAATTCTTATTAGCAGACTTAACTGTTGTTAGTAATTGTGACCAAATGTGGTGCACACAATGTCATACTGCTTTTAGTTGGCGAACGGGCAAAATACAAACTAGTATTCATAATCCACACTATTTTGAATATATGCGTAAAAAAGGTGGCAATATTACAAATGGTCCTGCGTTTGATTGTAATAATTTTGAAATAACTTATAATACTTTAAATACTATTAACAGATATGCTAGAAATCATACTTATCTAACACATTCTAATCCAATTAAACATAATGATTATGAAAAGTTAGAAAGACTAATTAGTTGTTTACAACCATACTTAGATGCAACTCTTCATGTAAAGCAACAATTTGAATTAGGAATTGGTAATAATATTAATGAAATTAATAAATCACATCGTATTAATTATATGAAAAATAATATTGATCTTTGTAAGTTTAAATCTTTAATTCAACGTAATGAAAAAAGAGAACAAAAATGTAGTGAAATTTTACAAGTATTTCAACTAGTTCAAACCGCATTTACAAGTATTTGTGAAAGAGTTATTATTAGCTTAAAAGATTCTAAGAAAAATGAATATGATTTATCACCAATTGATGAACTAGATGGACTGATTATTTATGCTAATGAATTATTAGCCGATATTTCTAATGTTTATAAATGTGTTTTATACTATTTTGATGAAAATTTTACTTTTAAAACTATAGAAAAAGTTACTTCTAAATCAGAAACTAGCTCTCAAATTAGCAATGATTCTGAAGAAATCTTACTTAGTTATTAAATATAAATAAATAAATAATAATATATTTAATTATATTATTATTTTACCAACTTTCTAACAATAAATCCATTTTTTCTTCATCATCTTCAACATTTTCTAACAACTTTATTAAATTATACGGATGATATTTTTTTATTATTACTTTTTCATATAATTTATAAAATTTCTTTTTAAATTTTAAAGCAAAATATAATTCACGAAATCTATTATAAATACTTAATTTAGTATTAATTTTGTTTATTTCATATTTATTAATATTATCACTGTTTAGTAAATCTATAATTTCACATATAATTGTATTTTTACAATCTAAATTTTGTAAGCTATCATTTAAATTAGGTAAACATGTTAAATTATTATAATCACAAAATAAGATTTTTAAAGTAACAGGTAAAATTGGTAAATATGTTAGTTGGTTATTATTACAATGTAAAGATTTTAAGCTATTAAGTAGCTCTGGCAAACATGTTAATTTATTATAACTACAATCTAAATATTCTAAACTATTAGGTAGCTCTGGCAAACATGTTAAATTATTATGACTACAATCTAAATATTCTAAACTATTAGGTAGCTCTGGCAAACATGTTAAATTATTATAATCACAAATTAACATTTTTAAAGTAACAGGTAAATTTGGTAAATATGTTAAAGCATTTGTAGTACAATATAATTCAGTTAAACTAATTGGCAAATTTAATAAATGTGTTAATAAATTATTACTACAATCTAAAATAATTAATTTATCAGGTAAATTTGATAAATATGATAGCTTATTATAACTACAATATAATTGTTTTAAATTATTAGATAAATTAAGTAAACATGTTACATCAAGTAAACATGTTAAATTATTATTACTACAATGTAAAGCATCTAAACTATTAGGTAAATTTGGTAAGTATTTTAGTTTATTATTACTACAATCTAATTTTTTTAAACAACTAAATTTAGATAAGTCTGGTATAAAAGTTATATCTTTAAAATATATATATATATTAATTTCTTCAATATCATCTGGTAATAAACTTATATATTCTTCTATATTAAAATTTTCTGCTTTCATTTTTATAATGAAGTATAACAACAATGCATAATAAAGTTATACTTTCTTATTAAAAAAAACAAAGTATTTCAATTTTATTTACCAACTATTTAACAAAATATCCATTTTTTCTTCATCATCTTCAACATTTTCTAACAATTTTATTAAATTAGACGGATGATATTTTTTTATTATTACTTTTTCATATAATTTATAAAATTTCTTTTTAAATTTTAAAGCAAAATATAATTCACGAAATCTATTATAAATACTTAATTTATTATTTATGTCTTTAATAATATTTTTATTATTTATATTA
>JACCEA011194177.1_pt1 | contig 20977 bp, 11 predicted proteins | sample 7449851 | NCBI WGS metagenome assembly JACCEA01 (sample SAMN15323453, study PRJNA562643) | freshwater metagenome | isolation source: river surface water | place: USA:Blue River Watershed | collected 2017-08-18 | reverse complement strand
AATTAATTAGTAATAATAACATAAGGTGTATAATATATTACTTTTATAAAATTTAAAGCAATAAAATAGTATTTATTAACATAATTATTTTTCAGTGTAATTTGAGTGTAATTTTATCATATAAAAAGACCTATTTACAGCTGGTAATCAAGCACTTTTAGAATTTACAAGAAAAAAATACCAATAAATAACAGATAGTTAGAAATAAATAAAAATAAACTATTCAACATTAAGAGAATTATGAACACACTTACCAAACACTTCAAATTAAGCACAAAAAAATTCCTAATAATTGCGATTAGTTCATTAACCATAGGTAATATTTTTGCCGATTCTATCAATGGTACAGAATCAGGCGATGAAATCCTTAATATGGTTGCTAACAGCGAAAGTATGCCACGTGTAGAATCAACGCCAATTCTAAAAGCAATTTTAGCACCGACTAAAAAACCTGTACCTATCGTAATTGGTCTAGCATTAGGTGGTGGTGCTGCCAAAGGTTTTGCCCACATTGGCGTAATTCGAGCACTCGAAGAAAATGGAATCCGCCCACAAATCGTGACTGGAACTTCGGCAGGAAGCTTGGTTGGGAGCTTATACGCCTATGGTTACAGCCCAGATCAGTTACAAAAAATATCCGTACAGCTTGATGAATTAAATCTGGCAGATTTTACATTTAGTTCCAATGGTGTTATTAAAGGCGATCGCCTGCAACAATTCGTTGATGGTCAAGTAAAAAATACCCCATTACAGAAGCTAAAAATCAAATTTACCGCAGTTGCCACCGATCTAGACAGTGGACAAAGCATTGGCTTTAATACTGGCGACACAGGCATTGCAGTACGAGCGTCATGCTCAATTCCAAATGTTTTCATGCCAGTAGCTATGAATGGACATCGTTATGTTGACGGGGGTTTATCTGCGCCAATTCCTGTAACTTATGCGCGTAAAGCAGGTGCTAACTTTGTAATTGCAGTTGATATTACTGCCAAACCCAAACAAGGTAGCAATGGATTTTTATCCAATTTCGATCAGACAATTAATATTTTAAGTATTAAACTACTCAAAGATCAAGTAAAACAAGCCGACATCGTAATCAGTCCAAATATTGATCAATTATCTAGCTTTAGTTTCAATAAAAAACAGCAAGCCATTGATTTTGGCTATCAAGCCGCAATGGCACAAATGCCACTCATTAAGCAGAAAATTATTGCATGGCAAAAAAATAACTCGTAAAGGTTACCCTATAAATGAAGTTAAACTTAATTAACAATATATTAATCGCTTGTGGCATAAGCCTTATTGGTTGTAGCAGCGTAAATAGCTTACCATCTAATACAATTAACCAAAACACCCATCTCACCAATAAACCTTTAACCAACCTACAAATTAACAACATCAGCATCGGTCAGATGAAAAATGACACCAGTAATAAATTTACCATCAAATTAAAACTTAGCAATATCAGTCAACAAACTATCAATGGTTGGAAATTAGGATTTTTCATGCCACGGAGTTTAGATAAACACTCAGGAGTTTCAAATAAATCGCTAACTATGTCAATTTGCGAACAAGGCACCAATAATTGCAGTAATTTAGTTTATCAAAAATCCCAATTCAATAGTAATGATTTAAGCGCAGGATTTACCAGTATTTTATCTCCACAAGATAATTTCAGCTTGAATGCCAATAAAAGCTATGTAATCACTCTTGCCCACATAAATACACCACTACTTAACTACTCATCGCTGCCACAAAGTTGGTTTGTAATTACGCAAGATAATCAAGTTATGAATTTAGCTATTACACCTGATAAATATAGCTTAATTGATTACAATTCTACACAAATTAAAAATCAGGTTGCCAATTACGTTCAAGACAATTGGAATAATTCTGCTCGTAGCACCGCACCACAACTAAACGTTATCCCAAGTCCAAATCAAGTTATCTTTACCAATCAAGGAACACTACAACTTGGTAAACAAGTAGTAATTGTTAAGAACGAAACCTCTGCTAATAATGAAAAATTTCTCATTGATTACCTAAAACAAGAGCGTGGGATTACGCCAACAAAAGACTCTGGAATCGGTATAACCCAAATTGAATTTAACTCCGCTAATTTAAGCAATCCAGAAGGTTATGAAATTAACATCACCCCAGATAAAATTCAAATTGGTTCAAGTAATAGTGCTGGAGAATTTTATGCACTACAAACCTTACGCCAAATTTTTGCTCAATATGGAAGCAATATTCCAAGTATGACGATTAGCGATGCGCCACGTTTTAAATATCGTGGCTTAATGCTTGATTCAACACGACATTATTTTAGTGTCAATGAAATTAAAAATCTTCTTGACCTAATGGCACTGCAAAAACTAAATACTTTCCATTGGCATTTAAGCGATGATGAAGCTTTTCGAATTGAATTAACGAATTATCCACAGTTACGCACAATTGGTGCGGTAAGTGGCTATGGTAAACCGATCATCAATACTCGAATCGTAGATCGCAACCTAGATTTAGCTACTAGTAAAGAAAACCAAGACTATATTTCCGTTGACAGCATCAACCAAGGTAGCTATTCGGCACAAGACATTCGCCAATTAATTAGCTATGCGAATGCACGACAAATTACGATTATTCCTGAAATTGACATTCCCGGCCATTCACGAGCATTAATGAAAGCCATGCCAAACTCATTCTATGATCCACAAGATAAATCCTTGTACGGAGGTTATGGTGATAATACCCTACCTGTATGTAGTTATAATCAAAATACACCACTAGGAATTAATTTTACTCGTGATATAACAGCGATTGTCAAACAAACCGCAGATTTATTTACGCAACAAACTACCTTATATTATGTGAATAATGAAATCAGTATTGGTGGCGATGAAGTTAACAAAAATTCATGGACTAAGGCTTCAATTTGTTCACAAAACCCAAGCTATACCAACTTAAACGCTCTTCAAAAAGAGCATAGGTTTCTTGCCGAGCTTTCAAATAATACCACATTGAATAACTTGAAAATCTCAGGGTGGGAAGAATTTGTTTTAGACGATGATGGAACGTTAGAAAATAACCATAATAATTTGGTATCAGCCAATAAAACAGGACACGTCTGGATTTGGCAAACCACCTATCCTAGCAAAGCTAATTATGCTGTCGAATTGGCTAATAATGATTACCAAACCGTTTTAGATTATGCAAGTAATTTATATTTTGATAATCGTTACACCGCACAAAAAGAAGAGCCTGGGTTTTATTGGGCGACTAACTACAATGATACAAACGCAGCGCTCGATGCAACTACGGCAATCAGTAAAACAACACAGTTAATCGCACCTAGCAAACGCCAGAATATTCAAGGAATTGAAGGTGCACTGTGGGCTGATGTAATTCCTAATTACGAGCACTTACTCTATATGGCATTACCTAAAATGAGCGGACTTGCCGAAGCGGCATGGTCATTGGATCCAGACCTAGGCAATGATTCCCAAGCCAATTGGCAAAGTTTAGCCACTCGCCTGGGTTGTGGATCAGATGGATTTTTGCACTTTATAAATCAAACTTACGCCGTTAAATATCGTGGTTATCCTAATGGAATTGCTTTAGAAGCACCAGCACTGTGTAATTCTAGCGCGATAAATAAGTAGCCTATTAAATATTGAAATCAATTAAATCAAGGAATAACAATGACCGACACTGCTCAAGATCAACAATTAAAACGTGGTATGAAATCACGACATTTATCAATGATTGCAATTGGTGGAACTATCTCGGCAAGTTTCTTTTTGGGAATCGGTGATATCCTAAAACAAGTTGGTGCATTTGGTACTATCTTGGGCTTTATCATCGGCGGCATGGTAATGTTTCTGGTGCTCTTGAGTTTAACGGAGATGGCAATTGCTATGCCAGTTTCTGGCTCATTTCAAACTTATGCTACACGATTTATTTCACCACTCGCAGGATTCTTAACTGGCTGGTTATACCTGATTAATTGGATTACCGCTGCAGCTGCATCATTAACCGCAGCATCCATAATTATGAATAGTTGGTTTCCCAATATTTTGGTCTGGCAATGGAGCTTATTATTTATTGGCTTAACCGCACTATTAAACTTCTTTCCTGTCAAAGCTTATGGTGAAATGGAGTTTTGGTTTGCGGGAATTAAAATTGTCGCTATTCTAGGTTTTATCTTGGTTGGCCTAGCCGTGTTGTTTGGTATCGTACCACAATTCGGCCCCGTAATTGGCTTTAAAAATCTATACCAAGATGGCTGGTTTCCCAATGGATATCTACCATTTCTGTATGGAATTGTCGTTATTGTCTGTACTTACCAAGGCGCTGAATTAGTCGGAATCGCTGCTGGAGAATCTGAAGACCCCGAGAAAAATGTTAAAAAAGCCATCCGCAATGTTGGAATTCGAATTTTATTATTCTTCGTGCTTTCGGTATTTGTCGTAACTATGTTAACACCATGGCAGCAATCCTCGGTAAGTAATAGCCCGTTTATTTCAATTTTACAACAAGCAAAAATTCCATACATTTATCAAATAATGCAATTCGTAATTGTTGCCGCAAGTTTATCAGCGGTAAATTCGGCATTTTATGCCTGCGCTCGTTTGCTCTGGTCAATGTCAGGCTCAAATCAAGCACCGCGCATCTACGCAATTACCAACAAAAATGGCGTGCCGTATTATGGTGTAATTGTCACTGCGGCAATGTCGGGATTATGCCTGTTAAGTAAATTCTTTGGCGCAGAAAAAGTCTTTATTCTAATCGTTTCATCTTCTGGAATGGTTGGCTGCCTGATCTGGATCATGATTAGCTGGGGACATATTGGCTTTCGCCGCTATTTAAAACGCGAGGGTGTAAACCCTGATACACTTTCGTTTCGTGTGCGTGGCTATCCGCTCGTGCCAATTCTCAGCATTGTGTTTAATGCACTAGTGATTTTGGGCATGCTTTGCGATGATGGACAACGAATTGTTGTGTATTTGGGATTAATTTTAATCGCATTTTTTCTGGTTGTGTATCGAGTGTTTTTCTATAAAGCTACCAATAGAAAATAAACAAAAAAATAATACTTATGTTGTAATATCAGAATCTATGATATTACAACATAATAACATAAAATTAATTTTGTGATTTCACAGATTACTTACTTTGTCTACATTATTGGTAATGTCAAATAAATATATTTCATTGTTTTTTAATAGCTGTTCAATAATATTCCAGCAAACACTTTCTGAAAGCTTGTAATAGTTCTTTAACACCAAATAAATGTGAGAAATTTCATTTCGAATATTTGTCACAAATATTCCTGGATCGTCCGAGCCTATTACTACTGTCGGTAACGGTGCATTTTCAAATCCATTTTCCAAACCAAGCCATCTAAATAAATGATGTTCATGATAATGGTTATAGTAGCTAATCCTGACATTGCTTGTAATCAAAGACTCAATCACAATACCTTTTTGATTAATTATTAAAATCATTTGGTTTTGTAAATTGATTAAAATATCATCAAAAATAAAGTCAGTTCTAATTTCAATTAGCTCATGATATTTCTGTTTAACATTTTTATTATAATGATAAGCATGAAAAATATTTTTGACGGTAATAGATACATGAGGTTGCGTATTACTAAAAAACTCTTCAGGATCATTTTTCCTTAATAACCATGCATCTACTAAAACATCAACATCATAGTAGCTTATTTCATCATAAATACCATTTGCTAACTCCATAATTTTTCTTCTAATTTTATCCAAGTTATTATCATGCTTAATCGTACCATCCAAAATAAATTTGTACACAAATAATAAATTATCTAAATACTCACCACGCGAAATTGTAATATCTCCACCTAGGCGCTGTTTCCATAATTTAGGATTAATTCCTATTGCAGTACCATGTCCAATACGATTGCCATGTTCTAAAGATAAAAACTCCACTGCCTCATAAATATACCTTATGCCAGAGACTAAATCAATAAAATCTTCACCAGCATGAAATGTAAAATTAGAATAACCATTTTCTCTAAGCCGATTAAATGCTTTGACAAATACTTCAGGCGAAGCATGTAGTTCATTTGCGGCACCATCAAATCCATGTACCAAAATTTTATATTTAGGTTTATTAAGCACCTCCAGTAAATGATCTACCTTTTTATCTAAATCTCTGCGAAGTTCGGCATGACGACAAGCATTATCATTAAACTTTTGCTTATCTTCTTGCTTGATAAAGTGACTAATTAGATTAACTGTAATAGGATATTTTTCTTTACTTGATAACGGGCGTTGAATACTATCCAACAAAGAAACATTTTTTGCAACATCACCTTTAGGCGCAAACCTTCCCTCAACCACTGAATCATAATCTCTATATGAGCTTTGTAGTTGTTCATAACGATTAGCATATTTTTTCTCAGTTAACTCTCGCATTTCATTAAAAGTAATTTTCTGAAACTGATCAAACCCAATCTGATTTATCTGTTGAATCAATAACTGGTAAAAATAGTTATAGTTCAAAATATACAAATATGCTTTCAGATTAATTTCCTGAAAATCTTTAGTATCCAGAAATGACCAAACACCAATAAATAAACTCACTTCTTCTTTGATAATACTCATATTACCAAGCTTTAATTTATGTTCAATAAACTCTTTATAACTAATCGCTTGCTCACGAATATCATATAAATCATGCTGTGTTCTATCTATTGCTATATCCATAAATTGCTCAGCAGCGTAGTTATTTTGGTTAGACTTACTAATAAATTCAGCAAATTCATCAATATTGTTAAGAAAGTCTAGCCACACAATGTCTGCTTCGGTTGAACCATTTAAATGAATATGCAAATCATTAAAAGAATATTTACCTGCTAAATAATTAAGATTTTTATTATATATAGATGGCAATAATGAATTTGCAAACATTTTATTTTCTTGAATATATTCATTTAGTTCATTCTTATAAATAAAATAACTAATTATTTGCAATGGCGAAACTTTGGTTATTACATTCTGCCATTCTTCAAAATATTCATCTTGCACATAAATATGACCATCTCGCCGATATAGCATCGAAGATAACTCACTAACTGCCAGTAGATATAGTTTACGAATAGTAATATCAGACGTAAATATTTGCTCTTCGATATTTCTAAATACATAATCAGGAACATTACCACGAGTAGAGTTCCTTCTTACGTATGCAAATATTTTTTGTCTAACTGGATTCATGTCAATACTATATTGCTCACGTCGCACTTGAGGTTGCAAATAATCATATACATTAGCTAATGAAAGTATTGCACAGTAAAACTCATTCTTGATTTGCATTTGTTGACTCATCAGTTTTATGATTACCTATTTTGGAATTTTTTATTTCAAGTTCATCTATTTTAGGCTCGTATATTCTCTTAAAATCAGCTTTCACATTTGATTTATGAATAATCTTGGCATTAGCTTTATTAACTAATGAATCTAATATTTTTTGAAAGTTTTTATAATTATCTAATGTTGAAAATTGCTCAAATTCATTCTTACAATTGTAATAAGCTGATAACTCAACTTTATCCTGAGAAATTTCGCTAAATCTTTCTTCAAAACTACTCATTGCATTAATTTTTGGTCTATCGTTGTCGCTTAAGTCACATCCTTTTAATTGCTCAACTAATGATTGTTTATCAGTATAACCTTTAAATAATGTATTATATTGAGCTTGATTTATCAAGCTAGGCAAGTTTTTATTATCATAAAATATGTAAAATAATGGACAATTTATGAATAAGCTGATAAACGCAATTCTCTCGTTAACTATATTTTTTGGTTCATTAGGTTTTTCTGTATCTATCAATTTCAAGTTACGGCTAATATTAGACCCACCCCAAGAAAATTGCGAGTAAGTATACACCGATTCATTTCCATCTAACCCCATAATTATTAACTCATTAATAATACTTATAATATTTTGCTCGATAAATGTAAAAAAATTACCAGTCACTTTAATTTTTGCAGCAGACATTGCAAGTCTCAACGCACAAGCAGAAATTAATCGCAAATTCAGTGCATGGCTTTCATCAAAATCATATATTTTTTTTCGCCATATATCCATTGAGTTATTTATATCATCTATATCACCTGCTTTACCATCAAAGAATTTTTGCTCTTCACTTTGCTCGAGAAATTTACAAATTCTTGATAATAGTTCCCAAATAGATAAATAACGTGTATTATCGCCTAGTTTTTTACGAGCCTCAACAACACAAATATTAATCAATTGCTCAGCTAAACTAAGATCTTCTTTATCTATTACTTTTGTTAATTTATCGTTATTAGTTTGAAAAATTCCTAGTACATCCCCTTTATTAAATTGGAAGTTTTTTGCACCAATTGAAGCTATAATGGTTTGAGATGATAATGAACCTTTCTGAATTAAAGTATTGCTCTTCATTTTATCATCAGTACTTAAATCAATTAGATAACAATAAAATAGACTAAAATTAAATAATAAAGAAAATTTCTGTACTTTCTTTACACAATAATAATCATATGCTGCTATAATTATAAAAATAGCTTTTAAATTTTCGTCAACATTGGAAATGTCAAATAAATTTCCAATGTTAGAGAAATCTTCTTTTACTACTATTTTAAATAAATAATGTGCAAGAGCAAAATCTAAGCCACTGTTATACAGTATGTACATATTCAAAATAGATTCTAACTTATTTGGATCTAACAAACTTGAAACTCCAGATATGAAATTATAGGCAAGGACTTCAGGAGGTAACTTATTAGCATCGTTATCGTAATCTACTAAAAGCGAGACTAATGTTCTTAACGGCTGAGATAAAATGAAGTTTGTATAAATCCTTATAATTGAGTCATTGTTTTTTTCACCAAATACATTTTGACAAAATTTATCAATATGCTCTTTAAGACTAACTAATTTTTGAACACCATCTTCTTCTGTAAAGATTCCTATACTTTTACTATCATTAATTTCTTGTAATAGTTTCAATCTAATCCTGTTTTTTGGATTTAATATCTTCATCAAATATTGATCACTAAGTTTATTTATTTCATCATAATATAAAGTAGAGATAGCTGACTCATTGTATGTTTTAGTTAATCTAGGAGATATCTTTTTCCATTGAATTTCTTGTGATACTAGATTAAATATAGACATATCACCAAGTATTACAACAATCAAATGCGGCGAAGTTAAATACTTTCGCAATAATTCAAGAATTAAACGCCCCTTATCAATTGAAGTATCGATATCATCAAAAACCAATAAAAATGCTGTTTTACCAAGTTTATTAAGAGCAAATTCAATATATTCATGAAAAGAATCTATTAATGTTAATGCTCCGCGATTTTTCTTTATTCCTTCAGACAAAATTATTTTAGGATCACTCCAAGTTTCAGAGAGACTTTTCCCAACACTGTCCAAAGCTGTTAAGCCATTTGCTATTGCTGTTTGTTTATTTTTATAAACCATTGTATCTTCATCACTCATTTTTCCAGCACAATCAAATAGTTTTCTATCTATCATGGAAATGATTGTAATCAAAAAATGCTCTTTACTTTCGGTAATAGTTGGATCAATAACTCTTAATGTGCAAATATTGCCTGCCTTTGCACATTTGTTTTTATCTTTTATCTCTTCTAATATTGAATATATGAATGATGTTTTACCATAACCACGTTTGCCATCAATCAAAATAGTATTGTGTACCCGTATATTGTAATTTTCTTCATCATTTATAATTTTATTATTAATTTTGTCAGGAACTAATTTATTCAGTATTTGAAAAAATTTTTCTTTAGCACTGACCTGAATTACTTCATTACTAACAAATGCTTGCCCACTTCCAGATTTACTAATATCAATTGTTATATCAAAATTATCTGTACTCATAATCATTTCTCCTAAAATTAAAAATTAACTTCTACTACACCCAACACCGCTAATCCTACTCACACCACCGTTTAAAGGCTCAACCTGTATCTGCAAATTAATTCGCTCTTTGAGTGCGCCAACATGCGAGATAACCCCAATCAGTTTGCCATCGCGCTGCAGGCTATCGAGTGCATCAAGTGCAGTTTGTAGCGAGTCTTCATCCAGCGTGCCAAAGCCTTCATCGAGAAAGAGCGAGTCAACTTGGACTTTATTGCTCGATAGTTTGGATAAGCCAAGTGCCAACGCGAGGCTAATCACAAAGCTTTCACCGCCAGAGAGGTTTTTGGTACTGCGGATTTCGCCACCCTGATAGTTATCAATCACGTTTAATTCAAGCGGTGCATTATTATCGCGAATAAGTAAATAGCGATCCGACATCTGGCGTAACTGCTGATTTGCGTGTTTGATTACCAGTTCAAAAGTTAAACCCTGCGCAAAGTTGCGGAATTTCTTGCCATCGCTGGAGCCAATTAGCACGTGGAGTCGGCGATAACGATCAGTTATTTGCTGCTGTTTGTCACGCTGCGCCAAGGTATCTTTTTGCTGTTCTTGGGCTTGGTGATTGGCACTAAGTTGTCCACGAATTTCGCCGATACGTTGATTATATTGTTCATAATTAGTTTGGATATTGTCAATCTCAGTTTTTAGCTCGTCACGCGTTTTATTGGTTAATTGTTTAGCTCGCTCATTTGCCAAAGCTTCGCTAGTCTGTTTTAGGCAACTAGTGAGTTCAATTGCTTGCTGTTTCAGATTATCTGCGATATGTTGGATTGCCGCTATTTCATCACGAGATAGACGCTTGGCAAGAAACTCAGCTTCACTGGCGATATTGACTAGATTTAGGCGAGCTATAAATTGCTCCTCTAGTTGCTCTTGAGTCGTTTGCAGTGGTTGGAGCTGTACGCTGTCTTTTTCAATTAATGCAATTAGTGCGGTTTGCTGTTGCTCAAGTTGATTTAATTTAGCCTCTACCGCTTGAGCTTTTTCTTCAAGCGTCTGTAGTTCTTGCTGCCACTGTGTTTCGGCTATATCAGTATTTTCTTCCCCAAGTACAGCCTTGCGCTTTGCAATTAGAGTATCAACACTTTGTTGCAGCGTGGTAACTTCATGCTGTTGCTCAATAATTTGTCTATTTAGTGCTATTTGTAAGCTGCTGTTTTGCTCTAGTTGATGAGCTAATTTCTGTAGTTCTTGTTTAATGGCATTGGCTTGCTGTTCTGTAGTTTGCCATGTATCACGGCGTTTGGCTAAACCGTCTTTAATATTTGGGATTTCATCACATGTAATTGCGGATATTTGGTAGCTATTTAATGCGGTCGTAAGTTGATTTGATAACTTGTCATATTCACCACTTGATTGGCTAATCTCATGAGCTAGTTCAGCCAAATGTTTTTCGCTGGCAAATTTTTGTTCAATCAAAAGAGTTACACCAAGCTTAATCTCATGCAATGCTTTTTCTAACTCTTGCAGTTTGGCTTGATAGTCTGCGTATTGTTGCTCATAATCCTGTAATGCTCTAATTTGTTCATTTAACTGATTTATCTGTTCAATTATTGCGTTTAATTGCCCGTGCATAAATGCAGTGCTTAGTTGGCTGGTAGTTAGACAATATTTACCAATAAGATTATCAATACTTTGTTGTAAGTTTTCTTGGCGGCTAATTAGTTCTTTTTGCTGCTCACTTAGATTAGCTATATTAGCATTGTTGGTAGCAAGCTTCGTATTAAGAATATTTAGTGTGGCTTGTAATTGACCAATTTTAATTTTAGCCTGAGCTATTTGAACATCAAGCTCGTTATTAACCGCTAATTCACCTTGAGCGTATGGATGCTCCAGTCCACCACAAAGTGGACACGGTTGATTTGCTTGTAAATTAGCACGTTCATCACTCAAACTAATAATTTTACTCTGCAAAAGTTTCTGTGCCGTTAAATTATCTAGCAACTGATTAGTGTAATCTAAAATTTCCTTATCACGCTCAAGCAACGGTTTAATCTCAGTGATAGACTGTTGTTCATCAGTTAATTCAGTTTGGACTTGCTGTAATCTCAGTGCTAAATCAGCTTTTTCTTGTAGTTGTTTCGCTAATTCACGGTAATCTGTATGTTTGCTATTTAGTTGTAAAATCTCATCTTTGAGCGCTGCCACACTTTTACCATTAGCTAATTGTTGAATACCTTGTTGTAATTGCTTAATTTTACTATTTAGCTCACATTGTTCGACGCTGTATTTGGTTTGCTCCGCATTTTGTTTCGTGATCAATTTTATTAATTCATCGTGCTTATCTTGGGTAGAAATTTGTTCAGCTTGATGACTCTTTAGCTTCTTATCCAAAGCCAGTAAATTATCCAATTCGGCACAGATGCCACTATAGGCAAACAGTAGCTCAGCATCAACCTGATGTTTCGTTAAGTAATTATCAATTTGAATTTGCTGCTGGTGCTTGTCAAGTTGTTGTTTGGTAAAATCTTGTTGTTGGGTGAGTAAGTTACCCAATTCACCACGACTAGCATTTAATTTAGTTACAACTTTAGTTAATCCATCTTGTTTAGTTAGGGTATCCGCATCAAGTAGCCGAACTTGTTGCAAAGTTTTAAGATTCAGCGCATAGTTGGTTTTATAGTTCAGTAATTCATTATGTACTTGGCTTACTTGAGTTTGTTGCGTAGTTACCGCTTCTTGCAGCTTGGGCAACTGTTCTTGATTAACAGCAAGATTAGCTTTTATAGTCGTTACCTGTTTACGTAGCTCCAATAATTGGATATAGATGTCGCTATTTATTTCTTCAAACAGCTTAGCATCTTTAAGGCGTAATTCATCGGCAGCAAATTGTTCTTGCTGCATATGTAATTGCTGTTGTGCTTGCTGAATTATGGCTAATTCATCATGTAACTTTTGCAAATTAATTAACCAATTTTGCTGTTGTTCCAACGTGCTTTTACCACTTATTAACGTCGTGATTTGCTGAGTTAATTGATCCAATTCAGCTTGTAATTCTTCTATATCTTGGTTATTTAGCAAGTAGATGCCTGCTAATCTGGCATTGATATTATTTAGAATATTTTCTTCACTAGTTTTACGTTCATGCACCAGCTTTGAGATTTGACTATAAATTTCAGTTCCGGTGATTTTTTCTAGGATTGGTGAGCGTTCATCGGCAGAAGATTGCAAAAATTTGGCAAAACCGCCTTGAGCCAGTAGCATTGCCCGAGTAAAATGTTCAAAATCCATACCAGTTGCGTCAGTTACTGCTTGTGGGGTTTTACTGAGTTTATCTTCAAGAGTTTTATTACTAATGCAATCTTCGATAATGTGTTGCGCACCCTGCAAATTCCCCGCAGGTTTTTTACGTGCACGAGACTGCGACCACAATGTACGATAATGACCAGTTGCGGTTTTAAATTCAAGACTAGCAGAGCACTCGCCACTTTGGCGTGACATAATTTCATTTTGAGCCGTATTTATCTTATCAAGTCTTGGTGTACGTCCATATAATGATAGACAAATCGCATCGAGTATCGTTGATTTGCCTGCGCCCGTTGGCCCAGTTATCGCAAATATGCCCTGCTCGCTATATTCTGGAGCCGTAAAATCAATTGTCCACTCCCCGACCAGCGAATTAAGGTTTTTGAAATGTAATTTTAAAATTTTCATTATTCAGCCCTCACATCATTATTCTCTAATGTTGCCAGAACTTCGCAAAATGACTCGAGTAATTCCTTCTGTTGCTCTTCTGGTATGGAGTTAAGAATTAAGCATTTGGTAAATACCTGTTCAGGATTCAGGTCACCAAGTTCAACTCCAGTTTCATATTCGGCAGAAGAGAATACCTGAGCTAATAACTGACTATTATGGACTTTCCTTAATTCAATTTGACTATTCAAAACTATATTTTGTAATTCAGATTGTAGATTACTGACTATATCCAGACCAGTATAATCAACCTCAACCCAAATGGATTGCTGCATGTTAATCAAATCTTTCAGCTGAGATATTATTTCATCCATATTGCCAGCAACTCGTTCCAAACGCTGAAAAACCGGTACCGCAATTTCTTGAATTTGTGGTAACCTACCAACAAAATCAACCTCTAAAATTACTTTGGATTGCTTGGCTTCCCCAAAACCCATCGCAATTGGTGAGCCACAATAACGAAAATGAGGTTTATTCGCAATTGATTGGGCAATATGCAAATGCCCAAGAGCCAAGTAATCAATCTCAGCAGGGAAATCATTACTACCAAACTGCGCTAACGAGCCGACATATAGCTCACGCACACCATCATCTTTGAGCGTTTTACCACCAGTCACGAATAAATGCCCCGTTGCAATAATTGGAATATCCACACCAAGTTCGTTACGACGAGAATGCGCTAATTGACAAACCTCAGCATAATGCTGCTTAATGGATTGCATCAATTTAATATCCTTATCAGCAGCAGACTCATTCTCCGCCAAATAGCGTAGCTCTTTATCACGCAAATATGGAATAGCGCAAACTATCACCATTGGCTGATCATTCGTATCGCGCAGTTCTAAGACTTCATCATGAAGATTGTCAGAAATATTACCTATGACATAGATTTTTAGTTGTTTGAGTAATTCTTTTGGTGCATTCAATAAAGTTGGCGAGTCGTGATTACCACCAATAACGACAATATGCTGACAAGCGGTATTCGCAGCTACTTTACATAAGAACTGATAATAAAGCTCCTGTGCCTTATTACTTGGTGTTGTGGTATCAAAAATATCACCAGCAACTATTAAAATGTCTGGTGATTTAAGTTGAATTTGGTCAATTAGCCAATTTAAAAATGCTTCAAATTCGGCATAACGTTTTTTACCATATAATGTGCGCCCCAAATGCCAGTCTGAAGTATGGAATACTTTCATAAATAGATCCGCTTAAAATTTACTGATCTATTTTACCACACAACGCGATTAACCATGCTACAATCAATGTTGCATATGCGTTGAATCAACTATAGATTAACTGTCTAAAAGATTCTGCGCCAAAATACATTCCTCAATGAATTTAGCGAAAACCTGCACTTTGACAGTTTCTTCATTCGGATGACGAACTTGATAATATTTAATAGATGCAAAACTATAGTCAGGCAAAACATGAACTAAATTACCAGATTTTATCTCTTCACTAACCATGAAGAAAAAACCACCGCTAATTATTTCATTTGAATAAACGACATCTTTAACAATATTACTATTATTACAGGCCAATCCATCGGATAATTTAATTATTGTAGTTTCACCAGTTTTAAGATTGGTCACAGGAAGTTGTTGTAAAACAGTAAATTCATTTATCGGCGACACAATATTATGCTGTTTCAATTCGTCCAGATTCGTTGGTACACCATGCTTTGAAACATATTCTGGCGTACAAAACATAATAAATTGCGATTCACACAAAAATTTCACTTTCAGATTCTGCTGTTCTGGAATTTGCGACATAATCGCATAATCAATACCATGCTTGATTAATTCATTAATTTTATTTTCAAAAAATAGATGCAATTTAATCTCTGGATATAACGTCATAAACTTCATCAGCTTGGGCATAATGTGCGATTGTGAAAAAACTGGCGGTAAAACTACGCGTAATGTTCCACTTGCCGTCTGCTTTAAGCTTAATGTTTCATTGACAATGTTTTTTATCAAAGCCTCATTACCATTCAATTTATCATACAGCTTACGACCAATATCAGTTAATTCAATTGATTTAGTATTTCTGCGCAATAAAGTAGTATTTAGATCTGACTCTAATTTTTGAATTCGATTACTAATCGTTGACTGTCCAATTCCCAAAGATTTAGCGGAATGTGAGAAATTGCCAATTTCTGCAACCTTGATAAATAAAAATAAATCATCGTATGACCACATATCATCCACCTAAAATTTAATTATTATTTTGAATTATAACGGAAAAAGTAATCATGAATCTATAAAGTTAATAATAAGAAAATAAAAAACCGCCTGCCAAATATTAATTACGACAAACGGTTTCTAAGGAGACGTTTTAAAAATTAAACTTTATACTATTCATCAGTTGGATAGGTTTCACATGCATTCTCACCAGCTTTTGAAGATGGGCGAATCACTACTGTAGTATCTTGAGTAAACGCAAATGGTGAACAATTATATGTGTGTACCGCTTCTGAATCTTCTTCCCACGTTGGTGAAAATGTAACCCATAGAGTTCTTTTATTAAGCTTCTTCAATGCTGCTGCATTCGAAGGAGTGGCATTCGGGAAAATCAGTGTTTCAGCTTCATGTACATATGACAGGTTAAAACCTTGATCTTTGGCGCGAACATCACTGATATATAACTTATCAATCCCCATCTTATTACTATCATTAATAACCGTCAATTTAAAACCATTATAATCAACAACATCAGGAGCTGACGTAGGAGTTGGTGCTGGTGTTGGAGCCGAAGTAGGTGATGGAGCTGGGGCATTACACACCGCCTGACGATAGCCGCTACCACCATATATAGGATTATTAGAATCCCATTTCACTAATGTACAACCATCAGCTGGACTAAAATAATAATAACGTTGCGAAGCAGCCCAAATTGAAGGATCATCGGGATTAATATTATCGCAAGTGGTTGCATTAGTTTCAGCATCAGTTAAGGCAAATCCACTCGTGAATAAGTTGCCTGCTTGAGAAAAATACTTAAATGATCTAAGGCGTGTTCGAGTATTTTCATAATTTGTGCCTTTACATTCAGGTCCACCATTTACTAAAGCAATCGTAAATGGAAATCCTAATTTAGCATAATTTGCAGCAGCACCCTGCGCAGATTTCTTGAAATTACCATCCATAACCTCAGCAATTGATGGACGACCATTTTTAGGTTGCACTGCATACACGAGCGCACTTAAATAAGGCAGAATATTATCACCTGCCACTAAATCAGGATCTTCGACCAATAATAAATTACCATAAATCATTAATGAAAGATTAGCATAATTACTCGCATAACTTAATTGCTTGGCACCACGTCCATAATAATATTTATTCGCAACCATGGCAGCAAACTGTCCAGATGCAGAAAAGGGTCCACTCTTTTCTTGATAAGCACCTACATCTTTTCTATTTTCTGGAGTTGCATTACCTTCAGCAACACTAGAAAAAGTTGTGACAATCTTATTCTGAATATCCAACGAGTCATCCGATTTGGCACTACCTGTTTCCTGTACCGCATGAGCAAAAGTCGTTGCCATCATTCGTTTACATACCTCATCAGGATTGGTCATTTCTGCGGTTTTTACACCAGGATAAGCACTAAAATCACCACAATAACCAGGAAGAACTGCCGCGGCTTTTAAGAAATTTGAATAAGAATACACGTCTGCTGGGTCAAATCCATTAATTGTTTTATGATTTGCAGTAAGTGGGAAAGTCTTTTCAAAGTTAGCGCGTGGCATTAAACGCTCAATACGCTTAACGTTCTCTGGATTAAAGCTTGAACCGGGATAAATTTTATCCAGCTTAACATTTGATGCACGAACATAATAACCAATTTCTTTGAGTTTTAACTGCTCATCAGCACTTAATTTACTAATCTGATCAGCCCAATCTTTTTGCCAGTCTTGTGGATTTAAATCAGTAACATCAATCGTTGAATCCACTGCGGCAGTAGATGCCAAGCTGCTAACTGAATTAGTTGCTGTTGAAGATACTTGACTACTATCGCCAGCATTACTATTACATGCAGAAATTGCTGATGCACCAACTAATCCCAGAATTATTATTTTTAATTTCATATTAATCTTTCATAAATTTATAATAGTGCAACTTTGACAAAATAAACTCAATTAACTTAGCTAATTATTTGCACTGCTTGTTTTAACTGACGCTATTATAAGTACCTCTTTAGCAATAGTAAATAGCAATTTCATGATAACTACTTATCGGATTTCCGATAACTGAAATAAATTCTAAGCCTACTTAACTTAGCTGAAATATTAAAAATCATTGCGTATAAAAATTTATGTGATCAGCAAAATAAATTAAATAAAAAATGATAGGCCACAAAATCACCCGCATTAATCAACTATATTGTTGCAAATAATCACTAGGCAATATTTTATACCCCATATAACCACGAACAATATAATATATTGTTATAGTTTATAAATTACATGTAAATTTAATTAATACTTTTTACATTAAAACAAATAAGCCAATAAAACACCACAATCAAACAACAGTTGTAAAATAAATAACGTTCCTTGTCACAATAATTTGGTGACTATAGTATACTCCAGTCATCAGCAGCTTTCTGAAGCTGAAAATGAAAACCTATGATAAGTGTAAATCACTAAATTGCTTTATTGTTTTGGAGAGAACAAAATGAAAAAATATACAAATTTATGCTTATTGGTCGCAGCAGGATCGCTTGCTACAGCCTGTAATTCTGGATCAGGCAGCTCAACTTCATCAACGAATCAATTAAATTCAAGTGGTAATTCATTAACAGCAACAACTGTTGCACACCCATTTCCACAATCTGCAAAAATAACTTATAAGCTATCTGATGGAACTACGGCTATTTATCCCGCAGCAAGAAAAGATTCTGATGTAGAAGCATTTTACACTTATTGGAAATCTACCTATGTAGCGGCAGCTGGAATGGTAAATGGTAATCAACTCTATAGAGTCAAATTCGGTAAATCAACCTCTGAAGCAGCACAAACTGTCTCAGAAGGACAAGGTTATGGAATGTTAATTACCGTTATGATGGCAGGTAAAGATCTAACTGCACAAACAACTTTTGATGGTCTATTCAGGTATGCACGCGCTAACCCAAGTGTCAACGATTCACGCTTAATGGATTGGCATCAACCAGATCATTCAGATGGTGATGATAGTGCCTTTGACGGCGATGCAGACATTGCATTGGCTCTAGTACTTGCCGACCAACAATGGGGAAGCACTGGAACAATTAATTATGCTCAAGAAGCAAAAAATATGATTGCAGGTATTAGTGCATCGACAATTGGTAAAACCAGTTACCTACCGATGCTTGGCGATTGGACTGAGCAAAATGGAAAAAAATATAATCAATGGACGCCAAGATCATCTGACTTTATGCTCGATAACTTTAAAGCCTATGGTTTTATTACAGGTAATACCGCGTATTGGAACACTGTAGTACAAAACTCGCACAGCGTTATTGATACAATACAAGCCAAATATACAACAGGATTATTGCCAGATTTTATAACAGGCACATCACTATCAACAGTAACCCCTGCTAAGGCCAATTTTTTGGAAGGAAGCACAGACGATGATTACTCTTACAATGCAGGTCGTGATCCTTGGAGATTGGGAGTTGATGCATTACTCAACAACGATGCCAAATCATTATCTGAAACTAGAAAAATGTCAACGTGGATTCAAAGCTCTAGCGGAGGAAATGCACAAAAAATTTATGCTGGATATACACTAACTGGTACTAAATTAAGTGGCAGCAACTATTTTACCGCATTCTTTGCCGCTCCTTTTGGTGTTGCAGCAATGACAGGTGGGGCAGGACAACAAAAATGGCTAAATGACATTTATAATGGAGTAAAAACTCTCCATGAAGGCTATTATGAAGATTCAGTAAACTTGCTTTCTTTATTAATCATGACCGGTAATTACTGGGGCGTAAATACATTTCCAAAATAAATAATCCATTCATCAAAAAATCTGCCATCAATACTAACGTTGGCAGATTATTAATTATTTACTATAACATAAACTCAACTTAAACAAATTTATACAATATAACCCAACGACAAGCTATTACTTTATCAATAACCTCTCGACACATCAATCATAACTAGTTATACACACAATTTCATATAACTCATGTTCAATAATGTTATAATAACAAAGTTTAATTAAAAATAACTCTTTTTGATTATATAACTATGCTTCCCCTAAGGAAAAACATGAAAAAAATATGCCTAACATTAATTCTTTCTTCTACATTGGGCTATGCTATAGCTTCTGAAACCGCATATGCTTATATCACAAATAGTGATGATAATTCATATACTCAGTGTACAGTAAAGAAAAATGTTATTGATACAACAACTTGTAAAATCATTAAGCCACAAGGAAGTGGTGCACTAAATTCACCAGTTGGAATTACTCTTGATGACCACAATGCTTATATAACTAACTACGGTAATAACTCTTACACGCAATGTTCTGTTAAACATGACATGATTGATGCTAATAGCTGTAAAACAATTACACCATCAGGTAAAGGCACTTTGAACGAGCCTCATGGAATTTCTATACTTGGCAATTACGTTTATATTGTAAATATGAAAGATTCAACATATACTCAATGTAAGCATAGCAATGAAGGTATTGAGTCAGATACATGTGTAACAAACTCTGTGCCAAATTTAAATCAAAAAGCTAGTTCAGCGTTTATCACATTCTCTAAATAATTAATAGTTGTAACAATCAAAACGAGTTATTTTAAATTAAACTTCATTAATATTTATAGGGTACAACAAATAGTAATTTTTAACTAAATTTATCAACTGTAACCCTAAAATATTTATTTCTACTGCAGTCTTTTTTATTAATACAAAGAAAGCACTCTTTTTATTTGTTATATAATTCAGACTGGTCACATCAACAAAACTGTCACAGATCTTTAAATAATTACACTCACTATCATTACATCAGTCATTCTCTTTAAGATGATCACGAGTATTTCCCACAATTGCAACATAATAAGCATTAAAATTTAAGGGGCTAGACAATCAAAGCGGATTATTTCTAACCAATTTTAATATTATAGCATAGAGGTTTTGGTTTCTAAAATTGAATCTGAACTCACCTTCTTTTAAATGAAGTTTGAATGTGTTTTTAGATAATCCATGAAACTTTATTAACCTTGTTTTAGCATAAGACCAAAAACTCTCTATGCCGTTTATATGAGTTTGCTTGTTAGCAAACTCATTGTT
>JACCEA011622621.1_pt1 | contig 20979 bp, 20 predicted proteins | sample 7449851 | NCBI WGS metagenome assembly JACCEA01 (sample SAMN15323453, study PRJNA562643) | freshwater metagenome | isolation source: river surface water | place: USA:Blue River Watershed | collected 2017-08-18 | reverse complement strand
TCACCCTTGTTGACGCGGCAGTTCTCCAGCAACACGACCTGACCGGGGGCAAGGGTCACACCGTCCACCCAGTTGGCGACCAGCGGCACATCACGACCGAGCAACTCGCCCAAGCGCTTGGCCACCGGGGCCAGCGAGTCTTCGGGTTTGAACTCGCCCTCGGTCGGGCGACCCAGGTGACTGGTCACCATCACGGCCGCACCCGCGTCCAAGGCCATCTGGATGCAGGGCACACTGGCGCGGATGCGGGTGTCCTCGGTGATGCTGCCGTCATCGGCTTGGGGCACGTTCAGGTCGGCGCGGATGAACACGCGGCGGTTTTCGGCAAAGCCGCTTTTCGCCACATCGGAAAATCGCAGAACATTCATCGCGCACCCCCAGTCGCGCCGGACACCACGCGGGCCATTTCCAGGCACTTGTTGGAGTAGCCCCACTCGTTGTCGTACCAAGCCATCAGCTTGACGAAGGTGCTGTCCAGCGCCATGCCCGCTTCGGCATCGAAGACGCTGGTGCAGACCTCGCCACGGAAATCTGTGGACACCACTTTGGCTTCGGTATAGCCCAAAACACGCTTCAATGCGCCCTGGCTTTGGGCTTTCATTTCGGCGCAAATCTCGGCGTAAGTGGCCGGATGGTCCAGCTCCACCGTCAAATCCACCAAGGACACGTCGCTGGTGGGCACGCGCACCGACACGCCAGTCAACTTACCTTTCATGGCGGGGATCACCACACCCACGGCCTTGGCCGCGCCGGTGCTGCTGGGAATGATGTTTTCCAAAATGCCGCGGCCGCCGCGCCAATCTTTGTTGCTTGGACCATCCACGGTTTTTTGCGTGGCGGTCGTGGCGTGCACGGTGGTCATCAAACCGCGTTTGATGCCCCATTTATCGTGCAGCACTTTGGCCAAGGGGGCCAAAGCGTTGGTGGTACAGCTGGCATTGCTGACGATGGCTTGCCCCGCGTAGCTGGCGTGATTCACGCCAAACACAAACATGGGGGTATCGTCTTTGGAAGGGGCAGAGATGACCACTTTTTTGGCCCCTGCGGTCAAGTGTTTGCCAGCACCTTCTTTGTCGAGGAACAAGCCTGTGGCTTCGATGACCACATCCGCGCCGACCTCGTTCCACTTCAAATTTGCGGGGTCGCGCTCCTGTGTCAGGCGAATTCGATGGCCGTTGACGATCAGGGTGTTGCCCTCCACAGCCACTTCGCCGTCAAAACGGCCATGCACGCTGTCGTATTGCAACATGTAAGCCAGGTATTCGGGTTCCAGCAAATCGTTGATGGCAACCACCTCCACGTCCTTGAAGTTTTGCACCGCTGCGCGGAACACCATGCGGCCGATGCGGCCAAATCCGTTGATGCCAATTTTTGTGGACATGAGTTTTCCTCTTCATTCAAAACAGTTCAAGGGCGTGTGCCACGCCCATCGCCCAAGGGTTGGGCTCCTACAAAATCACAGCAGTGCTGAAAAATCGTCGATCACACGGTCGGGCGCACAGGTGTGCACGGACTCGCCCATGTTGTAGCCATAGGGCAAGAGCCACACCGGCACACCGGCGTTGCGTGCGGTGGCGGCATCGATCGACGAATCGCCTACAAACAGGGCGTCTGACGCTTTGAGCTGCCAACGCGTCAGGCAATCGACCACGCTGGTCGGATCGGGTTTCTTGACTGGAAAAGTGTCGCCGCTCACCACCACATCAAACGCCGCATGCAGGTCGTGCACGCGCAACACGGTGTCGGTGTAGCGGCCTTCCTTGTTGGTCACCACCGCCAGCTTGCAGCCGCGTGCGCGCAAAGCGGCCAGCACTTCCCGCACCTGCGGGTACAGGTGGCTGCGTGTGCCGCAGCGGGCCTGGTAATAACGGTCAAAAATCGGCAGCGCCTGTTTCAGGTCGGGGCCTTGGCGCACGGCTTCGACCGTGGTGTGGGTCACGCTGGCCAAGGCCTGGATCAGCAGCTCTTTGGTGCCGTGCCCGATCCAGTCATTGACCTGGGTTTGCGACACCTCGGGCCAGCCGAAATAGCGCAAGGTGTCGTTCACGGCATCGGCGATTTCGGGTGCGGTTTCGACCAAAGTGCCATCCAAGTCGAAAAAATAAGCTTTCTTGTGTGACGTCATGACGGGCCTTCAGTTGTCAGAGGGGACGATGTGCTCAGGCAGCGCCTGAGCCTGGCGGTGCTGGTGGCGGTGCACCAGCGTGCGCACGGCTTCGCCCACGCGTTCGGCGGTGATGCCAAAGTGGGCATACAGCGCCGGAGCCGGGGCCGACTCGCCAAAGCTGGCGATGCCGATCACCATGCCCGTGCGGCCCACGTATTTGCGCCAGAAGTCAGGGTGCGCAGCCTCCACCGCCACCGTGGGCAAACCCAAGGGCAGCACGCTGTCTTGGTACGCATCGCTTTGCCGGTCAAACACATTGGTGCAGGGCATGGACACCACCCGCGTGGCCACGCCTTGGGTGGCCAGGTCCGCTTGTGCCTGAATGGCCAGCGAAGTTTCAGAGCCGGTGGCCACGATGATGGCTTGCGCGCCGGGCATGTCGCTCAAGATGTAACCGCCGTGGCGCACCTTGTCGGCATCGGCCACGCTGCTGAGCAACTGGGGCAGGTTCTGGCGCGACAAAGCCAAGGCGCTGGGCCCATCGCGCCGCTCCACCGCACAGGCCCAAGCCACAGCAGTCTCCAGTCCGTCGGCAGGACGCCAAACGTCCAAGCCAGGGATGATGCGCAAGCTGGGAACATGTTCCACGCTTTGGTGCGTGGGGCCGTCTTCACCCAAGCCAATCGAGTCGTGTGTGAACACGTGGATGACGCGTTTTTTCATCAGCGCCGCCATGCGGATGGCGTTGCGCGAATAGTCCGAAAACGTCAGGAAGGTGCCGCCGTAAGGGATGTACCCACCGTGCAGCGCCATGCCGTTCATGATGGCGGCCATGCCGAACTCGCGCACGCCGTAGGACATGTGGTTGCCCCAGGCGTCGCGCCCGGCCTTGATGCAGCCCTTGAAGTTGGTCAGGTTGGAGCCGGTGAGGTCGGCGCTGCCGCCAAAAAACTCGGGCAACAAGGGGGCCAACACATCCAGCGCGTTTTGGCTGGCTTTGCGGGTGGCCACCGCATCGGGCTTGGCCACGATGGCGGCCAGCGCCTGGGCCAAACCCTGGGTGTAGGCAGCGCTCAAATCGCCACGCATGCGGCGCTCGAACTCGGAGGCCTCTTGCGGGTACAGCTTGGTGTACTCGGCCAACAACTGGTCCCACTGCGCTTGGGCGCGCACGCCGCGTGCGGTGGCATCCCAGGCTTGGCGCACATCGTCCGGGATCTCAAAGGGTGCGTGTGGCCAGTTCAAGGCTTCGCGGGTAGCCGCAATTTCGGTAGCGCCCAACGCAGCGCCATGCACATCGTGGGTGCCCGCCTTGTTGGGCGAACCCATGCCGATCACGGTTTTGCAGCAAATCAGGGTCGGGCGGCCGTTGGCGTGTTGCGCCTGCGCCTTGGCCGCTTCGATGGCGGCATGCACGGCTTGCGGGTCGTGGCCATCCACCGCAGGAATCACGTTCCAGCCATAGGCCTCAAAGCGCATGGGCGTGTCGTCGGTGAACCAGCCTTCCACATGGCCGTCGATCGAGATGCCATTGTCGTCGTACAGTGCCACCAGCTTTGACAGGCGCAGCGTGCCAGCCAGCGAACAGGCTTCGTGGCTGATGCCCTCCATCAGACAACCGTCGCCCAAGAACACATAGGTCATGTGGTCCACGATGTCCAAACGACGTCCATCCTCTTCGCGGTTGAGCTCTTGCGCCAACATTTTTTCGGCCAAGGCCATGCCCACCGCGTTGGTGATGCCCTGGCCCAAAGGTCCGGTGGTCGTTTCCACACCCGGGGTGATGTCGACCTCGGGGTGACCCGGGGTTTTGCTGTGCAGTTGACGGAAATTTTTCAGCTCGGCCATGGGCAGGTCATAACCGGTCAGGTGCAGCAAGGCATAAATCAGCATCGAGCCGTGACCGTTGGACAGCACAAAGCGGTCGCGGTTGGGCCATTGGGGGTTGAGGGGGTTGTGCTGCAGGTGACGGTTCCACAACACTTCGGCGATGTCGGCCATGCCCATGGGCGCGCCGGGGTGGCCAGATTTGGCGGCTTCGACGGCATCGACAGCCAGCAGGCGAACGGCGTTCGCCATGCGCTGGGCCATCTCGGGGGCGGGGTGGAGGGTGCTCATCTGCGTTCTCCTGCTCAAGCCTGGCCCAGCGCCCGTTTGCGGCGCTCCATCATGCGCCAGACAAAGGGGGTAAAGATCAGCTGCATGGCGATTTCCATCTTGCCGCCGGGCACCACGATGGTGTTGGCCCGGCTCATCCACGAGTCGTTGATCATGTTCAGCAAATAGGGAAAATCGATGCCTTTGGGGTTGGCAAAACGGATCACCACCACGCTTTCATCGGCCGAGGGGATGTCGCGCGAGATGAAGGGGTTGGAGGTGTCGACCAAAGGCACGCGCTGGAAGTTGACGTGCGTGTGCTCAAACTGCGGCACGATGTAATTCACATAGTCGGGCATGCGGCGCAGGATGGTGTCGGTCACCGCTTCGGTGCTGTAGCCGCGTTGATGCTTGTCGCGCCACAGTTTCTGAATCCACTCCAGGTTGATCACCGGCACCACGCCCACGCGCAAATCGGGATGCTGTGCAATGTTGTGCTCGGGTGTGACCACGGCACCATGCAAGCCCTCGTAAAAGAGCATGTCGGTATCTTTCGGCAGGTCTTCCCAAGGTGTGAACGTCCCCGGTTCTTGTTGGTAAGGCGCTGCCTCTTCTGCGTTATGCAAATATTTTCGGGACTTGCCTTGGCCGGTGGAACCGTAGGTGCGAAACAGGTTTTCGATTTCGCCAAACAAGTTGTTTTCAGCGCTGAAGTGGCTGAAATGTTTGTTGCCTTCTTTTTCTGCAGCCGCGCCACGTTGCTTCATCTCCTTGCGGTCATAACGGTGAAAGCTGTCGCCCTCGATGATGGCGGCCTTCACACCTTCGCGGCGGAAGATGTTGGAAAAAGTGCGCGTCACGGTAGACGTGCCCGCGCCGCTGGAGCCGGTGATGGCAATGATGGGGTGGCGTTCAGACATGGAGATCTCCTTGTAGTTTTGAAATTCAGTGTTTACCCTGCGGGCGGTTCAATCGCGGAACAAGCTGCGCTCAGCAAACAGCGGGGCAAAACTGTCTTGCTTGGGGGGCTCGGCGTGGTAACGCTCAATGCGCTCGACCTCGTTTTTGGAGCCAAACACCAGGCCAATGCGCTGGTGCAAGCTGGTGGGCTGCACGCTCAGCATGGGCACTTGACCGGTGCTGGCGCGGCCACCGGCTTGCTCCATGATGAAGCCGACCGGGTTGGCCTCGTACAGCAGGCGCAAGCGTCCTGGCTTGCTCGGGTCTTTGGTGTCGCGCGGGTACATGAAAACGCCGCCACGCATCAAGATGCGGTGGGCCTCGGCCACCATGGAGGCGATCCAGCGCATGTTGAAGTCCTTGCCACGCGGGCCGGTTTTGCCCGCCAGGCATTCGTCCACATAGCGCTTGACCGGGGCTTCCCAAAAGCGGCTGTTGGAGGCGTTGATGGCGAACTCCTGCGTGTCTTCGGGCACGCGCAATTCGGGGTGGGTCAGCATGAACTCACCCATCACCGGGTCGAGTGTGAAACCGACCACGCCATTGCCCACGCTCAGCACCAGCATGGTGGTGGGGCCGTACAGCGCATATCCTGCGGCGACTTGGGCGGTGCCCGGCTGGAAGAAATCGGCCTCGGTCAAGGGGCCGCCCTCGGCGGTGGCGTCGGGCGCACGCAACACACTGAAAATACTGCCCACTGACACGTTCACATCGATGTTGCTGGAGCCATCGAGCGGGTCAAAAACCAGCAGGTATTTGCCCCGGGGGTGTTGCGGCGGAATGTCGTAGGGCAAGTCCATCTCTTCAGACGCCATCCCGGCCAAATGGCCACCCCACTCGTTCATGCGGATGAACAATTCGTTGCTGACCACATCGAGTTTTTTCTGGGTTTCGCCCTGCACATTGATGCTGCCGCCAGCGTCGGCCGCGTGGTTGCCATACATGTCGGCCAATGCGCCATAGGCCACCGATTTGGCAATGGCTTTGCAGGCCATGGCCACATCCAGAATCAAGGCGTTGAAGTCGCCACTGGCATCGGGAAATCGGCGGCGCTCTTCGATCAGGTACTGCGTCAGCGTGGGGGTGGTGCGGGGGCTCAAGGACATGGGGCAAACACTCTCTGAAGTTTTTTTAAAAGTCGTGAATTCGAAATCGGGATCAGGCCAAGGCGGCTTGCTTGAGCGCTTGCATCACGCCCCGGTAGCCCCCGTCGGCATCGGGCGCACCGAACACGGCACTGCCCGCCACACAGGTGTCGGCACCGGCGGCCACGATCTGGGCGATGTTGTCGGTCTTCACGCCGCCGTCCACTTCCAGCACGATGGACTGGCCGCCCCGGGCCACATGGGTGTTGATGCGCTGGCGCGCCGCTTGCAGCTTGGGCAAAGTGGAGGGGATGAACTTTTGGCCACCAAAACCGGGGTTCACACTCATGAGCAGCACCACGTCCAGGCGGTCCATCACATGGTCCATCCACTCCAGCGGGGTGGCGGGGTTGAACACCAGACCGGCCTTGCAGCCATGGTCGCGGATCATTTGCAAAGTGCGGTCCACATGGCGGCTGGCTTCGGGGTGGAAGGTGATGATGTTGGCCCCGGCCTTGGCAAACAAGGGCACCAGCGCATCGACAGGCTCCACCATCAAATGCACATCAATCGGAATTTGCACATGCGGGCGGATGGCTTCGCACACCAGCGGACCAATGGTGAGGTTGGGCACGTAATGGTTGTCCATCACGTCAAAGTGCACCCAATCGGCACCTGCGGCTTCGATGGCGCGGACCTCTTCGCCCAAACGGGCAAAGTCGGCAGACAAGATGGACGGGGCGATGCGGACGGGGTTCATGCGGAGACCTGGATGGATGAATGCCATTCGCGCAGCTGGGCCACGCCCACGCCTTGCAAGTTGGGCAGGATGCGCAAAGCGCCAGAAAAATCGTGTTCGGCCGTGAAGTCGTTGGGCGTGATCACGGTGGCCAAACTTGCGGCCACGGCGGCGCGCAGGCCGTTTTCAGAGTCTTCAAACGCCAGGCACTGGTGCGCAGGCAAGCTCAGGCGGGCCAGGGTTTGCTGGTAGACCATCGGGTCAGGCTTTTTGCGCGGGGCGGTCGAAGCGTCTTCGATCACCAGAAAGTGGCTTCTCCAGTCGGCACCGATGGCGCGTTGCAGCAATGCCGCGATGTTGACGGGCGAGGTGGTGGTCGCAATGGCCAGCTGCAAACCCACCGCGCTGGCCGCTGACAAGAGCGCCAAGACCCCGGGGCGCATCTGCACCAGTCCGTCTTGCACCGCTTGCTCGTAAGCGGCGGTTTTGACTTCGTGCAAACGGTCAATCGTGTCTTGCATGCCACCGCCGCTGATGTCCCGGACTTCCGGGGCCAGCGTTTGCCAATACGCCTTGATACGCTCTTTGCCCCCCGACACCGCCAACAAGCGCGTGTACAGCGGCACGTCCCAGCGCCAATCGAGGCCCTCCTCGGCAAAGGCGTGGTTGAAAGCGGCCAAGTGCGCCATTTCCGTGTCGGCCAAGGTACCGTCAACGTCAAATATCAAAGCCTTGAGCATGGGAAATAGCCCTTCATGAATCAGAAGGCTCCCACTTTAAAAAAGACCGGCGCTCAGGACAATTCAATATTCGCAATGCATTAATTAAGCGATAGCTTAACTTAAAGGCAGGTAGCTTCAAGCTAATACAAATCAGATGCCATGACCACACAAACGAGTTCCAACACGCCTTTTATGTCAACTCCCGGGCCAGCTCGAGCGCGCCAACAGTTTGTTAGGATGGTTTTTCATGCCCCTGACAAGAACAAACCAGCGCCCATCCATCTGGTGGTGCTGCCACACCCATATTTCTGCGCCACTCACTTGGTGATGGGTGAGGACGAACACGGAGTGGTTTGGACAAAAAACGGCACCTGCAAGGTGCCGTTGTTCTGGGGACTTGGCCTGATCAGAAGGCCAAGGTTTGCATGCCCGGCTTGAGCAAATGGGCGGCCACTTCGGCCGGCCTGGCAGGCGTCACGCCAGCGATCAGGTCGCTGGCTTGTTTGCCGCTGTGGGGCCACGTGCTGGACCTGATAGACACCTTGCTGCGTTTGCATTTGGAGGGTGCCCTCGTGCACAAGTCGCTGCACCATGTGCCCATGCCTGACCTGGATAAGGCCCAGGCATGTGAGGGTGCTGCGCCGCAGCGCTGCCATATCGCATTAACCGCAGGTTTTGCAGCCGGTGCTTCCCAATAGGCGGCGTTGGTAACCCGCCAAAATGCGCTTGACCCATTTCAAGGGCAAATGTCTGACCCTCGCAGGCAACCATCCCGAAGACTTGAATGCGAAAGCCGCAGCCCACCGGGTGAATGGGCGCAGCCACGCTGTGGCTTCTAGAAACTCTTTTTGTTGTTGGCTGTTCATGGTTTGCTTGGTGGTCGACGTATTTGATGCTGGCCGTTTCGGGTCATCCATTGTGAAGACTTGAAGGGTGCGCGATGTGTGTAACGGCTTGATGGTGCGTCAAAAAGACCTGCCCACTCAGTTGGGCCAAAAAGTGGCTTCGCTGCAAACGGTCGAGCACGGGGCCTTTGACTTCTGACAGGTGCAACTGCACGCCCGAAGTCTGCAAACGCTCGTTGATGGTCTCCAGGCTTTCCAGGGCGCTGGCATCGATGTCGTTGATGGCCGAGCACTGCAGCACCACATGCCGCAGCCCAGGCCTGGCGGCCACATGCGAAGCCATGGCGTCTTCCAGAAAGCGGGCGTTGGCAAAGTACAGGCTTTCATCAATGCGCAGGCCCAAAATGCCCGGCTGCTCCAGCACCGCATGGCGCAGCACGTTGCGGTAATGCTCCGTGCCCGGCACCTGCCCCACCACCGCAATGTGCGGGCGGCTGGTGCGGTACAGCAGCAACAGCACCGAAGCACCCACACCCGCCATCAAACCCACCTCGACCCCGGCGAACAAAGTCAGGCCAAAGCTCAGCAGCAAAGCGGTGAAGTCGGTCTTGGCGTAGCGCCAGGTGCGGGCAAACACCCCCACATCGACCAACGTGAGCACAGCCACCATGATGGTGGCCGCCAAGGTGGCTTGCGGCAAATGAAACAACCAAGGCGTGAGAAACAGCGCCGCCAGCGCCAGGCCCATGGCCGTGAAAATGCCGGCGGCTGGCGTGCGTGCCCCTGCATCAAAATTGACCACCGAACGCGAAAATCCACCGGTGACCGGAAAGCCCCCGGAGAGCCCTGCACCCAAGTTGCTCAGGCCCAAGGCGCGCAGCTCGGCATCGGGGTCGATGCGTTCACGGCGCTTGGCCGCCAGCGACTGGCCCACCGACACCGACTCCACAAACCCCACCAGCGAAATCAGCAATGCGGGCACCCACAAAGCCTGGGCCAAAGCCCAGCTGCCTGCCGACAGGCTGGGCAGCGTGATCGGCGGCATGCCTTGCGGCACAGCCCCCACCACGCGCACGCCTTGGTCGGCCAAGTTCAGCCCGGCAGCCAATGCAATGCTGAGCAACAGCACCGCCACCGGCGCGGCCTTGCTCAGCACATCGGCGGTGCCAGCGGCCACGCCCCAACGCTTGAGCGCGGGCTTGAGTTGCTGGCGCGCCAACACCAACAGGCCCAAGGCCCCCACGCCCATGAGCACAGTGGGCCAGTGCACATGCGGCAATTGCTGAAACAAATTCGGCAACAGTTGCAGCAAGGTCTCTCCCTGCAAAGGCACGCCCAGCAAATGTTTGAGCTGGCTCGCTGCAATCAGCAAGCCCGAAGCCGAGACAAAGCCCGAGATGACCGGGTGGCTTAAAAAATGGGCCAAAAACCCCAGACGCAAAGCGCCCATCACCAGCATCAACGCCCCACTGACCAAGGCCAGCATCAAAGCCGCTTCGGTGTAGGCCACACTGCCTTGCGCAGCGATTGCGCCCACGCTGGCGGCGGTCATGAGCGAGGTCACCGCCGCAGGCCCCACGGCCAGTGCACCGCTGCTGCCCATCAAGGCATACAAAACCAGCGGCGCCATGCTGGCGTACAAACCCGCTTGCGGCGGCAAGCCCGCCAGCAAGGCATAGGCCAGGCTTTGCGGGATCAGCATCAAGGTCACCACCGCAGCGGCCACGCCATCGGCCGTCAGCTCGGTGCGCTTGTAGCGCGGGCCCCAACTCAAAATAGGAAACCAGCGCTGCCATGCATTGGACGCTCTCATGTTTTGTCAGGTGTTCGAAATAAGGACCCCACAAACCATGCGCCAAAAGGGATGAAAGCGGCCAGCATCAACAGCGGCACAGCGCGCGCAGACAAATGCCCTTTGCCTGCATGAAGCATGACCATCAACCCATAGCCCACAAAGGCCGCGCCATGGATGGGCCCCATGACCGACACGCCCAAAGGCCAATCAGCCAGTCGTTTGAGCGGCACCGCCACCAACATCAACAGCAACAAAGTGGCCCCTTCGGCCCATGAGGCCCACCGCAAAGTTCGCAACGCCGGGTTCACAACGCATCCACCGGAATTTTGAGGTAGCGCTGGCCATTGTCTTCAGGCGGTGGCAAGTGGCCTGCACGCATGTTGATTTGCACCGACGGCAAGATCAACACGGGCATGGACAAGGTGGCATCGCGCTTTTCGCGCATGGCCACAAACTCGGCCTCGCTCACGCCCTGGTGCACATGCACATTGGCTTTTTTCTGCTCGGCCACGGTGGTTTCGCACTGCGGCTCGCGGCCTTCGGGCGGGTAGTCGTGGCACATGTAGAGCACCGTGTCGTCCGGCAGGCTCAGCACTTTTTGGATGGACTGGAACAAGGTGCTGGCACTGCCACCCGGAAAATCGCAGCGCGCGGTGCCGTAATCCGGCATGAACAAGGTGTCGCCCACAAAGGCGACCTGCCGCGCAGGTTCGGCACTGGCATCGGTGACCACATAGGTCATGCAGGCCGGGGTGTGACCGGGTGTGTGCAGGGCCTGGGCCTGGAGGGTACCAATCTGAAAACTGTCGCCATCGCCCAGCAGGCGATCGAACTGGCTGCCGTCGCGGGCGAATTCGGTGCCCGCGTTGAACAGCTTGCCAAACACGTTTTGCACCGTGGTGATGTGCGCGCCAATGGCCAACTGGCCGCCCAGGTGTTTTTGCAAATAAGGGGCTGCCGACAAATGGTCAGCGTGCACATGGGTTTCCAAAATCCACTGCACGCGCAAATCCAGCGCCTTCACACGCGCCACCAATTGGTCGGCACTGGCGGTGCTGGTGCGGCCCGACTTGGGGTCGTAGTCCAGCACACTGTCGATCAAGGCGCACTGCCGGGTGGACAGGTCGGCCAAGATATGGCTGAAGGTGAACGTGGCCGGATCAAAAAACGATTCGATGTGCATGGCGGCTGAACTCATGGTGGCTTTCTGGGCAGTGGAACAACAAAGGTCCTGACACCCCTTGCCGCCAGGCGGCAAGGGGACAAGCCTTCAATTTACAGGGACTTGGTCGAGAAGTACCAGTCTTTCATGGCGTAGCCCTCGCCTTTGCGCTTGGCAATGGCTTCGGGTGTTTTGGGTGGCGGCACGATCACGTCGCAGCCGGGCGTCCAGCCTTCTGGTGTGGCGATCTTGTGGGCATCGCTGGTCTGCATGGCTTGCAACAAACGCACAAACTCTTCAATCGAGCGGCCATTGCTCATGGGGTAGTACACCATGGCGCGCAGCTTGCCTTCGGGGTCAATGAAGAAGGTGGCACGCACGGCCTGGGTGTCGGCCGCGCCGGGGTGGATCATGCCGTAGGCTTGGGCCACTTCCATCTTGATGTCGTCGATGATGGGGAAAGGAATCTCCACACCAAAGTTGTTCTGGATGCTTTGCATCCAGGCCAAGTGCGAGTAGATGCTGTCGATCGACAGGCCGAGCAATTCGCAGTTCATGCTTTTGAACAACTCGGCACGCTGTGCAAAACCGATGAATTCGGTGGTACAGACAGGTGTGAAGTCGGCGGGGTGCGAAAAGAGGATGAGCCACTTGCCTTTGTAATCGGCCAGGCTTCGGGGGCCGTGGGTGGTGTTGGCGCTGAAGGCGGGGGCGGCTTCGTTGATGAGGGGCATGGACATGGTGCGTTTCCTTTGGGATTGACTATCAGGTTTTTAAATCGAGAGATTTATTCAATCGACAAGGTCAACTGTACATACCCCAGAAGGTATTGGGCATGAGTTATCTCAATGAAAGGCATAGTGACAATTGCGACCCTCAAATCGCCCCAATTGATCCATCGCAAGCCCTCGGCGCCTTGGTCATGCATCACCCCAAAACCACACACTCTATGCTTGGCAGGCCCTGTGGCTTTGGTCGCCGCGTCAAAACCGCCTTTGGCCTGCCACTCTGACATGCCGCCTTGCAAGATCTGTCCACCAGGCCGAAAAACTCTGACCGCAGCGAAGCACCGTGGGGCAACTGCCCGGGACTTTTATCGTCAAGGCCATGATTCACGATGAGGGATATTTGCTGATCTATTCCTGATATTTCAGTTATTTCTGAAAATTCGGAAATTTTGGTTAAAATGATGGCATGCCTATTTCAGATCAAATCCCACCCCTGAATCGTGAGTTCATCGCCCATTTCGGTGAAATGGGCAGCAAGTGGGGCATCAACCGCACCGTGGGCCAAATTTACGCGCTGCTCTATGTGTCGCCGCAGGCTTTGAATGCCGATGAGATTGCCGAAGCGTTGGCGTTCTCGCGCTCCAACGTGAGCATGGGCCTCAAAGAGCTGCAGGCTTGGCGCTTGGTACGTTTGCGCCACCAAGCGGGCGACCGGCGCGAGTACTTTGAGGCCCCAGCGGACGTGTGGGAAATCTTTCGGGTGCTGGCCGAAGAGCGCCGCCGCCGTGAAATCGAACCCACGCTGTCCATGCTGCGAACCGCTTTGCTCGAGACGCCCACCACCGACGCAGAAAGACATGCGCAGCAACGCATGCGGGAAATGCACGACCTGATTGACCGCCTCATGACTTGGTTTGACGACGTGCAAAAGCTTGCACCCGAGACCGCCATGCAGCTCATGGGCATGGGCGCGACCGTGACCAAGGTTCTCGAATTCAAAGACCGCCTGACCGGTCGCGGCAACAAAGCCGCGGCCATCAGCCAAACACGCAACAGCGCTTGACCCCCAAAGAAAGCACCTATGGACATCGACGCACTCATCCTCTCGCGCATTCAGTTTGCTGCGAACATCAGCTTCCACATCCTGTTCCCCACCATCACCATCGCGCTGTGCTGGTTCTTGCTGTTCTTCCGTTTGCGGTTTGCCCGGACCCGAGATATGGCTTGGGAAGAGGCCTACTATTTTTGGACCAAGGTGTTCGCGCTCACCTTTGCGTTGGGCGTGGTTTCAGGCATTGTGATGAGCTTCCAATTCGGCACCAATTGGCCGGGTTTCATGGAGCGCACAGGCAATATTTCAGGGCCACTGCTGGGCTATGAGGTGCTGACAGCGTTTTTCCTAGAGGCCAGCTTTCTGGGCATCATGTTGTTTGGCCGCGGCAGAGTGAGTGAGCGGGTGCACCTCGTGGCCACTTTTTTGGTCGCGTTGGGCACCACCATGTCGGCCTTCTGGATCCTGAGCCTGAACTCCTGGATGCACACCCCAGCGGGATTTGAAATCGTCAACGGGCAATTCATCCCCACCGATTGGCTGGCGGTGGTTTTTAACCCTTCGTTCCCCTACCGGTTTGCCCACAAATTGCTAGCCTCGGCGCTGACCGCGTCGTTCTTGATTGCAGGCTTGTGCGCTTGGCAATTGATCAAAGGCAGCGCCACGCGCGGCACCCACAAAGCCATGCGTGCGGCCGTTTTCACTGCCGCTTGCGTGATGCCACTGCAGTTCCTCGTGGGAGATATGCACGGCCTCAACACACTGGAGCACCAGCCGGCCAAGGTCGCAGCCATGGAAGGCATCTGGGAAACCGAGCGCGGCGCACCGCTGACGCTGTTTGGCATTCCCGACCAAGAAGCACGCACCACCCACTTCGCAGTGAAGATTCCCAAAGTCGCCAGCTTGATCTTGACCCACGAGCTGGACGGTGAAGTCAAAGGGATCAACGAATTTGAAGGTGTGCACCCACCCGTGGCCCCAGTGTTTTATGCCTTTCGCGTGATGGTGGGTGTGGGTTCCTTGATGCTGTTGGTCGCCGGTTTCACCGCCTGGCGCTTATGGCTTCAGCGCAGACAGCCGGAAGTGGTGCTGCCCAAGCCCCTGCTGTGGGTGCTGTCTGGCATGGCGTTTTCTGGCTGGGTCGCCACGCTGGCGGGCTGGTACGTGACCGAGATCGGTCGCCAGCCCTTCCTGGTGTTCGGTTTGATGCGCACCAGCGAAGCCGCCACCACTTTGCCGCCGCCCTACATTGCACTCACCTTAACAGCCTACCTGGTGGTCTACGGACTGCTGTTGGTCACTTATGTCGGCGTGTTGAAGTACATGGCCGAGAACCCCAAAGAACACAAACAGGAAGCGCCCACGGGTGCCTTGCTCGGCAAAGCCGGAGTGTGATGCACCGCCCCCAACTGCTCTGTATATAAAGAATGAATTTGAAAGGCGACCATGACTTGGGCTGAATTTCTGCCGCTGTTTTTCCTGGCTGTGATGGGGCTGTCCCTGCTGGCTTATGTGATTTTGGATGGCTACGACCTGGGTGTTGGCTTGCTGCTCTTGCAAGCGAGCGACGCCGAGAAGGACACCATGATCGCCAGCATCGGCCCCTTCTGGGATGCCAACGAGACCTGGCTGGTACTGGGCGTAGGCGTGCTGTTGGTCGCCTTTCCAATGGCCCATGGCCTGGTGCTGCAAGCGCTTTACCTGCCGGTGGCGGTGATGTTGATCGGGTTGATTTTGCGCGGTGTGGCATTTGACTTCAGGGTGAAAGCACCGCTGAAGTACAAGTCGTTTTGGAACCGCGCGTTTTTCGCTGGCTCGCTCATGGCCAGTGCGTCGCAGGGTTGGATGCTGGGCAGCTACATCACCGGTTTTGCCAATGGTCCGTTGGGCTGGGCGTTTAGCCTGGGCATTGCCATCACATTGCCAGCCGCTTATGTGTTGCTGGGTTCGGGCTGGTTGATCATGAAAACCGAAGGCGATCTGCAGCAAAAAGCCGTGCGCTGGGCCAAGCGTGTGATGTGGCCCATGGCGGCTGCCTTGCTGGCCATATCGGCGGCCACGCCGCTGGTGAAAGAGGGCGTATGGGAAAAATGGTTTGGTGTGCCGCAAGTCTTTGCCCTGCTGCCAGTGCCCCTCATATGCGCCCTGGCGTTCTTTGCCATGCGCTGGGTGCTCATGCGTCCGAACTTGATGAGCGCGGGTTACGGCTGGTTGGTGTTTGCCAATACCGTGTTGATTTTTGTGCTGGCCTTCTTCGGCTTGGCCTACAGCATCTTTCCCGACATTGTGATTGGCCGCATGACGGTCTGGGAAGCTGCGATCAGCACCGCGTCTTTGAATGTGATTTTTGCGGGTGTGGCCATCACGCTGCCGGTGATCATCGCTTACACGGTGTTCATGTACCGCGTGTTTTGGGGCAAGGCAACGGCGCTGAAGTACAGCTGAACATGAGACGCAATTTAAAACCCCAAGTGGTCCTTTACTTTAGTTATACAACTCAAAATAACGGAAATTGACTTTTGATGAATCAGGCGCAGCAACTCAATGCTTAGCAGCGCCTGCAGCTTTGGTCGCCGCGTCAAAACCGCCTTTGGCCTGCCACTCTGACATGCCGCCTTGCAAGATGCGCACGTTCTCCCAGCCTGCGACGCGCAGTGCAAAACCGGCCTGGGCCGACAGGGAGCCGGTGTTGCAGTAAATCAGCACCGGTTTGTTTTTGGGAATGGTGTTGCGCCTGGCCAGCACTTGACGCCAATCCATATTGATGGCGCCGGGAATGTGCCCCTTGGCAAATTGAGCCGGGTCTCGCGCATCAATCACCACCATTTTGGGCCACTCGTCTTTGGGAATTTGCTCGGCAAAAATCACGCCGCCACCGTAGTCCACAAACTCCAGATACGCCTCCATCTCGTCGGTGGCGATGGCCTTGTTGTCGGCGTGAACGAGAGGAGAAAAAGACAGCATAGCGCTCGTCACAGCCAGTACAGAAAAAATTCGCATCGACATTCAAGGTCCCATTAAAACATCAGAGATGGCTGATATTTTGACCGATTCAGCGCGTCAAACGCAAAAACAAGCTGGCCAGTGTTTCGGGCAACTGCTGCAAGCGGTCGACCAAAGTGCAGTGCTCACCAAACACATGGCGCACGCTCGCTTCGTGCGCGGGATGCAGCTGAATGCACCACACAAACACGCCTTGGGCTTGCAAGCTGTGCACCACTTGGCGGGCGTCGTGCATGAGGTAATGGGGGTCCGTGACGTCCACATCCGATGGCTCGCCATCGGTCAGCACCAGCAAAATTTTCTTGGCACTGGGACGTTGTACCAGGGTGCGGGCGGCATGGCGAATGGCCACGCCCATGCGGGTGGAGTACGCGGGCTCCAGCGCCGCCAGCCGGGCTTTGACAGGGTCTGACCAAGGCTCTTCAAAGCCTTTGATGTGCATGTAGCGCACATCGTGGCGGGTGTTGGAGTGAAACCCTCCAATGGCCAGTGCATCGCCCAACTGGTGCAAGGTCCACGCCAGCAAGGCCACCGCCTCTTGGCTGATGTGCAAAACAGTTTGATCCGAACCCGGGGCTTTTTCGTTCAGCGAAGCCGACAGGTCCATCACCAGTTGCACACTCACATCCCGCTCGATGGGCTGGATGTGTTGCTCCACGCGGTGACTGGGGGTGTGGCCGGTTTTCAGGTCAATGTGCGCGGCCAGGGTCACATCCAGATCCAGCTCGCTGCCGTTTTCCAGGTGCCTCTGGCGGGTGCGGCCCTGGGGTTTGAGCTGGTCGAGCAAACGCTGCAAACGCTTGGACAAGGCGGCGTGGCGCAGCAGCAGCTGATCAATGTGGGCCGGGTTGCCGCTGGGGTGCAGGTATTCAAACACCCTCACCCAATCGGGGCGCTCGCTGCCCGCCAAATGATCCCACTCCGGATAGAGCTGTGGCGGCAAGCTGTGCAGCTCCTCTTCGACCGTGCGCGTGCGGCTGGAGGTGGTGTCTTCTTCGTCGCCTTCTTCGATGAAGCGCCACAGGTGGCGGTTGTCGTCGCGCCAGTCCACTTGCGTGTGTTCAAAATGCACTTGCGCCTGTGCATCACTGGGGCGGCGCGTACGGGCCACAAACTGCAGCGCCAATTGGGCAACTTGTGCGGTGGTGACCTGCCCCGTTCCAAAGCCCTGTTCCGGCTGATCCACCAGGGCCATGAAGCGCTCGCGCCACTCGCGCAGCTGCGGGTCTTGCACCGCGAAGCGGTCGTCCAAAACACTGCGGCTCCACACACTCAGCCGGTGCAACACACAGGCGTGTGTGGCCTCGTTGCAGCCGTCCTCTTGCACAGGCGGATACAGGGCCAGCAGGCTGTGTCGTAAGCCCGGCCAGGTGCGCACCAGGAGCCAGTCGATGCGGGTGTCTTCGAACCACTCCACCGCCAGGCGTTGCATCGGGCTCCAGTTGTCGGCAATGCAGGGCGTGGACCAGCGGATGTGCCCCGCCATGTGCAGGAGCATGAGGCGGTAACGGTCCAAAGCGCTGACGCCATCGCGTGCGTCCAGCACATCGGGCAAGCCCATGGCATAACTCGGGCCATCGGGGGTGTGCTCGATCAACAAGCAGGGCAACACCGGCACCGCCTGCACACCCTGCTCGACACTGATGCGGGCCGTGGGCAGGGGCTGCACATGCGCTTGCAAACGCCACATCGCTTGCAGGCTCAGGCCCAGAGTGCGATCGACATCGCGCAGCAAGGTGCCATGGCGCTCACGCTGCAGCACGGCCAGGCTGTCGGGGCTGCGCAATGCGAAGTAGTCCAGTTGTTGCGGCGGGTGGTGGGCAAAGGCGCGCGCTCCAAAATCCACCCAGGCCTGCCAGCCAGACAAAGACAAGGTGTGCAGCAAACGCGGCGCTTGCGCCAACAAAGCCACCAAACCGGGGCTGGGCAAAGTCGCCTGTCGGCCATGGATGGAGCCGGTGGTGCGGTCCATGAAATGGCCCACCGTGTGCAAATACTCGGTCAGCAAAACCAGACCACCCAAACGCTGGGCCACAGGCCCCAGGCTGGTGATCAATGGTGCCATAGCGGCGCTGTTGGGTGACTTGTGCATGCGCAACAGCAAGGCCATGACGGCCTCCAGGGCGCGCGGGACAACCGTTTTGTCTGTCGTTTGCACCGCCTCCACCACTTCGGGCCAATAGGTCAGCCAGGCCAGCACAGGCGCAGCGCCTCGGCCAAGCTTGCCCAGTTGACGGCCAGCCAGCCAATAGGCCTGCAAGGCCTCGGGGCTCAGGCGGGCGATGGCTTCGTGGGCGCAGGCCTCGAACACCGGCCGCACCTCGGGCAAGGCGCAGTCCAGCGCCTGCCAGCCAGCTTGAACTTGCGGCTCATGCGCCCAAGGAGAATGAGCCTCAGCCCCAGCAGGCATCGATGGCATGGTCCAGGCTTTGTCGAATGTCCAGGTCATCGGTGATGGGGCGCACCATGGCCATGCGGCAGGCATCGCGGGGTGCCACCCCTTGGCGCATCAGCAAAGCGGCATACACCAGCAAGCGGGTGGACACGCCCTCACTCAGGCCATGCCCTTTGAGCGCACGCGCGGTGCCCGCGATGCTTACCAACTGTGTGGCGGTGGCGCTGTCAATGCCGGTTTCGTTCGCCACAATTTGCGCCTCTAAATCGGGCAGGGGGTAGTCAAAATCAAACGCCACAAAGCGCTGTTTGGTGGAAGGTTTCAGGTCCTTCATCACGCTTTGGTAGCCGGGGTTGTACGAGATGACCAACTGAAAATCCGGGTGGGCCTGCACCACCTCGGCTTTCTTGTCGATGGGCAAACAGCGGCGGTGGTCGGTCAAGGCGTGGATCACCACCGTGGTGTCTTGCCGCGCCTCGACCACTTCGTCCAGATAACAAATGGCCCCCATGCGGGCCGCTTGGGTCAGCGGCCCATCGACCCAACGGGTGCCTTGGCTATCGAGCAAATAACGGCCAACCAAGTCAGAGGCCGTCATGTCCTCGTTGCAAGCCACGGTAATGAGGGGCTTGCCCAAACGCCAGGCCATGTGCTCCACAAAGCGCGACTTACCGCAACCCGTGGGGCCCTTGACCATGACGGGCAAACGTGCGGCATAAGCCGCTTCGTACAAGGTCAGCTCATCGCCTTGCGGGTGGTAAAGGGGTTCACTGGCCATGTCGGGTTCCTTGTGAAGCGATGGACTGGGGGGCCTTGCGTTTCACTTGTGCGCGGACAACTTGTCGCGCCAGCCGGGGAACAGCTTGTCGGCATCGCCCGGGAAGGAGGCGAAAGCACGGGCAAACTCTTTGTGCTCTTTGGCGAACTCGATCGGGTCGGCACCCGACTTCCAGCACTCGTAGGACTGGCGCAGCGAGATCGCACCGGCGGCGGGGCTGTCGATATGGCCATACGAGCCGCCACCGGAGGTGTTGATCACGTTGCCGTGGCCCAGGTTCTGGAAGAAACCGGGCAAGCGCAAAGCGTTCATGCCGCCCGAGATGATGGGCGTGGTGGGCTTCATGCCGTACCACTTCTGGAAGTAAACCGGGCCCTGGCACTCATCGCGCTCGATCATGTAGGCGATCATGCGGTCATCGTTCTCGCCTTCCATCTTGCCGTAGCCCATGGTGCCAACGTGGATGCCCGAGGCCCCCTGCAAGCGCGAAATTTTGGCCAGCACAAAGGCGGTGTAGCCGCGTTTGGCGCTGGGGCTGGTGACCATGCCGTGGCCTGCGCGGTGGTAGTGCAGGTATTGGTTGGGGTATTGACGGCGTGCGGTGGTGATCATGCCGGGGCCGCCCACAAAACCATCCACCAGGAAAGCCACTTTGTCGGCGTCAGGGCCAAAGGCTTCCAGAATGAAGTCGGCGCGGGCGCACATCTCGTAGTGGTCGTCAGCGGTGATGTTGGCCGAGAACAATTTGGCCTGGCCAGTTTCGTCCATGGCGCGCTTCATGGCATCGACCACCAGCGGGATGGTTTTCTTCATGGGCGCAAACACCTGGTTGCCTTGGGGCTCATCGTTTTTGATGAAGTCGCCGCCCAACCAGAATTGGTAGGCTGCGTGCGCAAACGGTTCGGGACGCAGGCCCAGTTTGGGCTTGATGATGGTGCCGGCAATGTAGCCACCGTCTTTGATGGGGCGGCCCAAGATGCGCCACATGTCCGAGATGTCTTTGCTCGGACCATCGAACAACTGGATGGCGCGTTCGGGAAAATAAATGTCGTGGATCTTGGCGTGCTGGATGTCGCCCATGCCCTGGTTGTTGCCAATGACCAGGGTCAGAATCGAGACCATCATCATGCGGCCATCGGTCACATTGCGGTCAAACAAATCCATCGGGTAGGCGATGCGCATGTCCTCGGTGGCTTCGTCGATGAAGTAAACCAAAGCGTCCAGTCCTTTGGTGAAGTCGTCGGTGGTGCTCACCTCCACGTTGGTGCCGGTGGACGACTCCGCCGCGAAGTGGGCTGCGGCCTCCAGGTAGCCATGGCCCGATTTGGGCTTCATTTTGTAGGCCACCAGAATGTGTTTGCCGCCTGAAATCAGGTCGGCTTCGTTCAGGCTGAGGTCGGCGTAGCGGTTCGATTGGTCCATGGCAGAGGTCTCCTTGTGTCGATGGAGGCCATGCTAGGAATCGGCATCGATAAGGTGAAGTCAGTTGTTTTGACTCGTCACTTCAGGCAT
>JACCEA010405264.1_pt1 | contig 20982 bp, 23 predicted proteins | sample 7449851 | NCBI WGS metagenome assembly JACCEA01 (sample SAMN15323453, study PRJNA562643) | freshwater metagenome | isolation source: river surface water | place: USA:Blue River Watershed | collected 2017-08-18 | reverse complement strand
GACATTCAGTTCCCATTCATCGACGAAGAATACCATCGCTTACGTTATGCTGATGGTTCTGATTTCCCATTATCGGATGCATCTAAGATGTACGCTGAAAGTTGGGTTGATCTGCTGAACTCTTTGTCAGCACATACCCTGCATGATGAGTACGTGGAACCAGAACCAAAACCAGATAATAATGGTGGTAACAATAATTGGAATAAAGGGAACGGTAACAACAACTGGAACAAAGGCAATCAAGGTAGCGGCAGTAGCTGGGGTAATAAACCACAGCAACAGCAAGCTGCTGGTTGGGAAGAGGTAGAAGCCACTTCTAACAATACCGATGGTGATTTCCCAGAAAATTGGTAATGTAAAATGGCAGGGTGGGTGACCACCCTGTTTATGATTCTTTTAAAATAATTATAAACCTATATTACCCTTATGGTATCCTTAATAAGGAAATTATAATGAAGTTGCAATTAGTTAAACGTTCTGATGAAACAAAGTTAGTAATGTCGCACTTAGACCACCCTAGTTTAAGTTTCGATGGTAAGTCCTATAACTTTTCTACCGAGAATGATCTCTTTCAGGCGATCGATCCAATTAATGCATATTGGTCCTCATTGCCCGATGAACGGCAAGAATTAATTTACACAATATACCAGAAGATTGATTTGCTATTTAAAGATTATAGTGATATCGAATCATTGAATGCAGAACTGGTACATCTGTGTCATGATCTACTGGAACAACACCCTACCAATGAGCTAAGTTATTTCATGCGGGTAAAATATGGTTTCACTGTACCTACTTCAGTTTATGAACAGATGCCCGCCAGTGCAGTTACCGAAGAAGCGCAATTGCGTACCTATCTTAAAAATGATTACATTGAGTTACTGGAGCTCTCACTGAGACTTCGTCCAATGTATGTTGTTTGGTCGGAGTGGTTACGTCAAACTCATAACCGTGTGCCACGTAGCTTTAAAGAGCATGTGGCATTTAGCTTGTTACAGCGTTCTGATATCATTGACTCGCATGCCATGCAACGGTTGATGCAGTATGTGGAATCCAGTTTGTCTAAATCGCCAGTGTCTAACTCAGCTATCATTGGTGGTCTAGGTACAGCAGAGTTACCCGAATGGTTCAGATCAGGTATTGTGGTAAAACGTATCTGCGTTGGTACATTAAAGCCAACTGATGATAAGAAACATATTGTTGCTGAGATGTATAAATATCTCAATTCAACAATTACTACACTGGACCGTAAATTTGAAGGTATTGTAAAAGATAAAGAGCCAATTGGTTCAGGGTCTGAAGAAGACAACATGTCTATCTCAGAAATGGTTAAAGTAAAAGAAACAGTACCTATTGGCGATACTGTTATTTTCACAGCCTTTGCTAAAGAGTTGGAGAATAATGCATTGGCTAAGAAACCAGACATTAACATGGATTTGGTACGTCGTTGTATTGATCGTGCAGTGAATGCAGAGATTGATTTGAAGGATAACTTCCATCAAGTTTTGGTGCAGTATTGTTTTGGCAGCTGTGATATATTGTCAGCTAATGGGATTGAGTCGTTAAACGATATTGAATTGAAAGGGTTGTTAGGTGTAACACAAGCAGTAATGATAGAGCAAGAGCTTTATGACTTAGCTGTACTGATTACAGCATCGCCTTTACCGGTTAAGACTGGCGTATTCAGTGTTAATGAAATACGGTTTAAAGTTGCACCAGATGTAGTACAAGCATTGTTGGATAAATATCCACATGCGATTTCAGAACCAGGGTCAAAATCCCCAACGCAGATGAACCCAGCATTGAGAGCAATGGACATCATTGCTAAAGATGTAATTAAAACGGAGTGGTTATTGACATGTGAGCCCGAGTTAATCGCCAAATCATCTTACAGGACCAAACGCTGTAACATTCTTTCTAATTTCAAGAATGAGTTAGGCAAGTTCATTTTATTAAACTGTTAACGGAGAATTAAAAGATGACTAAAGGTTTTCAATTAATCCAGATGATCATGCAGGAAACCGGTTCCTACAATGATCTTGGGTATCGTCCATATGTACCTAATACTCAAGAAAATACTTTGAGTATTTTACAACAAGCTACTAATGGTGGCGACAATACCAGTGCGGAAGCTATTTTAGGTGTAGCGGGCCAGATTCTGAGACCGGCTGCACAAGCAGTGGGAACTGCTTTGATTCAAAATGGTTGGGGTACTCGACGATTCCGTTTTCTAATGCGAGTTGCCTTAGGGAATCGTTTCCAAGCCATGGGTTCACAGGAAGCAGTAATCAGTGGATATAGTGATTATACTGGAGCTAACCCAGGCACACTGTCAATCGATCCTAACATGCGGCTTTATTTTAACAATGTAGTGTTATTGAATGCAACCAATGTGACTGATCCAAACATTGGTGTGACCCAGATGATTCGCATGATTGACAATGCGCAGATTATTACTGGCGAACATGCGCCCGTAGTAATTAATAGTCAGTTGACTTCAGTTGGTGCAGTATCCATGCGGCCTGAGGATGTTTATCAGGAAATGCGTAGCAGTTTCTATACAGGTCAGAACGTCATCAATGATAGTAGCACATTTAGTGCTGGCATTAAGCGTTCTAACCGAGCTAATAACAATCCAGCTCAGTACCTGTCTAAAATCCTTACTGCGCATGCATCGGTAATGAACACCAACAATGAAGATGATTATCATCGTGCATTGCGTGCAGCACAAGGGATGGTTCGTGAAAATCCGTTGTCTAACAACTTGTTCATTCATGAGCTACAACGTGAAACTGAAATCATGCGTACAGGTTCTGTAACGTGGGGTGAACTTACTCATATGAACCCACACATCGATACGGTAACACGTATTAACTTCCTGAAGCCTGATGCAATTGCAATGAGTGACTATACGGCAAATTCTGCTCGTATGTTAGGCGCATCGCCAGAATGCGTCACAGCAACCATTGTAGCAAACACCATCCCAGGTATTATGATGGATTGCATGATGGTCAGTGCTGCATTCCAGGTCACTAACCGTACCGTAACTGGTGATGTTGTTGTTCAGATGGCAGGTGCTGGCTCGTTTGTACAAAATATGGACATCAGTAATATGGTTGGGCGCTTTAAACATGAGGTTGCGCTTTATGTTGATCGTGAGCTCACCATGGGCCGAGCTCGATTTATTGACATGACTGTACAGGCGAATGCTATCGGTGATACGTCAGTGAGTGTCTCAATTGATGGGTGTCCAGCAGTGCCATATGTAATCCCTTCTTTCTGCGATGCAGTGATTGCACCTGTTGTAACACAAGGATTAGATGCACTCAAGACACTGAGTATGGACATCAACACATTAGCAAATAACATCTCAACTTATTCTGGAGTAGAAAATGGATATAACAGCTTTATATAAGAGCATTCTGCAATCTTTGAATGTAGTTTCAGATGACAGCGGTTTGCTGTCATTGTCATTGCATAAAGTGTCGCCGGTTACAATCGGCGATAAACGGTTAGCATTGCCAACGCGCGATATCCTGAACAATGCTGACTTCAGTAAAGTGATGGTGTTTCATCCATTATCTGAAGATATTACCAAAAGCGAATCTGCAGTGTTGCAGCGTGTTCGTAAGTTAGTATCGTTACGAATCATCACCTCACTACAGCTGCTGGCTACTGAACTGTTAGCCATCGCAGCATCCCCAGATTTACATGGGACATTGACACCGACGCAACATAAGACTTTGTTGAAACCATTGTCTCGTGCAGATGGATCTACCCTATCGCAGTTAAGCGATATCATGGGCAAGTTGTCATTAACTGGTAATCAAAAGTTAGTAAACTTGTACCTGAAGCGCGGCGGTAAACTGGATGGCGTTGGTTACACTCGTTCCGCCATTGTCTCATTCCCAATGTTAAATGAATTGGAGAACACTGACCGTAAGGTATACGGCACCACCCTCAAAGTGGAAAACCAGAAAACAATTAAAGCATTGTTTGAATTGATTCTACCTAAGTATTCGATTCCAGAAACTTATAGTTTTGGTAGTAATTCTAAGGTAGCGCCATACTTCCATGCAATGGTTGGTGCTTATGGTAAAATTGCTACACGCTTGAATGCAGTTGCTGAAGAGTACAAGGCAGTATTAACCTGCTATAAAGACGTTGTTATTGAAATAGACTGGCTTGACTATGTTGCTGATCTGACACCTTTCAATAATAAATTAGAACCTATGGAAGGTAACATGGGTTCAAACGTCAGTGCCACTGCAGTTGAAACGTTATCAAAGTCTAAAAACTTTGATGTTGCTGATATTGCATCTGGTAATGAAGTTGTAAATGAAGGTCGTGTAGGCGTAGCAGCAGTTTCTGCCCCTGCAGCATACACACCTCCTGCAGCAACATTACCTGCTACCGGTAACGCCCCAGCTCCAGTCCAGAGTACAGCTAATAATAATAAGTTAGATTTTGCAGCTCTGGCACAGCAGCGTTTTCAAGCAGCTCAACAACAGCAAATGCAGCAACAGCAGGCAATGCAGTTACAGTACGCTCAACAGCAACAGCAAATGCGTGCAATGCAACCATGGCAGCCACAGCAACCAATGTATCCAGTTGCTCAACCAGCTTATCCCTTTCAACCAGCCGGCCATCTGCAACCTCCGGGAGGTCTGGTCCCACAACAACCACAACCCGGTTATGGTTTTAATAACGGATCAGCTAACCACGTCCGCGGAAATCCGCAGATGCAACCGGCATACGGGACGTACAACGCGCCGGCACCGATGCCCTACAATAGCCTGCAATATCCACAACAACCGCAACAAGTGATGTATCCATCAACCATCATCTAAGCGCATAAAAGAGAGGCCACTGGCCTCTCTTTTTTTTTTATCCATATGTCGCTACCCAAGTAGTTCTTAACCCTTCTAACACCGAGTCTATCGGGGTCTTTACAAAATTTACAGTCCCATCATATTCAATAGGTGACGTAAAACCATTCAATCTTAATACAATCCAGTGTAAACTTTTAGGTATTTTTAAATATAAAAGTAAACCTGTAAAATCATTTTCGTATTTATACGCTACACCATTGTCAAACGTAACAACCGTGTAGTTACCTTCCTTTCTTAAATAGGGTAGATGATCCTCAATGCAGTTTCTAAAATGCTCATCGTAATACTCATCAGAACCATCTTCTTGCATCAAGTTATTAATTGTTGCCATCTGTTACACCTCTAATGTAAAATAAACATATATTATCTAAATGGTAGAACCCTACTATGGAGAATAACATGCAGTTTAAAAATGAGATTGATCCGCGATTTGCCTCAGCCAGCGGCACTAATCCTTTTATGTCGACGATTTCACCCAGTCGATTGGTTATGTACTATGGGCACTGTGGTCAGCGACTAGTGATCGAAGGTGCCAATACATCACGGTTAGAATCTGGCGCTGATCGTGAGTATGGTAAGTACACGTTTAAAATTAAAGCCCCTTGCGATATGCGCGTGGTTAAAGTTATCGAACGATATCCACTTACAATTGGGATGGATGCAATCCATGACAACCCTGGTACGATAGTCATTTATGAAAATGACGCTACTGGTGAGTTTGGTTTCTTGGAATTACCAAAGTATCGCAGTGACCACCAGCACTTTGGGTTTCAGTACAAATACAAACCTAATTGGCGTAGTGATATTCTAGTACCTAACACCTACGTTAAAAAGGGCACAGTCATTGCAGACTCTCCAGCTGTCGATGATCTGGGTAACTATAACTATGGCATCTCTGTACCAACAGCATTGATGTCAGTACCGGCAATCATTGAAGATGGTATTGAAGTTTCTGATGCTTTATTACCATTGTTGAAAACAAAAGCATATGAAACCCATGTTGTTTCATTTGGTAAGCGAGGGTTCCCTTTAAATCTGTATGGTACTGATGACATCTATAAAATCTGTCCTGATATTGGTGAACATGTTGCTAAAGATGGTTTACTTTTTGCATGGCGTGAACACAATGCATTGTTAGGGCCAGTCCAGTTATCAAAACGTGCTTTATCTAGAAAAGGTGTTGATCCTATCTATGATAAAAAGCACTATGTTAAACCAGGTGCTAAGGTAATCGATATTAAAGTTTACCATGAAGTGCGAGGTAATGGTAATAACTCACAGATCCCACAAGGCACTACAGGTCAACTTGAGAAATATCGTAATGCGCAACAGCGTTATGCAGATACGTTAATCACCGAATACGAAAGTATGCAGAAACGCTACGGTCGTAAGTTAAAGATCTCTCCAGCAATGGAAGACTTACTGGTTAGTGCTCAAGCATATCGTGGCGTCGGTTCCAATGGTAAAGTTAAACGTACTTACCGGGCAGACCCGCTGGATGAATGGCGTGTTGAAGTTGTTATCGAGTACGACTTAATACCAACAATCGGTTTTAAAATGACTGGTCGTTATGGTGATAAAGGCGTTATCTGTAACATCCGTAAACATGAAGACATGCCGATAGATGCAGCAGGTAATCGCGCCATGGCTATCATGGATGCAAACTCCACCATTAAGCGTATGAATCCAGGACGCACCTACGAGCAATATATTAATGCGTGTAGTCGCGACTTAACCGCTGAGATACGTAAACGTTACGCTCAAGATACATCAGACGCTAATGTGGAGCTTTTATGGCAACGTATCATTCGTTACTATGAAATCTGTTCACCACGAATGCATCGAATCATCACCTCGGTCAACTACATGCAGTCCCATCGACAACATGTGGAAGAGATAGTTCGTGATGGTATCTATTTAAGAAAGATGACTGACGATGAAAACTCAATCATTACCTTGATCGATACTTTGCGACATGAATACCCACCGGTGCATGGTCCTGTTGAGTATCGTGGTAATAGCGGTATCTGGCGTAGAACCAAAAAGCGGATTATTATCGGTGACATGTATTTGATGTTGCTTGAGAAAACCGGTATGGATTGGTCTGGCGTTGCTTCAGCAAAGCGGAGTCACTTTGGTATGGCTGCTAAAATTACCAATAGTGATAAGTATTCTGATCCAGGTCGTGCTCAACCTATCCGTTTACCGGGTGAAGCTGAGTCTCGACTGATGTCTGCAGCTAGTGATGGGTTACCTCGTAATCCAGCAGCTGAAATCATTGAAATGTCATCAAACCCGCAGACACATCGTGTTGTTTGTGAGTCACTGATGCAAACCCCACATCCAACGAAGATTAAACAGGTGGTAGATCGTGTCAAATATCCTTTAGGTCGACATCGTGCTCAAGAACTAATACGAAATTCAGCGGAGGCCGCTGGTTGGAAATTTGTAAAAGGGGCATATGACGATGTTTAATGCAAGAGACTTACTACATCTTACTGAAGCTCAAATGTGGACATTCCCTGATGGTCAATTTGATTTACAGTTTGATGATGGGGTGATCCATACCACTACACGAGAAACTATCTTTTCGTGGTATTGTTGGGCAATACAACGTGAATTCCCAAACGCACCTTTATTAATACGGCACCACATCAATGGTGCTCGTTTAGGCGCTAAGACCCACTTAGATTTATGTGGACATTCTTACTGGGATTGTTTTGATGCTTACCAGGGCCAATGTAACACGGTGAGAATGAAGGAGATTACTTACCGATTAACCAATGACCTCTACAATGCCATTGGTTTGGAGTTAGAAGAGTATGTGAATACTATTTCAGCACTTGACTTTGTTGACGTAGTGTTGCATCCGAAGATAGCTCAGTTTAAACGTGAAGCTAAACCTACCGTTGCCGGGATAGAACATTCTTATAACGGTTGTTGGCAGGTACTGATGGACCCTAATGATGAGTTGTTGAAAGACAACGCTATCGCAAGTTCAGGTAAGTCAGGCTTTACCAAGCGTGGTCAGATCATGCAATGTACTGTGCATCGTGGATTTGTTACTGACCGCGATTCAACAATCTTCCCTAAACCAATTATGTCATCCTACGCTGAAGGGATTAATGATATCTCTGACTTTGCGGCAGATAGTCGTTCAGCTACCATGGCGTTGTCATATGCTAAAGGCCCATTGGCAATTGTTGAATACTTTAACCGTAAGATGCAGTTAGGCGCTGGTCATATCCGACGTGTACATAAAGTAGACTGTGGATCAACCAGCTACATGTTGTGGTTAGTTCGAGCAGGTGATATGAAAACAATCACAGGTAAGAACTACATGGATGACGATGGTAAGATAAAACAAATCCGCGAAACAGACAAACATCTGATTGGTCGGACATTACGTTTACGTTCATCGCATCGATGCCGTCATCCTGATCGCGGTGGGGTATGCAGTGTTTGTTTTGGTGCACTAGCCGATTCTATCCCAGATAATGCAGCATTAGGACATGTCTGTTTAACGGTGATGTGTGAGGAAGGTACACAGAAAGTATTGTCTACAAAACATGAGTTGGGTTCAGCAAGTGCGAACGACTTTGTGGTAGCGGGCACTGATGCCAATTACATTGCCAATGGTGTTGATGAGACTGCAATCTATATCTCTACAGCATTACCATTGACTAATACTAAGTTGTTGTTAACCGCATCTGAAATGCCGAACATTAATGAAATCTACATCGCTGCAAATGTAGATGCGTTACCATTAACACGTATCTCGAACTTAACCTCAATTGGTATTTTGAAAGAAACCGCATTGGGTCCAGAGTTCAACTGTGTATCGGTGGCAGTAGGGTCACGCGAGTCATCATTATCACATGCGATGTTACGCTACATTAAACAGTACGGTTGGAAACCGCTGGCAGGTGGATCATATGAGGTCGATCTGACACATTGGGATGTCGATGAACCAGCATTCATACTACCTATGCGCCATTTATCGATGGTTGCATACTTGACAGAATTGGAAGGCGTAATCCGCGCCACCAAACGTGTTAAGAAAGGTAAAGGCACCCCAACGTTGAAAAACTACGATACCCACGATGAAGCTGTCAAAGCACTGTATGACATCATCAATAGTAAGTTGTTCTTAAATCTTACTTACGTGGAGATCATTGTTAAAACTACACTCATCAAGTCATCAGCTAATGGAGATTATCGTATTCCAATCGATGGTGAGCCATACGAGATTAGTTCATTCAGCGACCGTATGTTGATGGGGTCTATGGGCGGATCAATGGGATATCAGACACAATCTGATGTACTCATGTCACCTAAGTCTTACATCTATAAAAATCGCATGCCTCATGTACAGGATGATTTGCTGTTACCATGAGGTGGTTTGAGGAGGCTGTGTAATTGTCTGCATCAACCATTGAACTTGATGTGTACTCACACTACATCCGAGTAACTGTATCAAACGAGCTTGGTCGAAAGGCCATGCTCGATTACTGTCGTTCTGTGGCGCTCTATGAGTTTGTAGAGGACCCTATAACAGGGCGACGTACATCAGTTATGAAGTGTGTGTATGCTGAAGCCTCTAGAGATCGTAAAACGTTTCGTGTGCACGTACATCACTACGAGGAGTTAATTCGCCAGTTAAAAGTATTTGGCTTCCTTGATGAGCTAATCCTTATCAACATACACCCAGTACCTTTGAGTGTTCCAGCCGAATTCAATATGTTTTCCCATCTAGTTGCTCGTGACTATCAGATTCCTTTAGTGGAATACATGTCTGACATTGGACATGTAAAGCTGGTAACATTGCAAACTGGTAAAGGTAAGACATTCTGCGCATTAAGAGCTATTGCAAACTTGAAACGCAGGGCAATGTTAATCATACCGGGTAAATATGTTGAGAAGTGGGTTGGAGATGTAAAGGAAGCATATGACATACCAGCCGATCGTATTTGGGTTATACGTGGTAGTAAGTCATTAAAGAATCTACTGGAGTTAGCAGAGTTAGATGCAGTTGATTGTGATTTTATCATCTGTACCAATAAAACACTGTATAACTACATTGATTTATACAAAACATTTGGCACTGTAAAACCGAGTTATGCAGTAGAACCAGAAGATTTATTTGAGAAACTAGGTGTCGGTATTCGTTTAATCGATGAAGTGCATCAAGATTTCCATTTGAATTTTAGATTAGATCTTTACAGCAATGTAGAGAAAACAATCAACCTATCTGCAACTCTTGAAAATAATAACCCATTCATGAACCGCATGTACGAGGTCATGTTTCCACTTAAGTATCAAACGAAGATGCCTGAGTATGATCGCTACATTGAGGTTAAAGCTTTACACTACGGTTTACAAAAGCCTGGTTTATTGAGACACAAGATGCGAGGTCGGAAATCGTATTCGCATATCACATATGAACAATCGATTATGAAGAATGCTGCTGCATTAGCTGCTTATTTAAAATTGATTGAAGCTGTCGTTTATGAAAGCTTTCTAAGTAAACGAGTACAGGGTCAGCGATGTATTGTTTTTGCAGCCAGCGTTGAATTGTGTACTATCATTACTAACTATCTAAAGCGCGGTAGACCTGATTATAAAGTTAATCGATATACTGCTGCTGACGAATACGAAGTAATTGAGGCATCTGACATTATTGTGTCTACATTAAAATCAGCAGGTACGGCATTGGACATACCAGGACTTAGAACAGTTCTAATGACCAATGCAACTGATTCTAAGCAGGAGAATATCCAAGCCTTGGGTCGGTTAAGAAAGCTTAAAGACTGGCCTGACATTGCACCTGAGTTCTTATATCTGGTGTGTCAAGACATTGCTAAGCATTTAGCGTACCATGAAAATAAAATACAAGCATTTAGGGATAAAGTAGCGAGCCACAAATCATACTTCTTACCTGTTAAGATTTAGGAGGCTTCTATGTTATCTGAACAACTGAGAATACCTTGGCGTACATTTATCCTTACCAGAGAGATGTTACAATCAGGTCGAGTTTATATTTGGTTTGCTAGTCCAGAACCTTGCTATGTTAATGAAGACTGTATCTATTACGAACAACATCAGCTTACAGCAATTGACAATCCAGTTGCAGGTTGGCGGAGTTTTAGTATAGATGCGCTTTCGTATGAACAATTACAAAGGACGTTTATACAAATTGGCGATGCAGGAATTGCTCCAGCAGCTGAGTGTTTACCTCAGGGGTTTGTTGGGTGGCTAAACCCAGCCCGAAATGGCATGGTGGCGTGTAGTAGAAACCGTTCACCTTTTTACTAATATAAGGGAGGCGTAAGCCTTCCTTATATGCTGTGAGGAAGATCGTGACGCAGTTAAATAGACGTAAAGAGAGGTTAGTTAAGTTAGAACAAAAGGGTTTATTGAAAGGATGTGCACTTTGGTTATTACGAGGACCTAGTTATGATGACAAAGTCAGTATCAGGCAGCACCGTAGAATTGAAGGGAAGTAGCATTGAATTGGATTTCAATAAAATTAATCATTTACGTGAGCGATTGAGTGTACCCGATGGGAGCATGCTATCGGTTTATAACGATTGTCTGCACGAGGGCAAGTTAGTTAAAATTGCATTCTGGGACGACTACGACTTAGACACTGTCTATATATTGGAGTGATTTATAAATGACACCAGCGGCACGAGAATTAAAAGAAATATTAACGAAACCTTTCAGTGCATACGGTAGTATTGTTACTGCTGATGACGTACTATCAGAATTGATACACAAAACCTATAAAGACAGAATTGATGAAGTTGTAAAACGGTTCAATCTTAGTGGCGATGTAAATAATACCACAGTGTTTGAATTTATATCCGCAGCAGTTTTTGTTTTTGCCCATTTCATCGCTCGCCACCACACTACCTTGTTATTAGAACAATTTCCGATGGAGTTGATCTCTATTGGGGATTCTTTTAGAACTGTGAAGTATGAGGAGATTGGCAATCATAAGGAAGTTAGAAAACATGTGTACATGGCTATCTATGTTAGACTAGCGGAGACACAAGATGATTGGGACCCATTGCATGGGATTGAAATGATTTACCATAAGTTAATTATCCCTAGTGCATTTCGATATGCCGAAACATTGGAGTTACACAGCATAGCTCGCGAAGCTAAAACAATATTCTACCATTTTAATCCCGTCGATTTTAAAAACCATATTCATTAGGAAGGGCAAACCTTCCTAATATGCCCCTATCCTAAATAATAATAGATACATATAGTTGTGGTGTAATCAAGCAATTCTGCTTGCAGTATGGACTATGTCCAAAGGAGTTTCAAATGAGTACAGTTATTTTAAATGGTGATTCTGCGCCATCGGAATTATATCACAATGCTTTTATGGCAGGTCGTTGTGGTGATTTGATAGACACCACATACATCGCTGACCGCGATGATGTTGATTTCGAATACCTCCTAAGTGAATGGGAGGAAGGTCGCGCAGCGGCGCTGGCTGATAACAACGAATATGCAGGAGTATAAAATAATGCTTAAATTATTAAAAACAAATGAATATGTGCAATTTGCAACCGCCATGGTATTCACTTTTGGTTTTACCATCTTCGCCTGTTTAGTAGGCATCCCACAATAACTGGAGAATAAAAATGACCTTAAAAAGCAATGATACATTTGAACTGTCGTTACTCGCTGGACCTTTCTTCCAAGAGCTTCAGGCACTTGGATCGGTAGTAAGACCAGCTGATCCTCGTGCATACGGCCGAGCCGCATCATTAAAAACAGCTGCCCAACATTGGTACGAAAGTATCGATGGTGCTTTAATGCAAGCTGCTTTTGATAGACCTGTAGCTATGCGTGCCATTGGCATCGCTGATGGAGTGTGTCGCATCCTGACAGTCCTGCAGTGGAAGTTTGGCTGTTTAATCAGTCATGTTGGCGATTATGTCACCGGTGTAAATCGTAAATTCGAATTTAAGATCGGTAGCGAGCACACTCGTGAACACATCACCATGGTGCTTATTGTTGGCGATAATGCCGATTCCTGTACGGTTAAGTTTACACAGAAACAGTACAGTGGTGCTAAAGATCTCGAAACTATCGATGATTTGGCAAATGCACTAATCAAGGCTGCTATGGATGCGATGATAGCTAATCCAGATCGACTACCATCACTTGTAGCTGAAATCAAACCAGACCTCTATGAGGAGCCATTTACCAATAAACTGGCTACGCTTTTAGTGGCAGGTTTTGCTGAAGCTTTTAAACTGTAGGAAAACTAAAGTGGATTATCAAGAATTAATTAACGCTTTCCAATGTAAGATCAATAATGGTAAAGCCAGCGCATTGTTTGCAACGGAAAGAACACTGGAAGAGTTGCAATATCTTGCAGGGTTTGGTGGGTCTGCGCAAGGCACTATTGTACACGATCCTGCTGGTCGTTTTCCAAGTGGTTCAGATGTGACCACTAGTGCAGTGTCTGATGCAGGTACTATTGAGCTTGTTCCAGGACAAGCGCACGTGTACTTCATCACACGTAATACAAATTACTTAGTTATTAATTCCAACAACTAACACTAACGATCGAGGAGATCATTATGGACAACGTCCAAGAAGTCATCGCACACAACATCAAAGTGTGGGCGCGTCGTTTACAGGTAACTGCACCTGAGCTGTCACAGCAGGATGTTCTACTACGTCATCAACGTGCCATATCAACTTGCCCTGAAAAGACAACCGCTCTGGGTATGGTTATAGAGCCATTGATAACTGAGCTAGTGGCTTTAGATGCGGCAAGTGTGATGGACATTGCACAAATGTTAGCAGCATCTAGCTATGATGCTAAGATTGGTGATGTGATACCGGGTTATGATATCACTGACCATCTTGAACCGCGGGTAAGAACATGGCGTGCAGCACTTGAGAAACGCCAGGTAATTGCACCTATGGCCCTGCTCATGCAGTTACAACCATTGACTGACCGCATTGCAGCGATTCAGTTAAGTAAGTAATTGCGACATAAAAGAAGAGTCCTAGGACTCTTCTTTTTTTTTGGTTTAAAATGTCAGTAATTCGACTTCTAAGTCGATATCGGATAGGTATTTTAATAACAGTGGTCGTACGCAGCGTAGATAGTCCATCTGACCATTTCCGCACCCTAATGGCGGTATTGCTATACGTTTAATACCCATCTCCTTATAGTGCGCTACAAGCGTTTTTAGGCCTGCTTCTAAGTATTCTTTCTTAGATGGATTCATCCACCTTACTTTAGTGGGGAAGCATAACACCTTAGGTCCTTCCGCAGGAACCCATAGATACAATAGCCCCGGTTCTAATTGTCCTGCTTTACAAAATGCCCTGTAGTTTTCAAATAATCCACCGCAACGTTCTTTAAAGGGGAGAGCTAATCCTCTCCCCATAACCCCTTCACAATTGACAGGGCAGATTAACGTATCGGCAGTAGAATCAAACAAGCTTTCATTTGCTTCTTTAATAATCATTTCACACCGTTTTTAACCTTATCTATCTGTGCTTGTAAACGGGCCGCTTCTTCAATGAATTCCTTCGCCATCACATCAAGAATCAAATCGCTAATATCTTTAGGCAATTGTAAAAATTCTATCAATGAAATATTGAAGTTATCTTGGTTACCTATCTTGTACTTTTTAAACCGACGGATTGTATTGTAAAGTGCAGAGTGCGTTGAGAAATCTTCCTTAGGATGCATTGCGATTAAGCCCAATGGGCGGCCTTTATTAGCCGCTTCATCAGCATGGTTATAGATACCATAGGTAGTCTCGTACGCATCAATCAGAATGAGTTTAGCGGTAATGGAATCCACCTTATCAATCTTACTAAGTAAATCCTCAGCTAATCCACTCTTTCCAATACGATTGATACCAAAATGGACATAAGCAACATGTCCATTTGGATTTGTGTCTTGGACTATTTCGCCGTCGACAATATTGTTGATATCCGTTGGTCGAGCAGGGTAAAAAAAAGCGTCATGGCATCCTGTGGTATCAGGTGCGGATGTGCTTCTTTTTCTTTCTGCACTTCAGGTTCATCTGGTTTCTGCTTACCATCAAAACACATAGGGCATTCGTATTTAGGGAATGCAATTAACGAGATGGTAGAATCATCAATGAAATCACCAATAGCAGTGAAGATTTTATTGGTCATGTCTTCATTGTTAGAAAATGTCGCTAACAAACCATTAATGGTTGCAGCATCATCAACAACTAACTCATTATCACCAACTGTGATTTCAGAAACCCAATGTCCAAACTGACGCAGCGAAGTCATCTTAGACTGTTGTTCGATGTAGGCATTACGTTCAGCACCACGTAAATTAACACCAAACGCATCGTCAACCATTCGAACAATACCATCAACCCAAGCAAAACCAGCTTCTTCATACTGAGCAATGGTCGGTACTTTAAAACGTACTGACACGTCATCAGATGGTGTGTAGGTAATGCGAGTATTGTAAGTATGTAACGATTGGTATTTCTCAACGTCATCTAGCGTAAAGGTTTTATTACGGCCAGACATCTGGGTACGTTGCCAGTCTGACAACCGGCTGTTATCCGTCCAGAAGATCTTTGTCAGGTTAATCTTTTCACGTGTAACGTGCTGACATGTATCAGGGTTACTAATACATGGCTGCACCAGCGGATAACCTGATGGATAGATAGTACATGCCAGACCAGTAATCATTGATGGAATATCAGTACAAAGAATGACATTTTTCAAACGGTCTGGATTGATGTCTTTAATGGAGCAATCGTAAATATGCGCTAACACAAAGTTAACCAAGTACGACTGCAAATAAATAGACACGTTAGAGAATACCAAACCATTGGTCAGACGACCTAATGAGATTTTCTCAGCAGCCAGTCGTCGATCCAGTTCCAACAAAGCTTGGTTCTGTGGACATTTCAGTGAAATCCAGATACCACTATGCCATAAAGGAATCTGTACGATTGCGCCCAGACCTAAGATTGAGGTAGCTTTAAGAATGGCTGCTTCACCAGTCAGACGAGTTTCACCACCCATGCCCAATGCTGGACGACCAGCACGTAGCAGTTTACCGCCAACATCAACACCTTGTCGCCATTCGGTAGACGGGTCTTCAACACGACGACCCCATGCATTACCGCTAACCAGATTTGCAGATGCGTCTTTAACTGCTTCAGCCCATTCACGACCAATATCAGTTTCAGTGTAATTGATATTAGGGTACTTCTCAACCAGACGATTGAATTCACTGATTGGATAACGCATAATGCTCAGTCCACGAACAATGTCGTTAAACAGTTTAGCTGGTAAGGCTTCTTTACATGCATCTGTTTGAAAAATATGTGGTGTTGGTTTTACATCAGCCGGTTCTGCCGGCTGTTCTGCATTATCAAACTCAGACATTTTCTACACCTTCAGTTACTGATGTGTCAACTACTGGCTGTTCAGCCAATTTCTCTTCCAATGCTTTACGACCAGTTTCAGCATGGTCTAAGATGGTACCAATGTTAGGCAATACGGTACCTTGGTAACGTTCGATCCAGTCACTGTAACCCATGCCTAAGCTTAATGCGGCAACCAGCTCATCAGGGTTAGTGGTACCACCTTTCTTGCCATCATGCTGGGCTTTCAGTTCTTTCAATTCTTTAGCAAATGACTGTACGTCATTAGCCAGTAGTTTAGCGGTGCTGACCAAGCCTTGTCCATCAGGGACAGCTTTACATAGTTCGGCATTGCGCAGGATTGGAGAGACTTCAGTAGCGCAGAGCATCAGACCATCAGCAGTTTTAGAAACATCAATCAGATCATCCCAGCAGCCAGTAGCTTCACGAGTGTAAAAAGTATCGATGAGTTTCATTGCTTCATTTTTTTGATTTACTGACATGAGATTTATCCTTGTTAATTAAATGATGAATACTTGTTCATATAAGTATTTGATATGTATTTTTTAATTCTTAACACCGGACTACTAAGATGGATGATTTATTGACCCAATATTTAACGGATGCATGTACTTTAGAACGCAAATCAGTTTTACTGGATGCGTGCTCCGTCTTAGAGTCGTTAGGTATTAACGACCATTACGATTATATCGACCATGCAATCATGAATGCACAAGATGGTCTATCAGAACTGACAATTGGAACTATAGAGTCCATACTCTACACTAAATATGTAGAGGCAGTTAATTCTTACGGCATTGTACTTGTAAATGATGTAGCACTAGACGTCATGACCCATCTTTGTTGGGGGCTCAATGTAATTGAAAATTGGGCAGACCCACAATTAATCTTTGAAACCATTGAGGCATCGGCTACACCGATCGATGCGTTAAGTGATATTTTAGGTTTACTGTGTGAGGAAGGTACTGAAGAATGGTTTACCTATTTATTATCGGTAAACCCTAAACTCATCGACCGCATTAAAGAAACCATTGCTCCAGCTTTTGTAGCTGGCGACGTAACCGATGCTGAAGCAGAAGCATCGGTATTAAAGATAGCCCGTTTTAATCGATACTTCACAACACCGAGTGTTCCTGTATTGTCAAATGCATTGTTACAAGTGGATTGGCGCATTGGTTTATCTATTGGGTCACTACAACCAAATACTTTATCTAGAATAAGCGCATTGACCAACACCACAGATTGTGCGGCAGCTGTTCTTGGATTTGTGCTATTATCGGATTGTGATGATAGTGAGATTGAAACAACAGTAACACAACTATTAGACATGGTTTACGATAACGTAAACCAACAGGGAACTATACTAGCGGCCATCCGCAATATGATGAAGGCTAAAACATGAATAAGCATGAATATTTTGTAGCTGCTTGTAAAAACGGCGCATTTCGATGGAAACATTGGGTATTATCAATGTTTAGCCATGTTAAAGAACAAGATGGTGAATGGGATAAAAACCTTTATCCATATCGTTTTATACGTAAAGGCAATGAAGGGTACTACGTTAATGAGAATAAAGAAATTGTTAAACTAGACTTCGATATTACGCCCGATGCTTTATTTGGTTTTAAAGAACGCTGTAAAGTAAAAGCTGGAGATGCTGCTAATCTGACCGATACCATAGAAACCACCTATGGACGATTGTTATACAATTGGATTTGTATTTGCTGGGCGTTGAATAGTAAAGTGCCCTATCAGAATGATGCACCGATCAATGTAAAAGCAATTGAAGCTATCATTGAAGATAAATTGGTAGACACACCGGTTGATATGTCTACAGTAACTGACCCTAATGTTATTTACGTCTTTGAATACTTGCAGTTTATTGATGCGCACTTCAATGCATTGACTGGGTATTCACAACTGTGTGTACCGTCAGCTACACGTAAGACAATGACTCGTGATCCACGTACTGTTGAATTCAGAAATAAACTACTGGAAGCTAATAAAGATCGTTTACATGACCCAGCAACCATAGCTAAGATACAAAAAGAGTTAGCTGACTTTGATAAAGAATGGATGAAAGGCGATTTAGGGATGGGTTTTATGATCAATCCAAAATCCTTTGACACCATTCGAATGAAAACACAGTTAATGCAAGGTGCCGAAATGGGCTTCGGTGGTGTAGAAGGTATGGAGTTAATCCAAGGATCTCTCTCCGAGGGTTGGGACGTCAATGCCATGCCAGCAATGATCAACTCCATTCGTTCAGGTTCTTACGACCGTGGTGCAGATACTGCATTGGGTGGTGCTGAAGTTAAAACATTCTACCGCTTATTCCAGAATGCTAAGATCACAGTTGACGACTGTGGTACTACGCTCGGCGTGCCTAAATTAGTGCTCAGTTCTAACATCAAAAAGTTCATGGGTTATTACCACATTGTTAATGGCAAACCAAAACCTATTGATGAATCATGCATCGGCAAAGTTATCATGGCTCGTACCCCAGGTTATTGTAAAGCTGAAGGTACTGACTTCTGCAAATGCTGTATGGGCGATCTTAATGCTCAATACCCAGCAGGCTTACCGGGCGGTGCATCTGATGTAGGTAACCAGTTCATGTATATGTTCATGAAAGCAATGCATGGTAAAGCATTGAAAACAGCACAGTATGATTTTACACTGCAGATAAAATAATATAGTAATAAAATACTATGTTTAACCCTACCCATCACTAAGACAGGAAATATGTCATGGCTAAGAATGAAAAATCTACTAAAACCACATCAACAGCTGCAGTTGATACTGTGGAAACTCAAGTGGAAGAAACTGTACTGGAAGCTGGTACTCAAGAACAAGCCCCGGAGATTACCGAGGTAGTTGAGCCAGTGGAAACTGTTGAAGACCCGATGACTGAAGACCCAGTAGCTGCGGTAGAAGAAACTACAAAGACACTAGCTACAAATCTGATTACTGATATCGTGTATGAATTGGAACGCTATCAGGGTACTATGGCACCTCGTCAAGGACATCAACTGAGCGAAGGTATTATCGCACAGGTGTCTCTCTACAATACCATTAAACTGGTGATCCAATCGACTGGTGATCGTTTTAAACAAGGTATGGACTATTTGGTAAATTGGTTCTCTCTGCAATCTGCAGGTTGTACCAATGCTCGTTACCTGTTCCGTTACATCGCTACTATTCCATTGTCGCCAAGTGCACGTACTGAATTCACACGTCTGTTGAATTTGTTTACAGTTGCTGGTGAAATGAAAAACAATCTGTCAATTGTTTCAAGATCAGTTGATGTAGTTGCAAGTATTGCTGATCGTGATCAGGCTACACAAGCACGTTTACTGGAATACTTTAAAGTTAACTAAACTAAACGTCATAAAAGATAGAGAGGCCCTAGGGCCTCTCTTTATGCCGCTTCTTTATTAACACGGTCGATTTGATATTGTTTCAAAATAACTTCCATATCTGGGAACTTCAATATGTTGTTACATATCTCAACTGCATTAACATGACCGCCGGTAATATTAATACCTGCATGTCGTTGTACTATTTCTGGTACATTTTTAATGCGACACAGTTCACGCATGGTTGTTTCTTTGGAGATATTCAGGATATCTTCAGTGTTTGGATATGAACTCGATACGTCGAGCTAGTTGTTCAGGTAGGTCGTTACGCTACCCCGCCCCTCGCTGTCTCCCGACAGTAAAAGACTGCTGCAGGTGTTACCTGCATGTCCAGACTATCTTATAATCCTCAATTAGCCTGGTAAGGCAATTGGTGGGATCATCGCTGTTTCCGGCGGCTATAAACTGACCTGCCGTACTGGTTGCTAAACCATAGTCGTTGAACCTTACCCATGGCGAATGCCGCTTTAGGGTCTTGGCTGCTAAGATTACCCATTGCACAACCCCTTAGACTTACTATCGTCATAGGGCATCCATACCGTTGTTTCTGCCTTTCGGCCCCAGTCTTTCCGTTTTCACAGAAAGTTTCGGTGGTATGTTCTTAGAGGTTTCCAGCAATTAAGCGATGTACGCACTAAGAGTTACTTCTTAGTGGGACCTAAAGTTTCTTTCAAAACGAAAGGTTTTAGTTTGTATTTACCTTTATAAAGTTTGGCCCTGTAGAGACATTGCACCGTTGACTTATCGATACCAAAGTAGTTACCCGCCTTTTCCCTAGACGTGAAGTATAACTCTTCACCAGTGCTAGTGTCTGTGACAATAACACCATCTGGGGTCTTTTTTGGGTGCGCACGATAGGACTCTAAATGCCTTAGTGTATGCTCTGGCCATTCTACATCTGTATCAGCGTATCTAAAATTGTAACCTTCTACCGGCAAAAGTAGCTCGTGTTTAACGTGGGCAAGTATTGTCGCCGCTCGAACACCAAAGAGTTGTTCGCCGCGTGTACAACCTGTGAATAATATTATTTCACCCGTGAAGACATTCCGTGCAAATATCTCTTCACCATGCCCCTGTCTACATATTTGAAGATTGTCGAAATCTATTTTTGGCCACAGTGTGTCATCGTCATATTTAAATAATAACATGTCGGAGAACACTGTTGTTGGGCACATACGCAACCGGTGCCGTATAAAATCACCGCGCTCATAACCAAGTGCCCTTGCACATGCTTGACTG
>JACCEA010924125.1_pt1 | contig 20984 bp, 24 predicted proteins | sample 7449851 | NCBI WGS metagenome assembly JACCEA01 (sample SAMN15323453, study PRJNA562643) | freshwater metagenome | isolation source: river surface water | place: USA:Blue River Watershed | collected 2017-08-18 | reverse complement strand
GGTTAGAGCACCTGACTCATAATCAGGTGGTCCCTGGTTCGAGCCCAGGTGGGACCACTTTTTTTTAAAAAAAAGTAAAAAATAATTGCTTTTAACATTTTATTTTATATTTTCGTAAAATCATTTGTTAAAAAAAATATAAAATAACATGAAAAATAATTTTGCTCAAATCTTTTTTCTTATAGTTTCGACTTTAAGTTCTGTGCAAATGTTTGCTGAAGACCCCCCTCCTCCGCCACCATTGCCACCACCGCCAGGTTTTCCTATTGATAGCGGGGTTGTTGTGTTATTTTTTATTGCACTAATAACAGGATACTTTATTACACAAAAATATATAACAAAAAAAACTCCTAAGTAGGAGTTTTTTTTGTTTCAAAACCTAATTTGTTATGAAAAAGCTGCTTCTACTATTTTTATTCGTTTCAAATTTTTCAACATCACAAACTTGGCAACCCTTAACTTCAATTCCAAGTAATACCATTGCGAGCAATCAACGTTTTGATGATGTTTTTTTCTTAAATGAAAATTTAGGCTGGGCAGCAAACGGATATTATTCAGCTGTTTACAAAACTACAGACGGAGGACTAAATTGGACACTTCAAACCACCGGAGCGATGTTAGGCAGTTCACATTACTTCAGAAATATTGAGTTTTTAGATGAAAATATTGGATTTTTAGGGACTTTAAACCAAAAATTATATAAAACAATTGACGGTGGAAATACCTGGAACCTTATCACAAACATCACACCTAATCCAGCTGCAATTTGCGGATTAGATTGTATTGGAACTTCAACCATCTATGGTTGTGGCGCCTATTTTACACCTGCATATATTATTAAATCTACAGATAGCGGAAACACTTGGCAGTTCATCGACATGTCAGCTTACGCAAACGCATTAGTTGAAATTTATTTTATAGATGAAAATATTGGTTTCGCTTCTGGAAACAACGCAACTGGAGGAGTAATTTTAAAAACTACTAACGGCGGCACAACTTGGACAGAGATATTAAATACAAATTCAACGGGTGATTACGTTTGGAAATTACAAGTATTGAATTCTAATAATAATGTACTTTTTGGATCTGTTGAATCTGGAGGTCCCAATCCAGGACGCTTGGCAAAAAGCACAGATGGCGGTGTAACTTGGTCTTTACAAAACGCTCCAGAAAGTATTGTACAAGCTGTAGGCTTTTTAGACGAAAACCATGGCTGGATGGGCGGACACACTACAGGCTTTTACGAGACTTTAGATGGTGGCGCAACATGGACAAACACAGGTGTAGGCAGCAATTTAAATAGAATATTTTTTATTGGCAATACAGCTTATGCAAGCGGAAGAACAATATATAAAATGGATAGCGCTTTATCAAATTCAGATTTTGAGGAGCATGATAGAACAAATTTAAATTTAACTATTTCACCCAACCCATTATCCGACAAATTAAATATTGAAATTCACTTTACAGCTGAAGACCATCTTTTAATTGACCTTTATGATTACACAGGAAAATTAGTAAAAAGACTAATTAAAGATGACATCTATACTATTGGAATCAAAAAATACACTTTCGACTTCCCGTATTCTTCTGGAACTTATTTTATTGATTTCCATACTAATACTGGAAAACAAACTTCTAAAATTTTAAAAAAATAATTCGAGTTTATATTTTATTTCTGAAGTTCGTACATTCTTGCAATATACTTTCCTACGACATCAAACTCTAAGTTCACTTTTGTTCCAATTTTGAAAGTATGAAAAATGGTATTCTCATAAGTATAAGGAATAATTGCTACGCTAAAACTGTCTTTTTTAGAATTCACAACCGTTAAACTTGTGCCATTAACTGTAATCGAACCTTTTTCAATTGTAATATTATTTAGGGTCATATCGTACTCAAAAGTAAATTCCCAACTTCCATCTTTATCTTCAATATTAGTACAAATTGCAGTTTGATCGACATGTCCCTGTACAATATGCCCATCTAATCTGTCACCTAATTTCATTGCTCTTTCGATATTGACTTTATCCCCAATTTGCCACAAACCTAAAGTCGTTTTATCAATGGTTTCTTTAATTGCAGTTACCACATGCTTATCGTCAAATAAATTCACAACTGTCAAACACACACCATTATGTGCCACACTTTGATCAATTTTCAATTCATCCGTAATATTTGTTTGAATTGTTAAGTGTATATTTTCCTGATCTTTTTTAATATCTGAAATTATTCCAAGAGTTTCTACGATACCTGTAAACATATGACGGTTTATTTTTATAAATTTGCATCAAAATTAAGAAATAAAAATGGTAAAACATTCCGAAAATATAATTGTTGGTGTTTCTATTGGTGACATGAACGGCATTGGACCAGAAGTAATATTAAAAACATTTGAAGATACTCGCATGTTAGAAATATGTACGCCTGTTATTTTTGCCAATACAAAAATTGTTTCATTTCTAAAAAAATCTTACAATTTAAATACCTTCATTCAAGGTATTGACAAGTTAGATCAAATCGTATTAGGAAAAATAAACGTTTTGAACGTGTGGCGTGAAGGTGTTAATTTAGAAAGCGGAAAATTGGATGAAAATATTGGAAAATATGCTATTAAATCTTTTCAAGCAGCTACAACAGCTTTAAAAAACAACCAAATCGATGTTTTAGTTACAGCGCCCATCAACAAATACAACATTCAAGCTGAAGATTATAAATTTGCAGGTCATACTGATTATTTAAACGAACAATTAGAAGGCGATGCGTTAATGTTTATGATCCATGAAGACATTAAAGTAGGGTTAATTACAGACCATGTTCCAATTGCAGAATTATCAAAACACATTAATTCAAAATTAATTGAGAAAAAAATTACGACTATTAACCACAGTTTAATTGCCGATTTTAAAATTAACAAACCCAAAATTGCCGTTTTAGGATTAAATCCACACAGCGGAGATAATGGTGTGATAGGAAAAGAGGATGATGAAATTATAAAACCAAGTTTAGAAAAAATTTTCAAAAGCGGCATTCAAGTATTTGGACCATTTTCAGCAGATAGTTTTTTTGGTTCGAACCAATATAAAAATTTCGATGCTGTTGTGGCCATGTATCACGATCAAGGTTTAATTCCTTTCAAAACGCTTTCTTTTGGCGAAGGCGTCAATTTTACAGCAGGTTTAAATAAAGTGAGGACTTCGCCAGATCACGGAACTGGTTTTGACATTGCAGGTAAAAACAAAGCGGATGAAGGTTCATTTAGAGAAGCTGTTTATAGTGCAATTGACATCTATAAAAACCGAATCGAATATAATGAGCTAACCAACAATCCTTTGAAAAAAGCAACAGGAAAAGTTTAATTTAAAAAAAAGCAAAGAAAATTATTGTAATTCCAATATTTTTGTATCTTTGCACACCCTTATAAAAAGGGGAAAACTGATAGTATGGAAAAATTAAAAGATTTTTTAATCCCATTTTCAGGATTAAAACTGGGTAAACACCAGTTTGAGTTTCAAGTAAACAATACGTTCTTTACTCATTTTGGATATGATGAATTTAATAGTTCTGACCTCAAAGTGAAAACCATATTAGAGAAAAAAAGCAATATGCTTGAATTGAATTTTTCGCATACCGGAACTGTAAATGTTCCTTGTGATTTAACCAATGAAGATTTTGATTTACCTGTAAAAGGAAAAATGAAGTTGATAGTTAGATTTGGTGATGAATTTAATGATGAGAATGATGAATTTATCATTTTACCTCATGATGAGTTTCAAGTAGATGTTGCACAGTATATTTATGAAATGATTGTGTTGTCTGTTCCGACAAAAAGAATTCATACCGGCATAAAAGACGGAACATTACAAACAGAAGCATTACAAAATTTAGAAAAATTTTCTCCTACTGAAACCAAAAAAGAAGAGATTAAAGAAATAGACCCAAGATGGGAAGGTTTAAAGAAACTATTAACGGATAAAAAATAGAGTAAAATGGCACATCCTAAACGTAGACAGTCATCGACTAGAAGAGACAAAAGAAGAACACACTACAAAGCATCTGCACAACAAATTGCAACTTGCGTAGTAACTGGTGAAGCTCACTTATACCACAGAGCTTACTGGCATGAAGGTAAAATGTATTACAGAGGTCAAGTTGTTATTGACAAGACTGAAGCAATGGTATAATTACATTAAAATAAATGAGAAACTCTCACTCACGTGAGAGTTTTTTTATTTTAAGTAAAATTATATAATAGTATTTTAAGAAAATTCCGAAATAATTCGTAATTTTCGCCTCTTTACGCACATAAATTTGCAAAGAAAATTATTTATTTATGAAATCGCCATAAACACTGCGTTTTTTAAAAGAAAAACACAACTAATAAAGAGCGATACATATGTTACCAAAAAAAATAACATTAAAACATATGAATAAAATTACTGCCGCAATTACTGCAATAGGCTCGTATGTACCAGAATACGTGTTATCAAATCAAGTTTTAGAAACTTTAGTTGATACGAATGACGAATGGATAACATCAAGAACCGGAATAAAAGAGAGAAGGCTTTTAAAAGAAGAAGGTGAAGGAACCTCTTTCCTTGCCATAAAAGCCGCTCAAAACCTCTTAGAAAAAGCAAACCTAGACCCGAAAGAAATAGACTTGGTAATCATGGCGACTACCACTCCAGACATGCCTGTAGCATCAACTGGAGTATACGTAGCTACTCAAATTGGAGCAACAAATGCTTTTGCTTACGATTTGCAAGCTGCTTGTTCTAGTTTTCTTTTCGGTATGTCTACTGCTTCTGCTTTTATTCAATCTGGAAAATATAAAAAAGTTTTATTAATTGGAGCCGACAAAATGTCTTCAATTATTGATTATACAGATCGTGCAACATGTATTATCTTTGGAGATGGTGCTGGCGCGGTTTTATTCGAACCTAATTATGAAGGCTTAGGCTTGCAAGATGAAATTCTTAAATCAGACGGAATTGGTAGAGAGTTTTTAAAAATTGAAGCGGGTGGTTCTATTTTGCCTCCGTCTGAAGAAACAGTTAAAAACAAACAACATTTTGTATTTCAAGACGGGAAAACAGTTTTCAAACATGCCGTATCCGGAATGGCTGATGTAAGCGAAAAAATTATGGAGCGCAATAACCTATCTCATGATGACGTAAATTGGTTAATTGCACATCAAGCAAACAAAAGAATTATTGACGCAACTGCAAGTAGAATGAACTTGGACGAATCAAAAGTATTAGTAAATATTCACAGATATGGAAATACCACTTCTGCCACTTTACCTTTACTTTTATCAGATTTCGAAGATAAATTTAAAAAAGGAGACAATTTAATTTTTGCTGCATTTGGTGGAGGATTCACATGGGGATCTATCTATTTAAAATGGGCATATTAATAATAACAAACTATAACTAAACAACTTTATTATGGATTTAAAAGAAATTCAAAACCTAATCAAATTTGTATCTAATTCTGGAGTAGCAGAAGTAAAATTAGAAACTGGTGATGTGAAAATTACAATTAGAACTACCTTAGAAGGTAATTCTCCTGATATCACATATGTACAACAAGCACCGATGCAACAAGCTATTCAAGCAGCACCAGTAGCACCAGCTGTAGCAGCACCAGTTGTAGCAACACCAACTGAAACACCAGCTGAAGACAATTCAAAATACATTACTATAAAATCACCAATGATTGGTACTTTATACAGAAAACCAGCTCCAGATAAACCAATGTTTGTAGAAGTTGGAAGTACAATCAACAAAGGAGATGTAGTTTGTGTAGTAGAAGCTATGAAATTATTCAACGAAATTGAATCTGAAATTTCAGGTAAAATTGTAAAAGTTTTAGTAGACGATTCTTCTCCAGTTGAATTTGACCAACCATTATTTTTAGTTGATCCATCATAAAAAGTTAGAAGTTAGAAGTTAGAAGTATTCTTCCTTCTTTAATTGTCTAATTGACACAACTTGTCCCGATAATTCGGGGTTGTCTAATTGTCTAATTAAAAAAATTATGTTTAAAAAAATATTAATTGCCAACAGAGGTGAAATCGCTCTACGTGTTATTCGTACTTGTAGAGAAATGGGAATTAAAACAGTTGCTGTTTATTCTACTGCTGACGCCGAAAGTTTACACGTAAAATTTGCTGACGAAGCTGTTTGTATTGGACCAGCACCAAGTAATTTATCTTACTTGAAAATGTCTAATATTATTGCCGCAGCTGAAATTACTAACGCGGATGCCATACACCCAGGTTATGGTTTCTTATCTGAAAACGCAAAGTTTTCTAAAATTTGTCAAGAGCACAACATCAAATTCATTGGTGCATCTCCAGAAATGATTGAAAAAATGGGAGATAAAGCAACAGCTAAATCAACCATGATAGAAGCTGGTGTTCCTTGTGTTCCAGGTTCTGAAGGTATTCTTGAAGATTTCGAACAAGCTAAAAAAGTAGCCAAAGAAATTGGATATCCAGTTATGATGAAAGCTACTGCCGGTGGTGGTGGAAAAGGAATGCGTGCCATCTGGAAAGAAGAAGACTTATTAAAAGCTTGGGAAAGTGCTCGTCAAGAAGCAGCTGCAGCTTTTGGTAATGATGGAATGTACATGGAAAAACTAATTGAAGAACCAAGACATATTGAAATTCAAGTTGTTGGAGATTCATTTGGTAAAGCTTGTCACCTTTCTGAAAGAGATTGTTCAGTACAAAGACGTCACCAAAAATTAACTGAAGAAACACCTTCTCCATTCATGACGGATGAACTTCGTGATAAAATGGGATTAGCCGCTGTAAAAGCCGCTGAATATATTAAATATGAAGGCGCTGGAACGGTAGAGTTTTTAGTAGACAAACATAGAAATTTCTACTTCATGGAAATGAATACTCGTATCCAAGTAGAACACCCAATTACAGAACAAGTAATTGATTACGATTTAATTCGTGAACAAATTATGGTTGCAGCAGGTATTCCAATTTCTGGAAAAAACTATTTACCACAATTACACTCTATCGAATGTCGTATTAATGCTGAAGATCCTTACAATGATTTCAGACCTTCACCAGGAAAAATCACCGTTTTACATTCGCCAGGCGGACACGGAGTTCGTTTAGATACTCACGTTTACGCTGGTTATACAATTCCACCAAATTACGATTCTATGATTGCGAAGTTAATTACAACGGCGCAAACTAGACAAGAAGCTATCAATAAAATGAAACGTGCTTTAGATGAGTTTTACATTGAAGGAATTAAAACTACCATTCCATTCCACAGACAATTAATGGATCATCCAGATTATGTTGCTGGAAATTACACAACTGCCTTTATGGACACTTGGGTAATGGACGCTAAGAAGGAAGATTAAATAATAGATACAAAAAAGGCTGATAAAATTTTATCAGCCTTTTTTGTTTTTTTGATTTTTTATTTTTTTAAGTCTTTTATCACGCTAAAGGCGATATCAATTTGATTCTCATTTACGATGATTGTAAATTCATTACTAGTTGAAATTACTTCATCAATCGTAATACCTTCCCAAGCTAAAGATTGAAAAATGTAATAATATACTCCAGGAACCGATACGTTTTCATGAGGCAATTTTACAGTGATTGAAGATAAATTCTCGTTCTTACTTAATAATTTTTCAGACTTCATACATTCTTCAACAATTGAATTTACCTCAGAACTTACCACAATATTTGTTTCACTTACACCACGAGATGACGTATAAAAAACATTTTTGCTGGTTTTAATTTCGAACATTAATCTAGATTGATTTTCCAACAAAGTATCGGAAATCTCATAAGTATAATCCGTTAATGAAGAACGAACAGTAATCTCACCCAAGTTTTGCAAAACTTTAGCAACTCTATGACTAATTTTGAAATCCAATTCTTCAGAAATCCTTTTTAAAGCCATAACAACCGCACCTTGCTTGATATCTTTACCTAAATGCAATTCGATTTCAGGCATGATTATTCTTGCTAATGAAGTTAAATTTATGATTCCTTCAGATAAAGAACTCAACAAAAAGGGCTTCGTTTTTAAATATTTTTCAACTACTGATGCTACTGTCTTCATTTTTGGTCTGTTGTGTCTGTTTTATTTTTGCAAATATAAAAAACAAATTGTTATAATTTTAACTAATTGTCGAAATAATAAAAAGCCTCTTCCAAATGTTCAATTTCAAATTGATTGTCTTTAGCGTGAATAGCAATAATATCAAACTGAACTTCTACCTCTAAATCGTTTGTAATTACATATTCATTAATTGCTTTTACTAATAATTTAATTTTTTTAGGTTTTACGAAATCTTGTGGCGAACCAAAATCAATACTACTTCTCGTTTTGACTTCCACTACAGCTAAAACATTTCCTTTTTGAGCAATAATATCAACTTCCGCTTTTTGAAAAGTCCAATTCGTTTCTAAAATTTCATAGCCTTTTTCTACTAAAAAATCAGCAGCAATTTCCTCTCCTAATTTACCTAATTCATTATGTTCTGCCATTTTTTTAATTTGTTAATTAGCGATGCGTCAATCCCGATAATCGGAACAAGTTATGCCATTCAATCAAAAGTTAATTTAATTTCGGATTCATTCACTTCAAGAGTTACTTGACTTCCTAAAACTAGAGTACGATTATCTTTTTGATGACCAGCACAAAATTCAAAAGCAATTGGGATATTCAAGTCGTTTGTAATTTCAGTAATGATTTGCACTTCATTTTGTCCAAACGGAATTTCGTTATCATGCATATCTCGCATACTTCCCACAATAATTCCTTTTACATTTTTGAAATAATCATTACGTTTTAAATTGTAAAGCATCCTGTCAATATGATATAAGTATTCATCTAAATCTTCAATAAACAAAATTTTATCTTTAGTTTCGATGGATGATTTCGAACCTAATAAACTATAAAGAATAGATAAATTTCCTCCCACTAACTCGCCTTTAGCCACGCCTTTTTTATCATAAGATTTAGAAGGAATAGTGTATGAATTTTTAATTCCAAAAAGTGCATTTTTAAAAGTTTGCTTCACTTCTTCAGGTGCTTTTGGAACTGTGAAAGGCATTATCGAATGTAAAGTAGCAACATTTAACGTATTGATATGACTATGCAAAACGGTTACATCACTAAAACCCATCACCCATTTAGGATGCTTTTTAAACTTCGAAAAATCTATCCTATCAATAATTCGAACGGTTCCATAACCGCCACGCGCACACCAAATTGCTTTGATATTATCATCATCTAATTGTGCTTGAAAATCCGCAGCGCGCTGTTCATCTGTCCCACCAAGTTGACAACTGTCTAAACCAATTGTTGTACCTAATTTTACCTTTAAACCCCAAGACTCTAACAAATCAATGGCAGGTTTAGCATCTTCTGGAAAAAATTTACGAGCTGTACAAACAATAGCAACGGTGTCGCCTTTTTTTAAATAAGGAGGAATTTTCATTTTGTGTTGAGAATATGAAATTAAAGAAAGAAAAAATAGTATAAAATAGCTATTCATGAAAAGTTTTAAATGTTGATTTCAAATTTAAACAAATTCAAAATAAATTCGCCTATTAGTGCGTAAAAACTTATTTTTGCAGTAAAATTATTTTAAAACCATTCTAAAGTATAGAAAATTAAGAACTCACTTAAAAAACTTAATTACTTAATGGTAAAATTGAAACAGTAATTTCAAAACTAAAACGTTAAATTAACTTTTAAACTAAGCGGCGCTTTGCGAAAAACTTTGCGTCTTAGCGGTAAAACAAAAAATATGTTACAAAATCCAAAAAGATATACCATTACAGCGGCATTGCCCTATACAAACGGACCAATTCATATTGGACATTTAGCAGGTGTTTACGTTCCTTCCGATATTTATGCCAGATATTTACGCCTTCAAGGGAAAGATGTCGCCTTTATTTGTGGAAGTGACGAACATGGTGTGGCGATTTCAATGAAAGCCAAAAAAGAAGGCATTACACCACAAGAAGTAATTGATAAATATGACGGAATTATTAGAAAATCGTTTGTGGATTTCGGAATTTCGTTTGATAATTATTCTAGAACTTCTTCTGAAATCCATCATCAAACAGCTTCAGAATTTTTCAGAAAGTTATATGACAAAGGAGATTTTATCGAAGAAGTTACCGAACAATTATACGATGCCAAAGCCAATCAGTTTTTAGCAGACCGATTTGTAACAGGAACTTGTCCAAAATGTGCCAACGAAGAAGCTTACGGAGATCAATGTGAAAAATGTGGTTCCACATTAAACGCAACCGATTTAATTAATCCTAAAAGCACAATTACAGGCGAAACTCCAGTTTTAAAAGCCACAAAACACTGGTTTTTACCTTTAAACCGATACGAATCTTTCTTAAGAGAATGGATTTTAGAAGGTCATAAAAACGATTGGAAACCTAATGTGTACGGACAAGTAAAATCATGGGTAGATGGCGGTTTAGAACCAAGAGCCGTAACACGTGATTTAGATTGGGGAATTGACGTTCCCGTTGAAGGTGCGGAAGGAAAAAAACTTTACGTTTGGTTTGACGCACCAATTGGGTACATTTCTTCAACCAAAGAATGGGCCGCCAGACAAGGAAAAGATTGGGAACCATATTGGAAAGATGCCGATACGAAATTGGTTCACTTCATCGGAAAAGACAATATTGTATTCCATTGTATCATTTTCCCAGCTATGTTAAAAGCGGAAGGAAGTTATATTTTACCAGATAATGTTCCCGCTAACGAATTCTTAAATTTAGAAGGAAACAAATTGTCGACTTCAAAAAACTGGGCGGTTTGGTTACACGAATATTTAATCGATTTCCCAGAAAAACAAGATTCGTTACGTTATGCCTTAACTGCAAATGCACCTGAAACCAAAGATAACGATTTCACTTGGAAAGATTTTCAAGCGAGAAACAACAATGAATTAGCCGCAATTTTTGGGAATTTCATCAATCGTGTGGTGGTTTTAACCAATAAATATTACGATGGAATTGTGCCATCTCCAAATGAATATTCAGAAGTTGATGTACAAACATTGGCCGAATTAAAAGCATACCCTGCCGTAATTTCAAGTTCAATTGAAAGATACAGATTCAGAGAAGCCTTAGGCGAATTGATGAATGTAGCTCGTTTAGGAAATAAATATTTGGCAGATGAAGAACCGTGGAAAATGGTAAAAGAAAATCCGGAACGTGTGAAAACTCAAATGTATGTGGCGTTACAAATCGCAACAGCTTTACAAATTTTAAGCGAACCCTTCTTACCATTTACTTCTGAAAAATTAGGAAAGATTTTGCAAAGCAATATTTCTTCATGGAATGACGTTTCTACTAAATCTGATTTATTAGAAGCCAATCATAAAATCGGTCAAGCCGAAATATTATTCGCACAAATAGAAGATGCAGAAATTCAAAAACAAATAGACAAATTGGAAGCTACAAAAACAGCCAATCAAATAGAAAACGCAACGGTAACACCACAAAAAGAAACCACTTCTTTTGAAGATTTCGCAAAAATTGATTTGCGAATTGGAACCATCATCGAAGCAGAAAAAATGCCAAAAGCTAATAAATTATTGGTTTTAAAAGTGGATACTGGAATTGACGTAAGAACCATCGTTTCTGGAATTGCAGAACATTTTACACCAGAAGAAGTCATTGGAAAAAAAGTAACTGTTTTAGTCAACTTAGCACCAAGAGCGTTACGTGGCGTAGAAAGTGAAGGCATGCTTTTATTAACCAATACACCAGAAGGAAAATTAGTTTTCGTAAATCCAGATACGGATGGTGTAGGTAATGGAGCTGTAATTGGTTAAAAAACATTCATTAAAATAATTATGTTAAAAAAAATTATAACATTTCTGGTAATTTGTTCTTTTTCAAATGCTAACAGTCAACAACTTATTTCAGAAATAAAAATAAGTATCCCAAAAAAATCAGAAGCTTTTCAATTTGAAGACGAAGAAACTAAAAATGTTTTTCTTTTTTTGGACAATAAAGAAGTCATTTCATCTTTCAAATTAGATGAAAACTTAAAGGTTATCGATTCTATTAAAATAAACAAAGGAAAAAACAAAATTGAATCTATAATTGGATATGCAAAAAACCAATCAACATACTTTACATATTGGAATTCAAACGATAAAAAATTATTTTATGTTTTGAGTTATGATTTTGATAAAAAAGAATCAAATGTTGCAACAATTAATTTTGACATTGGAAAAGAAGCAGTAATAAATAAAGTTACCATTCAGAACAAATTTTACATTATTACAGCAACTAAGAACACTAATAATGTCAATTTTTATTGTTTCACTGATAAAACTTTTACAAAAAAAACAGTTGAATTAAATGGTTGTGTGTTTTATGATGATAACCAAGGTAAAATTCCATTTTATGATTTGGCTACAAAATCGTTTTCAGCACTTTTTGCCGGTGTGCAAAATATTTCTGAAGACAATCCTGCATCTTTAACATTTGCTTCCTATGAAAAAAAATCTTATTCCAAAGATAATTCCATAATTTTTACTTTCGATAACAATAGAAATTACACTCAATTTTTAAAAATTGACTTAGACAGTTATCAATATGACTACAAATTATTTTCACAACCATTTTACGCAATAGACCCTGAATCATTTGAAATTCACATGAGTAATTCATTTTTTGTGAATGATAATTTAATTCAATTAAGAGGTAATTCGTCTAATCTAACCATTTCAATAAAAGATAGCAATAGAAAAGAAATTAAAAATCTAAATGTTTTTTTAGACAAAGAAATTGATTTTAAAAATTCAGATATCATTCAAGAAAGATTGAGTATTAAAAACACTAGAACATTAGACAAGAGCAATCAGTTACTTCGAAAAATATCAAACTCAAACGCAGCTATTTCCTGTTATTTTGAAAATGATACGTATTATTTAACACTAGGTTCTTCAAGTGAAGTTCAAAACAACAACGCGATGATGTATGGAGGAATGTTTGGTTTAACAGGAGCTTTAATCAGTTTAGCTTTAACTTCTAATTATACCATAAACAACATAGAATCATACAATAATAGAGTTGTAGTTTACATAAATTGTTTATTTGACAAAGATTTCAATCATGTAAATGGTGAGAAAAAGCAATTAGCCTTTGATAAATTAAGATTATTCATTGCCGAAAATAGATTAGCAAATAATATTGCATTTAAACTAAATGACAAACTAATTTACGGTGGAAATAATTCTAACAAAAAATTTGTTTTTTATTCCTTTAGCGACAATTAAATCATGACACAAAAAACAATCGCATTTGATGCTGACGATACGCTTTGGCACAATGAACCTTATTTTGATGAGGCACAAGCAAAATTTTGCGAATTGTTTCAAGATTTTGCATCCAAACAAGAAATTTTACAATTGATTTTAAATCATCAAGTTAAAAATTTACCTCTGTATGGATTTGGAATTAAAGCGTTTACACTTTCCATGATTGAAGCTGCTTTAGAATTAACGAACCATCAAATTAACGGAACAGCCATCGAAAAAATAATTACAATTGGTAAAGATTTATTACAAAAACCTGTTGAATTATTACCAAATGTTACAGAAGTATTAGAAGAATTAAAAGGAAAATACAAATTAGTAGTAGCCACAAAAGGCGACTTAAAAGACCAACATAGAAAATTACACGATTCTGGTTTAGGAACTTATTTTCACCATATTGAAGTGATGAGCGACAAAACGGATTTGGATTATAACAAAATGTTACATCGTTTAGAATGTAAACCACAAGATTTTATCATGATTGGAAATTCGTTAAAATCTGATGTACTACCTGTTTTAAATATTGGAGGAACTGGAATACACATTCCATATCACACGACTTGGGAATACGAAAAAATTGATTTCGAAATTCAGCACGATAATTTCAAATCGATTACAAACCTTAACGAACTTTTTGACATTTTATAATTAAAAAAATGAAAAGAGAACTAGACCTATCAACTTGGAACAGAAAACAACATTTCGAATTTTTCTGTCAATTTGAAGAACCTTTTTTTGGCACAACCATTCAATTTGATTGTACTAAAGCACATGCTAAAGCTAAAGAATTAGGTGTAAGTTTTTTTATCTATTATTTACACAAAACTTTAGTTGCTGTAAACAATATTGAAAATTTCAGATACAGAATTGAAGATGGAAAAGTATTTATTCACGATAAAATAAACGTTTCATCCACCATTTTACGTGATGATAAAACTTTCGGATTTTCGGAAGTAGTTTACCATGAAGATTTATCTGTTTTTATTGAAAATTATACTACTGAAGCCACGAGAGTCAAAAACTTACCAGGATTAATTACAAAAGAATACAGTGAAAATTTAGTACATTTTTCAGCAGTGCCTTGGATTAATTTTACTTCAATTTCTCATTCCAGAAGTTTTACTTTTCCGGATAGTTGTCCGAAATTTTCTTTTGGAAAAATGACGGAAGAAAATGGAAAAAAAACCATGTCGATGTCCGTTCATGTACATCATGGTTTAGTGGATGGCTATCATTTAGGTTTATATTTCGAAGAATTTGAGCGTTTAATGAACGAATAAAAACAAAAAAGAGCAACTTTGATAGTTGCTCTTTTCATTTCGCTACGATTTAAACCGCATTCAAAATAGCTAAAATATCATCTCCGTATTTATCTGCTTTTTGTGGTCCAAAACCTTTAATTTGCTGTAATTCGTCAAGGTTACTTGGCTTATACATCGCTAAATCAATTAATTCTGAATTATGACAAATCATATAATTTTTTTGTTGTAACGTTTCGGCTTTATCAGCTCTCCATTGTTTCAAATACAGATAAATTTGCTGATCTTTTGAACATAAATCGTCAAAGGATTTACGCTCCGAACTCACTGGTTTTTCAGCCTCTTTTTCATCATAATGCACAATTACCGACCAATAATTTTCTTTTTCAATATATTGTGTACTTGATTTTTTAAACGTAACAGTTGTTAAAAATTCATTCAACATCTTTTGGTCTTTTTCCAATACATTTGGCTCTAATCCGACAGAAAACACTTTAACTTGCATCTCAAATTATTTACCTAATAATAAGATTTCATTGACAACAACTTCCGTAACATAACGTTTGTTACCATCTTTATCATCAAAACTTCTATGAGTTAATTTTCCTTCTACAGCAATTTCTTTTCCTTTAGTTACATATTTTTCGATGATTTCAGCTGTTTTTCCCCAAGCAGTCACTCTATGCCATTCGGTTTTTTCAACCTTTTCTCCTTTTGCATTCGTATAATTCTCATTTGTGGCAATAGATAAATTGGCTAGTTTTCCCGTCTCTAAATTCTTAATTTCTGGATCTTGTCCAACGTGTCCGATTAATTGTACTGAATTTTTCATAATGGCGTGTAAATTTAATTTTGGTTTATATTTATTTGTGTGATTCTTATTTATTACCTCCTAACAATAGGATTTCCGAAGCAACAATCTCGGTTACATAACGTTTGTTTCCATCATTGTCATCGTAACTTTTATGTGATAACTTTCCTTCAATGGCAATTTCTTTACCTTTAGTTACATGTTTTTCGATGATTTCAGCAGTTTTCCCCCATGCAGTAATTCTATGCCATTCGGTTTGCTCTACTTTTTCTCCTTTTGCATTCGTATAATTTTCATTCGTGGCGATGGATAAATTGGCTAGTTTTCCCGTTTCTAAATTCTTGATTTCTGGATCTTGCCCAACATATCCGATTAATTGTACTCTGTTTTTCATAATGGCGTGTATAATTTAAATGTTTATATTAAATAAAATTGCTACTTTTATAAAACACAGATTTTAGAAATTAAAGAAATCTCAAAAATATAATGTTTTATTAATTTTCGATTTGAAACTTGATAACAAAATTAAACTTGTTGTTTCATTTCGACAGTGCAAAGATGTGGCAAGTTTAAAAGATTATTCGGTTGTTATTCGTTTAATATCGGTTGTAAGTATTTGTTGTCGTTTGTAACTGGAAAACTATTTGTACATTTACTTGAATTTAAAAGCATTATTATGAAAAATTCTACTACAAAAAAAATCATACTATTTGTTGTAATTTTTATAACTTCCATAGGTTTTTCGCAAAATACCTTACAATATAATGATGAAAAAGGCTCACCTAGTGCAACTTTAGAAGACTTAAAATGGCTCGCTGGAAATTGGAAAGGCATTTCTCCTTACGGAGTTTGTCAGGAAAATTGGGATGAACCGAGCGGAAAAACCATGATGTTTTGCTTCAAAATGATCAATGACAATAAAGTTACTTTTTATGAATTTGGACAAATTATTGAAAAAGACAAATCAATTGAAATGCAAATTAGACATTTTAGTAGCGATTTAAAACCTTGGGAAAATGATAAACCAGAAATTTTTAAGTTCATCAAAAAGGAAGGCAATAGATTTTATTTTGATGGAATTACTTATGAAAAAATTGGTGAAAATACCTTAAACGTTTATGTGTATTTTGAAGAAAGCAAAGAAGAAATAAAATTTAGTTTTACGAAGTAAAAAAAAGAAAATATATAAGCCATGAAAAACTGTTTAGAATGCCACGATAAAATTGTAGGGCGAGAAGACAAAAAATTTTGTAGCGACGGTTGCAGAAACGCCTACAATAATAAGATGAACAAAGACCACACGAATTTAATGCGCAACATCAACAATAAATTGCGTAAAAATTATAGAATTTTAACCGAATTAAATCCAGAAGGCAAAACTAAAACCACTAAAAATAAACTAATTAGCAAAGGTTTCGATTTTGATTTAATAACTTCCGTGTACACTACAAAAACTGGAAATATCTACTATTTTGTATACGACCAAGGGTATATGCCAATAGAAAATGAAGGTTATGTTTTAGTAAAAAAAGATAATTAATTGATGATAGAAAATAAAAGAATTTCAATATTAGGTTGCGGTTGGTTAGGATTTCCATTGTCTCAAAAATTTATTGATACAGGTTTTGAAGTCAAAGGTTCTACAACTTCTGAAAACAAATTAGAAATTTTACAATCTAATAAAATTCAACCTTTTTTAATAAAATTAGAGGAAAACCAAGTTAATGGAAATATCATTGAATTTTTAAATTATTCGAAAATTCTAATTATCGATATTCCGCCAGGATTGAGAAAAATTACAGAAACTTCTGTTGGAAAAACATTCGTAAATAAAATCAAAACCTTACTTCCATTTATAGAAAATTCGACTATTGAAAAAGTAATTTTCATCAGTTCAACATCTGTTTATGCTGATTTTGGTTCGATTCCGATTGTTACAGAAAAGAGCAAATTACATCCTGATACAGAAAGCGGAAAACAGCTGGTAGAAGTGGAAAATTTGTTGAGAAATAATAAAAATTTTGAAACCACCATTATCCGTTTTGGTGGTCTTATCGGCAAAGACCGAAATGCGATAAAAATGTTGGCCGGAAAAACCAATATTGCCAATCCAGAAGCCCCGATTAACCTAATCCATCAAGTAGATTGTATTGGAATTATCTCGGAAATAATCCAACAAAATAATTGGAATGAAACCTTTAATGCTGTTGCGCCCTTTCATCCTACGAGAAAAAAATATTATACCGAAAAAGCAAAAGCGTTAAATTTACCAAAACCAGAATTTTCAGAAAATGAAATAAGTATAGGAAAAATTGTTTCGAGTGAAAAATTAGAGAAAGCTTTGGAGTATGGCTATAAAAATTTGGCGTTGAATTAAAAATTTTAACAACTGAAATAAGCTAGTGCGAATTTGCAATTCGTTAATGAGCACGGATTGCAAATCCGCGCTATCGGTCACGGTTGTAAATTCGCGCTATCGTTTTTGTAATTCGTTGACGAGTACGGATTGCAAATCTGCGCTATCGGCCACGGTTGCAAATCCACGCTATCAGTTTTTGGAATTAGATTAAAATCATTTCCTCATACGTCAAAATGGTTTCATAACCTTTTGAAGTAAAATAATTAATCGGATTTTCTTTAGAAAGTACCATAACGAAATCGCCTCCCCAGGCACCTAAACTTTTTATGGTTCCTTTAAAATCAGGAAACAAACGTTCTTTTACGGTTTCCATTTCTAAAATATCACTTAAAATAATTTCGTGATGGTCTAATAAACCAGTTGTAGTTTCTAAACTTGAAGAAAGTACTAATCGGTTTGTTATTTCAGAAATGGTTGTGGTTTTTTTAGTTAAAAACTGTTGCTTATTCATGTAATTCTGAATCGCATGACGGCTATTTTGTTTTTTGTTCAAATAGACAAAATAGATATTTTCCGTGTAATTCGGACTAAAATCAATGACCTCAACAATTGGTTTTTCTTCCGTATCTAATTGATATATGATGGCCGAATTATGTTGTGCGCAAGCAATATCATAACCGCTTCCTCCAAAACTTTTTCGCAACAATTCGAACGCATCAATCTGTAACCATTGCGCAATATTGTTAATCAAGGTAGAAGAAGTACCTAAGCCCCAATTTCTTGGAAAAGTTAATTCCGTTTCAATTTTATAACCTGATTTTGAAGCTAAAAATTCAGAATTTTGAAGATTTGCTTGATGTAAAATCTCAACTAAAGTATGTTTGATAGGATGTTCTTCTTCGAAATTTTTTCGTAAAATAACATCTTCGAAAGTCAGTTCGGTTTCAAACCAAATGCTTTTATCCATATCAAAACTCGTCCAACTTATTTTTTGTTCTACCAATGAAGAAACTTGTAACGATTGCCCAAATTTCGTTGGCAACGCAAGAGCTTTCGCACCGTTTAAAACCAAATATTCACCTGTAATTAGGAGTTTTCCGTTAGAGTAGAATTTATTTTTCATATGTTTTGCCACAAAGACACAAAGTCACTAAGTTTTTTACTTGATTCTTTTTACTTTTTACTTGGCTCTTTTTACTTGATTCTTTTTACTTGGCTCTAAGACGCTCTAAAAAGTCCACCACTAAATTATGTGAAGCTGTTTTGTCTTCAAAATATGCAATTACAATTTGCTTTTCTTCTTTTGTGGCTTGGTGTTGGTTTAAAATATTGTTCAGGTGCATTTTCATGTGCCCTTGTTGAATTCCGGATGTAGTTAACGAGCGTAATGCTGCGAAATTTTGAGCTAATCCGGCAACGGCAACGATTTCCATTAATTCAGTAGCTGATGGATTTCCTAACATTTCTAAAGAAAATTTTACTAATGGATGTAAATTTGTTAATCCACCTACAGTTCCTAGAGCTAAAGGCACATCTAACCAAAATGTAAAAATTTCGTTTTCAATTTTAGCGTGTGATAAACTGGTATATTTTCCGTCTTTACTTGCGTAAGCGTGAACGCCTGCTTCTACTGCTCTGAAATCATTTCCAGTTGCTAAAACCACTGCGTCAATTCCGTTCATGATGCCTTTGTTGTGTGTTACGGCTCGGTAAGGCTCAACCTCAGCAATTTTGACAGCTGTTGTAAATTTTTCTGCAAATTCTGTTGCAGTTATATTTTTGTCTTCATTTAATTCAGAAACTGGACAAGAAACTTCCGCACGAACTACACAATTTGGTACAAAATTGCTCAAAATACTCATTACAATTTGAATGGAATTGATTCCGAAATCTTCTGATTTATTTTTGAACGTTTTTGCAAATTGTTCTAAACACGAATTGATAAAATTCGCACCCATACTGTCTTTCGTTTGAAAAGTTGTATGCAATTGGTAGTAATTTTCTAAAGCGTCTGTTTTGTCCACTAATTGAATATCAGAAATTCCGCCGCCACGCTTTTGCATGTTTTTGGTAATATCTTCTGTTTCTGAAAGCAAAAATGGCTTTACGAAATTAAAATATTCGATTAGTTTTTGCTTATCACCTTCATACATAAAATGAACTTGACCAATTTTTTCAGTACCTAAGATAGTTGTTTTGAATCCGCCACGAGCGCCCCAAAATTTGGCTGCTTTACTCGCTGCTGCCACCACTGAACTTTCTTCAATGGCAAAAGGAATCGTATAATTTTTTCCGTTGATAGTGAAATTTGGGGCTACACCTAATGGTAAGTAGAAATTAGTTAGTGTGTTTTCTATGAACTCATCGTGCAATTTTTGAAGTGCTTCATCTGAATTTTTATATTGATGTAGAATGGCTATAGCTTGTTTCGGATTAGCGAAATGATTTTGGGCAATCCAATTTATTTTTTCTTCTTTCGTTAGTTTTGAAAAACCTATTTTATTTTGAGTCATTAGTATCGTATTGATTTGCAAAGGTAATAAAAGTTAGTTTCAAAGTGTTTTAATCCATTTTAAAAGTTTCGTATCAAAAAGTTCTTTATCCAATGGTTTTACCACGAAATCAACCATTCCAATTTCTAAACATTTTTCTCTCTCACCTGTGAAAATTCCGGCCGTTAAAGCAATTATAATCGCTTTTGGATTCATTTGTAAAATTTCTTCTGCCGCTTCATATCCGTTTTTAACAGGCATTTGGATGTCCATTAAAGTCAGTTGTGGTTTTTGCTTCGCATATTTCTGAATAGCTTCTTCCCCATTTTCCGCTTCAATAATCATCGCGTTTTTAAATTGTTTTAAAATTAAAGTCTTGGTTAACAACATGTTGATTTTATTGTCTTCCACAATTAAAATTTTAATTTTCTTGTCGTTTTTAGCTTCTATATTTTTATCTGAAAGAATACGTTCAACTGGATTTATATCTTTTAAGTTATTCAATTCTTTTTGTAATGCATCAATTTTAAAAGGTTTTAGTAAGATTTTAATTTTCTCATTTAGTAAGTTCTCTACATTACTAGAAATGATTGGTTGCATAATGTACAGAAAGAAATTATCTGTTTTTTGCGCCAATAAAATCTGTTGCCATTGTGTTTCAGACAAAGAATGATAATCTACAAAAAGGGCATCATTATCGTTTAAAT
>JACCEA011011521.1_pt1 | contig 21000 bp, 14 predicted proteins | sample 7449851 | NCBI WGS metagenome assembly JACCEA01 (sample SAMN15323453, study PRJNA562643) | freshwater metagenome | isolation source: river surface water | place: USA:Blue River Watershed | collected 2017-08-18 | reverse complement strand
TGCAACTTTGCTTAAAAAGGAGAACTTTTTAGTGCTGGAACAAATGCTTGCAGTAAGTGGATCTGATCAATCTCTCATGGCAATTAAGAAAGATGCGGTGCTGTTGGTTCTAAAAATCTATCGTTTCTTTGATTTGGTGGAGTTATTGGATGGTGTTCATCGGTTCTCCAAGAAGATTTTGAAGGGTTGTGTTGACCACTTACCGTTCCTTGTTGGCATTGTGGCCGATGAATTGGAGTGCTCGCGAGATGAATATCGTGTTTTGTTGGACTTGTTCCTTGTGTGGGGCAGCAGTATTAATGTAGATATGTTAAATATTAACGCTGTTGAGAGAGAGGAATTAATGTTGAATGATTGTGTCGGTGCTGATGAATTGAACAACCTTGCGAAGGTAAGATCTCAGATGTTGTTCCTTTTTTGAGTTTTTAATTGTATCCATTTCTAGAATTGCTTAATAGGTACTCCTGATGTTCCCAAAGAAAGTGCATTGCTCGCTGACTTCTATTTTGTTAAGATGCTTATCCTAGATGTTGCAAGTCGAGAAGCTTATGATGCACGCACCATTGATGCTCTTCGTCAATTAAGCAATCAAACTTTCAAATTGCAAGAGATGTTCTTAAATGAAAAGGCCGAAACAGATAGTAATGACTGCTGCAATATTCATGATTGGTTAAAAACCATATTTTTTATCCCAACTGGTCCTTCTTCTGAGGAAACCACTGCTGCCAAATTTAAAAAATTGGCTGATGCGATGAGAAGAGATTTTGTCACCGAGAGAAATAGTCAATTTGGTAAAGATGTTTCTCGTGCAGATACTTTGGAAATCTTATCAAAGTTCCGCTCAAAATTACAGCAGTACAGTATCCTTCTAGAGAATCCTGTAACTCAACGCGAAGTCCCTGTTGTACTACCTCGTTCTCTTGCTGTACTTGCTGATGTAAAAATCATCATGAAAGTAGTCGACGCATGGATGAAAGTATTACAGAAACGTGGAGTTCAGTTACCTGCAAAATTGTCTTGTGATATCGATGCAATTTGTGATCCAGATTTGCTTGGTCATGCTGATTTTGATAAATACGTTCTCGCTGTTCTGGGATTATTGAAGGGACACAAATGGCATGGAGGAAATATCAGTTCGGAGGTTCGCAATTTCATTGATAAAGTAAAGGTTATGATCAATGCAAAAAGGGAAGAGAGACTGGCCAAACAAAGACAGATCGTGGAAGATACAAAAGGCTTTTGTCATTCTCCAGAGATTGATGAATGGGAACCACACAGGGAATTGTCCATTACTTTAAGAGACTTACTATCCAATTCAGTATTATTATTTACTGGGAAAGACAACCTTCCATGGAGGTCGAGCTCGCTTTTTACGTACAAGCCTCATGCCTCAATTACTGACATATTTCACAATGCTCATATCGATGAAACACTGATATCTAATCTGCGGAGTGAATTTGCGGAATTGTTGGATATTGTGCAAAAGTCATTATCTTCTCATAAACCAGACTTTGATTCGTTCTTGACTCATCTCGTTGGTACCTCCCCAAACGATGTTCTAGATCAAGTGCGATTCTTGCACGGGCAGGTACTGGCTCGCTTAGAGCATTATCGTCAATTGCATTCTGTTCTCTTCGAGGTGCGAGCTAAGGTTAGTGTGGAGGAACTTGACAAGTTCCGCAATCAAGAACAAAAAATTTTGACTTATTTGCAAGAGACTCTCCACATGTTGCACTCTTTCTTTTACCTTGTTGATATCTTGCAAATATTGCTCCGGTTGCGAAAAGATGTGGATAGATCTCTCGACGTGTGGCGCCAAGGTTGTAGCCCCTTACCTAGTGCAACTTCGAAACATCTGGATATTGCGGAGATTAAACTATTTCAAATGCAGATTTTAGCCTCTGAATTCCGTCGTGGAGTTACAGGTGTTGCCAATAGAGCAAGTGAGATGGTACTTATTCTACAAACTGACTTCGAGAGCTGGATGTGGGAGGGTCATCAACACCAACATCGCCATGATGTTGCAATCGCTTCCATGGTAAAGGATGCGAGATTCCACCAGTTACCGGCTGATGTAAAATCCCTCTTGAATCGCATGATTGCTGCTCATATTCGTGTTGGCCTTCTCGATATTGTTGAGTCTTCGAAGTGTGGCGATTACTCTCGTGTTCATGATGCAGTTATTCGACTTACCTCTATGACCACGGATCTTCTGGATAGCTTCTTAAACAAAACGTGTTTTCTTTGTCCTTGCGTTAATTCGAGTAGAGCAGAATTACTTTTTCAATTTGGCTCATTCCTGTGCAGTACACTCGCGGCTACACCTTCCGTGCATGGTGCCATCCATACTTCTCTACCAGCATCAGTTGCCACTTCCACTCTTAATATTTGGGGTGATTTGGAAGTTGAAATGACGAAGACTCAACGTTCCAGAGATTTGGTTCGCGATATCAAGAATTTCTCTCAGGTTCTTATGGCTACATATCGCAGACACCATGTGGTGAAGGAGTTGGTTGAATTGCGTGCGGAGATTGAAAAGTTTATTCGTGAAACCCTTTCATCATCCCTAAAGTCATCTGTAACAGAGAAAAGTCAAGAGCTTAATGCATTCGTACTTGATTTGCTTCGCCGTATTGCCCTCGATCTTACGGAAATGATTCACCGAGCGCTTTTAGAATCGCCATCCTTCGGGTTGAAACACCTTTTGGATGAAGATCACGAGGCAAAAACGTTACTTCCGCATGGCCTTCTTATTCAAGTCGCAGATGTTCACAGTCTTGCTTGGGGGCAGACTTCTTCTCCCCAAACCGGGAAAAGTGCCGCTGTCATTCATGGTGGTGATACAAACATTTCGCCATTGAATTGGAAACCATTGGTTTCGATGGAATTCCCTTTTCAAATCGTTACCAAGTTGTCCATAGCCCATACTCTGAGTCCCCAACAAGTTCAAAATGCGCGTGTTGGAATATGTCACTATGTGTCTTGCAATTTACCAATGCCAACTACCTTAGTTGCTTACACGGATGACCGAGATGAAATTATTGTTCTAGATTTGGATTTGCGAAGTGGCGTGACAGAAGTACCTCTTTCTGACCTTCATCATCTTTTGTCAAAAGCTAAAAACCATCGAGTCTTCATAAGCTTTGGCATTGGTCGCAAGCCTATTAGAGAATCGCCAGTTCTCGAATTGGAGATGACTGTCGTTTCTCTCGAAAAAGACGACAGTATTGAAAGTCTAGTTGCCTAGTGATAATTATCGAGGTTGTGATGCTATATCATAAAACTTGTTCACTCGCTTGCTCCAACGTTTCCCCCAAATGAAGATAATTTTGCTTAATTCACAAATATTATAATTGGATTATCGTTTGGGGTAGGTTTCTTTGGAGGTTCTGCTGTGTCTCATCCCTCCTCTCTCTCTAATTCTGTATCATCTAATTGGTTACGTATAAAGTGCAGTCGTTTGTATGTGAAGTTCTAGCTATGTAAGAAATGGTGTACAATGGTACTTTCCCAATGGCTTGTTACAATTTTAGTGCTGAGACTGTGATAGTAATTGGGAATAACGGACACGATAGTTTTGACTGAATATGTAGTATGAATTCCTTAATTGTGCAACCGCCATACCGTGGTGTCGGTTTTATTAGTAGAAGTATTTTAAATTTTGTGTTAATAATGGAAGGACTGTCGATGTTGCCTTCTGTTACTGTGAGACGCTTATTTTAATTTCTGTGAATGTTAAGGTTGGGTGAAGGATAGTTTTCTTACAAATAGAATGTAGCGATTTTGTATAATAATTTCTGTTTGCTTAATACTTTGTACGTGATTTTTGCTAAATTTTAATTTTTAATTAATGATGAGAAGTTATTTGGGCGGAGAAGAAATATATTCTTGTGCACATGATGCTACAAATCAACTACGTAATTTACACATTGTGAAAATAATTTGCGTCGCACCAAAGACAACTAAATCCAACCACAACACCAAAAAAATAATAACTGCACATAGACTCGGTGAACAATATGTATAATATGGAGAGGCGATACTCATGCTCAAACTCTCTTCCGAAGATCTTGTAATAAATTCTCTTGAATTGTACCAACCAGAGTTTTGTTGCAAAGAACGGGCATTATCTATCCAATTGTGTCGGTTGCGAGGGCTTTCAAACATCAAGACACAATCAACAGTATTTTCTGATTGGATACCAGAAGTTTTGGTAGGAGTTAGGAGTATGCACACATATTTTATACTTTTGTCAACAAAATTCGAATATTTTCGAATTATTTTGGAATTGACTTGCGCAAGTCTTAATTGCATAGACTATTCCATATTGGTATTGTTCAGGCGACAACAGCGGTGTTTTCTTCATCGACAACAGTACAATTGATACAATTTTGTACAACTTATTACAATAATACCAAATACAATATACCAAATCGAATATATGGAATGCAAAAATGCAATCAACCCCAACAAAAATGCCTGCTGCTGGGCTCTCTGCTAGTAGCTCTCTAAATTAGAAGTATTATGTACATTATTACCACATTATATACATTAACTATGGCCTAATGTGTATCTTGTATTGTATCTTGTTTCCGTCTGTGGTTATGTACACGACGAGCCAATTCGAGCATCTCATTTTATTCTCACCTCTATTTCCAATGTTGATAAGAGAGGAACGAGATTGAAGTTAAGTTAACAGTGTGGAACTATCATCAGTATAGAAGGGTTGGATGTGAAAGGGGTTGCCTTTCGTTTAATTGTCTCTATTAATGAACTTCAAGTACTAGATAATGCAAACTCTTTGTCAAGGCAGTAGAACCAGAAACACATACGGTACATTTGAAACAAGGATAGTCTTAAAAAGAAATGAATACTCAGAGAGCGACTTCTCCCAGTTCATAGGGCGGAGGAGGTAAAGGGGCGATGCATAGATACACATAACAATCAGAACCAAGAGCAACACAAACAAAATGTACAAATATTCATATACAACCAACTTCAATACTGCAAACATACCATACGATGAACAAACAAAAGGCTGGCACAGTTGTTATTTAAAGAAACCTACAATAACTGATACGCAGAAAAGAAGACGTAGAAAGGGAGCTCAAAAATAAAATTTCCTATTTTCTTCCGTAACTTCATCGCATTTCGAGACCATAGGAAGCTTTCTACCATAAACATCTCGATATGAAAGAAAGCGACGGAACATTATGATAAATTACAATTGGTCACAACCACTAAAGATGATGATTTGAATGACAGTATATACACCATAAGAGATATCCCACGACAGTAGACGACCTGCCGGTAGCGATATGCAAATTAAACTACCGATCAATTACAGTTCTCAGGAAAGGGTGAAGAAAAACATCGTAGTACGATTGAGGCTCCATTGGCGGTGATTCTAAGCACTACAAATCATCATTGAAGGATACATGTGGAGTTTCGGGTCACGGACATTGAAGAGAGAAAGTTCGCGGATGAGAAGACGAGAAAGAAAATAAATAGAAGAAGAGGAAGAAAAGGACATAAAAAGTAGTCGATTTATCATGCTATGTAAGGACCATTTTCAGTGCAGCTATGTAAGGGTACCCTAACGATGCCACACTAATTAATATCGCCGTGGTTGATGTTGTCCCATTACAGAACGTGATACATGCTGTTGCTGCTGATAAGATCCTGATGGTTGAGAGAGAGATTGTGGTTGTTGCGATGGGTGTTGCGCATATTGATGGATTTGTTGCTGATATTCATATTGCTGCTGTTGAGCTGACCTCTCTGGATGTGGGGGTACATCGTTCCTTTCTCCCCCATAACCGCTATTATTCCGGTCAGTAGATGATGCATTAAGGTGCATGGTTTGAGGATGATAACCAACTGGTGACATCATAGTTGAGGTATGCGTGGCCTGCATGTACATTTCGTGACCATGCAAATGATGCCCGGGAGGAATGGCAAATTGCACCGGCCATACATTTGGTGGCATTTGCTCCAGAGCCCTTGGAAGCGGCATTGCGACTGTTCCATTATTTTCAACATTGAGATAACCCATGGGCTGCGCTCCATACCCTGCTACCATGGCACCATGCGATTGAAGAGGGGGGCGACTACCATGCATATATCCTTCCATCCCGGTGTAAGCTGGGGAAGCGTGATGCATGTTGGGGACAGCGGCCATTGGATGGGGGTACATCTGAGGTGATGGTTGCTCGTTGCTTACAGCATTATGACCTTGAGAACGAATCGGTTGAGTGACTCCATTACCATTCTCATTTAAGTTTCTTCTGACATTATGTTGTGCACTGGATGAAGGAGCTCGGCGACCCGTGGGTGTATTTGAAGTGGCGAGGTGAATGCGGTTTGAAGCAGATGGTGAAGTAGTGCCACTGGAGTCACTTGTACTTGTCCCATGGTCAGATCTGTTCACTGGATTACGGTAGCTCAATGTGCATGTCAAAGAGATTCCATTGTGAGTGGAAGAATTCAAAGCCTCGGTTGCACGCTTTGCTTCTTCTTCAGCAGTGAAAGTAACAAAACAATAACCGTCTTGCTTGTTGTCATTCTATGAATTCACAACCAATTATAATGAACACAGCGCTGACATTCGCAACATACCTTGTGAACTATATATTCTTTAATCGCAATATCCCTTATTTTACCGAACGGTTCAAACAAATTTCGGAGAAATATCTCATCCGGTTTGTGAGATATTGCATTGCTCTATCAAAGAAAGGATTTGATAAGCGAAAAAAAAAGAAAATTTCCACAACAACGCTCACTGGAAATGTTGAAATGAAAGCAACATGAATTTGGTAACCAGATTTACTTGCAGTATGCTTTGCATTCATTGTATGTGTATCAACTCCTGGACCACTTAACTCCACTCTATGATATCAGTGAGGACCAATTTGTTTCTTATTTTAAAATGCCCTAACCTCATATTTCTACCCATGAAGAGCCGCCCATTTAACGATTTTGATGCATGTTCAGCATCAGGAAGTGATGCCATGGTAACAAATCCGTACATGAGGGTGCGTCCACCTCTGTCATTGCGTTTTATTCTTGTTTCCGTGACAACTCCAAATCCTTTGAAAAGATCAAACAAATGATGTTCCTCACAGAAGTAAGATAAATCACCCACAAACAACTCATGACCCGTTTTTGGAGGGGGTTGAGATTGTTGTGGTGTTCCTGTATTAAAGGCGGCTGTATCGTTTGCAATAACATACGGTGAACCAGGAGGAGGAGGAGAGTGCTGATGTTGCAATGGATGTGCCATTGGAATAGGTATTGGAACAGCATGTTGCTGCATACTAGGCGTCATTGTCATGACCATCATAGGGGGAGCCATCATCATCTGTGGGGGAATTGGCAATTGCTGTCCAGATGAAGATACCGCCATCACAACAGGAGGTTGTTGGGGACCAACGTAGTACCCTGGATATTGGTTGTTATAAGTACCTGGATGATTACTATTTGGGTGCTGCATCTGCTATTACCGAAACGGAAATAAAAAATGTTGTGGGGATAGAATATGGTGAAACTTACTGGGCTTATTCTACGACTCTATAGAAGATTTATGGCAATATTTCCAGAGAATGTGTGGGAGTGAGAGAGAGATACGAGTATATTGAACAAATTAAATTCGAAGATTTCTCGTAGATCTTATAATTATGAAAGAATGTCGCGAAAGGATCGTACAGTTATTATTGTGTGCAATGTGGTAACTGTGAATAGATTCAAATAACAAACTATTGGAAATAATAAAACGGCCAAGAGCAAAGAAACCAGAAAGAATGGAAAGTACGACGGCACAATATTTATTCAACGCGTGTCTAAATATATCGTAACAGATGGGAGAATAAAATGGAACGGAAAGAATCACCAAAGTTCAAGTGAAAGCACAACCAAATTGATCCGCACAGCCGATCCACAATCGAACCACCACACAATTTATATCTCAGGTCAAGGTATCAACCTTAAATTGCGAAGTCATAGAAGTATGTAACAAAAAACATACGTAGTAAAACTATCGTCACAGTTGATTTTCTTACAGCAAAGATACGGCAGGAACAGAACTTTCTGGTTGTAGAAGACAGAGAAATGAAGCAATTTTATTGACGCTTGACCACTTCCTTCAGAACAGTCGCTGAGGGTGTGCTGGGTTCAACGTCACAACCTCAGACGTCGGCATCCACACGCACATTTCCGCGCTGGGCGAGAAATTCCACTATCCCTCTACGGTTCATATTGAACCGAATTACTTAACCAATTGTGGTTGGCTATTTTAGCTATTTATATACAGTTATAATTATTAAAGTACGGTATAAAATAGATACCTATTTGACAGGATCTACTTGATGTTTGTATTTTAGAGTACATATTTCGATTTATTTTTTCCAAACGGGAATCTTTGCAGATTTATTAGGAATATTGACTCGTTAAAGGGATGATAGATTGGTTGGTGTACTTGAAGTGATTGTAAGACTAGCTGTAGAGATACATATTGACAGAATCATTCACAAAAATTGTCGAAGATCCATGTTATAAATACTTTTATTGGGAGTTACAATCAATATCGCAAAGCTCAGCACTAGATATAAAAAAATATAACAGTTGTCACAAAATGGCGAAAAAAACACAAAAATTCATCGAGGCGTGGATAACACGAGTGCTTAGTCGTAGGAAAAATGAGTTCGGTGCTGGGTGGTGATATTTCTGTACATGGGATGCATGTCAAATAAACAACAAATCTACCTCTCAAAATTACAACATAGATCTACAATTTTATGATATGCTGAGAATAACATTAGTCAAATTGCAGACATATAATATTGCTTGTTCCTACCGGAGGGGATTCATTTGTTGCATCAATTCTTTGGCATATCCATAACAGTGAAGACCTCAAAACACATGAACAAAATAAACAAATGCATTAGGCTCGATGCCATGCAAAAAATGATTGCAAAATATATACGGACAATTTCGAAACTACCATACGAAGGTAACTCCCTTGAAGGCGGAGAGATCGATGCTGCAGGCAATACAAATAAATTAATCATTCAAAAGAAGATAACAACAGGTACACATTGACACACAAGATTGTATCATTTTTCTGATTTTTTGATTCGAGTAGGAGCTGACAATGAAGAGTAATACTAATGTACATTCATTTTGGACCTCAACATCCTATGGAAAGTATTTGAGAATATTATAGTATCAAAAGGAATTGGGTGAATGAAGAAATCTCACTGCACGCTGTCGCTGCAGATTAGTATATTTGTAGAGTTTTTTCTAACATTTTAAAAATCGACAGCAAGGTTGTAACTTCGTATCGTATATCCATCTTAATTTATTCATATATATGGTAGTAAATAAAACACAACCATTAAGACAGAGAGAGAGAGAGTAAGTGTGTGTGAAACAGAGATAAAACACAATTCTACCTATGCAACACAAGTATAATAGATCGAGCATATTAAATGCTTATCGAAGAGCACTTCCACATAACACCCTAACCGGACATATGAGCAACTTTGAAGTGAGAAGAAAGAGAATTAAGACAAACAACAATACGAGATAAATAATACCTTCCATAATAAATGGGAAATAACAAGAGTATGCACGCTGGAAAGAGGATAACAGCATGCATTGGATGAACAAAGTAAAACCTCGGAAAAGGTACTACTCACTACTCATCACAAAAATGATGGATGCAATCCTAACATGCTTCATAATAATTGTCATTCGATAACGATTGCTGAGAATGAAAGCATACAGAACTAAATTTCGCTAAGTAATATTTACAACATTTTATTTTGTTATGGAATTACGATGCAGAATTGTTGTTACCAATAGCGGAAAACCCCTCAGAATATTAAGACTGACATCGATTGGAACTACAGCATCATCAACCAAGATGGGAAATCTAATTCAAACGAGATTTAATCCCACCTATATAAATGCCATAGGACACTCGCAAGATATAATATTTACAATTGTGGAGCAAATTTGAGAAGCCTGCAAAAGTGTGGATTGTGGAATCATTGTATTATGATAGGCCACAAAATACCTACCACTAAACAAAGATCAAATCAGAAGGAAAGAACATTGATTCATCACATGAAAGATTGAGACTGTGCACGAATCAGATCAAATCACGAAGATTCAGTGATGAGTAACGATGGAAGTCTGCATATGAAAATGATGCCAATCAAAGACAGAATTGAAGTATCTTTAATAAGGATTAGAGTTCAGTTGCAATAACGATTGGAGAAAAACAGCAATACACTTAACATGGATTGAAGTGGTAATTATTATCAAACAGCAAGTGTCCGTTCCTGCATCAACTGGGTACGTTGGAAACTGCCTTTCTAGTTTAAGACCAGGTACATGGTGCGGAGAGGTTCTCACAGACATTCAACACAAACCATACAATGTTACGACCGCTCAACATACATAAGCTACAATCTTAAAGCTTGGATGTCAGCACCGCATCTTAATGGCGACTATACAAGACAAGAAAGAAATGAGGAGTACATATACGGTGCTAATAAGAAAACCTCCGAAAGAATCTCCAAAAGGACAAATATCCCTCTGAACTTAGAACCCTCTACAAGGAAATCTCATTAAATGTCATATTTGCACGCAGAAATCAAAAGATAAGGATATCAAAGAATAGGCAATGGGACATTGCCGTTGACTGCATTAGAAGTAATATTATACAATACGATGGACGAGAGAAAAAGAAGAATAAGTAACCACGAAGAAAGAGTGAAGTAAAAGAGCACACGAACTCTGTCGCCCAGAACAACAATTTACTACAGTATATCATGAGGACAAACATACACAGGGGTGATAAACTGGGTAGAAGAATGAAATTTTTGATGGGTTGAGAAAACATGCACAGATCCACAAACTCAGTTGGCAATGCTTACATAAAGTGGAAGAAGAGGAGAGTCAAATGGGAGCACATGTTGAAAACAAATACAAAAATCACCAACTGTGCAATACTGTCAGTCATCCTGAAGATTAACTTTCATTTAACACGACTCTGCGAGGTACAAACAAATAACATATGGACAATCATGTTTGGATTGCAACTATCCTTGCAAGTTACATTAAAATCGATCTCAATTCAAAATTGTTGCCAAAAAAATCATTATTATCAATTGAATTGAATTTAAAATGATAATCAATTGAGCGTTTGATATGAAGGCGGGCAACAACTGAATCAACAAAAGAAGACGTGGAAACAAAAATAAATATGATGATTAATCAGAAAAAGCTTCAATAATAGAGTACGGATCAGTAATAAATATGACTAATACCCAAATCAAACATCTTTAATTATCAGCAAACCACGAACTGCTCAATTGTGGATTACCAAAATTTAAAGAGGAGTTAAAATCCAAGAGCGTACAGTTTGAATTGGAAGACACTAAAGAGTCGATATTGGAGAAAACCGTGGGTTCAAACTTTCCTGTACCAATTACAGCAGTGGGTGATGCTGACCAATCGGAGTTTCTGCTCAGTATTTGATCATGCGATGATGACAAACGGTTCGCTGCAAGGATATTGTGATCATCTGATGAAATGGAAATCGGCATTCCATTGCGGTTATAGGCTCCTGTATGATTGAATTGAAAGTCCCGTGAACTATTTGGTTCTAATGATGACCATACTTTATTCCCATCCCTGATAAAGGACGAATCGTTCATAGAATTGGAAAATCTTTGCGAATCTCGATTGCTCCACATTTTCGATTCCGTCGGATTGTTGAAATGCCTACGATTAGAATATTGGTATCCAACAGGCAGACTTTTGAGACCTATGTTCAAGGAAGAGTTGCCGTTTCCACGTCCCGTGGAGATATCCCCCTGAGTTAAGGAAGCTGAGTTATGATTAGATGTAACGTTGGAGGAATATTGCGGAAAAGCCCCAAAGTCCCCATTACTATCACTTTCATGGTTGTATGTCAACGGCATATCACTCCTACAGCTTACTCCTTGAGAAAAACCGTCATTATTATTGAGGAAGTGCTGATGGAAGCGATTAGTCCCGAGAGAATGAGAACTTTGCTGATTGCAACTAAATTTTGATCCAACTTGACCTTGATTATGCATGCTTTGATCGTTTTGTCGCACCTTCATATTATTGCTAAATATGGTACGATGCTGTAAATTAAATTCTGGACCACTTTTGAGCCTGTCATTTTGAATCAGGGGTGAATTTCCTTGTCCATTATCATTGTTAAAACGATGACTACCATGAACCATATTCCATCTCGGAATGGGCTGGTTGTAGTGATTTACCGATCCCAAAAATGAATTTTGAACAACCCCTTGTTGTCTAGCGCTTCCTAGCTTTGCTTGGACAGAATCATACTGGAATGCACATGACTGACGATTTTGAACAGAGTTACCAAGGGCAACAAAAGGACAGTGAACGTCATTGGAAGCGTAACCAGAAATATTGCTTAAAGCAGGAACAACAGGCGGAACTGGAGAAGAAACTGGTGAATGACGATCAGAGCCGGACTGCGAAGACATGGCATATGAATCAACGGAACTGGTGCTATCATTCGAATCAGTTAGAGTACCGAGTGTAGCAGACGAAAATGCATCAGAGAGAGATGGGATCGGTGAGGAAGCTGTGACGCTCTTCTTGTTGGATGACTGAGCATTATTAGTTGCAGACCCAATAGATTGCTTGGTATTTCTTACGCTTGGGGCACAGTCAACAGTAATGCCTTTCAGTTCCAAATGTTTGCCTTCTTCAATGGCTTTCTTAGCGGAGTCCTCATGAACATAAGTAACCAATGCATAACCTTCTTGTTTACTTTCATCCTTGTGTTGAATGTAGTCCTTAACAACAATATCGCAAATTTCCCCGAACTGCGCCAGAACGGTACGGAGCAAATCTTCAGTTGGCTGCGTCACGTCATCAGACGGAAAATGAGAAGAAAAATTTGCTTGAATCTGATAGCCAGCTTTCGCTTTGATGCTACTATCGTAGTAAGTATTGGTCAAACTAAGTTGTACTCTAATGATGGAATGAGAAATATTTCAAAGAAAATTGGTGAATCAATCTTTACCTGATTTCTCTGCCCATAAGCGTATAGCCGTTTAGACCTTTGGCGGCTTCTAGCGCTGATTTTAAAGTTTCCATGCGCACGAATCCATACATTAGGGTCCGCCCACCTTTATCACTACGTTTGATTCGAGCCTCCACTACAACGCCATAAGGAGTAAATAATTCAACCAAATGCTGCTCTTGGCAAAAATAAGATAGATCTCCTACAAAAAGTTCATTTGGATTGCGCATGCGTCTCATTCTTATATCTCGCAATAACTTGACGACAAACAAAAGGCTGCAATTGTGAGGAATAATGATTGAATACAATCAAACTTAATTATAAAACAGCAACAATCTATGGATGTGCAAATAAGTTTCAGTAAACAGTTATCAGAAGTTACTATTACCTAGTTTGTTATTCTCCCAAGAGTTAGATTGTCGAATTTTCCAGTTGAAATACACTATTTACAGTGCGATGTGGGTAACAAATCGAGTTGAAAGACAATTACTATCAGCGGGAGCAACTGAACTTCAGCGAAAGTTCTTTCTTACAGGTAATGCTGGCTGCAGATTCGTATTCACCAGCAATCAGCACGTAGTACCAAATGTACAGTGTTCCGGAACGAAATAAACTTTGATAACAAATATCCAATAACTAAAGAGGCGTTCAATGGCAACAACAGGGCACAAACAACTTGGTTGATGTTTAACTCGCAAAACTTGATGGGTTGCAATGAAGATTGAATATTCGTTACGATACATACAATACATGTCTGCCAAATACCACTACAAATCAATGGAAGAGTTGCTGTATGAAATGAAGAGGCTGAAAAAATTGAAGAATCTACTAACCTATAATAACGTTCACTTCTCGTCCTTATTTGCTTCATACAGAGAAGCGACAGTTGTGTTTGCAGTGTGTAGCGTATTGAATCGCGCCGTATGAATTATTCGGTTAGCGTTTTAAAACACTACCTTGACACATCCGAGAAGATAGAAGAAGTTTCTCTAGCTAGCGCAACTTCTGCAACTGACTATGAATACAGTAGAAGTAGTATCTATAATCAATTATGAAATAGAAGTATAATAATATTTTTACAAGCACAGAACATTCCCACTTAAGCGCAATCTTTATTAATATTAAAAAACGAGAATTCAACGAATGTGTGATGTAATTTTAATACTTAGAACCACCAAAATATTAATTAGCGGTGCGAGCTTACATTTAATAACTATAGATACTTCACACTAAAATGATGAACAACACAACTTTCCACGGTGGTCAATTGCTTTCATATCTTTTATGAATAGACATCCGTTCCATCTGCACAAAATTCTCAATTCAGCAGTGACCAATCTATATTCTAAAGCGGATGAGGGCTCTTCCAGTCTTTTGGAAGCAGTCTAAACATTCTCCTTCACAACAAACCCAAGCAGTATCATCCGGATGATTCCTAGTAACTTTCACCAAGCCACATGCAACATCTGGATACGTTTGTAACAAATGACGAGCCACTGATTGAAGTTGCTGCACCTGAGATACTTCTACAGAAAAAACACTCAGTTCAACTTGCTCTTGAGTAAGGGGTGTCAGCTCATTGATAGTCATCGTGTTTCTTGGCAAACCTTTACTTGCATGATCCAATCTAGTCCTCATGTTAGTAAGATCTTCTGTTGGAATATCGTGAGTCATGCTCGTATTAAATGCAACAAATGAGTCATTGACCAATTTAAGGGCACATTCACTCCCCCCAAACACATTTAAGGATCCAACACCACTCGCACTTACACCGCATTGCATATTGGCAACTCTCAAAGCAAATTCTAGGGCTCGCATAGAGTTGTAGGTTGCATGCAATGCACGTTGAAACCAAGAGTAACTCTTGTAAATTCTATAGCCTTCTTCTGCGCCTTTGGGGATTTTTCCACATATTTGACATAAAAAATGGACGGTATGAAGTTTGCCAGTTCGATGATGTCCGTTGCTTTGCTGTCTACTTAATGGACTATTTGTGGTGCTGCGATAGATGGCCATCATATCCGAAGTGTATGAAGGAGAGTGCAAATAGGCTTGATCCATAAAGTCTATGGTCTTCACAGCCATTAATATGGGCGCCGCAAACACATCCACTGCCGCGGGTGGTTGGGGCAAGTTATCATGACTGTCAACGGTAGAAGTAAGTTTGGTCAAAATATTGTGCGAGGAACTTGATGCCGAAAGCGAGTTGAAAAGACCCTCAAACATTTGTAACGTAATCTTAGGAGGAGTGTGTGTCATATCGCTGTCAGTACTTGGATAAAAATACCGAAACTTGGGTAACGAGCAGAACAACTTCATGACTTGATATAATTTCCAGCGCTTTTCGCTGTTGGCACTATCATCATCATTTGCACTTGCAAAATTCTTTACTTGCCGCTTTAAATCTTCCAAAGAATGAATAGAATTTTCAACCAAGAGCGCCAAACCTGTGTCAATAGAACTGTTCAATTGTCGTTGATTGTAATCATTGGTATGCAAAGGGATAACTGATAAAGCTTCAACTGTATTTACAGAATTTGTATGGAAAACTTTCGGATCCATATATCCGAAGTACAATTCTTTCGCCTTCAATCTTTCATCCAGTCTCGCTTTGGGATCTCCACCAATGGAGGTAGATATTCCAAATACATGAGATTCGACTGATGCAAGTGAATGAAGTCGCTGATGGTTCGACAATTTCGAATCGAGACAAAATTCTTCAAAGTCCAAGCCCCACATATGTCCATCATCTAGTTGATTGTATAGTAATGATCTAAAGTTGTTAAGATCATCAAAAGCAATGTGTCTGGACAAAGGTCCACCTGTAGTAGCAAACGCAACAATAAAACCATCAGCACCATTATCATCACCCTTGCTATCTTCCTGGTATTCGTAGAGAAGAATTTGCTTAACGAACCTACAGCCATTTTCCTCGTCCACTTCTTGGCCCGCAATCTTTACACCATTAGAGTAACCCTCAATGACGGAACAAAATGGATTCAAGCGAATTATCCACGATACCAACTTTGTAAAGAAACCTGGAATTAGCATCGCCTTGGAATCCACTAGACGAAAATATCTCCGCACTTCGCAGTCGGGTTGACCATCGAAAATTAGTGCTTTCTCGATTGTTGAAACAGGTAAGGCTGGATTAATCGACAACAGCCATGACGAATTGCTTCTGTCATCCCTCATTTTTGGGTCATTGTAAGGTATTGTGAGATCGTAGTAATTTAGCAAACTAGCAGCGTGAAAATCGTCGAGTGCCTCGTTCAAACTCGATAAAAGATCGATGGAGGTCAAAGGTGGGTGCTGCTCCTTCATCGAAAACGCTGCATGCTTGCGAACCTTGTCTACCTCTCTCAAACGATCGAGCAAGTTCCTACCTTGTAACTTCAGTGCCTGTGGTTGCTCGTGCAAGAGCTTTTGCAATGGGCCATGGCGAGAGTACCAATACAGCAAATCTGAATACATCGCGGTTGCCAACATTACAGGCTCGGTGATGAGATCATACTTGTGGGAAGAGATGGGAGAAGAGAATTGAAGAATTTTCTTCATAGATACCAACGACTGCATCACATATTCGACCACACAATCATTTAGGATCTGAATTGTAGAAGAATTAAGTGAATTATAGTCAATTTGAAAATCGAAACGATCAAGCAATGTACGGATAGCTTCTCGGAAGGTATCTTGCGTGACAAACATTGGAAGGGACAACGTCGGCAATTTCTCAAGAACATAATTTAGAATGGGTGAAAAGCTAGTTTTAGGGGCAGCAAAGGCCACTTTTATGCATTTTCTGAGCTCTTGAACAACTTCTAAAACATCAGTACGAGAAGTGAGATCAAGAAGAGCAGCAAACTTGGATGGCAGAATGAAGTCTGCATTTCGGGCTCCCAAGTTCAGAGAAGTTCGACTCTTTCTTTCAAATCCTGGAGACCCTCCTGGAGCAGGAGCTTGTGGTAATTCAAACACATCAAAATTTCTTTTCAAGAAGTCAGCAAGAGATGCTTGAATTCGTGTTATATGTTCTGGTGGAACATGTACTAACTGAAAACGATTCAAAATCGTGATTAGGGGAATTCCTGAGGCAATTCCATCGACTTTGACATCATAACTGGAAGCTGAGAGAGAAATGCTGTTCACCGGAATAAGATGCTTTGAATCAGACTTCTTTACAACCGAGTACAAATATTTTGTCCAATAAGAATATCTTTCCATTATCTCTTCTTCACTACGAAGGCGATTGCGATCTGCATCATCTTCAAATAAAACAAGAGGAACAATAATACAGTAAATAGAATTTGCAATAGAAAGAGAGTTAGCGTGCGAAACAGATAATCCATCCTGGCTCTCGTAATCGTGAATTACGTAGGTAACACTACGACCCCCTTCAGTCACCGTGATAGATTTACGATCCACACCACGTCCATGGGATCTAGGATCAGGATCAGATTGAAGCAATCTCTTCATCATGGAATCCAGTAAGGCTGTCCCATGCTCTAAAACTTCTGCCATCATGCGAACAATTACTGATTTCCCAGATTTACCATCACCAAGAACATGAATATTAACAGTAGTGCTCCCAGTTGCCATAGACTTTGCACCAGCTATGGCTTCACTCAATCCTTCTAAAACTAGTCGCCACTGCAAGGCGGATGGAGTAGCAGAAGATTTTTCAATTAGATCGTATATATGCAAAACACCATCGAAGGAAGAAACAGTTTCAGTGACCACAGGTTTGTGTCCAGAAAGATATCTTTTCGTTTCATTCATCTTCTCGCCAAGAATATCACAAAGCAGTTGAGCAGCGTCAAGCTAAATTTAACAAAAATAAGGTGGCATAGGGGTCGGAGAAATGATGATACTCACGGAAAAAAGTCTTATCTTGGACGATGCCAAGTAATTAGCAACAGCGTGATGGTCACTCTTTTTAGCAGCAATAAAAGGAGTCTCTTCTTTCTGGGAAATAATTTTAAGATCACAGATTCTTCATTAACCATAATTAATATGTGTACCTCGTTCTTGGCATTTAGATCCGCCTTTGCAACAGCAACTAAATAATGAACTACGTCAAGCCGATTGTCGTAAGCAGCTTTGTGCAACGGGGTACAACCATCCTAATATTAAGTTTGGCAACTATCCTAGACAAAAAATTATTTTCAACTCACGCAATCAGTGGCATTAACTTCCGCTTTGCCCTCAGTAATGAGAAATTCAACAATTTTTAGATGACCTTTTTCGGCGGCAAAATGTAGTGGTGTATTTCCATCCTTAGATAGGGAGATCATCAAAAATGATCGAAAAACTTCAATGGACAAAAGATCTACCTTGTCTTTAACATTGGCGTTGGCTTGACCAACACGAATAAGGTACTTCACCACTTCGAAATGGCCGTGGTGGGTTGAAAAATGAAGTGCTGTGTCTCCGCGCTGGGTAATTAATCCCCTTAAGATAATACCATAAAGATAATTTCTAAATTAAACTTCACCTTATTTTTTGCATTGGTCAACCGTACCATTCCCTCTCCAGCAATATCAAGTAAAAATATAACAACCTCCATGCGATTGCTAGATGCTGCATGGTCCAACGGTGTATTTTCATTCTAGTTATAGTTAATACATCATGTGCAGAAAACGATTATCCAAGACTTACATAATCACGATCTTCCACCAATTTCCTTTGAAGGTTGGAATCGGAAGAATACTTGAAGTACAACCGCTTTACAACTTCAAGATTCCCTTCCGTTGTTGCCTTATGAAATTCTAAAGCATCCTTCTTGAATTGCCGCTCTTCTGGTGTGTCGTGGAACTCCTCTTCAGTGGACATTATTGGTCAACTGCAATGGTCTGCGTTACTTTAATTGCTTGTGCAACCAATAACATACTTTTGGTACAGATAGATGAGATAATTGTAGAAGAGCAAATGCTCAGTTGCTCTGCAGCCACAGCAGCAGCAGGCCGCAGACATGAAACAGCAAAAAGGCGGTTTCTGCCACTACTTCATTCAGTCATTTATCCCATCTTTGGTCCCTTAGTGCGTACATAACATTTTTCGTCACTTTTCCTGGAAAGGTTTTGAATATCCTATCCTCCACTAAATTTGAACCACCACAGAAAAAGCCATTACTTTGATTAATAATCCTTCTTTTGATAGTTTTTCCAACGTCGAATAAAAAAGCCAGCATGGAGTGGTTAAAAACAATCAAGAGCAGAACTTAAATCTTCATTCAATCTTCCTTACCCTGTCTCTTCTCCTAGCACCATCTCCCTCGGTATCTCTTAATTTAGTGGTATTGTTATTTTTTGAGCAGAGCACGCATAATTATTGTTTCCCAATTTTTCGAGTAGTTGAACCTTTTCTGGGATAACATTTAAGAGTTGTCAGTTAACTTATTGAAAAATGGATACTCCAAGTGTAAGAACATTTGTCTCATCATTTGACCAACTTTAAATAATCTTGCCATTAAAATAGTCCTGTTTTTCATTCGAAGTATCCTCCACTCTCTCTGAGGACAGCCTCCAAATTTTTAACATAATCGTAAAGCAAAATGATCAAGAGTGGAAGGTAGACCGCAGTGTATCACAGTGCGTAGAATTTGCCAGAAATAGTGTACTGGAATTTCAAGATGTTGAAGGTGCATTGGCAGATCGGCTTATGTTAAGTCAATCTATCACCAGCATGGACATCAAAGAACTGCTGGAGAAAGTATACACCCACAGCTCCAATTTAGCGGCAACAGCTGCACTGTTTGCTTTTCTTGATGAATTGGAGCGTGCATCTTGGTTTACTCGCTCACACATTCGCTACTTACAATCCCAGGTAATATATATTTGCCTTATTTTTTCAACGGAATTCATTTTTACGTAATCATAAATCTAGATCACCGATATTAGCACCAAATTGGCCAATTATGAAGTCAGATTGAATAAGTTCGAGGTAAATGCTGGCAAAATAGATGCCTTTCTCTCGGGTAATAATATGCCACCTGGTAATTTTACAACCTTGTCGGTTGATTCACCACAAGCCAACACTGATAATGTTGAACGTTTTTCAGTTGTAAAAGATGAATCCAAAGAATTCGGTCAAGTTGAAGATTTATCAGAAGCACAGAAAATGTGGGAAGACCTTTCTCTCTCTCGTGAAGACTCAGGCAATAGTTCAGCATCCATACCAGAAGATCCATTGGATGATACTGTGCTTAATTCTGTCTTTTCTGCCGATTATATTCTGTTAGCTAATTCTGACGCATATCCTTTGGAGAACTTGTCAGAGGTGTTCTTGCAATCTTTTTTCAGCGAGATTGATGGGCTATTGCGTCTTGTTCAGCCGAATGATTCTCAAGTCCAATATCGTGTGGCTGCTGTTAATTACATTCGCAAACAATCCAGAATATCACTTGGCTGCGTCACTTACGAAATTGGTCTACATGGGATTAACTGTTTTCTGCCAACTGATCCGATCAGAGTCACTCTCCCGGTTGTGCAGAATCAGATGTCTCAGTGGCCAAGCGCTCTGTCTGATCGATTAAAAAATATCTCTGAAGGAAATATCTCGGTACCTAAGTCAGTTGACATGACTCTAATGGAAGACAATCCAGAAGATATGACAGAACTTTTTCAAAATAATGTGCGTAATGTAAATATTGTGAACGATTTTCTGCCAACGGGTCCCCCTTCCACACCAACAACTGGCTCGAGCAATAATGTTGTTGCAGGTGCAAATAGTAATTTTTCGCCTTCCATTACGTTCCAATTTGAAAATTCTGTTGAATGTATGGTGACTTGCAATCAACGAGTCGAGTTGTGCAATATCTGTTTTTTACAGGAATTTTCTTGTCTAGTAGGTAAAGACAACTTATTCAAGCGATCTCTATTGCTAATTCGTAGTTGGTGGGA
>JACCEA010233719.1_pt1 | contig 21015 bp, 18 predicted proteins | sample 7449851 | NCBI WGS metagenome assembly JACCEA01 (sample SAMN15323453, study PRJNA562643) | freshwater metagenome | isolation source: river surface water | place: USA:Blue River Watershed | collected 2017-08-18 | reverse complement strand
TTTGCTTAAAGTTACTTCTTGAGCAACATAGTGCGTTCTTCTTTTAGCGCTACGTTGTTGTGAGTGTCTGCGTTTAGGATTAGGCATCTCTTATTTTTTAAATTTTTAATCTATTTTATTTTCTACTAATACTCTTTACTTCTTTTCATCATCGCTAGTTATTCGCTAGCTTTCATCAGAATCATCCGATTATTCATCGGACGTTTTCACGTCCTCTCATTCTAAATCTTTGAACTGATCGAGACCTTTCCAAAGTCCTTTTGAAGGCGCATCGGTAGGAGGGTTTTCATTGAAGAAATTGAGTTGGTCAATCACTTCTTGGTTACAAGTTGATTTCCCTTTGTCATCCAATTTGCATATATGTTGCAATGGGATACTCAGGTTAATGAATTCGTAAATCCAATTGGCAATTGACAAATGACTTTCGTTACGATCTAGGTAAAAGATGTCTGGATCTTCCTCTTCACTGTTCATCTTGTCGGCGTCATCAACTAGTTTTACAACAATGTTGAATTCATCCCAAAGCTGAACGGTTAGTGGATTACCGCATCGGTCACAGATGGTATCAATTGTCCCGTCAATATCAAAATGCAGTTGCATGAAACCTGAGTGCTTATCCAATAGGAGCTTCACTTTGGTATTGCAATTAGTGAAATCTTGTGGTCCAAAATCTAAAAAGAACTTATCCTCTATACGGTATTCGAACTCGTGTTCACCGGCTGTTAAGCCTACAAATGGAATTTCAAATGACCTGTCATGGCCCATAACCGTACTTTAAGGGTTGCAAAGTTAGTAAAAAACGGTCAAAAGACAAAGTTTATACTAATTTTACTAGATAATTATTCTGTACAAATGTATCGTATTAGAACGGATTCGAAGAAGTTCATTTTGCCTATACTTTGGCTCCTCCTTTTAGGGATCTGCTTAATAGCTCCTTACTTTCCTCAATTGGTTGCTAAATACTATACCCAAGGGCTATTTCGATATTGGACAATTGGCCTTAGATTCTTGTTTGGATGGTTGCCTTTTGCTATTGGAGAGATTATTTATGTATTATGCTTTATAGCATTGATAATCAATACTTATAGACATTTTACTTCAATAAAAAATTTCAATACTATTTGGCATAAACTACGTTTTGTTTGTATTAAGTTTGCCTGGCTGTTGATCAAATTATATGTGGTATTTCAGTTCATTTGGGGGTTGAATTATGTACAGCCAAATGCTGCATCATCTTATTATTTAACAGTCTATCCGCCCAAAAATGCCCAAATTGCATTGGATGAAATAAATGTATTGACCAATGAATTGATACAGGAGCTAAATCAAACCAAGGCAGAATTGAATATGATTAGACCACAAAAAATGGATTTTGACCAACTTTGCCTTAGGGTTCAATTTGCCTATTCTAGAGAAGCTATTTATAAAAGGAAATTAAAATTTCAATTTTCCAATTTCAAAAAGGCTGTTTTCCCATCTTGGGGTGATTATATTGGCTATCTAGCTTTTTATCAACCTATTACTGGCGAAGCGATTGTTCGATCAGATCTTCCTGTTTGGACGCAACCTTACACCATGGCGCATGAAATGGCCCATCAATTAGGCTATGCTTCCGAAACAGATGCTAATTTCATCGCCTATGTAGTTGCTGCGGAATCGGGAGATCCAATTTTAAGGTATTCTATGCTATTGCAAATGTTCAGTTATGCCCAGGATGCGCAATTATTATTGATTGCGGGTAACAAGGGGTTTAGTGCATGGGAGGCACAGATAAAAATAAACAAGTCGTTACTAAGTCCTGATGTACTTAAAGATCGTGCAGACATTCGCGCATTTTTTGTTGCAAGTGCAGGGAAGCAAATTGAAGCATCTACAAAATTGTATGATCAATTCTTAAAATGGAATCAACAAGCTGCTGGATTAGCAAGCTATGCAGATGTATTAAAATGGGTAAGGGCGTATCGGCTTAAAACTGATTCTTCCACATCATACTCTCGATAGGCTTTTCTGGTTGGCCACTGTATTTAGCATTTGCTTTTTTATTGTAGCTCACTTCAATTTCACCATCTACTGGGAAATAAATCAATTGACCAATGGGCATGCCTTTGTAGACACGAACGGGTTGTTTCACAGAAATTTCCAATGTCCAATAACCACAAAATCCTACATCTCCCTTACCGGCAGTGGCATGGATATCAATACCTAAACGCCCAGTAGAAGATTTACCTTCTAAGAAAGGCACATGGGCATGTGTCTCCGTGTATTCTAAAGTTACCCCTAAATAAAAACCGGTTGGTTCTAAGACAAATCCTTCTTCAGGAATTTCAAAATAAGTAATGGTATTATGTGCTTTTGCATCTAGAACTGCATTGTCGTATGTTGCCAACCATTTTCCAAGATGTACGTCGTAGCTATTGCTTCCTAAATCCTTGCGATGGTAAGGTTCAATTTTGATTGTTCCTTTTTCAATTTCTTCTAGTATGCGCGTATCTGATAATATCATCTTATTCTTTTTATGTTTAATTTCGGCCTTTAAAACCGACCGCAATCTAATTCAAAATGCCTTTCTTTTATCAACAAAATATTAACGAGACAGCTCATTTGGCTATTTGGTCTATTCAAGAACCTGCTTCCTTTTTTGAAACTGATGTTCAATTGGCCGTGCCTATTGCCAATGAAGAAAGGAGGACACAACATTTAGCAGTCCGTCTCTTATTTAAATTAATGATGCCCGAAGCAGATTTGAGCCAATTGGTGATGGCCGATAATGGGAAACCTTATTTATTAGGTCTGCCCTTTCATTTTTCTTTTTCACATTGTAAAGGCTATGCAGCCTGCGCAGTAGATGATAAGCGACCAATAGGCATAGATATTGAAATCATTCACCCCCGTATTGCTAAAGTGGCCCACAAGTTTTTGAATGATCAGGAAAAAGCCATGATTGCAGGTTTGGAAGAAGCAGCGCAGTTGAATCAGATGGCTTTTTTATGGGCGGCAAAAGAAGCCATGTACAAACAATACGAACAATTGGGGATTGACTTTGCCAAGGACTTTAATATCCTTGAATTGACGAACGGAGATAGGGGGACCGTCTCTGCTCAAATTTTACACAAAGGGAATCAGGTGGATGTGTTGTTGGACTACCATTTTGGGACAGATTACATTTGCGTGACTTGTTATCATTAGGATTTATTTTGGGGCTATTGTGTTAAAATGACACAATTATTGTATAAATTTATTGACTCAATTTTTGATCATTGATACATGCTTTATGAAAAAATGCCTCGTTCTATTATTGGTTGCTCCAATTTTTGCTGGTGCACAAACAAAATTTACTGTAAAAAAAATTGCAGATGATATTCAATCCATAAAAGTAAATGAACAAATTACTTTAGGATATTCAAGTGCATCTGGTGTAAATATCCTTTACAAGGAAGGATTGCCTTTTAAGGATTTAAATAAGAATGGACAAGTAGATATTTACGAGGACTGGAGACGCAACGTAGTGGATCGTGCTAAAGACCTAGCAAGTAAAATGACGGTAGATCAAATTGCTGGATTGATGTTGTATAGTCGACATCAGTCAGTACCAGTGCCTGCAGTAGGTATGTTTGCAGGCACGTATCAAGGTAAAGATTTTGCAGAAAGCGGAAAGAAAGCCTCCGACTTATCAGATCAACAAATTGCATTTTTAACGACAGATCATTTAAGACATGTTTTGATGACTTCGGTTCAAGGTCCAGCCATCGCTGCAACCTGGAATAACAATATGCATGTATTGCCAGAAAAATTAGGCATGGGTATTCCTGTGAATATTAGTTCAGACCCAAGGCATGGTGCCAATAAAGATGCAGAATACAATGCTGGTTCTGGTGGTACTATTTCTCAATGGCCAGAAGAATTAGGATTGGCTGCCACTTTTGATCCTGCCATCACTAAACAATTCGGAACCATTGCCGCTAAAGAATACAGGGCATTAGGTATTGCAACTGCTTTGTCTCCACAAATTGATTTGGCTACAGAACCAAGATGGAATCGTTTTGTGGGCACATTTGGGGAAGACCCAAATTTGGCAACAGACATGGCACGTGCTTATATTGACGGATTTCAAACACCTGCGAAACAAATTGATGCCTACAATGGCTGGGGAAATGCTAGTGTGAACGCCATGGTAAAACATTGGCCAAGTGGGGGTCCAGAAGAGGGCGGACGAGATGGGCATTTTGCCTATGGAAAATTCGCCGTCTATCCTGGTAATCAGTTTGAGACACATTTAAAACCTTTTACAGAAGGTGCATTTAAGTTAGAGGGTTCTACTAAAAAGGCAGCTGCAGTAATGCCTTACTATACCATTTCGTTTAACCAAGATAAAAAATATGGGGAGAATGTAGGAAATGGATTTAGTAAATATATTATTACAGATTTACTCAGAAACAAATATGCTTATGATGGAGTAGTTTGTACCGATTGGTTAATTACAGGTGATGAAGGTCCTAAGCCAGATGTGTTTATGGGCAAGCCATGGGGTGTCGAAAAAATGTCGATTGCAGAAAGACATTATAAAGTTTTATTAGCTGGCGCAGATCAATTTGGGGGCAACAATGATGTTAAGCCTGTATTAGCTGCTTATCAAATGGGGGTGACTGCATTTGGTGAACAAGCAATGCGTCAACGTTTTGAAACATCTGCTGTAAGGTTATTATTGAATATTTTTAGAGTTGGATTATTTGAAAATCCTTATTTGAATCCAACTGAATCAGAGCAATTGGTAGGAGAAGCTTCTAACATGAAAGCAGGGTATGAAGCACAATTGAAATCAATTGTGTTAATTAAAAATAAAAACAAAACCTTACCCATTCAAACAGGGAAGACGGTCTATATTCCAAAAAGAATCACACCTGCCGGCATCAACTTTTTTGGCATGCCTTCCCCGGAAAAAATTGAATACCCTGTTAATTTAGAGCGCATTAAAAAGTATTATACGGTTACAGATGATCCAACAAAAGCTGACTTTGCCATTGTGTTTATTAATAGTCCAAAAAGTTTAGGGTATAGTAGGGAAGACAGAGCTGCGTGTGGCAATGGTTATATGCCAATTAGTTTACAGCTAAAAGACTATACAGCAGTTGATGCAAGAGACCATAGCATCGCAGCCGGTGATCCTGTAATTGATTCAACCATCAAGGATAGAGCGTATAAAGGAAAGACCTCAAAGTCTATGTCTTATCCAGATTTAAATACCATAGTGGAAACAAAAAAGGCAATGCATGGCAAGCCAGTGATTGTGTCTGTCAATATTTCTAATCCCATGGTGTTTGCTGAATTTGAAAATCAAGCAGATGCTATCTTGGGAGAATTTGGCGTTCAAATTGATGCCATGATGGATATACTTTCTGGTAAAGTAGAGCCTTCTGGTTTATTGCCTATGCAAATGCCCACAGATATGAAAACTGTTGAGTTGCAAATGGAAGACACTCCTCATGATATGGTGCCTTTTATAGACAGCATGGGCAATGTCTATGATTTTGGATACGGGTTAAACTGGAAGGGCGTCATTAAAGATGCGAGAACCATTAAGTACTCGGTAAAGAAGAAATAAATTTTTCTTCTACTCTTCTAAGCCAAGTCTTTCATCGTCTTCCAATAAATCTAAATGAATGGCATCAGCGCCAGCAATGCCTTCAATAGAACCTTTGATATGCATGGCGTTAAGTAATACTTTTTCTAGTTGCTTTTCTCTTGCTTTCCAAAGTTTCTCCATGGCATCTCTTTCCTTTTGAATACTGGAGCGCATTTGTCTAAAGCCTTCGCCTACTGCTTTCCATTGTTCGCTGAATTCATTGCTAGTTAAGTAGTCATAAAGGAAACTCATTTTATCGCCCTTGTTGACTTGGCTCTTTTTGGTATCGTAAATTTTAAGAATAGCGTTTCTTAATAATAAGGCTACACTTTTTACTTCTTGGAAAGAACAGATATAGACACCGTCTTTTTCCCCAAAACGATCCAATTCTTTAGGGAAAGTTTGAGTGACAATAACGGCGATATCTGCACCTTGACTGCGCATATCTGCTTTTAATTTATCAATCCATTCTTGGTTAAAGTCTTTGGTTCGTTTGCTCTCGTAAATGATTTTACCGGCTTCTTGTCCAAGGCTATTTCGAACCAATTGTATACAGTCTGCGCCTCGAACACCTTTACCCACTTCTGAAATTTGGTCAAAAGGGAAGTTTGTTTTAAGTAATTCCTCAAGCAATAATTCTTGTACTTCACCTTGCATTTGCATGCTACCTTGTTCTGCTTTACGACGCATTTCTTCGGCCAATTTGCGTTGGTCTTCTAATTGTTTTTCTAGTTCCTTAACTTTTAATATATGTTCTTGGTCCTTAATAGATACACGTTCTGCTTCTTCTTTTTGAATCTGTGCTTTTAAGCTTTCTCTTTCTGTATTTAATTTTCTTTGCAATTCTAATTCTAGCTCAGCTTCTTTTGCTTGGATAGCTTGTACCTGTTTTAAGAACTCTAATTCTTTTTGTCTAAAATCATTTACTTGCTTGCTCATGTTGGCTTCGTTGTCCTGCATCAACTTTAGTTTATGCTCGTACTCTCCTGCAATATTTTTTTTCAATTGCTCGGTGAGTTCGTTTTGAAGCTTTGTCTTTTGCTCAGCCAATAATTGAGTGGTTTCTTCTTCTTTCTTTTTTTGCCAATCGGTCATTTTGCCACGCAATTCTTTTTCAATCTCGTCGCGGATAGCGTCGGTTGGTTCAAAGCTGTGTTGGCATTTAGGGCAGGTAACGGTATAGTTTGACATGGTACAAATATAAGCAAACTATTTCTCGATTGCCAGCACTCACTTCGTTCGGCTGTCATCTCAAATAGTTTGCTTACTCAAACCCTTAATTTTCGATTGCCAGCTTTCACTTCGTTCGGCTGTCATCTCAAATAGTTTGCTTACTCAAACCCTTTCAAAGTTCCCTTTTCGGGAACTTTGGTTTTTAATACTCGCCAACTTATGTGAGCAAGCTCCCAACGTTGTCTTGTATTAAAAACCCCGTCACATTCGTGACAGGGTTTGTGCGGAAGAGGAGATTCGAACTCCCACGCCCGGGTATGGGCGCTACCACCTCAAGGTAGTGCGTCTACCAATTTCGCCACCTCCGCATGGGTTGCAAATGTACAAAAAAAAGCCCTCCCGAATATCGGAAGGGCTTTCAATAGGGTAGGAATCAATCTTATAATGCTTTTAAGATCTCATCAGCAGCTCTTACATAATCCATATTTTTTGCTTCAGTAGCCATTTGCTTACAAGTTTCAGCAGCTGCTGTAGCGCCTTTTTTATCTTTCAAAGCAACATGAACTTTAGCTTTCAATAAATGCAACCAATATGCTTTTGCATTTGCTGCAATAGCTTTGTCTGCATAAACTAAAGCTTTATTGTAGTCATGGTCTAGTTCTAAATAAAAAGTAGCAGCAGATTGGTACACATTTGGATTCACTGTTGCTGCAGTTGTTGCGGCTTCAATTTGAGCGCGTACAATTGGTTTGATATCTGTACTGATAGGTATTTTCACTTTTGTTTTACCCCACTTTAAATAAATAGTTGCGGTTTGTGCTGTAATATCGTCCACACCAATTGTGAAAGTTTCTGTTGTGCTACCAGTTGTTTCTGGAGCGACTTTAAAACGTACCACATCTTCTGCTTCTTTGTAGTCAAAGCTTCCCCAACCCTTAGAATTGGTATTGATGATGATGGTCCACTCTGAAGCACCTGGGATGGTGAATAAGCCATAAGATCCTGCAGGAATGGTTTTGTTACCGATATTTACTGGATCAGAAAATGTCAATTTTGTAGCGCCATTTGCACCAGTTCTCCATACATCTCCCACAGGTGCTAACAAAGTACCTGTTCCAAAAACAGAACGACCTTTTAAGCTAGGTCTAGAATAAACGATTTCAATTTTACCTAGGCCAAATTCTTGCGTGATGGTTTGAGAAGGGCTTGCTGCTGGCATTTTTACTTGAGCCATTGCAGTTAAGCTTAAAAAGCTTCCGATTGCAAAAAGTATCTTTTTCATATTGTTTTATTTTGAACAACAAACCTACTTTATTTTAGGCGTTTGTTAGGTTATTTTTTTTGAAAGGCTGGGTGAAAACGATCCAAAGTATCTCTTAAAAAATCTCTATTGATATGGGTATATATTTCGGTGGTGGTAATGCTTTCATGTCCTAACATCTCTTGTACAGCTCTTAAGTCGGCGCCACCCTCCACTAAATGGGTTGCAAAGCTATGGCGAAGGCTATGGGGGGAGATGGATTTTTTAATGCCCGTTTTTAAGATTAAGTCCTTGATGATATAAAAAATCATCACCCTGCTCAATCCCTTGCCTCGATTGTTTAAAAATAAAATGTCCTCGCAGTTTTTTGCAGGGGTTTGGTGAATACGGATGGTGTCTTTGTATAACTTAATATATTTAATCGCATCAGATCCTATGGGTACCAATCTTTCCTTGTCACCCTTGCCTATGACTCTGATAAAACCTACGTCTAAATACAGGCAGGAGATTTTAAGTTGAATGGCTTCAGTCACCCTTAGCCCCGAACTATACATGACTTCCAGAATGGCCTTATTTCTTCCACCTTCGGGTTTACCTAAGTCAATTTCGCCAATCATTTGTTCTATCTCTTCAAAGCTCAATACATCGGGTAGTTTTCGACTTGTTTTAGGGCTAGGTAATAAAGTGGTTGGGTTGATCGTACATATTTGTTCAATCATGCAATATTTAAAGAAAGCTTTTACACCAGATATAATTCTAGCCTGTGAAGTAGCAGCCATGCCCATCTCTCCAATGCTTTGTATAAAACTTTGTAAATGACTTAATTGAATATCGGCAGGTGTATGGATGGATGTGATTGGTGCAATAAAGCTGGCTAGTTTATCAATATCCCTTAAATAGGCTTCCACAGAATGGCCACTAAGAGATTTCTCTAATTGTAAGAATGCTTTAAATCCTTTTTTATAGATATCCCATTGCATGCGCTTAGAACTAGTTTAGGAAAAGATTTGATATTTAATTGATAAAGGGTTTATTTCGCGTCAGATTCATATCCCTATGCAAGTAAATTTAAGGTCATTTAAGCAGAAAGTTAGAAATAACGCAAAACAATTCAGATCCTTCTTAACAAAGATAGAAAAGAAAAATCCAAAAAATTTAGATCAACTCACTGCCAAATTAAGTCCAGAAGTTTGGGCTGAAGTGGATTGTTTGTCTTGTGCGAATTGTTGCAAATCGATGAGTCCCACTTTTACTCCAAAAGACATTAAAAGAATTGCAGCCCATTTGGAAATGAAGCCTGCCGAATTCAAAGCAACTTGGTTGGAGTACGATAAGAAAGACAAAGATTGGTTAAACGTTTCTAGACCTTGTCAGTTCTTGAATCTAAGTTCTAATATGTGCTCTATCTATGAAGTACGTCCTGCAGATTGTGCGGGATTCCCGCATTTAACTAAGAAGAAATTTGTTGAGTATGTGCATGTGCACAAGCAAAATGTGGAATATTGTCCTGCTACTTATAAGTTAGTAGAGAAGATGAAATTGTCTATGCAATAAGGTTTTTGTATTTTAAAAATAGACGTCCTCTATAAAAAAGAGTTCCCATTTTTCGGCTGAATACAACTGAATCGCAATCACGTCAAACTGTAGTATTTTCCAATAAGGATGTTGGTATTGGTATAATGCTGCTCCGTTTTTTAAATGCTGCATTTTAATCGCATCGATATGTTGTTCTGGAAACCCAAATTGGTTTGTCCTCCTTGTTTTCACTTCTACTATATGCAAGCAATTCCCTTTGGAAGCAATGATGTCAATTTCTAAATGCTTATAGCGCCAATTTCTAACAATAATGCTATAGCCATTATTGACAAGGTATTCGGCAGCTTTATTTTCGCCTAAAAACCCAGTATCTTTGTTATGGTGGCTCATATGGTATATTTTGAGTGGCAAGTAAATTAGTTAAAAGCAACACATGAACACAGCGTATAAATTACAGGGAATACATAGGCATTATGATTGGGGAGGTAAATCATTTATCCCTCAACTCATGAAGCTCACCAATGATGCTGGGATTCCATTTGCAGAATATTGGATGGGGGCGCATCCATCTGCACCTGCAATAGTTGAAACTGCAGCTGGTGCAATTGCTTTAGATCAACTCATACAAAGCAACACTACTGAATTTTTAGGGGTAAATACGGGTGAAAAATTTGGAACTTTACCATATCTATTTAAGGTATTAGATGTAGCTAAGATGTTAAGTATCCAAGTACATCCATCTAAATCAAATGCTGTCATTGGTTTCGAAAAAGAGCAGCTTGCTGGTATACCTATAGATGCCACAAATAGAAATTACAAAGACCAAAATCATAAGCCAGAAGTAATGGTTGCTTTAAGTGATTTTTGGTTATTACATGGTTTTATGCCAGCGGATCAACTTAAATTAAGGCTGAATAGTTTAGAGCCGTTGAAAATTTTGATTCCAGTTTTTGGTGAAGCAGATTATGCAGGATTGTACTCCTATTTTATGCGTTTAACCACTGAAGCTTCAGATGCAATTTTAAAACCTTTATTGACATTGGCAATAGAGGAAGTGGCAGCAGGAAAAGTGGATAAATCACATCCGCATTGGTGGGCGAATAAATATTACAATGGCCAACTACCAGCATCCAATATAGATAAAGGTATTTTGTCAATTTATATATTAAACATCGTCAACGTTCCTCCTTACCAGGGTGTGTTTCAAGGTGCAGGATTGTTGCATGCTTATTTGGAAGGGCAGAACATTGAATTGATGGCCAATAGTGATAATGTTTTAAGAGGTGGGTTAACCCCAAAACATATTGATACCGAAGAACTCATTCAGCATGTCCATTTTGAGCCAACCCATCCCAACATATTAAAAGGGGATGTTTTGAGTCCATTTGAAATCCAATTTCCATGCCCTGTTCCCGATTTTGGTTTAACTAAAATAGCGCTTCCCATAGGTGAATCTTACACAAACCAAGCAAACTCATTTGAAATGTTTTTGGTGATGCAAGGAGCCGTGGTATTGAACGGTATTGAATTACAGCTGGGTGAATTGGCTGCAGTAAAGGCTGGCGAGGCTTTTAAGTTGGAGCAAATTGGGGTAGAAGCCGCAGTAATATTCAAATCTTTTGTGCCATAACCAATTTATACACATTTGAGGAAAATCATTCCTTCCAAAAACAAGCCAAATATGTATATTTGTTTTATACAAAGAAAATTATAAAAAGAAACTGATGAAACTGAACAAAGAAATAGTGATTGCTTTAATTATAATGATTGCAACAAGTGCTTTATATAGAGTATTACCAGGTCGTCCTTACGGGTTTGCTCCACAAATTGCCATTGCGTTATTGAGTGGTTCATTGTTTGTAAAAAACAAACATTTTGCATTTGTATTGCCATTGGTTTCCATGTTTTTATCAGACTTATTATACCAGGTTTTATACATCAATCATTTAAGTCCAATTCAAGGTTTTTATGAAGGGCAGTGGCAAAACTATATATTAATAGCAGCAACTGCTGTATTTGGTTTTGGTTTACAAACCAATCAAGTAAGCAAATTTGTAGGCAATTTTATTGCAGCGCCAACCGTGTATTTCCTTATTTCAAATTTCATGGTTTGGGCTAGTTTTGGTGGATACCAAAGACCATTAACAACTTCAGGTTTAATGCAAACAATGGTTGACGGATTGCCATTTTATGGATACAGCGTAGCAGGTACAATGGTATTTGGTGCTGTATTATTTGGTGGTTTTAAATTAGTACAACCAAAATTAACAGCTATTTCTTAGGATCAATTGCCTCGTAGAATTCATCTATTTGCCAAGGACCAGCATCGGCTGCTTCGGTTGCCATCACATCACAACGGTTGTTGTATGGATTGGTGGCATGGCCTTTAACCCAATGAAATTTGATGGTAAATTCTTTTGAAAGCTCGTAAAATGCAAGCCAGAGGTCTTTGTTTTTCTTGCCTCCTTTAAAGTCTGTTTTAATCCAATTGTTCAACCATTTTTTCTCTACAGACTCAACTACATATTTACTATCGGTATAAACAAGGATGGGTAATTTTTTGGTCTTCAAGATGGATATAGCTTTAATCACAGCCAAGAGCTCCATTCTATTGTTGGTGGTATGACGATAAGCTTCTGCAATCTCCTTCACTTTTTCTCCCCAGATCAAAATAGCGCCGAACCCACCTCTACCGGGGTTGCCTCTAGCTGAGCCGTCTGTATAGATAATTATTTTGTCCATTGATCCCTTTCTTGGTCGCAAGCAAGATACAATAATTTGATTACTAAAGCCTATTTCATTGAATTTGTAATTATCTTTATTGCCATTCGAAAAACGCTTGCATATGATTGAAAAACTGAATTTTCATTTAAGGTATAAGACTAGTTTTGGTCAAGCCATATTTATTACTGGAAATCATCCTTTATTAGGGAATGGCAAAATAGAAGCTGCAGTGCCAATGGTCTATTTGAATGACGATTATTGGGTATTGCATTTGCCTACCAATGGACGCATCAAAGAGGGTACAGTGAAGTATAGTTATTTTATACAAAATGCAGATGGAACTAGAAGCTTTGACTGGGGTTCAGATAAATCAATTACAGTTGACCAAGTTTCAACAAAGGAATTGGTGTTAATTGATGCATGGAATTTCACTGGCTACACTGACAATGCATTTTATACAGCACCATTTGCAAATGTATTATTGCAAACATCCGATAACCAAGCGATTCCAAAAATACCTAAAAATGCGACGCATATATTTAGGGTTAAAGCACCTTTATTAGCACCACATCAAACCATCTGTATGATTGGGGAAGCCAATGCAATTGGCGGATGGGATGCTTCAAAAGCAATGCCTTTACAAAAAATAAAAGAGCAAACTTATTTTGAGATTGCGTTGAATTTAAGCAATTGTAATTTCCCCTTGGTGTACAAATATGGCATTTATGATACAGTACAAAAAGCATTTGTCTCATTTGAAGGAGGCAACAATCGTGTATTGTATGAACCAGTTGGTGCCAATAAATTAGTATTGGTGCAGGATGGATTTGCACAAGTAGGTCACACACAATGGAAGGGTGCCGGCGTGGCAATTCCTGTATTCTCATTAAGATCCGAAAAAAGTTTAGGGGTAGGTGAATTTGCAGATATAAAATTGTTAGCAGACTGGTCAAAAAAAGTAGGGTTGAAATTGATTCAACTATTGCCTATCAATGATACCACGGCAACACATAGTTGGATGGACTCTTATCCCTATGCGGCTATCTCTGCATTTGCTTTACATCCTATGTATATTCGTTTAGCCGATATAATAGATGCTGGACAGGAAAAATTAATTCAAGCTGCTGCTGTAAAGCAAGCTGCATTGAATGCTTTGCCTGATATGGATTATGATCAAGTGCTTGCGGTTAAGTGGGATGCATTAAAAGCTGTTTATGCAGTGAATGGAAAAAGAGATTTAGCGACTACAACTTTCAAAGCATTTTTTGAAGCCAATCAAGATTGGCTTGTACCTTATAGTGCATTTTCTTATTTAAGAGATTTGCATGGAACGGTCGACTTTAATACATGGCCAACACATGCGCAATTTAAAACTGCCGAAATTGCCCAATTAGTGGAACCAAAATCCAAGACCTATACTGAAATTGCCTTCTTTTATTTTGTGCAATACCATTTGCACTTGCAATTAAAAGCAGCAACAGATTATGCACATGCGCAAGGGGTGGTATTAAAAGGAGATATCCCAATTGGGGTGTATCGTTTCGGTGCAGATGCTTGGCAACATCCAGATTTATTTCATATGGATATGCAAGCCGGTGCTCCGCCAGATGATTTTGCAGTGGCGGGTCAGAACTGGGGATTCCCAACCTACAATTGGGAAGTCATGGCGGCAGATGATTTTGCTTGGTGGAAATCGAGATTTGACCAGATGAAATACTATTTTGATGCATTTAGAATTGACCATATATTAGGTTTCTTTAGGATTTGGAGTATTCCAATGCACGCAGTAGAAGGAATATTGGGACATTTTGTGCCTGCTATTCCAGTGGGCATTAACGAGTTTAGCTCAAAAGGCATTGCATTTGATCATTATAGATTCACGATGCCTTATATCAATGAATCTATTTTGTTCCATGAATTTGGCTATGACAATGATTATGTAAAAACTAATTTTCTAGAAGCAATAGGAGATGGCCATTACGCTTTATTGCCTGCATTTAAAACGCAAAGAGCAGTAGAAGCATATTTTGCAAAACAGGCGCAGTCAGAAGCCAATGCAAAATTACAAAAGGGTTTATATAATTTGATTGCGAATGTAATTTTGATAGATGGAGACAAGCCGCAGGAATACCATTTTAGATTTAATATTGGACATACTAGTTCGTTTCAACATTTGGATGAAAAAACGAAATATTTATTGAATGAATTTTATGTAGATTATTTTTTCAAAAGACAGGATGCAGCTTGGGAAAAAGAAGCGATGAAGAAATTACCTATGTTAAAGCGTTCAACGAATATGTTGATCTGTGGTGAGGACTTAGGTTTGGTGCCCTCTTGTGTGCCGAATGTGATGTATCAATTAGGTATGTTAAGTTTAGAAGTACAACGTATGCCTAAAGCGACGCACAAAACATTCTTCCATCCAAATGATGCACCTTATTTAAGCGTAGTAACACCTTCTTCACACGATACGAGTACGGTGAGAGGCTGGTGGGAGGAAGACAGAGCAAAGACGCAGCAATTTTACAACCAAGAAATTGGTCAGTGGGGAGAAGCGCCGATGTATTGCGATGGCTGGATCAATAAAGCCATCTTATTACAACATTTATATTCACCTGCTATGTGGGCTATTTTTCAATTACAAGATTTTATGGGTATTGATGAAGCGATACGTAGAGCGGATCCAAATGAAGAACGCATTAATGTGCCAGCCAATCCTAAACATTATTGGAGGTATCGAATGCATTTAAGTTTAGAGCAATTGATAACTTCTGATCAGTTTAATCAAGAATGGTTTCATTTGATTAAAGCAAGTGGCAGATAATTATATTTTGTAGTGAACGATTTTAATTTCCAATCCAATAAACAAAGTCACGTGCAATTAGATTTTTGGGAACAAAGTTTACCTTTCGAATATCCATTCACCATATCCAATGGAAGAACAAAAACGCATCAACATAGTTTGATGGTAAGATTGTCTATGGGCAATTGGGCTGGCTTTGGAGAAGCACCGGCGATTGTCTATTACAATGTGACAGTGGAGTCTATGATGGAACAATTGGAAAAGCAAAGAAAATTAATTGAAAAATTTGCCTTAATAGATCCTGAAAGATTCTGGCATTTTTTACATCATCTATTTCCAAACGACCCTTTTTTAGTATGTGCTTTAGATATGGCAGGTTGGGATTTATGGGGTCATATGAAAAAACAACCCCTGCATCAATTGTGGAATACCTCATGGGAAACAACTGGAGACGCACAGCCACCCATATGTGATTATACATTGGGTATTGATCCTATCGAAAAGATGGTGCAGAAAATGGAAGCGCACCCATGGCCTATCTATAAAGTGAAAGTGGGGACGGACTATGATATTGAAATGATTACTGCTTTAAGAAAGCATACGGATAAACCTATTCGTGTAGATGCCAATGCAGGATGGACAACAGAGGAGGCACTTATTAAAATTCCAGCCCTTGCTAATTTAGGAGTTGAATTGGTGGAACAGCCCTTGGTTAAAGACAATTGGGAGGGAATGGAACAGTTAAAAAAACAATCAATTTTGCCATTATTTGCAGATGAAAGTTGTGTATTTGAAAAAGATGTGGCTACCTGTGCCAATTATTTTCATGGTATTAATATCAAGCTTACAAAATGTAGTGGATTAACACCTGCATTGAGAATGATCACAGAAGCAAAATCATTGGGACTAAAAGTGATGATGGGCAGTATGAATGAATCTGTGATTGGTTCTGCAGCTATTGCGCAATTTTTACCACAATTGGATTATGTAGATATGGATGGACCTTTGTTGATGACTCAATTGAATGGAGTAGGGTTAAATTATAGTTTTAACAACCAAAATGGGATGATTCAACCATTGATGTATCCAGGCTTAGGTGTTGCTTTTAGAATGCCTTTTGATAAACCAAATAATGAATCCTTTTAATAAACATACATGACACCAGAGCGCACAGAAAAATTATTAAAAGTATTGCATCAACGTCAAGCGAATTTGACGGTGATCATGGAGAATGTGCAGGATCCACATAATATATCGGCTGTATTAAGAACCTGTGATGCAGTGGGTATACAGGAAGTGTATGTGTTGAGCACTGAATTACCTAGGTACAAGCATTTTGGTTATAAAAGCAGTAGTAGTGCCATTAAATGGTTGACCATTCATGAATACAATGATGTACAAAAATGTGTTGCCGATGTGCGTCAAAAATTTAAAACTATTTTGACTACCCATTTATCGAGTGATGCGATTGATTTGCATGCCATAGATTTCACGCAGTCTGTAGCACTCGTTTTTGGCAATGAACACGATGGTGTATCGGATGAATTGAGAGGTTTAGCAGATGGTAATTTCATTATCCCACAAATGGGGATCATTCAAAGTTTAAATATATCGGTGGCCTGCGCTGTAACTATTTATGAAGCGATGCGACAAAAAAGAAATGCGGGTCATTATGATCAGTGCAGTTTGCCTGCCGACCAATTAGCACAATTAAAAACAGAATGGGGGTTCGAAGATTAGATGAATTGGATTAAACAATTAGACTAATCAATTTCTTCTTACATCTGTTCTGGTACTTCAATACCCAATGCACGCATTGCTTGATTTAAAGTAGCAGCAGTGAGGATGCCTAGTTGAATTCTTAAATTTTTCTTGTCTTCAGATGCTGCATTCGCTATTGAAAGCTCTGCGTAGAAGCTATTAAATAATTTAGCCAAGTTAAAGGCATAGATCGCCAATTTAGAAGGGTCAAGTGATTCGGCTGCTTCATTCACTTCTGCAGAGAAATTAGCCAATTCCATTGCCAATGCTTTCTCTAATGGCAATAAATCGGAGCCTATTTGTTGCACTGATGTGCCAGTTTTTCTTAAAATGCTTTTGATTCTGGCGTGGGTATATTGAATAAAGGGACCTGTAAAGCCATGGAAGTCAATACTTTCTTCTGGGTTAAAGATCATTTTTTTCTTAGGGTCAACTCTTAATAAAAAGAATTTCAATGCACCTAGTCCTATCGTATCATATAATTTTTCTAATTGCTCCGTACTAAAGTCATCTACCTTGCCCAATGACTCTGTTTTTTCTTTTGCAATTTGAATCATGCCGTCTACTAAATCATCTGCATCTACCACGGTGCCTTCTCTGCTTTTCATCTTGCCGGTAGGTAATTCCACCATGCCATAACTTAAATGATAGATCCCGTCAGATGCAGGTAATTGTAATTTTTGACAAATTAATTTCAATACTTTAAAGTGGTAGTTTTGTTCGTCGCCTACTACATAGATACTCGCGTCGGTATTAAATTCTTTTTGCTTTAATTCCGCTAACCCAATATCCTGTGTAATGTATACAGATGTGCCATCTTTTCTGCGCACAATTTTTTCGTCTAAACCTTCGCCTGTTAAATCAATCCAAACAGAGCTATCCTCTTTTTGATAGAATACTTTTTTAGCTAAACCTTGGTCTACCAAATCCTTTCCTAATAAATAAGTATTGCTCTCGTAGTAGGTTTTGAAAAAGTCGGATCCAATTTTTTTATAAGTCACATCAAAGCCTGAGTAAACCCACTCGTTCATGCGTTTCCAAAGCTCCATGGTTTCAGTATCTCCTTGTTCCCATTTCAATAACATGGCTTGCGCTGCTTTTTGAATAGGGGCTTCTTTTTCTGCATCCTCTTTAGACATTCCGCCTGCAATCAATTGCTCCACTTCGGCTTTATAAGCATCATTGTATTTGACATAATAGTCTCCTACAAAATGATCTCCTTTTTGATTGGTGGATGCTGGTGTTGCACCATTCGCAAATAATTGCCAAGCAATCATACTTTTGCAAATATGGATTCCTCTGTCATTGACAATACAAGTTTTCACCACTTCGTTTCCTTGTAGCTTTAAAATTTCAGCAATACTCCAACCTAAAAAATTATTTCTTAAATGTCCTAAGTGTAAAGGCTTATTGGTATTAGGGGAGGAGTACTCCACCATAATCTTTCTTGGGTGTGCAGTGGGCATAATTAATTTAGCCGTATTTGCTGCTTTAAGATAATCCAACCAAAATTGATCGCTAATGGTAAAGTTTAAAAAACCTTTGACAATATTAAAATCCGTAATAACGCCCGGCATGCTTGCTTTCACTGCTGTACCTAAAGCATTTCCTAGTTCATCTGGGGACTTGCCTAATTGTTTCACAAAAGCAAATAATACGATGGTATAATCGCCTTCAATCTCTGGCTTTGTTGCATTCACTAATACCTGTTCACTTTTAATTTGAACTTGATAGATTTCTTGAAGCGCATTCGCAGTGGCCTGCTTTAAATTTTGGATCAATTGCATAAAATAGGATTACCGTCTGCAAAAGTAATTAATTAAGATTACCTTTATGCATACATGTTGAAACTACACGAATTTATTAGCAAATTAATTCTAGACCTAATTGATGGGGTGTATCCATTGTTTAGGAGGTTCATGCCATTGCAAACCTTTCGTTATGCAGCCTGTGGAGGTGGGAATACGGTGTTAGATATTCTATTGTTTTTTATTGCTTATAATTATATCCTAAAAACCAGTCCAGTGCAATTTGGATGGCTTACAGTTAGTCCCCATATAGCTTCATTTATTATCAGTTTCACCGTCACATTCCCAATAGGCTTTTATTTGAGTCGATATGTAGTATTTCAAGAAACCTCAGTACGTAAGACCAAACAACTCTTCCGTTATTTTATGGTGGTGCTTGGGTGCATCTTTTTAAACTATATCTTTTTAAAGTTATTCGTAGAAGCTTTGGGCTGGAATGCTACGATGGCGAAGATTGTAACCACTTTTTTTGTGGTCATTTTTAGTTATACGAGCCAAAAGAATTTCACTTTTAAAAGTACCAAGGCTTAGTTTAACTGCCTTTTCTTCCCCTTTTTTACCTTTTTTATGCCATTTCAGTCTCATTTCGAGCTTGCTATACTGACATTTATGCCATTTTTGCCAATTCGTCATTATGGCATAAAGATTGAACTATAGGTTTCAATTAATCATTGAAAATCAATCATTATGGGAAAAATTATAGGAATTGACTTAGGTACCACAAATAGTTGCGTATCTGTTATGGAAGGTGGTGAGCCAGTAGTAATTGCGAATGACGAGGGTAGAAGAACCACGCCATCGGTAGTAGCCTTCTTGAAAAATGGAGAGCGTAAAGTAGGTGATCCTGCAAAAAGACAAGCGATCACAAATCCAGAAAACACCATCTCTAGTGTGAAGCGTTTTATGGGTCGTCGTTTCAATGAAGTGACAAGTGAATTAAGCTTGGCTAGTTATAAAGTAGTAAAAGGGGACAACGATACAGTACGTGTTCAAATCGAAGATCGTATGTATACGCCTCAAGAAATCTCTGCAATGGTTTTACAGAAGATGAAAAAAACGGCAGAAGATTATTTAGGTGCTGAAGTGACTGATGCAGTGATTACTGTTCCAGCTTATTTTAACGATGCACAAAGACAAGCTACCAAAGAAGCGGGTGAGATTGCAGGTTTGAACGTGCGCAGAATTGTGAACGAACCTACTGCAGCTGCATTGGCTTATGGTTTAGATAAAAAGAATGTTGAGCAAAAAATTGCTGTATTCGATTTAGGTGGTGGTACTTTTGATATCTCTGTCCTTGATTTAGGGGATGGTGTATTTGAAGTAAAATCTACCAACGGTGATACACATTTAGGTGGAGACGACTTCGATAAAGTAATTATGGACTGGTTGGCTGATGAGTTTAAAGCACAGGAAGCAATTGATTTACGCAAAGACCCAATGGCTTTACAGCGTTTAAAAGAAGCTTCTGAAAAAGCAAAAGTAGAGTTGAGCTCTTCTTCTGAAACTGAGATCAACCTTCCTTATATTACTGCAGTAGATGGTGTTCCAAAGCACTTAGTACTAAAATTAACCAGAGCTAAATTTGAAGCTTTATCTGATAATTTATTTGCTCGCTGTTTAAAGCCTTGCGAAGCTGCATTAAAAGATGCGGGTTACAGCAAATCTGAAATTGATGAAGTGATTTTAGTGGGTGGTTCTACTCGTATTCCTAAAGTGCAAGAAATCGTTGAAAACTTCTTTGGTAAAAAACCAAATAGAAGTGTAAACCCTGATGAAGTAGTTGCTTTAGGTGCTGCTATTCAAGGTGCGGTTTTAACTGGTGAAGTAAAAGACGTATTGTTATTAGATGTTACTCCTTTAAGCCTTGGAATTGAAACAATGGGTGGAGTAATGACTACAATGATTGCAGCAAACACTACTATTCCTACCAAGAAAACAGAAGTTTATTCTACTGCTAGCGATAACCAACCAGGTGTTCAAATTCATGTATTGCAAGGGGAGCGCCCAATGGCCAATCAGAATAAGAGCTTAGGTATGTTTAATTTAGATGGTATTCCGCCAGCTCCAAGAGGGGTACCTCAAATTGAAGTGACTTTTGATATTGACGCAAACGGTTTATTAAACGTAAGTGCAAAAGATAAAGGAACTGGCAAAGAACAAAAAATTAGAATTGAAGCGGGTAGTGGTTTAAGCAAAGAAGAAGTAGAAAAAATGAAAGCTGAAGCTAAAGCCAACGAAGCTGCTGATAACGAAGCTAGAGCTCGAGTAGAAAAATTAAACCAAGCAGATAGCTTGATTTTCCAAACAGAGAAGCAATTCAAAGAATTTG
>JACCEA011242610.1_pt1 | contig 21022 bp, 17 predicted proteins | sample 7449851 | NCBI WGS metagenome assembly JACCEA01 (sample SAMN15323453, study PRJNA562643) | freshwater metagenome | isolation source: river surface water | place: USA:Blue River Watershed | collected 2017-08-18 | reverse complement strand
GCGTTCACCACCAGCCCTTGGTCCAACGAGACGCATCCGCTCGCGTTGTTGGACTAACGGTAGCGGCCTGGGGCGATCAGCCCTTGGGGGTCGAACGTGGCGTGCAGTCGCTGCGACAAAGCCATGCTTTGCGGTGCCAGTTCACGCAAGCGCGACATTCCCGCGATGGGGAACCGGTAAGGAAAGAAGCCGGCGGCCCGTCCCTCCGTCAGCAGGGCGTCCCAGCAAGCCTGGGCCCGGGCGCAGGCTGCGGGGTCCTGGCGGTCGAACACCAACGGCACCGTGCTGTCGAACAGTCGGTCACCCACTGTGGTGAAGGTGATCAAGGGCTCCATGCCGTGCTTGTGCGTCACCTCGTGCACCAGGTTGACGTACCGGCGCACGGCCGTCCCTCGCATGGGGACGAGCGGTGCATACCAAATCAAGCCGCATCCATCAGTCGCAGGATTGCGAGGCGAGCCCGCCTGCTCGGGTTGTCGGTGTCGCCAGTAGGCCAAGGGCAGTGCGGTTTCGTTGGGTCGCCCGGCCACCAACTGCAATGAACTTCGCAGCGATTGGGTCAGCTTTTGGATGCCCGCACCGGTGGGGCCCGGGATCCATTGGGCCAAGCGAGCCAAGGTGTCGGCGCGACCTGGCGTGACAAACATCAAGCGACTAGCTACTCCCTTGAGCAGGTTTCGAATCTCGGCTTGCGCTGCTTTGGCCATGCGTGCCGTGCCGTACAGCGTGGCGAAGCCGGTCCAAGGAAACACCTGGAAGCGGCGCCCCAACTCAGACACCGTCTCATCGTCGATCAGGCCTTGCGCGTTCAACCGCTCCCAGGGGTAGGGCGCAGACATCGACAGCACGCGATGCCTGTTCATCAAGTTGACCGCACCCAGCGTCGGGCTCAGCCTTTGCATGGCGCTGCGAATTGCCAAAGCGGCCGACTCCAGCAGGGCGTCGTCCTTCAAACTGAAGAGGCAAACCGCCACGTGCTCGGGCCTTCGCGCGAGGGCGATCGACATTTGGGTGACGATGCCCATGCCGCTTTGCGTGAAAAGACCTTGCGTGTAAGGCCCCAAGCCCCACCGAAACAGCTTGGCCAACTCCAACCCGCCGGCCTCTTCCAGCATCCCCCGGTACACGGTGCCATCGGCCAAAACGGCCTCCAACCATGTGACAGCCGCAAAGTGATCGGTATGTGGCGTGACGCCGTAGCCGCGCTCCAGGGCATTGGCGAGCAGGCTGCAACTCGGCCCGGCCCCCGTCACGGGCACAAGGTACGGATGCCCGCCCTCGGCCAGAAAGTCCGACAGGTCGCCCTGGGTCACGCCGGGCTCGAGGGTCACGACACCCAATTCAGCGTCGAAGTCGACGATCTGGCGCAGTTCTCCCAAATCCAGCAAGACGCAGCCGTCTTCGACCGGCAGAGCGCTGCCGTAACCCCAGTTGCGCCCCGTAGAGATCGGGTGAAGGCGTTGGCCGTGATCTGCGGCGATGCGGACGACCTCGGGCACCTGCTGTCGTTGCTTCACGCGAATGGCCAGCGCCAGTTGACGGCCGGTGGCCGTCGTGTCCGCGCCGTATCTGGCTTGGGCGGTGCTCGCATCATCAACTTGTCCGTCGCCCAGCAGAGCACGCCAGGCCGCTTCGGCGGTGTTCAGCAGAGAAGTCATGCGGTTGGCTCCGGTGCAGGCTGAGTGGCGACGTGGGGACTTGGGCAATGTTGCACAAGCTCCCTCGGGGAACCCCCGATATGGATGGGCTTGCGGGCTTCAAGCGTACACGGTGAGCAGGCTCCCCTATGGCATCATGAAGCTGAGGCAATGGGGGCTGTCGGGCCCGTTTCTGCAAGGTTCACAACAAGGAAGAACATGGGCGTACAACAGCTTGGATTGGGTTCGGTGCGGCGCTTGATGGCCGCTGTGACGGCAGCGCTGACGCTGGGTTTGGCCGGCTGTGCAAGCTCCGATTTCCCGCCCGCGCCGGTCTCTGCCTCGGTGGATGACTACAGCTACATCATCGGCCCGGGTGACACCATCAATGTGGTGGTGTGGCGCAATCCTGAATTGAGTACCGCGACGCCCGTGCGCCCCGACGGGAAGATCGCTGCCCCGTTGGTGGACGAGTTGAAGGTTGCCGGCAAAAACTCGATCGAAGTCGCACGCGACATCGAAAAGGTGCTGGGCAAGTACGTTCGTGATCCTGTCGTGACTGTGGTGGTCACCAGCTTTGTGGGCCCCTACAGCCAGCAGATCCGCGTCGTCGGCGAAGCTGCCAAGCCGCAGTTCTTGCCCTACAAGCAAGACATGACTTTGCTGGACGTGATGATCGCTGTGGGTGGTTTGACTGATTTTGCCGATGGCAACAGCGCCACGATCTTGCGCTCGGCTGAGGGCAACAAGCAGTACTCGGTTCGTCTGAAAGACTTGATCAAGCGCGGTGACGTGTCGGCCAATGTCCAAGTACGCCCCGGTGACATCTTGATCATCCCGCAAAGCATTTTCTGAGCGTCTTTGCACGTTGACCGGCGGCGCGCTGAGAACCAGCGCGCCGTGTTTGTTAGGGCCAAGGGCTTTTCATGGAATTGTTGTTGAACCAAGTCCTCGCGCTGGCGAGGCGGGTCTGGAAGTACCGCTGGTTGGGGCTCGCGCTTGGCTGGGTGGTCGGTGTGATGGGCTTGGTCGTGGCTTTCGTCGTGCCCAACCGTTACGAGGCCAGCGCAAAGATCTACGTCGACACGCAATCGATCTTGAAGCCCCTGATGGCGGGTCTGACGGTTCCCCAGAACGTCGACCAGCAGGTGACCATGCTCAGCCGAACGCTGATCAGCCGGCCCAACGTGGAAAAGCTGATTCGGATGGCCGATTTGGACCTGAAAAAGCACACGAAGGCCGAGCAAGAGGCGTTGATCGAAACCCTCATGAAGAACCTGTCGATTGCGACGACGGGCCGTGACAACTTGTACACCCTGGCGTACAAGGACGAGCAACCCGAAACCGCCAAACGGGTGGTGCAGTCTTTGGTCTCCATTTTTGTGGAGTCTTCTTTGGGCGCGACGCGCAAAGACACGGCCACGGCAACGACCTTCATCAACGAGCAGATCAAAAACTACGAAGCTAAGTTGGAAGAAGCTGAGACCCGTCTCAAAGAGTTTCGGCTCCGGAATATCGATTTGATGGAGGGCGGCGACAAGGATTCTGCGGGCCGTTTGTCCGAAATGCGGGCGCAATTGGACCAAGCCCGGCTGCAGTTGCGTGAAGCAGAGCAAGCCCGAGATGCGGCTCGTGCGCAAATGGAGGCCGAGCGCGCGCGCAACGCCGATCAGAGCGCCCAGTCGTTGATGCAGGACTCCGCCGCCAATGTTTCGACGCCTGAAATCGATGGGCGGTTGGAAGGGTTGCGCCGTGGACTCGATGGGTTGCTACAGCGGTTCACCGAGCAGCACCCAGACGTGGTAGCAACGCGTCGCCTGATACGCGATTTGGAAGAGCAGAAGAAGCGCGAAATTGCACAACTTCGCAAGTTGGCGTTGAGTTCGCCATCGGGTGGCGGCAATCAATCATTGGTGCAGCAGGAAATGGGCCGCATGCTTGCTGCTGCGGAAGTCCAAGTTGCTGGTCTGCGAGCTCGAGTGGCCGAATACCAAGCGCGTTATGCACAGTCGCTGGAACTGATGAAGACTGCCCCCCAAATCGAAGCGGAGGCGGCGCAGTTGAATCGGGACTACGCGGTCCACAAGAAGAACTACGACGACTTGGTGGCAAGGCGCGAGGCAGCGGCCATTTCTGGCGAGTTGGATGTGGCCTCGGGCGTCGCTGATTTCCGTTTGATCGAGCCGCCTCGTGTCACTCCACGTCCGGTGGCGCCCAACCGCTACATGTTGTTGGCGGCCGGTTTGGTGGTGTCATTGGGCGTTGCAGTGTTTGCCGCTTTTGCCGCCAGTCAGTTGCGTCCCGCGTTTTTTGATGCAAACGAGTTGCGAAACAAAACAGAACTGCCGATTTTGGGTGTCGTGTCTCGCATCCTGAGCGATGCAGAGGTGCGCAAGCGGCGTGTGGATCGAGTCCGGGTGATTGGTGCGGCGAGTGGCTTGGTTGCGATGTACGGCTTGGCCATGGCGATCTTGTTCGTCTTGCAAGCGCGTCAGATTGCCTAAGGAGTGACGATGGCCAGTTTGATTGAGCAAGCCGCTGAGCGCTTGGAGCAACTCCGCCAGGCAGGTGCCGTGCTACCGCCGATGCCGGCACCGGTGACGCCGAGCGATCGTGGTCCTAGCGCGGAAGCAAAGCAGGTTGCGACTCAGGCCCCTGCGGTGGAAGCGCACGCAGCCGATGACGCAACCGCCGAAGTGCAGCGTTCCAAGTCGGTGGACCTGAATTTGGCCAGCTTGGCGGTGATGGGCTATCTGACGCCTGGTTCGCCGCGCACGGCGATGGCCGACCAGTACCGGGTCATTAAGCGTCCGCTGATCAAGAACGCTGTCGGCCAGGGTGCTGCGACGCTCAACCATGCCAACTTGATCATGGTGACCAGTGCCTTGGCAGGCGAGGGCAAGAGTTTCACGTCGCTCAACTTGGCCATGAGCATGGCGGCTGAGTTGGACCACACGGTGATGCTGGTTGACGCTGACGTGGCCAGGCCATCTTTGTTGCGCATGCTGGGCTTGCCGCCAGGTCCGGGACTTCTTGATGTGCTGGAAGGTCAGGCGGAGATGCCGGATGTATTGCTTCGGACCAACATCGATAAGCTGACGTTGTTGCCGAGTGGGACGCCACACCCCAGGGCCACCGAGCTGTTGGCCAGCGAGTCCATGCATGATTTGCTGGACGACATGGCCCGTCGGTACCCTGATCGCATCATCGTGTTCGACTCGCCACCGTTGCTTTTGACGACCGAGTCTCGGGTGCTGGCAACCCAGATGGGACAGATCGTGGTCGTGGTTGCCGCCGAAGCTACCCCGCATAACGCGGTGCAGCAGGCCCTGGCCACCATTGAAAACTGCCCTGTGAAGATGATGCTGCTCAACCAAGTTCGCGGCGACGCGAGCGGCGCCTACGGCTACGGATATGGCTATGGCTACGGTTACGAGCATGACGAGGCGGTGGCTCGTGCGGAATGACCGGTTCAGCCTGACTCGGTTGAGCGTTTGCCTGGCAGCCTTGGGCGCCTGCCAGTTGAGTTTGGTGCAGGCGACGGCGCAATCATCAGACTCGGGGCTGATGGCCCCTCAAGCCTCGGTTGATGGTGGTGCGGATGTCACTTCAACGGGGCGTCGTGCCGACAACCTAGTGTGGCGCGTCGAGACCTCATTGCTGTTGGCCGACAACATTTCGGCCCGCTCCAGCGAGGAGGGCAAGGACGCTGGCGCGTTGCTGCGAATTGCGCCGGGCGTTAGGTATGCGCGGAAGGGCGCGGGCTCTGAGTGGCTGATCGATTACAGCTTGCAGGGTCAGCGCTACGTGCGAACCGATCAGCAAGGCAGGCCATTTCAAAACAACCTAAGGGCGAATGCTCGCTTCGAAGTGCTGGGGCCCGCGTTGCTGCTCGACGGTTCGGCGAGCATCGCTCAACGCACGCGTTCGGCCTTTGACATTCAGCGCACGTTGGGCGATGCGCCTTTGGGCGACGTCAGCGAAGTGGCGAATGCCTCGTTCGGACCGACGCTTAGCCTGCGAGTGAGTCCCGCCTGGCGGGTCGTTCTGAAGCACGCTGCTTCGATCACGCGGGCCCGTGACACCGTGGTGGGCGACAACACGGCGCTGAATTCCCAAATCAGCCTTGAGCAAACCACTCGTTCGGTACTTGCGTGGGGGGGGAGCCTCAGCCACCAGGAGACACGACCCACTGAGGGGCGCACTACCGATTCGATCGACGCGAAGTTGAATTTGACTTGGCGACCTGATGTCGACTGGGCGATATCCACGCACGTGGGTCGAGAGAAAGGCAATCTGCAAGTGCCGCAACGTGCCGAAAGAAGCACCTATGGAGCCAACATGGTATGGACTCCGAGCGTTCGCACGCGAGCGCAGGTGAGTGCCAATCGGCGGGCGTACGGCGACTTTCACTCGGTGAGTCTGGATCACCGGTTCAGCCGCGCTGCCATCCGCTTGTCGGACAGTCGCAGCGTCAACCAAGCGGGTGCCGTTGGTGCCTCGGTAGCATCCACGGCGTACGACTTGTACTTTGCCCAGTTGGCATCCGTAGCGCCGGACCCCATAGAGCGCGACGCCCTGGTACGGCAACGACTCTTGGAGTTGGGCTTGGCACCTGATGCATTGGTGGCGAACGGCTTTCTAAGCAGCCAGCCGTCAGTCTCTCGGGTCCAATCCATAGGTTTGACGTACCAGCAGGCACGGACCCTTTGGACCATGAACCTGACCAAAACTCGTACATCCAGGCTAGGAACCAATGCCGTAGCGGGCGAGGATTTGCTCAATTCGGCCTTTGTGGACTCAAGCAGCGCACAAGGCGGCATCACGTACCGGCTGACTCAGAGAAGCGCCGTTCGCCTCCAGGCGTCATGGCAGCGCAACGAGGGGGATAACGCCAACTTGCAGCGTAACGAGTTGCGATCGGTCGTCGTGGGTTGGCAGTTGCGACTCGGGCGATTCGTGCAATTGGCGGCTGGACTACGGCACTCTGAGTTTGACTCACCCGTTCGATCCTTCACCGAGAACGCAATTCTCGTCAACGTTCAACAGCGGTTCTGAACATGTACGAAGCGTTTTACGGGCTGACAGCCAAGCCTTTTCAACTGAGCCCCGACCCGAGCTTCTACTTCGGCTCGAAGCAGCATCGGCGTGCCAAGGCCTACTTGGACTACGGCGTTTTGCGCAACGATGGGTTCATCGTCATCACGGGTGAGATCGGCGCTGGGAAGACCACCTTGTTGCGAGGCTTGCTGGAATCCTTGGGGCAAGGTCAACAGGTGGTGATTGGCAACATCGTGACGACCCAGTTGGATGCCGAAGACACCCTGCGCATGGTGGCGGCGGCATTCGGGGTGCGGGCGAAGGACGTCAACAAGTCGGACATCTTGATGTCGCTGGAGGCATTTTTTGTCTCCCAGGTCAGCCAAGGAAAGCGTTGCTTGTTGGTCGTTGACGAGGCCCAGAACCTCAGCGCAAAGGCCGTGGAGGAATTGCGAATGTTGTCCAACTTTCAGTTTGGCAACCAGTCGCTCCTCCAAACATTTCTGGTTGGTCAGCCCGAGTTTCGCCAGATCCTTCAGCGGCCAGAGATGGAGCAGTTCCGCCAGCGCGTCGCGGCCACCTGCCACATCGGTCCCCTGGACGAAGAAGAAACGCAGCGCTACATCGAGCACCGCCTGAAGTGCGCGGGTTCCACTGACAAGCCAGAAATTGATGCGGAAGCCTATTTGGTCGTCCATCGGGCCACAGGAGGCATCCCGCGGCGTATCAACACGCTGGCAGATCGCTTGTTGCTCCTCGGCTTCATGAGCGGCAAGGTTCGACTGGAACTTGCGGATGTCAATGAAGTCCTGAAGGACTTGGCTCAAGAAAACGCACTGCCGACCCCATCCCGCCCAATCTCCGTCGCGGCGGAGGGCGGGGAGTCGGATTCGCAACTTGATTTGGATCTGGACCTCTCTCGGCCGCAAGACTTGCCGGGTGGCACGCTTCAACAATTTCAGCGGCAGTTGGAGGGGCAGGTCGGTGACATCCACGCCGATCGGTTGCTTCGATTGGAGCGAAGCTTGCTACGACTGGAGCGTATCAACCTGCAAAACCTGAAGATGCTGCAGCGCCTGGTCAAGGCTTTGCAGCAACCCGATTCGAGTGGCAATCATGACAACGTCACCACGCACTGATCCGCGGGCTTTGGCCCCCCTGCGCAATGCCATGTCGATCGACGTGGAGGACTACTTTCAGGTCTCCGCGCTGGCGCCGTACATCTCGCGTGCGGATTGGGATACGCGCGAGTGCCGTGCCGAGTCCAACGTTCGGCGAATCCTTGCCATGCTTGACGAGGCCGGCGTCAAGGCCACGTTCTTCACCTTGGGTTGGATCGCGGAACGCCACCCACAATTGGTCCGAGACATCGTGTCGGGCGGTCATGAGTTGGCCAGCCATGGGTATGGCCATGAGCGGGCCTGCGACTTGGATCGTCAAGCTTTTAGTCAAGATGTGAAGCGGGCCAAGGCTTTGTTGGAAGACTTGGGCGGTGTTGCGGTTCAGGGCTACCGTGCACCAAGCTTCTCCATCGGTACCCAAAACTTGTGGGCATTTGACGTCCTGCAAGAGGCCGGTTACCGGTACTCCAGCAGTGTTTATCCCATCGTCCACGATCACTACGGGATGCCAGATTCCCCTCGGTTCGCTTATGCGGTGCGCGATGGCTTGATTGAGGTGCCAGTCACGACCAATCGGATCGGAGGCCGAAATCTCCCATCCAGTGGTGGAGGCTACTTTCGGCTGTTGCCCTATGGTGTATCGCGCTGGCTGATTCGGCGAGTGAACGAGGTAGACGCACAGTCGGCCGTTTTCTACTTTCACCCATGGGAAATTGACCCCGATCAGCCGCGTGTAGAAGGCGTCGATGCCAAGTCTCGCTTCCGGCACTACGTCAACTTGACGAAAACCGAGGGTCGCATCCGTCGTCTGCTGAAAGACTTCGCCTGGGGGCGGATGGACGATATCTTTTTGCCGACTGTGGCTACCGTCAATTGATGCGTGCCGGTGTGCTGATTCGGCCACTGGCGCTGGCCGACAGCGCCCAATGCCGCCAGTGGGATGCTTATGTTCTGGCGCATCCGAGGGGGACCTTCTTTCACCGGGTGGGTTGGGCGAGAGCCGTCGAGCGCGTGTGGCGTCATCGCTGTCGACTGCTGACTGCATGGGAGGCTGGCCGAATTGTTGGCGTCCTGCCCCTGGGTGAAATCGATAGCTTTCTGTTCGGGCACTCTGTATGTTCGATGCCGTTTGCGGTGTACGGGGGCACTTTGGCGGACGATGCGCACATCGCGTCTGCGCTGGAGCAAGCCGGTTTGTCCTGGGCTCGAGACCAAGGGGCATCGCATTTGGAGTTGCGTCACCTGGACGGACGTCACCAGCCCGATTGGGCCCTGCAAGACCTCTACGTGACCTTTCGCAAGGTCATCACCGATAACGACGAAGCGAACCTTTTGGCAATTCCGCGCAAGCAGCGGGCCATGGTTCGAAAGGGCATTTCTCAGGGTTTGACGGCGGAGGTTGACAGCAATGCCGACCGCTTCTTTGCTCTTTTTGCCGACAACGTCCATCGGCACGGCACCCCCGCGATGCCCAAGGCGTGGTTCCAAGCTTTGCTGGACGAGTTTGGCAGCGACGCGGAGGTTTTGACGGTATTGACCGAAGCGGGTCAGCCGGTGTCGTCGGTTCTGAGCTTCTACTTCCGTGAAGAGGTGCTGCCCTACTACGCCGGCGATCACCAAGCTGCGCGCGAACTGGCCGCCAACGACTTCAAGTACTGGGCACTGATGAAGCACGCTGCTGCTCGTGGCGCCCGATTGTTCGACTACGGCCGCAGCAAAGTGGGCACAGGGCCGTATGCGTTCAAAAGGAACTGGGGTTTTGAGCCGCAGCCCCTGAGCTACGAGTTCTGCCTTTTCCAGGGGGGGGACCTGCCACAGCACAACCCAAACAACCCCAAGTACAAGCTGATGATTGAAGCGTGGCGTCGGATGCCCTTGGCATTGGCCAACCGTTTGGGTCCACCCATCGTGCGGAATCTCGGATGAAGTTGCTCTACCTGGTCCATCGCATGCCGTACCCGCCCAACAAGGGCGACAAGGTGCCGTCGTACCACTTGCTCCGGCACCTATGCAGTCAACATGAGGTGTTTCTGGGGACGTTCATCGACGATCCGGAGGATGAAGCTCACATCGCCACCGTCAAGGGATGGTGCCGCGATGCGCACTTCGCACGACTCAACCCCAAGCTCGCGCGTTGGAAGAGCCTCCAAGGGTTGTTGACGGGGGAACCTCTGGGATTGCCCTACTACCGGGAGTCAGGGCTGCGTCAATGGGTCCGACAGGCAGTCGATCGGCATCAGATCGATGGCGTGTTGGTGTTTTCTTCCACCATGGCGCAATACGCCGAAGGACTGGGTCTGCCGATCTGGGTGGACTTCGTCGACTTGGACAGCGCCAAGTGGACCGCCTATGCCTCGCAGCACCGCTGGCCCTTGTCGTGGCTCTACGCAAGGGAGGGACGCGAGTTGCTGCGCTATGAGCGGCGAGTGGCTGCATTGGCGCAGGCATCGTTTTTTGTCACCGAGGCCGAGTGCGAGCTCTTCCGAGCAGCCGCCCCCGAAGTCGCAGAGCGGGTGCTGCCTTTGTGCAACGGGGTGGACGCCGACTTTTTTTCGCCCGACGAAGCGCGTCCCTCGCCATTTCCTGCTGGCATCGTGCCGTTGGTGTTCACGGGCGCAATGGACTACTGGCCCAACGTCGACGCAGTGACTTGGTTTGTGCAGGACATGTTGCCGAGGCTCAAGGCAGAGTGGCCCGCGATCAAGTTCTACATCGTTGGTCGCAGCCCAGTCGCAGCCGTGAAGGCCTTGGCTGGCGTCGACGTTGAGGTGACTGGAACCGTGCCTGACGTTCGGCCGTATTTGCAACACGCCGCGGCCGTTGTTGCTCCGCTTCGATTGGCGAGGGGTATTCAGAACAAGGTGTTGGAGGCCATGGCCATGGCCAAGCCGGTGGTGGCGGCCGCCCCTTGTGTTCGAGCCATCGACGGCTGTCGCGGCGATGAATTGATTTCTGCCGATTCGGTCGACGACTACGTGCGCACCTTGTCCCATTGGATTGCGCATCCTGATCAAGCGGATTCGGTGGGCCGCGCCGCACGTGCGCATGTGTTGCATGGATTTGCGTGGCCTGCGCGTCTAGCGCCGCTGGATCAGGCGCTCAAGGCGATATGAGGTCCAAATGAGCTTGCTTTCCTCTCCGTGGATGCGTGCAGTGTTGCTACTGATGATCCTGGCGGCCGCCAGTGCTTGGGTGCACTGGGGCGCTTGGGTTGGGATGGTGAGCATTTGGTGGCGCAGTGACACCTTTGCCCACGCATTTTTGGTGCCGCCCATCGTGGCTTGGTTGGTTTGGCGTCAACGGCATGGACTGGCCGGCATGGAGCCCATCCCCAGCGCATGGGGGACGGTGCCCTTCGCTCTGGGCTTGGGGCTGACGACGGTGGGCGAGTTGGCCCAGGTGAATGCTGCGCAGCACTTCGGGCTCGTGTTTCTCGTTCAAGGCGCCACGTGGTTGGTGCTGGGCGATGCGGTGACGCGTCGGCTTGCATTTCCACTGCTGTTCCTCTTGTTTGCGCCACCGTTCGGCGAGTTCTTGCTGCCGATCATGATGAATGCCACGGCCGACTTCACTGTTGGAGCGCTCCGCTTGACCGGCGTGCCGGTCTATCGGGAGGGCCTCCAGTTCGTCATCCCGTCTGGGCAATGGTCGGTGGTGGAAGCCTGCTCCGGGGTGCGCTATCTGATGGCATCGGTGATGGTTGGGGCGCTCTTTGCCTATCTCAACTTCAACCATTGGCCCAAGCGCCTGGCGTTTATTGCGTTTGCCACCCTGACGCCACTGGTTGCCAACTGGGTGCGGGCTTACCTGATCGTCATGCTTGGGCACCTGTCCAGCAACGAGCTCGCCACGGGGGCTGACCACTTGGTGTACGGCTGGGTGTTCTTCGGCTTGATCATGATGCTGATGTTCTGGCTGGGCTCCCGGTTTGCCGACCCACTGCCCGAGATCGCATCCCCGAGCGCTATGCGCGAGACCCCGGTGACGACACCGGCATACCGGGCCATGGTGCCTGTGACGGCGGGGGTGATCATGGTGGTCGCAGGCCTTTGGTCCACGGGGTTGAGGGACGCCTCGATCATCCGCACGGAGCACCTGGCATTCGGACAAGCGCCTGCTGGTTTCACGCTCGATGCGCCGGATAGCCCAGGCTTAGGGACCGTTCCAGGTGCTGACGCAGAGACCCGTTGGCGGGATGACTCGCCTGTCGCTTCGCCGGTGCACGTTTACATAGGCTATGTGGCCTATCAGCGGCAAGATGCGCGAGCCGTAGCGAGCACCAGCGTTGTGGTGGGCAGCCAAGACAAGCGCTGGCAAGTTCTGGGGGCTCAGTTCATCGACGTTGCGGGCACCCTGCAAGAGCAACTCCATCTGCGCGGGCGTGAGTCTGCCGTCGAAGGGGAATGGCGCGTGCGCCGCTTTTATTGGGTCGATGGTTGGTTCGGCGTTAACCGGATCGAAGCCAAGCTACGCAGCCTGTGGCAATTGGCGCGGGGCAGTGGAGATGCTGCGGCCATGGTCGTACTCGCCGTGCGTGAATCGCCCGAATCAGAACTGGAGCTGAATCGGCAATGGGAGCGCTTGCGCGCCCCCCTGAATGGACGCCTTCGCGAACTCGGGTCAACCCCAGGGGCTGGGCACAATGCTGCGCCTTAACGGGCTTGGCCCTGCGAAACAAGCGATGAAGACGGAGCATTTGCAATGACGACCTTGGCGGTAATCGGACTGGGCTACGTGGGGCTGCCCTTGGTGGTGGAATTCGGCAAGCAAATGCGAACCATCGGCTTTGACATTGCTCAGCACAAGGTGGATGCGTGCTTGAACGGCACCGACCCATCTCGCGAGTTGTCAGACGAGCAGATGGCGTTGGCTACCCATGCCGTTTACACCTCCGACCCCAAGATGCTGGGTGAGGCAGACATCATCATCGTGGCCGTTCCCACTCCGGTGGATGAGGCGCACATTCCCGACTTCAAGCCCCTTATTGGCTCCAGCACGAGTGCAGGCCGCCACTTGAAAAAAGGGGCGATCGTGGTCTACGAAAGCACCGTGTACCCAGGCGCGACCGAAGAGGTCTGCATCCCAGTGCTGGAACGCGAATCGGGCCTGAAGTGGAAGCAGGACTTTTTTGTCGGGTACAGCCCGGAGCGCATCAACCCGGGTGACAAAGAACACACGCTGACCAAGATTTTGAAAATCGTCAGCGGCGATACCCCCGAGACCTTGGATGCAGTCGCCAAGCTCTATGAACGCATCGTGGAGCCTGGTGTGCACCGTGCCAGTTCCATCAAGGCCGCTGAAGCTGCCAAGGTCATCGAAAACACACAGCGAGATCTCAATATCGCGCTGATGAACGAGCTCGCCATCATCTTCGACAAGATCGGTATCGATACCAGCGAGGTCTTGGAAGCAGCAGGCACGAAGTGGAACTTCCTCAAGTTCAAGCCGGGCCTGGTGGGGGGGCACTGCATCGGTGTGGACCCTTATTACCTGACCCACAAGGCCGAGATGCTGGGCTATCACCCGCAAGTGATCTTGGCGGGCCGCCGCATCAACGACGGCATGGCGAAGTTCATCGCAGAGCAAACCATCAAGCAAATGATCGCCGCTGGCAGTCATGTGAAGGGTGCCCGCGTGAACGTGTTGGGTTTGACCTTCAAGGAGAACTGCGGCGACCTGCGCAACTCCAAGGTGATCGACATCATTCGCGAACTGGAAAGTTACGGAGTGGATGTGTTCGTCAGCGATCCGCAGGCTGAAGCCGATGAGGCCATGCACGAGTACGGTGTACGTTTGACAGCCTGGGCAGACCTGCCTAAGGCCGACGCCATCGTTGCGGCGGTCTCGCACCGTGAGTTCATGGCCATGCCCGTGGCTGAACTGGCCAGCAAGCTGGTACCCAATGGCGTTTTCATCGATGTGAAAGCCGCGTTCGATGCGGCTTCCTTGAGGTCGGCCGGCTTCGCGGTTTGGCGTCTATGAGCTATGGCCGCGGAACCTTGCTGCCAAGGCTTTGCTGGAGCAGCATGACGCGGCATTCGTATCGGACCGATCTCGAACTCGTTTCAAGAGTCGCGCTGCGCATCGCCCCGACCATTCAGCGAGGTTCCTGATATGTGCGGCATCACGGGCGCATTCGATACGCGCGGCCGACGACTGCCAGAGCGAGATCGCTTGCAGCGGATGAACGATGCGCAGTGGCATCGAGGTCCCGACGAGGGCGCGCTGCACCTCGAGCCGGGTTTGGGCTTCGGCCATCGCCGCTTGTCGATCATCGATATCGCGAACGGGCAGCAGCCGATCTTCAATGACGACCAGACCGTTGCTCTGGTGTTCAACGGCGAGATCTACAACTACTTGGCGCTCATGGAGGAGTTGCAAGGGTTGGGGTATCGCTTCAGAACCCGCAGTGACAGCGAAACCATCGTTCGCGCTTGGGAGCATTGGGGCGAAGACTGCGTGCAGCACCTGAGGGGCATGTTTGCCTTTGCGGTTCACGACCGTCGGCGTCAATGCCTGTTCATGGCGAGGGACCGCATGGGGGTCAAGCCTCTCCATTACGCGCTGCTCCCAGATGGCTGGATGGTGTTCGGATCAGAGTTGAAGAGCGTCTTGGCGCACGGAGGACTCAGTCGCGAATTGGACCCCTTGGCCGTTGAAGAGTACTTCGCCTTGGGCTACGTGGCCGAGCCTCGTTGCATCTTCAAGGGTGCCAAGAAACTGTCGCCTGGGCATTCCGTGCTTTGGCAAGTGGGGCAGTCCAGCGAGCCAACCCCTCGGCCGTATTGGGACGTTAAGTTCACCCTGGACAACGCGATGAGCGAGAGCGACGCGCTGGACGGGCTGCGGGAACGGCTGACCGAGTCGATCCACTTGCGCCTACAGTCTGAGCGCACCTTGGGTGCCTTCTTGTCGGGCGGTGTGGACTCCTCAGCGGTGGTTGCTGGCATGGCCCGGCTTATGGCTGAGCCGGTGAACACTTGCTCGATAGGCTTCGAGGATCCCCGGTTCAACGAATCGGCCTTTGCCCAACAGGTGGCCGATCGCTACAGGACGCGCCATCGCGTTGAAATCGTCGGTACCGACGATTTTGGGTTGATCGACACCTTGGCCCGGCTTTATGACGAGCCGTTTGCCGACAGTTCGGCCATACCGACCTATCGCGTGTGTCAAATGGCCCGGAAGCACGTCACGGTTGCCTTGAGCGGGGACGGTGGCGACGAGACCTTTGGGGGCTATAGGCGGCACCGCATGCACTTGATGGAAGAGCGAGCGCGTCGTGCTTTACCGCTGGGCATCCGGAGGCCCCTTTTCGGCGCCTTGGCTGCGGTGTATCCCAAGCTCGACTGGGCGCCACGGTTCCTGCGCGCCAAAACCAGCCTTCAAGGCATGGCCCGGAGCTCGGTGCAGGCCTATCACCAGTCGGTGTCCATCGTTCGCGAGCCCCTGCGCGATGCCTTGTTCTCGCCTCTGTTGCGGCGTCAGCTGGCGGGGTATCGCGCGTCTGAAGTGTTCGAGCGACACGGTGCTCAAGCGGGTACGGATGACCCCTTGGCGTTGATCCAGTACTTGGACTACAAAACCTATTTGGTGGGTGACATCAACACCAAGGTCGACCGTGCCAGCATGGCCCACAGCCTTGAAGTACGAGAGCCCTTGATGGATCACCCGCTGGTTGAATGGTTGGCCACGTTGCCATCGCACCTCAAAGTGCGGGGGCACGAGGGCAAATACTTGCTCAAGAAAGCCATGGAGCCCTGGCTGCCCCACGAGGTGCTGTATCGCCCCAAGATGGGTTTTTCCGTACCCTTGGCTCAGTGGTTGCGTGGCCCACTGCGCGATCGGTTGAATCAAGCCGTTCTCGGCGAGCGATTGGCTACCACGGGGTGGTTCGATCGACGTACCTTGACCAAGATGGTGGACGCCCACCAATCGGGCCACAGCGACTTCTCGGCCCCGCTCTGGACCACCATGATGTTCGACGCCTTTCTGCGCAATGTGGTCGATGCCCCTCAAAGCGCCGGCCTCGCTGGACTTACCGCAGCCCAAGCGACTACGTCATGAAGATCCTTCACGTTCTCGACCACTCCATTCCCCTCCACTCGGGCTACACCTTCCGCACGTTGGCACTCTTGCGCGAGCAGCGTCGGATGGGCTGGGAAACCCATCACCTGACAAGTCCGAAGCACACGGCCACCCAGGCGATGCACGAGGTGGTTGAAGGGATGGTCTTTCATCGCACGCCACCGATGCCATCGTCTGGCTTGCCTGTGATCCGCGAGTGGCAGCTTATGCGCCAACTCGCCCGACGGCTTGAGCAGGTTGTGGACGAAGTGCGTCCGGACCTGATCCATGCGCATTCGCCCGTACTGAACGCCATTCCAGCCTTGAATGTGGGAAAGCGCCGCGGCATTCCTGTCGTCTACGAGGTGCGGGCTTTTTGGGAGGATGCCGCCGTTGATCACGGCACCACCACCGAAGGCAGCCTGCGTTACCGCGCCACTCGGGCGCTGGAAACGCGAGCTCTGAGGCGTGCAGACCACGTGTTCACCATTTGTGAAGGGCTGCGAAAAGACATCGTCGGGCGGGGCATCCCGCAAGACCGCGTCACTGTCATCCCCAATGCCGTCGATGTAGGTGCCTTTGAGCCCGGTGGCATTGGCGACGACACCCTGCGGCATGAGTTGGGTCTCACCGGCAAGCACGTGGTTGGCTTTATCGGTAGCTTCTACGCCTACGAAGGACTCGATCTGTTGCTCGAATCCCTGCCGGGCTTGCTTGCGCGCCAGCCTGACGTCCGACTGTTGCTCGTCGGTGGCGGCCCCCAAGAGCAAGCACTCAAGGCCCAGGCGGCAAGTTTTGGGTTGAGCGACAAGGTCGTTTTCACCGGCCGTGTGCCGCACGACCAAGTCCAGCGCTATTACGACCTTGTCGATGTGCTTGCCTACCCGCGGCATTCAATGCGTCTGACAGAGTTGGTCACCCCCTTGAAGCCCCTGGAAGCCATGGCGCAGGGGAGGGTGCTCGTCGCCAGCGATGTGGGCGGGCACCAAGAGTTGATCCGCCACGGTGAAACCGGCTGGCTGTTCGCAGCCGGTCAGGCAGCGGCATTGACCGATGCACTTGAACAAGTCCTGACCGCCCGTCATCGGTGGCCTGCCTTGCGGGCTGCGGGTCGGAGCTTTGTGGAGACTGAGCGAAATTGGCAAACCTCGGCCGCCCATTACCGACCGGTGTTTGAGCGTTTGGTGACTCGGCGATGAGCCTGCGGCGACCGATCCGAACGCTGCTGCTGTCCTCCCTGTTCCCCAGCGCCGCGCGTCCTAATCACGGCATCTTTGTCGAAACCAGGTTGCGGGAGTTGCTCAAGTCCAATGCGGTCGAAACGCGGGTTGTCGCACCTGTGCCTTGGTTTCCGTTCAAGCACCCACTGTTTGGCGATTACGCGCGCTTCGCGGCAACGCCAGCTCGTGAGAGTCGGCATGGTGTCGAGATTGAATATCCACGCTACATGGTGCTGCCCAAGGTCGGCATGCACCTGGCACCTTCAAGCATGGCTCGCGCAGTCGTACCTGTGGCGAGGCGACTGCAGGCGGCAGGATTCGATTTCGATCTGATCGACGCGCACTATTACTACCCGGACGGCGTTGCTGCGGCCCAGGTGGCCCGCGTGCTCAACAAGCCCTTTGTGGTGACGGCAAGAGGCACAGACCTGAACGTCATCCCCGATGACTCGCGAGCCCGGCAGAAGATCCTGGACACTGCGAAGCAAGCTGCGGCCAGCATTGGAGTCAGCGCGGCCCTGATGGACCGATTGGCCAGCTTGGGTGCCGATAGAAGCAAACTCCATGTCATGCGAAATGGCGTCGACCTGGAGCGTTTCCGGCCAGAGGAGCCGATGAAGGCACGGGCTCGGCTGGGGCTGCCAGATGCGCCTCTCTGGGTGTGTGTCGGCAATCTTGTTGAGCGTAAGGGGCAGTCGATCGTCGTCGAAGCGCTTGCGCGCTGTCACGGTGTGCAACTCGCCCTGGTGGGCGTCGGCCCCATGGAGACTGCGCTGAAAGCGCAGGCACGAGCCTTGGGGGTGGCCGATCGCGTTCGATTCGTAGGATCAGTTCCCAATACCGACTTGAGGTGGTGGTTCAGCGCGGCTGATGTCAGCGTGCTGTGCTCGGCCAGCGAGGGCTGGGCCAATGTACTTCTCGAATCCATGGCCTGCGGCACGCCAGTCTTGGCCAGCGCGATTCCTGGCACAACAGAAGTCGTCACCAGCCCCGCTGCAGGTCGTTTGCTGGCGTCACGCGATGCCGATTCCCTTGTTGCTGCCTGGGTTGATGTGTCGGCTGCAGGCATCGACCGTGCCGCCGTGCGCCGCTATGCCGAAGGCTACTCGTGGGCGCCCACGACGCAGGCACAGATCGATTTGTTTCAGTCGGTGATCGCACCATGATCGAGGCGTTGCTCGTCTTCGGCAGCATGCTGCTCTTCTTGTGGGTGCTGCGCGCGCTGGACACTGCATTCAGGTCCAAGCGTCCCCCGCAGCTGGGGATGTTCGAACTGGACGGCAGCGGTGAGTCTGTGGACACCCAAGCGAGCAAGAGTCGGACCCCGGGAGGCAGTGGCCGTGCGTGATTTGGTCATGCTGCTCATCATGGGGGGCTTGTTGTTCTACGCCTCTCGCACCGCCTACTCCGCGTGGCTCTTGTGGGGTTGGGCCAGCTTGGTGGGTGTGCAAACCTTCATGTACGGCTTCATGCAAAGCGTGTCGTACGTCCAGTGGTTCGCGCTGCTGACCTTGGCACTGGTCGTCATGCGCAGGGACCCAGTGCTGGTTCGACCAGCAGAGCCGTACCGTATGGACGGCACAAGTGTCCTGATGGTCCTCTTGGCCTTGCATGGCGTACTTGCCGCCACCTTCAGCTTCCCGGACCTCCCGCGCATGTGGGAGATCTGCACCAACTTGCTGAAGATCGTTCTGTTCTGCTTGTTGATGCCCTTGGTGGTGACCGATCGCCTGCGCATGCAGGTCTTGACCATGGCCATCGTCTTGGCTCTCAGCATGCACGGACTGCTGGACGGGCTGAAGTTCCTCGCGTCGGCGGGGTCACACATGGCCGGCCAGTACAGCCGGTTGGGCGACCGCAATGACTTTGCCTTGCATTTGGTCATGGTCATTCCCTTGTTGGTGTTTCTGCTCGGGCAATTCCGCCGCGCGTGGACCAAGGTGTTCACTGGTGGTGTGCTGGCCCTGACGGTGCTCGCCGTGGTGTCGACCCAATCCAGGGGCGGCCTGGTGTCCTTGGTGGCTGTGGGCTTGTGGATGGTGTTTCGCAGCGGCCGCAAGTTGTTGGCCATCACTTTGGTGGCCGCTGGCAGCCTGATGGTCGTCACCTTGGCACCGGACTCTTGGTTCAATCGCATGGAGACGCTGGGCGCTGCCGAAGAGGACGGCTCTTTCATGGGTCGGGTGCAGGCCTGGAAACGGGCCAGCGCCATCGCCATCGACAACCCCGTGTTCGGAGGTGGCTTTCGCGCCGTTCAAGCTCCGTCCCTGTTCGAGCGCTATCGCGATGCCCAGGGCTTTTTGGGTTTTGTTGACACGCCGCCTGCCACGTTCGCCCGCGCAGCGCACAGCATCTACTTTGAGGTCATGAGCGACGTTGGCCTTGTGGGATTGGCCTTGTTCTTGGCGGTCATGTTCAGCAACTTCGTCATGGGCGCCAGTGTGCGAAGGCGGGCCAAGGCACTGGGGCCCGAGGCACGTTGGGCAGCCGACCTAGCGACGATGCTCAACATCGCGATGGTGGCCTATTTGGTGGGCGGGGCTGCACTGAGCTTGGCCTGGGTGGATCTGCCTTATGTGCTGGTGATGATGGTCGCCACACTCGATCGCATCCTGCGCATCGAGCAGGAGCGACGCAAAAAAGCCACTGAAGCACAAGTCCAGGTGGTCACGCCCAACGCCAGCCCGCGGCGCTTTAGCCCGCGCCGTCCGTGAATCGCATGAAGCCGCAAGTACTACTGCACGCCTTCTCTACCTTTGCGCTGGGTGGCGCACAGGCTCGTTTTGTGGCCTTGGCCAACGCCTGGGCGCAGGAAGATGCACGTGCAGGCGTTCAACGGTTCAAGCACGTCATCGTCGCCATGGATGGGCATTACGAGGCCGGCGATCGCTTAGTGCCTGAGGTGAACTGGGAGCGCATGCCCTTGCCCGTCGTGCGAGGTTCCGGCTTGGCCAATCGCAAGAAGTTTCGCCAGGTTTTGCGCGAACTTCACCCCGACCAACTGCTGACCTACAACTGGGGCGCCATCGAATGGGCCGCGGCCAACTGGCCGCGAGTCGTCCGCCATTTGCATGTGGAAGATGGCTTTGGGCCTGACGAGGCGGTGGCCCAACTCCCTCGGCGTGTGTGGACTCGGAGGGTGCTGCTGGGCTTGGCAGGGGTGCCTTTGGCGGTTCCTTCGCAGCGCTTGGCCCAGCTAGCCAAGGGCTGGTGGGTGCCAGCCCACCGCCTTTACTTTGTGCCGAACGGGGTGCCGCTGCCGCCGGTGGTGCCAGCCCCTGGCTTGTCAGTTGAGGACCGGCCCTTGGTCGTGGGCACCGTTGCCGGGCTACGCCCTGAGAAGAACCTGGCGCGCTTGATCAAGGCTTTCGCGGCCTTGCGTCGCTTGCAACCTTGTCGGCTGATGCTCGTGGGAGATGGCGCTGAGCGCGGCCGCCTCGAGCGCTTGGCCGCCGAGTTGGGAGTTGCTCAAGACGTCATGTTCACCGGGTACGTCACCAATCCGCGGGACTACATCCGTCAATTCGACCTCTTGGCCCTCAGCTCCGACACCGAGCAGCAACCCCTGGCATTGCTGGAGGCGATGGCCGAAGGCGTTCCAGTGTTGTCGACCCGTGTCGGGGATGTGGGCAGCATGGTTGCACCAGAGGCAGCCCATGCCTGCCTGTGCGAACCCGACGACGCGGCTTTCGAGCAGACCCTCCTGCGAATGGTGGCCGACCGGCCCCTTTGGCCCCAGTGGTCGGCCGCTGGCTACCGCCAGGTAGCACAGCATTTCAGCTTTGACCTCATGGCCCGACGTTGGGATGAATTGCACCGCACCGCCCAACTGGCTGAAGCATGACACCCAAATACTCTGCCCCTTCCGCAAACCGCAGCCTGCGGGTGCTACACCTCTACCGCCGGTTTGCACCTGACTTCACCGGTGACGGCATCTACT
>JACCEA011354749.1_pt1 | contig 21034 bp, 16 predicted proteins | sample 7449851 | NCBI WGS metagenome assembly JACCEA01 (sample SAMN15323453, study PRJNA562643) | freshwater metagenome | isolation source: river surface water | place: USA:Blue River Watershed | collected 2017-08-18 | reverse complement strand
TATTTTCGTAAAAACTTTATATGAAAAGTAAACGAAAAATTCCTCTAGTCGTAATTAGTGATGTGCATTTGGGCACGTATGGTTGCCAAGCCAAAGAATTACTACAATACCTCAAATCCATTCAACCGCAAATCTTAATTCTCAATGGTGACATTATCGATATGTGGAATTTCAGCAAAAGTTACTTTCCTGTCGCGCATATGAATGTTTTGAGACAAATCATAAAACTATCGAATTTAGGCACAAGAGTCATCTACATCACCGGAAATCACGATGAAGCCCTTCGTAAATATTCGGATTTTGTTTTGGGAAATTTTGAGTTGGTCGACAAATTGATTTTAGAAATCGATGGCAAAAAAACCTGGTTCTTTCACGGCGATGTATTTGATTCCTCCACCAGAGGCTATGCCAAAATCCTTGCTAAATTGGGTGGCAAAGGTTATGATTTACTGATTTTAATCAACAGTTGCATCAATTGGTTTCGCGAATTGTTCGGCAAAGAAAAAAGAAGCTACTCCAAAACCATCAAAGACAGTGTAAAAAAAGCGGTAGCATTTATCAGTAATTTCGAAACTACAGCTGCCGAAATCGCTATAGAAAAAGGTTACAGTTACGTCGTTTGTGGGCACATTCATAAACCTCAAATGAAAACCATCGAAAACGAACACGGACAAGTCACTTACCTCAATAGTGGAGATTGGGTCGAAAATCTAACCGCTTTGGAATACAAAAAAGGAAAATGGAGCATCTACCAATACCTTAAAGAACATTACAAAGATACCGACACCACCGAAGAAAAAACCAAGAACGACATTGTGGTCAAAATCTTATCCTAATCTGTAAAATGAAAATATTCTACGCCATCCAAGCCACAGGAAACGGACACATTAGCAGAGCCATTCAACTCTACCCTTATCTACAAAAATATGGCGAAGTTGACTTTCTCTTAAGCGGCACTTACGCTTCTTTAAATCCAAGTATTCCTATCAAATACCGAAGCAACGGATTGAGCCTTCATTACAGTCAATGTGGCGGATTAGACTATTGGAATATTGCCAAAAAAGTAAAGCCCAACCAAATCTACAAAGATGCCCGTTCGCTACCACTAGACCAATACGATGTCATCATCAATGATTTTGATTCCATTACCGCACTTGCCTGTAAATTACAAAAAAAACATTCCGTGTCTTTTGGTCATCAAGCCAGTTTCACCTCAAAGCTAACCCCACGACCCGAAAGAAAAGATGCCATCGGTGAATTAATTTTCAAACATTATGCGCCTGCTCCTCAAAACATAGGACTACATTTTGAGCGCTACGATGATTTCATTTTGCCCCCCATCATCAAAGACGAAATCTTACACGCTGAGCCTAAAAATGGCGGACACATTACCGTTTATCTACCTTCTTTTCAAAAAGAGTGTTTAGAAAAAGCCTTCAATAAATTACCCAACGAGCACTTTCACTGGTTTTTGAGCGACGTAAAAACAAAGCATAGAGTCAAAAACATCACTTATTATCCTGTAGACCAAGCGCTGTTCAACAAAAGTGTAATCAAATGCCAAGGCATCATCACTGGCGGCGGATTTGAAACGCCTTCCGAGGCATTGTACCTTCGCAAAAAAATCCTTTCCATCCCCATTCGAAAACATTACGAGCAAGAATGCAACGCTGCCGCTCTAAAAAAAATGGGTATTCCCGTTATTTACGAAGTCGGTCGAGATTTCGATTTGATTATAGAAAATTGGCTCACCTTGCCTATGAATTACCCAAAAATCGAGGCCAATGTCATTCCACACACTTTAGACTTCTTGTTTGACACCTATCCCCAAAAACAAAACCGCCTTGAAATGAATCAAGACGGTCTTATCTATTAAAGTTTTTAGAAGCAGAAAAAATAGGCGTTCTGGTTGTCATCGTCCCGCTATCCGTTACAATCTTTGGTGTCGAACACCGCCACCAAAGGATTTTCACTGCTATCGGGGCTAGAGAGCCACAACATTCTTTCTTGCCTTCAATTTTATTTTGAACTATTTTACGATAGTCATTTCATCAATAATATTTTGAGCTCCAGCATATTTATCAATAATCCAAAGCACAAAACGAATATCTAAATTGATGGTTCTTTGTAATTTTTTATCAAAAATTACATCACCAGCCATAGCTTCAATGTTACCGTCAAAAGCAACCCCAATCAACTCTCCTTTTCCGTTCAATACTGGAGAACCTGAGTTTCCACCTGTAATATCAGTATCTGTCAAGAAGTTTACTGGCATATATCCTGCTTTATCCGCATATTGACCAAAATCTTTCGCTTTGTTCAACTCCAATAAGCGAGCAGGCAAATCAAACTCAGCGTCACCCGCTTTGTATTTGTTCACCATTCCTGTCATCGTCGTGTAATTGTTAATTTTAGCGTCGTTACGTTTGTCAGCAGGCAAAGAGCGCACTTTTCCGTAAGTCAAACGCAAAGTAGAATTCGCATCTGGATACTGAATCGTATTCAATTTTGATTCTCTCAAACCTTCCACCAATTTGCGGAAAGCGATAGCAAAATCATCATCAGCTTTGGCTTGTTCTGGCGATTTCGCTCTGATTTTGGTCATCAAATCATTAGAAATAACATACAAAGGGTCGTTAGTAATAGTTTCAACTTTAGGCTCTTTCAAAAACGCAAGCACTGCATCTTTTGAAGTAAAAATACTAGAAGTTACCGCCTTGTGTACATCATTGGTAAAATCACCATTATTCGCCGCTTTCATTTCAGCCACTTTTGGTGCCAAACCATATTCAGCCGCTTTTGCAGCATACAAATTCAATTGTGCGGTCAACACTTCTTTTTCAAGAGGTGCGTACAAACTTCCGTAAGCGCCATCAATTGCTGCTGTTAATCTTGGCAACATTTCGGCTCTCTTTGCTTCATTTTCTTTAGCATAAGCGATTAAACCATTTCCTAAACTAGCAGGCAAAGTTCCGTAAGTCGCGGTACGCAATAATTGTGTCAAATAGTTATCGTGACGCGCTTTTAAATTGGTTTGAGCGTAATAATTATTGATAGTTGTAATTACGTCACCATATTTGGCTTTATTTTCAGCTTTGTTAGCCCAAGCGTTAAATTTAGCTTCTTCTTTAGTTTTGGTTTGAGCCGTTTTAGCTTTAGTCAAAGCATCAATCATTCCTTGACGGTTTTTCCAATAGTTAGCAGTAGACGCATATTTAGATGCATATTGTAAGTTTACCGTAGCATCTTTAGTCATAAACTTTTTCATATTGTCCATTCCTGTTTTGGCACCTTCTACCCAAGCAGGATAAGCATACTTCACGTTTTGCTCAATTCCATTAGCAGGCATCCATCTGTTGGTACGACCAGGATAACCTAAAATCATAGCATAATCGTTCTCTTGCACTCCTTTTAAGCTTATTGGCAAGTAATGTTTTGGTTGCAATGGCACATTCTCTGGAGAATACTCTGCTGGATTTCCGTCCTTGTCAGCATACACTCTAAACATAGAAAAATCGGCAGTGTGGCGTGGCCATTCCCAGTTGTCTGTATCTCCACCAAATTTTCCTAAACTCTCTGTTGGAGTTCCTACCAAACGAACGTCTTTGTAATCTTGGTACACAAAATAGTAGTACTCATTTCCTTGAAAAAATGGACGAACAGAAACGGTATATTTTCCACCTTCACTGTTTTCTTTTTCAATCAAAGCCATTTCTTGTTGAATCGCTTTGTTGCGCTCAGCTTCTGTCATTTTATCATTTACTTTAGACAAAATACGTTTAGAAACATCATCCATACGCACAAAGAAACGAACGAACAACGACTTTGGCTTCATTTCTTGACTTTTGTCTTTCGCCCAAAATCCATTTTTCAAATAGTTGTTTTGTTCTGTTGACAATTCTGCAATTGCATCATAACCACAGTGGTGATTGGTTAAAACTAGACCTTGTTTTGAAACAATTTCGGCAGTACATCCCCCGTTGAACTGTACGATAGCATCTTTCAAACTGTGGTGGTTGATACTGTAAATTTCCTCGGCTGTCAATTGCAAGCCCATTTTTTCCATATCTCTATGGTTTAATCTTTCGATGAACATCAAGAACCACATTCCTTCGTCTGCTTTTACAGGAAAAGCCATAAGGCATAAGGTCAAGAATAAGACAATCTTTTTCATATAGGTAAATATTTATTTTAGCATTGCGAATATAAATCATTTTCGCATTTTAAACGACTATTCGTATTCAAAATCACATTTTAGATTCTCTTTCTTAACTTAATTTTATGAATTTTATAAAACAAAAAAAGGTACTCTTTTTCAAGAACACCTTTTATATTTGATTGAAAAGAAATTATTCGTTCAACATTTTCCATAATTTATCTTTCAATTCGGTCAACCCTTGTTGGGCAACAGATGAAATGAACATATAAGGAACGTCTTTGAACTTAACATCTAATTCCGCTTTTAGTTCTGCTTTTAATTCATCATCGAGCATATCAATTTTGGAAATAACCAACAAACGTTCTTTATCTAACATTTCTGGATTGTATTTGGTCAATTCGTTAACCAAAATATCGTATTCCGCTTTGATATCTGGCGTATCTACTGGAACCAAGAACAACAGCGTAGAATTTCTTTCGATATGACGTAAGAAATAATGTCCTAACCCTTTTCCTTCGGCTGCACCTTCGATAATTCCTGGAATATCAGCAATCACAAACGACTGATAATCACGATACGCTACAATTCCTAAATTAGGTTTTAAAGTTGTAAACGGATAATCGGCAATTTTTGGTTTGGCAGAAGTCAACACCGATAGCAAAGTTGATTTTCCAGCATTTGGGAAACCTACTAAACCAACATCAGCCAAAACTTTCAGCTCCAGAATTACATCCATTTCAATACCAGGCAAACCTGGTTGAGCATATCTAGGTGTTTGATTGGTCGAACTACGGAAATGCCAGTTACCTAATCCACCTTTTCCTCCGCGGCATAAAACTTGTTTTTCTCCGTCTTCTGTGATTTCAAATAATGTTTCGCCTGTTTCTTTGTCTTTTACAACGGTTCCTAATGGCACCTCGATAAATTTATCTTCTCCATCAGCACCTGTACTTCTGTCGCCACCACCATCTCCTCCGTGACCCGCTTTGATGTGACGTGCAAATTTTAGATGAAATAAAGTCCAAAGCCCTTTATTACCTACTAGATAAATGTGTCCGCCTCGACCTCCATCTCCGCCATCTGGTCCACCGTATTGTATAAATTTCTCTCTGTGCAAATGCGTAGACCCTTTTCCACCTTTACCAGATGAAACAAATATCTTTACGTAATCTACAAAATTTCCTTCTGTCATTTTTTTCTTGCATAAAAGTCTAAAAGTCTAAAGGTTTAAATTTGTTCTGAGAACCAACAACATTAAACATTTAAACCCTAAACCAAATTAACCATTTAAGGCTTTCACCATTACTTTATCTATCTTAACCCCATCCATATCAATGACTTCTAGCTCAAACTTTTGCCAAATCAATTTTTCTCCTTGTTTTGGAATACGAGACAATTCGGTCATTATCAAACCGCTCACCGTGGTTACTTCATAATCATTTATTAATTCATCTAGTTCAAAAAAGGTTAAGAAGTCGTGTAATGAATAATGTCCATCGACCAACCAAGAGCCATCTTCTCTTTCTATTAGTTGAAAATCATCTTTGTAAAACTCGGCAGCATCACCTACCAAAGCTTCTAAAATATCATTTAAGGTAATCACTCCCTGAAAATCGCCATACTCATCGGATACAAAGGCGTAATGAATACCTGTCTTTTTGAAATTCTCCAAAGCCGTGTAAGCAGTAGTTTGTTCCATAATAAAAGGCGCTTCGGTCATAATATCGGCTAAATTGAAATTATCATTTTCAAAATTAGAGAATATGTTTTTTAAGTTAACCACCCCGACTATATCATCAAAATTTTCTCCATAAACTGGGTAAATGGAATGCAATTCTTTCAACATTAACTGCCTTACTTGTTCTTTGTTGGCATTAAATGGCAAGAAAACTACAGACTTACGGTGCGTCATTAAAGAGTTGACTTTTCGGTCACCAATATGAAAAACGCGCTCTACGATATCTTGTTCTATTTCTTGTACTTCGCCTCCTTCGGTTCCTTCTTTGATAATGGCTTTGATTTCTTCCTCAGTTACTTTGCCATCTGCTGTAGGTTTGATTTGCAAAAGGTCTAAAATAGCATCTGTAGAAGAGGTAAGTAACCATATAAAAGGAGCCGTGATTATCGAAATAAATTTCATTGGCATCGCTACAGTCTTTGCAATAGACTCTGGGTGGTTGAGACCAATTCTTTTGGGCAACAATTCCCCTAATACTAAAGAGAAAAAGGTAAGAACGACAACCACAATTCCTACCGCAATGGAGTGGGCATAGGGTTGAAAAACTTGATAGCTTTGTATAAAAAGCTCTACATCTTTGGTGATTTTATCTCCAGAATAAATACCTGTCAAAATACCAATTAGGGTGATTCCTATTTGTACGGTTGACAAAAATTTATTGGGAGAATTGGCTAAATCTAATGCCGTTTTTGCACTTTTATTTCCTTTTTTTGCAGCTGTTTCTAATCTATTTTTCCTTGCTGAAATCAATGCGATTTCTGACATAGAGAAAACGCCATTTAAGAGTATTAGAAAAAAGATAATCAGTATTTCCAATTTTATGTTTGTTAGTTAAACTTCTTTTTAGCCCAGATGGAAGAGAAAAGCCCGGACTCTTGTGGTTTAGTTTTTGTTAGTAGCGCTAAGCGACTGAAAGAAGCTTGGGCGATGCTTTACAAAAACAAACCACAAGAGGAGGACTTGTAACGTACAGCTGGAATTGCTCCTACAAATTATCGATAACTTGTGTAAGTCTTTCGGTAATTTCTTGAATGCTTCCTATACCATCTACAGCGTGAAATTTGTTTTGTGCCTTGTAATAATCCATTAAAGGAGCAGTTTTTTCATTGTATTCTTGGTAACGGTTTCTGATTTTTTCCTCGTCTTGGTCGTCTACTCTACCGCTTGTTTTTCCTCTTTCAAGCAAACGTGCCACTAGTACTTCGTCATCAGCTTCTAGCGCAACAGTCGCAGTTACCTGGCTACCGATAGTTGGTAAAAATGCATCTAATGCTTCGGCTTGAGAAATGGTTCTTGGGTATCCGTCGAACAAAATTCCTTTGGCATCCAAATTTTTGTTTACCTCGTCAATTAACATTTTGGTGGTTAATTCATCTGGAACTAAATCTCCTGCGTCCATAAATACACGAGCTTGTTTTCCTAACTCGGTATCATTTTTCAGGTTATAACGAAATACATCTCCTGTAGAAATGTGAACTAATTGGTATTTTTCTTTTAGGAATTCTGCTTGAGTTCCTTTTCCTGCACCTGGTTTCCCAAATAAAACAATGTTAATCATTTTTGTAATTTTAAAAGTGGCAACCTTACGTTTAAAGATTACCTTTTAATTAGTTATAGTTACTTTTAGTTATTCGCTTAGTTGATATACTTCAGATAAATTTCTTCCCAATCCATCATAATCTAGACCGTAGCCAACGATGAATTTGTTTGGAATTCGGATGCCGATGTAGTCTATTTTAATTTCTTGCTTGTAGGCTTCGGGCTTAAAGAAAAGCGTAGCAATTTTGAAATGCTTTACATTTTGACTTTTGAACAATTCTTTTAATTCTACCAAAGTATTTCCGGTGTCTACAATATCTTCAAGAATCACAACTGACCTACCTGAAAGGTCTTGATTCAAACCTATTAATTGTTTTACATTTTCTGTAGAAGATGTCCCTTCATAGGAAGCCATCTTAATGAAAGTGATTTCACAAGGTTTTTTGTATTTTTTCATCAAATCTGAAACCACCATAAATGACCCATTCAAAACTCCAACAAAAACAGGAGTTTCATCGGCAAAATCGTCTTGAATTTGAGCCGCTAATTTGGTAATAGCAAAATCAATTTCGTTAGCAGAAATAAACGGAACAAATTGTTTATCGTGAAGTTGTATCATTATTTTTAGGTTTAAAATAATGCGCAAAGATACAGAATTCGGATTTGACATTTAACAATTGATTTTAAATTTGTATTTTTAAATAAAATCCATCCAAAATGAGCACTGAACTGTTGTCCCATCTAGATTATGTAAGTGGTTATCGAGACAAAAGAGTGCTGGCGGCACAATTTGTTTTGAACCATCCCGCTCATTTTGAAGAATTACTACAACTTTGCTTTTCTATTGAAGATGAAAAGTCATACAAATCCTGTTGGGTTTTGGAACAAGTGGCTTATAGTCAACTAGAATGGTGGCAACCGCATTTGGATTTCTTTTGTTCGCATTTAAACCAACTCAATAATGAAAGTGCGATTCGTCCTGTTGCCAAAGTGTTGCAGTTATTGGTTGAAAATCATTTTAAAAAGAAAACAATAAAACTAAGCGCAAATCAAATAGAGCAAATAACGGAATGCTGCTTTGATTGGCTGATTTCTGATACTAAAGTAGCTGCCAAATGCTACAGTATCCGCACGTTATATGTCTTAGGGAAATCGAATGATTGGATTTATCCTGAATTACAAATCATAATCGAAAAAGACTATCCCGCTCAATCCGCAGCCTACAAGGCCGTTTCGAGAGAGATTTTGAGGAAAATAAAGTAGCGTTTTTCTATTTTCAAAAATAAACGAAATAAAAATTATCCGTACATTTGCAAAAACTATACGTATATGAACACCAAACTCACATTATCGTTAGAAAAAACCGTTATAGAAGATGCTAAATTGTATGCAAAAAAAACGGGGAGAAGTTTGTCTGAATTGGTAGAAAATTATTTCAAAAACCTTACTGATAAATCAGAAACGGCAGAAGATATTCACCCAAAAGTAAAAAAACTGATTGGCAGAATTACACTTCCGCCCGATTTTGACTTAGACAAAGCAAAAGAAGAACATTACAAAGAGAAATATGGGTTTTAAAAATATTTTTCTTGACACCAATATTTTAGTGGACATCGTTGCGAATAGATTACCCTTTTCAAAGAATGTTATTTTAATTTTCGACTATTGTGAACGCCATAAAATCAAAATGTATTCTTCCTCTCACTCTATTGCCACTATGCATTATATCGCAAAAAGGGTAGTTGACGAAAAAGAATTACGTTCTATTATTGAAGATTTATTAGACACTATTTCTATAATTGCTGTAACAGAATCTATTTTAAAAAAAAGCCTCAAATCCAGTCACAAAGATTTTGAAGATGCTATTCAAATTATCACAGCACAATCAATAAATACAATGGATTGCATAATCACTAGAGATTTGAAAGATTTTAAATTTTCAGAGATTAGTGTTTTCACTCCAGACGAATTTTTAAATATAATTACCAAATAACACGAGCAAATCAAATGCATTTAATCGTTACTAAACAATAACTAAAAAATGAATTATTTTTCTTCTGATTTTAAACTAGGCATATTAGGTGGCGGACAATTAGGCAAGATGCTATTGTTTGACACTCGAAAATTCGACATACAAACCTATGTACTAGACCCTAGCGACGAAGCGCCTTGCAAAATCGCTTGTAACCAATTCTTCAAAGGTGATTTGATGGATTTTGAAACCGTTTATAATTTTGGAAAACAAGTCGATGTGCTGACTTTCGAAATCGAATTGGTAAATCTAGAAGCCTTAGAAAAACTAGAAAACGAAGGCAAAAAAGTTTATCCATCTCCAAAAACCTTGCGTTTGATTCAGAACAAAGGTGTACAAAAAGATTTTTACACAAAACATAATATCCCTACCGCTCCTTACACGCGATTTGAAAATCTTGAGACTTTACAATTGGCTGTAACATCGAGTGCAGTTGCATTGCCTTTTGTATGGAAATGTACTGAATTTGGTTACGATGGAAACGGTGTAAAAGTGGTTCGAAAAGCTTCGGATTTGGATTTCTTACCCAATGTAGAATGCATTGCTGAAACGATGATTCCGTTCAAAAACGAATTGGCGGTTATCGTTTGTCGTAATCCATCAGGCGAAATCAAAACCTATCCTGTGGTCGAAATGGAATTTCATCCCGAAGCCAATCAGGTAGAATATGTAATCTGTCCCGCAAGAAGCGATGAAAAAGTAGCCGAAAAAGCTAGAGCCATTGCACTAAATGTTTCGCAACAATTCAATCACGTAGGTCTTTTGGCGGTTGAAATGTTTCAAACCGAAGACGACGAAATCCTAGTGAATGAAGTTGCGCCTCGTCCGCACAATTCAGGTCATTACAGCATTGAAGCGAGTTATACCTCACAATTTGAAAATCATTTGCGTGCCATTTTGGATTTACCTTTAGGCAATACCGATAGTAAAGTGGCTGGAATTATGGTCAATTTGGTAGGTGCCGAAGGTCATTCAGGAGACGTGGTTTACCAAAACATCGAAACTATTTTAGGTTGGAATGGCGTTACCCCACATATTTATGGTAAAAAGCAAACCCGTCCTTTCAGAAAAATGGGACACGTTACCATTGCGAATGAAAATATGGCCGAAGCAAGAAGAATTGCGGAGGAAGTAAAGAATACGATAAGAGTGATTTCTAAATAATTTAAAAGATTGAATAATTTAAAGATTAAAAAATTGGTAAAACCATAAAGTTCTATCTTTCCAAAATCTTTAAATCATTTAATTTTTAAATCTTTAAATATAAAATAATGAGCAAAGTAGCCGTAATAATGGGCAGTATATCAGATATGCCTGTAATGCAAGACGCCATCGATATCCTAAACGGATTTGATATAGCAGTAGAAGTCGATATTGTTTCGGCGCACAGAACACCAGAAAAGTTATTTGATTTTAGCCAAAATGCTCACAAACGAGGTATTTCGGTGATTATTGCAGGAGCTGGTGGAGCCGCGCATTTGCCAGGAATGGTGGCTTCGATGTCGCCGCTTCCAGTGATTGGTGTTCCTGTAAAATCAAGCAATTCTATTGATGGTTGGGATTCGGTATTGTCGATTTTACAAATGCCAGGTGGTGTGCCTGTAGCAACAGTGGCCTTAAACGGTGCAAAAAACGCTGGAATATTGGCTGCTCAAATCATCGGTAGTGCTGATAAATGCGTTTTAGATAAAATTATCCTTTACAAAGAAGGATTGAAAGACGCTGTAAACAAAGCAGCTGAGGGATTAGCCCCCCAACCCCCGAAGGGGGAGTAAAATCCAAAAAAAACACACAAAAATTATTAACTCAATACCCTACAATGCCCCCTTTGGGGGTTAGGGGGCTTATCTATGGAAATATTAACCTCTACCTTCAACACGAAATACAATACCGCACCCTTTTCTCAGATAAAATTGGAGGATTATAAACCTGCATTTATCGAGAATATCGCTGCGGCAAAAGCGGAAATTGATGGCATCATCAACAATCCTGCAGCTCCAACCTTCGAAAACACTATCGAAGCCTTGGATTTTTCAGGAAACGCTTTGGACCGTTTATCTTCTATTTTTTTTAATTTGAATTCGGCCGAAACTTGCGATGAGATGCAAAAAATCGCCCAAGAAGTTTCGCCTTTGTTGACCGAATTCAGCAACGATATTACCTTAAACGAAGCCTTATTCCAAAGAATAAAATCGGTTTACGAGCAAAAAGACACCTTAAATTTATCGCCCGAACAAGCAACATTGTTAGACAAGAAATTCAAAAGTTTTTCTCGAAATGGTGCCTTGCTTTCGGAAGAAGACAAACTAAAATTACGTGAAATCGATACGGAATTGGCTAAACTCAAACTGACTTTCAGTGAAAATGTTTTAGCCGAAACCAACAACTATCAATTGCATTTAACCAACGAAGCTGATTTGAAAGGTTTACCAGAAGGCACTATCGAAGCCGCTAGCGCATTGGCAAAAAGCAAGGATTTAGACGGATGGATTTTCACTTTGGATTTCCCAAGTTACATTCCGTTTGTGACCTATGCCGACAATCGTGAATTACGTGCAGCAATCGCAATCGCTGCGGGTAAAAAAGCCTTTCAAAATAACGAATTCGACAATCAAGCCATTGCCTTGAAAATTGCCAAGTTACGCTTCGAAAGAGCTAATTTATTAGGCTATGAAACGCATTCTCATTTTGTCTTGGAAGAAAGAATGGCGCAACATCCCGACAAAGTCAAATCTTTTTTGAATGATTTGTTGACCAAAGCCAAACCAGCCGCTGAAAAAGAATTTGCTGAATTATCAGCTTTCGCCAAAGAATTAGACGGCATAGAACAATTAGAGAAATGGGATGGCGCCTATTATGCTGAAAAATTGAAGCAAAAATTATTCAATTTGGATGACGAAAAGCTGAAACCTTATTTTCAATTAGAAAACGTTTTGAACGGCGCTTTTACTATTGCCAATAAGTTATTTGGATTAACCTTCACGGAAATTTTCGACATCGATAAATACCACGAAGAAGTTTCCACATATGAAGTAAAAGATGAATTTGGCGAACTCGTAGCTATTTTCTACGCCGATTTTTTCCCAAGAAAAGGCAAACGAAACGGCGCTTGGATGACTTCTTTCAAATCACAATACATCAAAGACGGTAGCAACGAAAGACCTCACATTTCTAATGTTTGCAATTTCACCAAACCAACCGCCACCAAACCTTCCTTGCTAACTTTTAATGAAGTAACGACTTTATTCCATGAATTTGGTCACGGATTACACGGTATGTTGGCCAATACTATTTATCCAAGTTTGTCAGGAACCTCAGTATACTGGGATTTTGTAGAATTACCAAGTCAGGTGATGGAAAACTGGTGCTACGAACCAGAAGCGCTGGCATTATTTGCGAAACATTATGAAACTGGCGAAATTATTCCTCAAGAATATGTAGATAAAATAAAAGAAAGTGCCAGTTTCCAAGAAGGAATGGCTACGCTACGCCAATTGAGTTTTGGTATTTTAGATATGGCCTTTCATAGTAACAATCCAAGTGTGATTACTAACATCAAAGCGTTTGAAAAAATGGCTTTTGAAGGCACTTCCTTATATCCAGATGTAGCCGAAAACTGTATGTCGGTTTCTTTCTCCCATATTTTTGCAGGTGGGTATTCGTCTGGATATTATAGCTATAAATGGGCAGAAGTGCTCGATGCCGATGCGTTTGCTTATTTTCAAGAAAAAGGCATTTTCAATAAAGAAGTGGCGACAAAATTCAAAGACCACGTCCTTTCAAAAGGTGGCACCGAATTGCCAATGGAACTTTACAAACGCTTTAGAGGGCAAGAACCAAAGGCAGATGCTTTATTAAAAAGAGCGGGGTTAGTATAGATTTGTGTTTGCTGATTAACGATTTTTTGATTTCAGATTTAAACCGAGGTAGTAATGCTTCGGTTTTTTTTTAAATATCTTTCTTAAAAACTAATCTTTCAATACATTTGACAAAACAAGATTTAGAATGGATATCAAGGCAATAAAACAATACATCAAGGCAAATAGCAATCCCAATTCAAGGAGTAATTCTCATTATGTATATCCAACTATTACCCAATATTCCCCAAATAATTTTGAATTAGAATGCGAAGGTAATTATGGCGAATACCTCATAAAAATCGACATAGAAAACAATAACATAAGTACCTCTTGCTCATGTCCCTACAAAAAAACCTATTCTGGTATTTGTAAACACATAATTGCCTCATTAAAGATAATAATAGAAGATTATAATGGTGATATTATCCCAACAGTAATTCAAAAAACAGCTTCAACTTTAGCTACAAAAGAGGAAAAAATTTATAGTTTATTTGAAGAACTGCCTATTACAACAGCAAATAAAATCGAAAAGCTCAAAGGCAATCAAGCCAGACTGTTTGACGGTATTATTTCTTCAAACACGATTAACAATTGGACAGTTGCCCCTAGATACCGTGGCTACAATTATGATGATTGTAAAATAACGACCGTCTCCCAAACTGAAGTAAGCACGCAAACAACGAGTTGGAACGGACACCGACAAGTATTCAAATACAACCCCGAAACCGAAATTTTGGAATTTGAATGTAGTTGCACCAAAGCAAAAAAATCCTGCGAACATATAGGGAAAGCACTACAAGAAATAAAAATGACTTTTGGAGAAAATTTGTTTGTTAAAAACTATATCGAAGAAAAAACAAAAGAAGCCATTGCAAAATACGGTTTCACAATGGAGGATGATTACAATAGTGTTTTTACTTTTAAAATTACTACCAAAGGATTTGAAGCAAAACCAAAAGCAAAAAACATCACAACCGATTCCAGAGATTACTCTAAAATATTCAAAACTGAAGAAATAGAAACCACTATAAATTTGCCTTTTTTAGAAAGCAATGACAATGATTTTGGTTTAGGAATTTGTTTTGAATTTGAACGAAAAAAATTTACCGAACTCTTTCTTTTTCAAGCGAAATACAATAAAGCGAAAACTGATTTCTCGTCCTCAATTACACGAATAAACCACTACAATTTTGAGGATGCCTTGACAATTTATAGTTCAGAGAAAGAGCAAACTTTGATTGTAAAAACAATGCAAATCAACACCGCATTGTCCAAATACAGATCTACAAAAGACGCAAATTATTTAAAAAAAGCCATCGTTTCTAGTCAAAAACTTTTGGAAGTATTGCAAAACAATTTTAGTTATACGTATGACCGTAATAATAACTTGGTTTGCAAAAACTTAACCCCTTGCATCTATGACAACAAAACGATAAAGTTGTTCTTTACAATAAGTGAAACCGCCTATTTTTATACCTTAAAAGCTAAAGTTGCGCTAAACGACAAAAACTATAATTTAGATGCTGCCGCCATACAAATCACTCCTTTATTCATTTTTGCAGATGATGTAATTGTACCCATAAATGACGCTAAACTTTCGGTATATCTCAACCATTTTAGCAATTATGCAGAGATTAATTATCTAAAAAAAGACACACCCAATTTTTTTGAAAAAATAGTAAAACCATTGTCTGAAAAATTCGAAATTCAGACAACAATGTTCAAAAAAAGTAAAGTTAATATTGAAGAAACAACCTTAGAAAAACACGTATATATTACCGATTTTGACGGTCAATATATCGTTTTCAAACCTGCTGTTCAATACCCGAATCAATTAATTCCGGTTTTTTCGAATGAAATGCTTCTGGAAGAATCGAAGAACGACACTGACAAAAAAACGATTGTATTCCAAGAACGAAATCAGTCCTTTGAGGATAATTTTTTAGAAGAATTTAGGGGTTTACATCCTGCATTTGCCGAGCAAGACGAATTCTTTTTCCTCACACCCGAGCAATTGATGGAAAACTTTTGGATGCTACACGCTACCGACAGAATGCATCAGCAGGAAATGAAAGTTTTTGGAGCCAATAACTTAAAATCGTTTAAATTCAATATCAATAAACCCGTTATTAGAGTTGGTTTAAAATCGGATATTGATTGGTTTGACTTGGAAATCGACATTCGTTTTGGTGATCAAAAAGTAGGTTTAAAAGAACTGCAAAAAGCCTTTTTAAAACGAAGCAATTATGTGGCACTTGGCGATGGAACGCTAGGAATTCTACCCGAAGAATGGATGAAAAAATTCTCCAATTATTTTAAAGTTGGAGAAATTAAGAAAGACGGCATCAAACTTTCTAATTATCAGTTTGGAATCATCGATGAATTGTTTGAAGAAATGGAGAAAAAACCTCCGTTTCTAATTGAATTATTAGAAAAAAAGAAACGCTTACAAAACATCTCGAATATAGAAGAAGTCCCGATTCCAAAAGGCATCAAAGCCAAATTAAGAGATTATCAGCATCACGGATTGAACTGGTTGGCCTTCTTGGACAAAAACCAATTGGGTGGTTGCTTGGCCGATGATATGGGATTGGGAAAAACGCTGCAAGCCATTACGTTTTTGCAGTATTTGAAACTAAAAGACAAAAAATGTCAGCCTTCTCTAATCATCGCACCAACCTCTTTGATTTTCAACTGGAAAAACGAAATTGCAAAATTTTGTCCTACGCTAAAAATGCTAGCTTTTGTGGGGCCAAATCGATTGGAAAACAAAGAGGATTTTGCTAAATACGACCTGATAATTTCTACTTATGGTTCATTATTGAACGATGTGGAATTTATGAAAGATTTCAAGTTCAATTATATTATTTTGGACGAAAGTCAGGCAATTAAAAATCCCAATTCTAAACGATACAAAGCCGTTCGCTTATTGAATTCCTACAATCGATTAGTGCTTACCGGAACTCCGATTGAGAACAACACTTTTGATTTATATGCCCAAATGAACTTTATCAATCCGGGGTTGTTGGGAAATATGACGCATTTCAAAACTGAATTTTCGGATGCAATTGACAAAGAAAAAAATCACGATGCCTCGCATTTGTTGAGCAAAATGATTGCGCCATTCTTGCTTCGAAGAACCAAAGAGCAGGTTGCCAAAGAACTGCCGGAGAAAACCGAAAGCATTATTTATTGCGAAATGGGGAACGAACAGCGCAAAGTGTATGACAGTTTTAAAAATAAATACCGTGATTATCTCATCAATAAAATAGACGAAAACGGAGTCGAAAATGCCCAAATGTATATTTTGGAAGGATTGACCAAATTGAGACAAATATGCAATTCGCCTGCCTTAATTTCGGATGAGGAAGATTATGGAAACCAATCCATCAAAATGGATTTATTGATCGAAAACATCAAAGAAAAAACAGGAAATCATAAAATATTAGTGTTTTCGCAGTTTGTAAAAATGCTGCAACTCATCAAAACACGATTAGAAGATGAGCAAATTCAGTACGAATACCTAGACGGACAAACGACAAATAGAGAAGAAAAAGTCAATAATTTTCAGAACAACAAAGATGTTCGGGTATTCTTAATCAGCCTGAAAGCGGGAGGAACTGGACTTAATTTAACCGAAGCCGATTATGTTTTCTTGGTCGATCCGTGGTGGAATCCCGCTGTCGAAAACCAAGCCATTGACCGCTGTTACCGTATTGGACAAAAACAAAAAGTAATGGCCTACCGAATGATTTGCAAAGATACTATCGAAGAAAAAATTGCGTTGCTACAAGGCAAAAAGAAAGCTGTTGCCACGAGTATTATCACTGTCGATGAAGAAAAAAAATCATTTGATGTAGATCAGGTGAAGTCGTTTTTTAGTTAAATTTCCCTTGTCGATAATTTTCAATTGCCTCCAGCTTTAGCTGGAGGGATAGGAATGAATATAAATTGGCTTTAGCCAAAACAGTATGCTATTTTGGCTAAAGCCATTAAAAATAAGCACAATTTTATTCCTCCAGCTAAAGCTGGAGGCAATTGATTTATTGAAATTAAACATGATGAATAGTTAAATATTTCTTCAAAATCCATCAAACCGCAGCTTAATACTTCGGTTTTTTTATTGAACCAAAACCATAAGCAACCCCAAAAAGTAGTATAATACTTAGACCTCTTTTTTATTTGCAAAAATACAAAAACAAAGCCATGACAACAGCAATGTCAAAAACCAATAGTAATGACAATACTGTAAATTGAAAAGTGATATTGTCATAGTATTATAAAATGAAGAGGAAGACTATTATTTAAGCTTTGAATAAAAATTGCAAAAATACATTTGATCTTTTTTTCCATGAATCCTCACTATGAGTAGCTCCTTCAAATTTTAAAGTTTCCCAGTTTTTTCCTTTTATATATCCTTTCTCAAGCATTAATTGGTCTACCTTTATTTGATGCACTTCGTAAAAACGATCAATGGCCAATGTACCATGGTCAAAGTAAATTCGGTGCGTTTTAGGGTCTGGTAAATTGTGTTTTAAATAGGTACGTATAGACTCTGATGGAGAGATAAACTCGTTATCAAACAACACAGACCAATGTGTTGATATACAAGCAGCTTGACCGAAAATTTGTGGATATTCGCAAATTGCATACAATGAAATAAGCGCACCCGAAGAGCTACCGCCAATGGCTGTTGAAGCTGCTTCTGTTTTAGTACGGTAATTTTTGTCTATAAATGGTTTTAATTCATTAACTAAAAATTTAAGATAGTTATCTGCCAAATAATTAGAAGTGTCACTAGCTTGTTCTAAGCCCCCTTGTTCCATCAATACATAGTCATCTTTGGTTAAATAAACAGTGGCTTTTTGAGGAAAATATTCAAAAAAACGAGTATCAACATTAGAGATCCCTACAATAATACAAGGAATTATTTCATTATTTTTGATTGCATTACGGCTACTTTTGTCTAATTCCCAAGCCCTACCTTTATATGCAGTTTGAGGGTCAAACAAATTTTGTCCATCCTGCATATACAAAACTGGAAAATGTTTGGACGGGTTTTCTTCGTATTCTTTAGGTAAATAAATCTGAACTTTTCTTGCTTTAACATAAGCAGACTCAAAATCCATAACAAGTACTTTGTCTTTAGCTTCAATAGTATTTTGACCAAATGACCAGTTGGTAAATAAGATAAGAATCAATATAAAGAATACGATATGTCTTTTCATAACTAGATTGTGTTGAGGATAAAAAATGGAACTTTAAAATTGTTCCCTAAGTTGATTTTTAAAATGCTAAATTAAAAACAAGTAATGTTTTTTCTGTTTTAACAATGATTTACTTATCAACAAATATGGTTTTTAAAAATTCAGAATATTTCTCATTGAATAGTTATATATATAAATAACCACCAAACAATAGGCACACTTTCAACCCAAAACAAAGTATAATAGTGAGAACGTTTTTCATTGGCAAAAGTCAAAAAAAAGGCAATGACTAGGATAAAAAAAAGAGAAAGTAAACTAAAGTTCCCGTTCAAAAAATCCAAAGCTAAAAAAAGAACCAACAAGCCTAAACCTAGTTTCTTAGTTCTCTCCACTCCTATTTGCTGCGGTACGGTTTGTAATAAGGGATCATCGTCTTTTAAATCGACGATTTCAAAAATTAGGATGAGAACAAATACCAAAAGAAACCGCTGCAAACCATAAACAAACACCATAAAATCTAACGTAAAATCCCCTTCTAAAGCTGGCAAAAAAACAGTAGCCAGAGTCCAACACAAAGACACGATATAAATTTTAATGCCTTTCCAATTCCTGGCATTACTTCGATTAGGAAAAAAAGGCAAAGCATACAATAAAGTGAGTGCTACAATAAAAAAACCTCTTAATTGCGTTCTCCAACTCAATTGTAAAAAGCAGTAAAGCAATCCCAAAAAAATCAGTCCACTAAACCCAACTATTACTTTTAATTCTTTTCGGATAGCATTTTTTCTCCTCCTAATTAAAGATTCATACTTAACAAAATTGTAAGCAAAAACAGTCCCTAAAAAAACAAATAATGCCAAAGAAAAAGGGGAAGAAAAAAATAACTGTTGTTGAGTAATACAAAACAAAGCCAAACAAGACAAGCCCACGTGTACGCTGCTATTGATGTAAAAACGAAATAAATGTCTGAAAATCTTCATTAAACAAAATTAATCAATTGTAAACAAATCATTGATTTAGTTGAAAAATCAATAAAAATTACCCAACAAAATACGTCTTGAATTATTAATAATACTTATTTTTGCACCACAAAAAAACAACACCTACTATTTTAATTCAAAAAAAGTCTGATGATTGTATAATCAAAAGTAATCCAAAAAATTACACTACAGACCAATTTGTTTTAGAATATAAAAAAAACACTATTTAGTACAAATGAGAACAGATGCTTTTGCTTTAAGACACATTGGTCCAAGAGAGAATGACCTTCAACACATGTTGAAAACCATTGGAGTTGATTCTATAGAACGACTCGTTTATGAAACCCTTCCAGATGACATTCGTCTAAAAGCACCACTGCAATTGGATCCCGCAATGACAGAATATGAATTTGCGAATCACATTCAAGAATTAGGTAATAAAAATAAAGTTTTCCAATCTTATATTGGTTTAGGGTATCATCAAGCAATTGTTCCTGCTGTTATTCAAAGAAATATTTTTGAAAACCCAGGATGGTACACCGCTTACACTCCTTACCAAGCCGAAATCGCACAAGGTCGTTTGGAAGCTATTTTGAATTTCCAAACTATGGTTATTGAATTAACTGGAATGGAAATCGCCAATGCCTCACTTCTTGACGAAGGCACAGCTGCGGCTGAAGCTATGGCTTTACTTTTCGATGTAAGAACTCGCGATCAAAAGAAAAACAATACCAACAAATTCTTCGTTTCTGAAGAAATTTTACCACAGACGTTATCGGTTTTGCAAACACGTTCTACACCAATCGGAATCGAATTGGTAGTTGGTAACCACGAAACTTTTGAATTTTCAGAAGAGTTTTTCGGTGCGATGTTGCAATATCCAGGTAAATTCGGTCAAGTATATGACTATTCACAATTTATTTCAAAAGCTGCAGCTAACGAAATCAAAGTAGCCGTTGCAGCTGATATTTTAAGCTTAACAAAATTGACTCCTCCAGGCGAAATGGGAGCAGCTGTAGTGATTGGTACTACACAACGTTTCGGAATCCCATTAGGATATGGTGGACCTCACGCAGCGTATTTTGCTACCAAAAACGAATACAAACGCTCTATGCCAGGCCGTATTATCGGAGTAACTATTGACGCGAACGGAAATAGAGCATTGAGAATGGCTTTAGGAACTCGCGAACAACACATCAAACGTGAAAAAGCTACCTCAAATATTTGTACAGCACAAGTATTATTGTCTGTTATGGCAGGTATGTATGCAGTGTACCACGGACCTAAAGGTTTACGCTATATCGCTAATAAAGTACACGCCGTGGCTGCAACAACAGCTAACGAATTGACTAAATTAGGATACGAGCAAACCAACAGCGCTTTCTTCGATACTATTGTAGTGAAAGCTGATGCTCAAAAAATAAAAGTAGTAGCAGAACAAAACAACATCAACTTTTTCTACATCGACGAAGCAACAGTTTCTATTGCATTCAACGAAACTACTAGCATCGAAGACGTA